>Ga0207647_10002143_pt1 | contig 15080 bp, 16 predicted proteins | sample KBSCornC2_FD_184295 | JGI IMG/M metagenome (GOLD analysis project Ga0207647, IMG submission 184295) | Corn rhizosphere microbial communities from Kellogg Biological Station, Michigan, USA - C2 (SPAdes) (version 2) | ecosystem: Host-associated > Plants > Roots > Rhizosphere ...
GCCGATCAGTACGCCACCCAGCGCCTTGGGGCCCAGGATCAGGCCGACCAGGATCGGCACCACGATCGGCAGCAGCGAAGGAATGATCATTTCCTTGACCGCGGCCTTGGTCAGCATGTCGACCGCACGGTCGTATTGCGGCTTGCCGGTGCCGTCCATGATGCCCTTGATTTCGCGGAACTGGCGGCGGACTTCTTCCACCACCGCGCCCGCCGCGCGGCCCACGGCTTCCATCGCCATCGCGCCGAAGAGGTAGGGGATCAAGCCGCCGATCAGGAGGCCCACGATGACCTGGTGGTCCGACAGGTCGAAGGTGAACTTGTCGTACGGGATGCCGGCAGCCAGGGCCTTGGCCTTGCCGGCCGCGTCGAGGTTGTGGGTGTAGTCGGCGAACAGCACCAGTGCAGCCAATGCGGCCGAACCGATCGCGTAGCCCTTGGTGACCGCCTTGGTGGTGTTGCCGACCGCGTCCAGCGGATCGGTGAAACCGCGCACGTCGTCCGGCAGGCCCGCCATTTCGGCGATGCCGCCGGCGTTGTCGGTGATCGGGCCGTACGCATCCAGCGCCACGATCATGCCGGTCATCGACAGCATCGCGGTGACCGCGACGGCGATTCCGTACAAACCGCCGAAGTAATACGAGAACCAGATCGACGCGCAGATGGCCAGCACCGGCCACGCGGTCGCCTTCATCGACACGCCGAGGCCGGCGATGATGTTGGTGCCGTGCCCGGTCGTGGACGCCTTGGCGATGTGCTGCACCGGTTTGTGGTTGGTGCCGGTGTAGTACTCGGTGATCCACACGATGAGGCCGGTCAGGACCAATCCGATCAGTGCGCAATAGAACAGGTTGTTGCTGGAAATGACGGTGCCCTGGCCGTCGTCCAGACCCGCCGGGAACAGCGAGCGGGTGATGAACCAGAACGCGATCGCGGCAAGCAGCGCCGAGACGAACACGCCGCGGTACAGCGCGCCCATGATCGAGCCGCCCTGCTTGACTTTCACCACGAAGGTGCCGATCACCGAGGCGATGATCGAAGCGGCGCCGAGGATCAGCGGATACAGCACCGCATCAGGGTTCGCGGCGAAGGCGAGTCCGCCGAGCAGCATGGTCGCGACCACGGTGACCGCGTAGGTTTCGAACAGGTCGGCCGCCATGCCGGCGCAGTCGCCGACGTTGTCGCCGACGTTGTCGGCGATCACCGCGGGGTTGCGCGGATCGTCTTCGGGAATGCCTGCTTCGACCTTGCCGACCAGGTCCGCGCCGACGTCGGCGCCCTTGGTGAAGATGCCGCCGCCGAGGCGCGCGAAGATGGAAATGAGCGACGAACCGAAGGCAAGACCCACCAGCGCGTGCAGGCCGGCTTCGCCGGTATGGCCGGTGCTCTGCAGGATCATCCAGTAGCCGGTTACCCCCAGCAGCGCCAGGCCGACCACCAGCATGCCGGTGATCGCGCCGCCGCGGAACGCCACGTTCATGGCGGCGCTGATGCCGTTGCGCGCGGCTTCTGCCGTGCGCACATTGGCGCGCACCGAAACATTCATGCCGATGTAACCGGCTGCACCGGAAAGAATCGCACCGACCGCGAAACCGGCCGCCGTGGGCCAGCCGAGGCCCGGCACGAAGCCGATGATGATGAACAATACGATCCCGGCGATCGCAATGAAGGTGTACTGACGATTGAGGTAAGCCTTGGCGCCTACCTGTATCGCCTGCGCGATTTCGCGCATGCGATCGTTGCCGGCTGGTTGTTTCATGATCCAGCTGGCCGAGATGACGCCGTAAAGAATCGCCACGACCGCGCAGGCAAGCGCGATCCACATACCGTACTGTTGCAGCATCGGACAACCCCTTTCGGTGCATACCCCAACGGGCATTCCCGCCAGTATAGCGCCATGGCCGCTTTCGGCCAGCCTGTGGATTTGCGGTGCGCGGAGGGCGTTTTGCGCGCGCCGGAGGCGTGCCGGTGGAGTATGCTCCAGCGCGCGTGGCGCCTCGGTTCGTTGTTTCGAAACGGCGCCGAAAAGCGGAGGGGTGGCGATGTCGGGCTTCCGGGGGGGGCTTCATCGAATCGCGCATCGCGCCGTTCGTGCTGGGCGCGTTGCTGGCGCTGTTCGCCGGTTGCGTCGTCGCCCGGCAGTCCTCCGCGCCCTACGGGCCGCAAGATGTCGCGGCATTCCTCGGCACCTGGTGCGCGCAGGGCGATCCGTCGAAGCAGGCCTCGATCGCCACGGGCAACACTGGCGTGTTTCTGACGCTGACCAACGAAGCCGGTAGCACTTCGTACGGCCATCTGCAGGCGCCGGGCCAGATCATCGCGCCCGAATGGCAATTCGTGGTCGGTCGCCTGAGCCCGGATGGCAGCCAGATCAACTGGTCGAACGGCACCATGTGGGCGCGTTGCCCGAGCGGCGGAGCATGGCCGGGTTGGCCGGGCTACGTCCCGCAACTCACGGGTACCTGGTTTGCCAATGGCGACCGCTCAAGGCGGTGCTCGATCAACCAACAGCAGGGATCGCTGAGCCTGCAGAACGAGGCGGGTCAGACCGCCAGTGGTTCGTTCGTCCGCAGGCGCGATATAACCACCAACTGGAACGGCAACGTCATCAACGGCCACCTCAGCCGCGACGGCAACCGCATCGACTGGAGCAACGGCACGTATTGGGTGCGCAATGTGGTGTACACGCAATAGTCTCGGGATTGCGATTCGCCTTGCACGCCGCGTGGCTTGAAACTACGCTGGTGCGATGAATACATCGAAGTGGTCAGCGCGCCGTACCGCGTTCCGCAAGCTGCATGAATCTGGTTGTTTCCTGATCCCGAATCCTTGGGACGCGGGTTCCGCGCACGCGCTGGCGGCGCTGGGCTTCAAGGCGCTGGCCACCACCAGTTCCGGTTTCGCGTGGTCACGCGCGCACGCCGACAACACGATGGATGTCGAAGCAGTGCTTACGCATTGCCGCGAAATCGTCGAAGCGACCGATCTGCCTGTGAATGCGGACTTCGAGGATGGCCATGCGCGCGACATCGATGGCCTGAAGAAGAACGTCGCGCGCTGCGTCGAAACCGGTGTGGCCGGATTGTCGATCGAGGATTCCACCGGTGATCCATCGCAACCGTTGTACGACTTCGGTGAAGCCGTCGCGCGCATGCGTGCCGCGCGTGCCGCGATCGACGCGACCGGCGAAGACGTGATGCTGATCGGCCGCGCCGAATGTTTCCTGACCGGCCACGCCGATCCATTGAATGAATCCTTGAAGCGCTTGCGTGCGTACGCCGATGCTGGCGCCGATTGCCTGTACGCGCCCGGCGCGGGCAAGCCGGAACAGGTTCGCGCGATTGTCGACGCCGTTGCGCCCAAGCCGGTCAACGTGCTGGTGGGTCGTCCGGCGTCGTACACGCTCGCCGACCTTGCCGGGCTCGGCGTACGTCGCGTCAGCGTCGGTGGTGCGCTGGCCGGCGCAGCGTGGGGTGGCTTCCTGCGCGCCGCGCGCGGATTGGCCGAAGGTCGCTTCGATGGCTTCGCCGAGAACGCGGCGCATGCCGAATTGAACGATCTGTTTAAGCCGTAGGCCTGCGCCTGCTTTGTCGTCATTCCGGCGAAAGCCAGAACCCAGTGCCTTTTCCGCAACGCATGAACCCGCAAAGGCACTGGGTCCCGGATATCGCTTCGCGACTGCGTTTGCAGGATTGCAAACGCGAACGCCGCAGGCGGCGCGCAGCGCGAGTATTCCGGGATGACGAGCAAAATCAAAGTTTCCTTAAACGTCGAACGGCTGCAGTTTTTTGCTGACAGCGGCGTTTTTCAGCGTGACGTATTCCGGCAAACCGTTCTTGCCGTAGGGCGGCGGTGCCTCGCCGCGGATCAAGGGTGCAAGGTATTGACGCGCGGCGGCGGTGATGTGGAAACCATCCTTCGCGATGAAGGCGTTCGGGAGCTTCTTTTCGCGGTTGGCGATCTTGTCGAGCCTTGCGGTTTCGATCCTCCAGCGATACGGCGCATCCGACGTGCGCGTGATCACCGGCATCACCGCGTTCTCGCCGGCCAACGCCAGTTCCACCGCGGCCTTGCCGACCGCCAACGCGTGCTCCAGATCGGTCTTCGATGCGACATGCCGCGCCGAACGTTGCAGATAATCCGGCATCGCCCAGTGGGTTTTGAGATTCAACTTGCCGCGCACCAGTCCCGCGAGTGCCGGCGCGACGCCACCCAATTGCGTATGGCCAAACGCATCGGTCCCGGCGTGTGCATCGGCGACGAACTTGCCGTCCGCGTAGCGGATGCCTTCGCTGGCCGCGACGACGCAACAGCCAGCGCGCTCGACGGTTTCACGCACGCGTTGCAGGAACGCGTCGGCGTCGAACGTGCGCTCGGGAAACAGGATGATGTGCGGCGCGTCGTTCTTGTGTTCGCCCGCCAGGCCCGCCGAAGCCGCGATCCAGCCCGCATGCCGGCCCATCACCTCCATCACGAATACCTTGGTTGAGGTGTCCATCATCGACATCACATCCAGTGCGCATTCGCGCAAAGACACCGCGGTGTATTTGGCGACCGACCCGAAACCCGGGCAGCAATCGGTGACAGCAAGGTCGTTGTCCACGGTCTTGGGCACGCCGATGCAGCGGATGTCGTAGCCCATGGCCTTGCCGAGCTTCGACAGCTTCAGGGCGGTGTCGGCCGAATCGTTGCCGCCGTTGTAGAGGAACCAGCGGATGTCGTGCGCGCGGAAGACTTCGATCAGGCGTTCGTAGCGTGCGCGATCATCTTCCAGCGATTTCAGCTTCACCCGGCACGAACCGAACGCGCCGCCGGGCGTGTGCTTGAGTGCGCGGATCGCGGCAGGCGATTCTCTGGTGGTGTCGATCAGGTCTTCGCGCAACGCGCCGAGGATGCCGTTGCGGGCCGCGTACGCCGTGATCCTGTGCTTGCGGCAGGTTTCGATCACTGCGGCCGCGCTTGCGTTGATCACGGCGGTGACGCCGCCCGACTGCGCGTACAATAACTTGCCCTGCAATTTCGGGACTGGTGTCTTCGGGGTCGCGTTCATGCGGTGCTCGGCGCTTGACGTGGCGTTGACGGGGTGGTTGCACTGCCGCTAGCGTACCCCTCGCGAGTCAATTTGCAACGAAGGTTCCGCGTTTGCCGCGGGCCGAAAGGAGACGCATGCGCATCGTATTGCTCGGCGCGCCCGGATCGGGCAAGGGCACCCAGGCCAAGCGGCTGAAGGTGGATCTCGGCATCGCGCACATTTCCACGGGTGATCTGCTGCGCGCGGCGGTCAAGGCCGGCACGCCACTCGGATTGAAGGCGAAAGCCGTGATGGAATCCGGGCAACTGGTTTCCGACGACATCGTGCTGGGCTTGCTGGAGGAACGGCTCGCACAATCCGATACGAAACCCGGCTTCATCCTCGACGGCTATCCGCGCAACCTCGCGCAGGCCAACGCGCTGGACAAGCTGCTTGCGCGCGTCAGCCAGCCGCTGGACGCGGTGGTGAAGTTGAACGTGCCGGATGCCGCCATCGTCAAGCGTTGCGAGATCCGCTTCGAGCAGGAACATCGCGCCGACGACAATCCGGAAACCGTGCGCAAGCGTCTGGCGGTGTACGCCGAGCAGACCGCGCCGGTCGCGGATTTCTACGCGCAGCGCGGACTGCTTACCCAGATCGATGGCGTCGGCGAGATCGAAGCGATCGGCGATCGCGTGCTCGCCGCGCTGCGGGCGCGGGTACCCGCCAGCACGTGACCCTGCGCCCGTTTTTTGCCGCCCTGCTGGGCATCTGCCGTTTCCGGCGTGGCCCGGAGGACATGCCGTATTCGCCGCCGTTGCTGATCGCGTTGCTGATCGGCTGCGGCGCGCTGCAGGCGTGCTTCAATGTGTACAACGGCGCCGCGCCGGGCGTGGCGGCAGCGGTCCTGATCGGTGGCGTCGCCCTCATCGGTGCGCTGTTTTTGTTGTTGCGTGGACGCGGCAAGTCGTTGCGCTTCGTGCAGACGATGACCGCGTTGGCGGCGGTGTACTTGTTGTTTGGCGTCGTCGTCGATGCGCTCATCTCCTGGTTGTCGCTGGCCGCGTTGAGCAAGCAGGTCATCGAGCACCCCGACCATCCGCCCGCGCTGACCGCGTTGCAGACGCTGATGATCCCGGGCGTGGTCGCGCTGGTGATCTGGCAGTTCTGCGTGTTCGTCGGGATCTTGCGTCGCGCGCTGGAGATTCCCGTCGCCGGTGCGGTGCTGGTGCTTTTGCTGCTGTTCCTGGTGGACTGGTTCGTCGCCAGCCTGGTGGCGTCTGCAATGGGCGTGGTCTGAGGGCTGCAAGACGATGCGCATCCATATCCTCGGAATCTGCGGCACCTTCATGGGCGGCATCGCGGCCCTGGCGCGCGAGCTGGGCATCGAAGTCGAGGGTTCGGACGCGAACGTCTATCCGCCGATGAGCGACCAGTTGCGTGCGCTCGGCATCACGTTGCAGGAAGGCTGGTCCGCCGGACACCTGCAACCCGCACCGGACGCCGTAGTGGTGGGCAACGCGCTGTCGCGCGGCAACCCGTCGGTCGAGTACATGTTGGACGAAGGGCTGCGCTATACGTCGGGCCCGCAATGGCTGGGCGAAAACGTGTTGCGCGGGCGCGAGGTGCTGGCCGTCGCAGGCACCCACGGCAAGACCACCACGACCAGCCTGCTCGCGCATTTGCTGGATGCGGCCGGCTTGTCGCCCGGGTTCCTGATCGGCGGCGTGCCGGGCAACTTCGGTGTGTCGGCGCGGCTTGGGAAAAAGGGGACGGAGGGAATTAACGCTGGGTCGCGAAAGATGGCGGACACGGCAGGAGCGGGTTTAATTCCCTCCGTCCCCTTTTTTGTGCTGGAAGCGGACGAATACGACACCGCGTTCTTCGACAAGCGTTCGAAGTTCGTGCATTACCGGCCGCGCATCGCGATCCTCAACAACCTCGAATACGACCACGCCGACATCTTTCCCGATGTCGCGGCGATCCAGCGCCAATTCCACCACCTCGTGCGAACGGTACCCGGCAACGGTCGCCTGGTCGTCAACGCTGAAGACCCGCGGCTGGCCGAGGTGCTGGCGATGGGCTGCTGGACGCCGGTCGAGACCTTCGGCATCGACGCAGGCGACTGGCGCGCGCGCCTGTTGTCCCCGGACGGGTCCGCTTTCACGGTCACGCACACAGGCGATTCGATCGGCGACGTCCGCTGGAATCTCACGGGGCGCCATAACATGATGAACGCGCTGGCGGCGCTGGCCGCGGCGCACGCGGCGGGCGTCGATCCGAAAATCCTGCTGCCCGCCTTTGCAACATTCGAAAGCGTCAAACGCCGGATGGAGTCGTTGGGCGACGTGAACGGCATCCACGTGTATGACGATTTCGCGCATCACCCGACCGCGATCGCGACCACACTCGCGGGACTGCGCGCGAAAGTGGGCGACGCGCGCATCCTGGTCGCGCTGGAGCCGCGTTCCAATTCCATGCGCGCCGGTGCGCACGCGGCGATGCTGGCACCCTCGTTGGCCGGTGCGGATGCCGTGGTGTTGCTGCAGCGGCCCGAGTTGCCGTGGGATGCGCACCGCGTGACCGATGCGCTGGCGGGCCGCGGCGTTACCGCGCCGTCGGTGGCGGAACTGGTCGCCGCGTTGCGCGCGCAGGCACGGGCGGGCGACCACGTCGTGTTCATGTCCAACGGTGGCTTCGAGAATGCGCCGCGGCGATTCGTCGACGCGCTTAAACTCGGGGCGTGAAGCGTCGCGAACTACCCCTGTTTCCGCTCAACGCCGTGCTGTATCCCGGCGGCACGCTGGGCCTGCGCATTTTCGAAATGCGCTACCTGGACATGGTGCGCGATTGCGCGCGCGGCGACGGGGTGTTCGGGGTGTGCCTGATCATGAACGGGCAGGAAGCGGGCGAACCTGCACTGCCCGCGGCGGTCGGCACACTGGCCCGGATCGTGGACTTCGATACCTTGCCCGACGGGTTGCTGGGTATCAGCGTTGCCGGTTGTACGCGGTTTCGCGTGCTGAAGTCGCGCATCCGCGACAACGGCCTCGTGGTCGGCGAAGTCCACCACTGGCCGGATGAACCCGGTGTGCCCGTGCCCGTCGAGTTCGCCCTGCTGCCCGCGATCCTCGAGCGGCTGGCCGAGCAGGCCGGCCTGTCGTGGCGCAATGGGCCGCGCGAGCGCTACGAAGATGCCAGTTGGGTTGGCTTCCGGCTGGCGGAGCTTTTGCCGCTGGGCGATGCCGAGCGCCAGCATCTGCTGGAGGTCACCGATCCGCTGGAACGGCTGGCTGCCCTGCGCGATGCCGTGCCTCGATTTCAGAAGCCGTAGGGCGGACCTTGGCCCGCCTACGGAGCTTTTATCGGTTACACATACTTTGCACATATAGATATTTACTATGTGTCTTAAAGGTCCATGATAGTCGGGTCGTCGTGGGGCGACATACATCAGGAGATCCAACATGAAACCGCTTTCAATGGCCTGTGCGCTCGCGCTCGGGCTGGCATTTGCCGCTACTGCACCGGCCGCCTTGGCCCAGCCCGCGCAAGCGGCGACCTCCGCACCGGCCGCGGCGCCGGCCGCTCCGCAACTGCACGCCGCGATGCGTTCGTTGTGGCACGGTCATCTCGTGACCACCCATGATTACGCGCTGGCGGTGCACGCCGGCGACAAGGCCGGTGAGAAAAAAGCCGCCGACGCCGTGGTCGCCAACGCCAAGCAGATCTCCGACGCCGTTGCCGGTTTTTACGGCAAGGATGCAGGTGCCGGTCTGCTGAAACTGCTGGCAGGACACTGGGGCGGCGTGAAGGCGCTGACCGATACCACCAAGGCGGGTGACAAAGCGGGCGAGCAGAAGGCCATGGATGATCTCGCCAGCAACGCCACGGCGATCGCCAAGTTCCTGGCGGGCGCCAATCCGAACTGGTCCGAAGGTACGCTGCAGGGTGCGCTGATGATGCACGTCAACGATCACAAGACCCAGATCGATGAAATGATGTCGAATGCGCCGAAAGCCGAACAGGCGAAGTCCTGGACGGGAATGCAGCACCACATGGACATGATCTCGGACGTGCTGGCCAGCGGCATTGCCAAACAGTTCCCGAACAAGGCACATTGAATCCGTGCGACAAACGAGCGCCCTGCGTCAACTCGGCGGCACCCAGCAAAAGCTGCTGCGCAAGCTGTTGCTGTCGCCGCAGGGCGCGACCGTGGAAGAACTGTGCCGCGCCATCGGCATCACCCACAACGCGGTCAGGCAACACCTGACCGCGTTGATGGCGCAAGGATTCGTGGCGCGGGGGGAATCGATCCCCAGCGGTGGCCGGCCGCGCGCGTGTTTCGTGCTGCTGCCCGCCGGGCGCGAGTTGTTTCCGCGCAACTATGCGCTGATCGCGGGCGGCGTGCTCGAATATCTCTACACCCATGAAGGTGTCCAGGCGGTGCAGGCGATGCTGGCCGAGATGGGCGCGAAGTTGGGCCAAGATGCCGCCCAACGGATCGCCACGGCCACGGATTCCGACGACGTCACGCGGCTGCTTGCCGAACAACTCGACACGCTGGGCTACGAAGCGCAGGTCGTCGAAGCGGACGGACATGCGGAAGTGGAAGCGTGGAATTGCGTATTCCACTCACTCGCGCGGACGCACCCCGACGTATGCCGGTTCGACCTGGCCTTCATGAGCGCCGCGACGGGACGGCCGGTGCAGCGCACGCAATGCATGCTGCATGGTGCGCCGGCTTGTAGATTCCACGTTGGTGCGCGGAGCGACAAATCTCCCGAGCCGCAAGTACCTCATTGAAACCGGCGTCATTCCCGCGGAAGCGGGAATCGGGATGCCTGTCTCGAAGAGGCGCCGATGTGCGGCAGGGGCGTCTTCGATCAACCGAGTGCCTTGGCCAGGTCGGTCACCAGATCCTCAGGATCTTCGAGCCCCACCGACAACCGCACCAATCCGGGCGGTGAATGCGTGTGCGCGCCCTCGGCCGACGCGCGGTGCTCGATCAGCGATTCGCAGCCGCCCAGCGAGGTCGCGTTGGCGAAAATCCTCGTGCCGCGCGCAAACGCCCGCGCGGCGTCGTAGCCGGCGCGCAATTCCACGCTGAGCATTGCGCCGAAGTCGCGCATCTGGCGTTTGGCGATCGCGTGTCCGGGGTGATCCGGCAATCCGGGCCAGTTCACGCGCCCGATCGCGGGGTGCGCGGCGAGGTACTCGGCGACCTTGCGCGCGTTGGCGCAATGCAGCGCGATCCGCGCCGGCAACGAACGGCAGCCGCGCAACGTCAGCCAGGCGCTGAAGGGCGCGAGGATCGCGCCGGTCAGCAGGCGGCGCGCCGCGATGCGCTCGGCAAAATCGTCGTTGCGCGCGAATACCAGTGCACCGCCCAGCACGTCGCTGTGGCCACCGAAATACTTGGTCGTCGAATGCATCACGATGTCGGCGCCCAGTTCCAGCGGGTGTTGCAGCACCGGTGTCGCGAAGGTGTTGTCGCACGCAAAGCGCGCGCCGCTGGCATGGGCGATCTTCGCCAGCTCGGTGAGATCGCTCACCCGCATCCGCGGATTCGATGGCGATTCCGCCCACAGCAGCGTGACGCCGCCTGCGCACGCCGCACGCACGGCATCGAGATCGGTGGTGTCGACCGTGACCACGTCGACGCCGCGCTCTGGCAGCACTTCGGTGACGTACCCGCGCGTGCCGACGTAGCAATCCTCGGGGACCACCACGCGTTGCCCGCGTTGCAGCGTGTCCAGCACCGCGGCGACCGCGGCCATGCCCGATGCGTATGCCAACGCGCGCTCGCCGCCTTCCAGCGCGGCCAGCGCCGTCTCGAGGCGGCGTTGGGTGGGGTTGTCGTCGCGCTGATAGCTGAAGGCGGCCGGGTCATCGTCGGCACCATGCAGGAAGGTGGTCGAAAGGTGAATCGGCGGCGCCACCGCGCCGGTCTCGCGGTCGGGCTCCGCACCCGCGTGCACCGCCAACGTGTCGAACTTCTGGGTCATTCGGATCTCCAGACTTGCATCGGTCAAATCGATGCGCCCAAGATAATGGAACGGCCGGCGATCACATCGATGCCGGCGAGGAGAAAACATGAAATACCTGCACAGCATGGTACGCGTCCACGACCTCGATGCGTCGTTGCGTTTCTACTGCGAGGGCCTGGGATTGCGCGAGGTGCGTCGCAGAGACGTGCCGCAAGGCAAATACACGCTGGTTTTCCTTTCCGCGCCGGATAGTCCTGACGCCGAAATCGAGCTGACGTACAACTGGGATTCGATGGAAGACTACGGGTCCGCGCGCAATTTCGGGCACCTCGCGTTCCGCGTCGACGACATCTACGCGACCTGCGCGCGCTTGCAGGCGATGGGCGTGGTGATCAACCGTCCGCCGCGCGACGGGCACATGGCGTTCGTGCGCTCGCCCGACCTGATTTCGATCGAGTTGCTGCAAAAGGGCGATCCGTTGCCGGCGGCCGAACCTTGGCAATCAATGCCCAATACCGGCGTCTGGTGAGTTTTCATGCCGACATCCAGGCGCATGCCGGGATCCATTTTGATTTTGCCGAAGTGCTCGATGGATTTCGGGTTCGATTGCCGGTGAAGCCGGCAGTCGCCCCGGTATGACGACGGGGCTTGTGTTTTCCGAGCCCCGGGTCCCGATTGGGTCCCGCAATCAGGCCCGCGCCGCTTCAGTGAAAGCCGCGCGTGCGGACTCCAGTGTCTCGGCGATCACGTCGTCGTCGTGTGCTGTCGACATGAAACCCGCTTCGAACGCGCTGGGCGCGAAATACACGCCGCGTTCCAGCATCACGTGGAAGAAGCGGTTGAAAGCTTCACGATCGCAAGCCATGGCTTGTGCGAACGTTTCAATTCCTGCGTTGCTGAAAAACAAGCCGAACATCCCGCCCACGCGGTTGGCCGAGAACGGCACGCCGGCTTCGCGCGCCGCTTTCGTTAGACCGTCCGTCAGCGCCTGCGTTTTCAATGACAAGCGCTCGTGGAAACCGGGTTCACGGACCAGATCCAGCATCGCCAGGCCGGCCGCCATCGCCACCGGATTGCCCGAAAGGGTGCCGGCCTGATAGATCGGCCCCGTTGGCGCGATTTGTTCCATCAGTTCGCGGCGCCCGCCGTAGGCACCCACCGGCATGCCACCACCGATGATCTTGCCGAGCGTGGTGAGATCCGGCGTGATCGCGTACAGCGATTGCCCGCCGCCGGTGGCCACGCGGAACCCCGTCATCACCTCGTCGAAGATCAGCAGCGCGCCGTCGCGCGTGCACAGCTCGCGCAGGGTCTGCAGGAATCCCGGTCGTGGCGGCACGCAGTTCATGTTGCCGGCAACCGGTTCCACGATGACGCAGGCGATCGCCTTGCCCATCGCGTCGAACAGCGCGCGCGCGGCTTCGATGTCGTTGTAGGGCAGCGTGACGGTGAGATCGGCCAGCGCCTTGGGCACGCCCGGCGAATCCGGCACGCCCAGCGTCAACGCGCCGGATCCCGCTTTCACCAGGAACGAATCGCCGTGGCCGTGGTAGCAGCCTTCGAATTTCACGAAGTGTTCGCGGCCGGTCGCGCCGCGCGCGAGGCGCAGCGCCGACATCGTGGCTTCGGTGCCGGAATTGACGAAGCGCAACATCTCCATCGAAGGCATCAGCGCATGGATCGCCTCGGCCAGTTCGGCTTCGGCGGGGCACGGTGTACCGAACGACAATCCGCCGCGCACCGCGCGTTCCACCGCTTCACGCACGTGCGGATGATTGTGGCCCGCGATCATCGGGCCCCACGAGCCCACGTAATCGATGTAGCGCTTGGCTTCGACGTCCCAGAGATACGGGCCCTCGGCGCGTGCGGCGATGAAGGGCTCGCCGCCCACCGACTTGAATGCGCGCACTGGCGAGTCGACGCCGCCGGGCAGCATGCGTTGCGCGCGCTGGAAGAGTTCGTGATTGGTGCTCATGCCTTCTCTCTGGGTGCAAAAAGTGCCGCGAATTGCCGTGCCGCGACGCGCACGTCGCTGGCGCCGAACAGTGCGGAAACCACGGCCAGGAAGTCCGTGCCTGCTTCGATCAGCGACCCGCCATTTTCGGCAGTAATGCCCCCGATCGCCACCAGGGGCAAACCGAATTCGCGTGCATCGCGCAACAAATCGAGTTTTGCGCGGCGCGCGCCGGGCTTGGTGGTAGATGGGAAGAAAGCGCCGAACGCAAGGTAGTCCGCGCCCGCCGCCGCGGCCTCCCGCGCGCGTTGCAGCGAGTCGTAGCAGGAGACGCCGATGATTGCATCGGCCCCGAGCGTTGCGCGCGCGGCCCTGATTCCGGAATCATCTTCGCCCAGATGTACGCCCGCAGCACCACTGGCTTGCGCCAGTTCGACGTCGTCATTGATGATCAACGGCACGTCGAATGCCTCGCAGATCGTCGCCAGGGCGTGAGCTTCGCGCAATCGGCGCGCCGGGCCGTGCGTTTTGTCGCGGTATTGCAGCATCGCCGCGCCGCCTTCCAGCGCTGCGCGTGCGGCCTCCAGGAGATCGGCGCGCGGCCCGTTGGTGATGGCGTAGAGCCCCTTGCGGAGCCCTGTCGCGGAAAAGCGGGAGTGCGGGTTCGAGGTGTTCTGTGACATCCGGCTTGACTTGCGTCAATGGTTTGCTTTCATGCGGGCGCGCAACTTGCGACAATAGAGGGCAACATCCCTTGCGTCACCCGCCATGAATGCTCCAGCCGAAACCGTCGTCACCTATCGCAAGTTCATGTGCGTGGTGTGCGGCTTCATCTACGACGAAGAAGCCGGCCTTCCGGAGGAGGGCATCGAACCGGGCACGCGCTGGGAGGACATTCCCGACACCTGGACCTGCCCGGATTGCGGCGTCACCAAGGACGATTTCGAAATGATCGAGATCGACGGCTGATTGCCACGGCGTTGCCCCAATTACGTCACTCCTGGTTCATGCAGTTGTGCTTGCATGAATCCAGCGAAGGATAGGGGAGACGCACATGCGCGAATTCGTGCCATTCGATGATCGCTGGTTTGACAGCGGGCCTCCCGGCCGGCTGATCCCGTTGCCCCTCAACTTCACCTGCATGCACGACGCCGACGGCGTCTTTCACTGGGTGCCGGAAGGCATGCCGGAGAACGTGATCACATCGCCCGTGCGTGCGCCCAGCTTCGCTGCCGTGCCGGCGTTCAGCTCCAGCACGTAACGCGCGGGCGTATCGCTGGGGTAAAGCTGGCACGGATCCGCCTTGCACGGCTGCGCGTCGGCCTGGATGGCCACGAGGTGGCGATTCGCGTCGAAGAACAGCATGTCCAGCGGAATCAGCGTGTTCTTCATCCAGAACGTGCGCGGCTGCGAGTCCGGAAACATGAACAGCATGCCGTGATCGGCAGCCATGGACGTTCGATCCATCAGGCCGTGTTCCTGTTCGGCGGGCGTGGCGGCGATTTCCACCGTGAAAGCGTGCCCGTGCAGCGTTACGGTCGGGCTGGTCGCGGCAGTCGGCGAAGCGGCCCAGGCCGGACACGCCAGCATCGCGATGAAAAGAGGTGCTCCAAGCAGGGAAAACGTTCGCATCGGGATCGCCTTGGGTGCGCCAAAACCGCAGTGTAGCGCGGCTTTGCCCGCAACCACTTCCAAACCGGAATCGATCCCGGTATCCTTGTCGGCCCGCGTGACGCAGAGCGTCGCGGGGGCGGTTTCCGGTCTGCAAACACTTTTCCGAAGGTTGTTGACAGCCCTGAAAACTTGGCTACAATGGGCGGCTCACGTGACGAAATGTCCGTGACGCGAAACCGCAAGGTGACGCAACGCAGGGTTCCTTGACAGTGTGCACAGGTGACTTGTGTGGGCGGCTTGCAGGTGGATGAAAGTTCATCGATGCAAGACGTCCAAACCTTTGAACCTTAGTGATTCAGCGATGAATTGCAGTTCAGGGTTCGGACTCTTCTCAAAATAGGCAGCCTTCGGGTTGCCGAAACCTTAAGTGAAGAGTTTGATCCTGGCTCAGATTGAACGCTGGCGGCATGCCTAACACATGCAAGTCGAACGGCAGCATGAGGTGTAGCAATACA
>Ga0207647_10002144_pt1 | contig 15079 bp, 14 predicted proteins | sample KBSCornC2_FD_184295 | JGI IMG/M metagenome (GOLD analysis project Ga0207647, IMG submission 184295) | Corn rhizosphere microbial communities from Kellogg Biological Station, Michigan, USA - C2 (SPAdes) (version 2) | ecosystem: Host-associated > Plants > Roots > Rhizosphere ...
TGCTCCTTCCGGAGCGGCGAGGCGTCACGGCGCGCTGACGATACCGGGGATCAGGCTCGTCGGTACCGGCTCGCCGCCGGGCAGTCGAAGGGGTCGCGGGCGGAGAGGCCGACCCGGTTGAGGTACTGGATGACGATCCGGTAGGACGTCACGAGGCCGGTCTCGGTGTACGGGATGTCGTGGGCTCTGCAGTGCTCGCGGACGAGTTCGCGGGCGCGCCGCAGGTGCGGCCGGGGCATGCTGGGGAACAGGTGGTGCTCGATCTGGTGGTTGAGGCCGCCCATGAAGACGCTCATCGACCAGCCGCCGCGGATGTTGCGGGAGGTCAGCACCTGCTTGTTGAGGAAGTCGACCCGGGAGCCGGCGGGCAGCAACGGCATGCCCTTGTGGTTGGGTGCGAACGAGGCGCCCATGTAGACGCCGAACACCGCGAGCTGAACGCCGAGGAAGGCGAAGCCCATCCCGACCGGCAGCATCAGGAACACGATCGTGATGTAGATCGAGAGCCGGAGGCCGATGGCGACGAGCTCGGTGGTGCGGCGCTCGACGGGTCCCCGTGCGAGCAGCGACCGGATCGAGGTGACGTGCAGGTTGACGCCCTCCAGCAGGAGCAGCGGGAAGAACAGGTAGCCCTGCCGGCGTGTGATCACGGCGAGCAGGCCGCGCTGCCGGGCGGCGTCCTCCGCCGTGAACGAGACGGTGTCCCAGGCGATGTCCGGGTCTTTGCCCTCGGTGTTCGGGTTGGCGTGGTGGCGGGTGTGCTTGGTCATCCACCACTGGTAGCTCATGCCCACCAGCCAGGTCGCGATGAGCCGGCCGGCCTTGTCGTTGGTCGGGCCGGAGGAGAACACCTGGCGGTGGGAGGCCTCGTGGCCGAGGAAGGCGAACTGGGTGAAGATCAGACCGAGCGCGGCGGCGATGAGCAGCTGGAACCAGGAGTCGCCCAGCAGCACGAACCCGGCGGCGGCGCCGAGCAGCCCGGCGGTGAGCACCGCGAAGACGGTGATGTAGAAGCCGCGTCGCCGTTCGAGGAGGCCTTCACCACGCACCTGCGTGAGCAGTTCGTTGTACGTGCTGGTGACCGGGACGCGGGACTCCGCGCGGGGGCGGGTCTTCAGAACAGGCCCGAGTGTTGATGCGGTCATGCTGTCCTCCGCTGTGCCGTGACGACTTCCCAGCCGAGGATGTGGGCGGATCGCCCCAGATGTCGCAAGCGTAGGCGCGCTTGCTGAGTGTTCGTCGGTGAGTTCCGACGGGAGCGGTGCCCGGCCTCGCGGCCGGGCACCGGAACCATCAGGCCTGGCGGATGTTCGCGGCCTGGGGACCCTTCGGTCCCTGTGCGAGGTCGTATTCGACCTTCTGGTTCTCGTCGAGGTTGCGGTAGCCGCCGTTGGAGGCGATTTCGCTGTAGTGGGCGAAGACGTCGGCACTGCCGTCATCTGGGGCGATGAAGCCGTAGCCCTTTTCCGAGTTGAACCATTTGACGGTGCCAGTGGGCATCTTTTCTTCCTTCATTCTTCGGGAGCCGTGAGGACGGCTCCGGTCGTCGCGCCCGAATCGGCGCGGACGGTGTTGGGCGCCGCGCGGAACGCGGTGCGAGAGTGGTGCGGGCCGGAGCAGCGCTTCGGCGTGCGCGAGAGTGGTGGCGGTGCCGACGGCGCGGGAGCGCGCATCGAGCACGCGCAGCGGGCCGCTGTCCAGAAAGGCATCGGCACGGTCGAGAGAGGCACCGTCGAGTTCGGCCATGCCGGCGTATTCGCCGTCCGTGGTCGCGACCCAGACGGTGTCGTCTGCTCGGCGCCAGGTGAGTGCGGCCGTCGGCCGCGGGGTACTGGTGATGGTGAGTCCTTTCGCCTCGGGCTGAGGCGGGATGTTGTCGCGGCAACGTTGCGGCGAGTGAGGTAGGTGGCGGACGAGTCGTGGTCGGGGGATCCGGGTCGGCATCGCGGTGAAAGGCGGCCCCGCACGCGACACCCGGCTGGGAATGACCGGTTTCTGATGCGGGACCGTCTCGGTCACACGATCGGAAACGCGTGATCAAGTCCGACGGCAGGAGACGAATGTCTCGTGTCGAACCAGGTCCATGCTACACGTCGAACCCGTGAGGACACAGGAAGGGGTGTCTCACGGTGCGCGCACCCCCGCTGCACGCCCTCATGGAAGAGGCAAGCGGTAGTAATCCGGCCCCGCACGCGTACCGTCGCGGACGTCCAGACGAGAGGCGGCGAAACGTGCTGGTCCTCATCAGGGTCGACGGCATCCTCTACCGGCCGATCGAAGACGTGTCGGCCTGCAAGGCGGCGATCGTCGCGGCCGCGCACACCGGTGGCGCGTTCGTGCCCTTCCTGTCTCCCGCCGGGCTCAGCGAGGTCTTCATCACCGAAAGCACCGCGATCCGGATCGAGGTCGTCGATGACGACGAGCCGGACGGCCCGCCCTCGCTCGACCAGGGCGGGGGGTCGTTCGACATCGACGAGCTGTGAGGGCGGCCGATCGCGAGACGTTGGTCCTCGGCTCTCCCCAGCCGGCCGCCGACGGTGTTACCGTTCGCTCGATTTCGGAGCGGCTGGCCGCGGCGGCCGGTGAGGAGACGGTGATGGTGGCCCACGACAGAGCGCACGCCCTGGATCACATCGTGGTCGTGCTTTTCGAGAACCGCTCGTTCGACAACGTGCTCGGGCGGCTCTACGGCCCCGGCGACGGCAAGGAGTTCGAGGGCGTCCTCGGCCGCGAGCTGAGCAACCCCATCCCGGAGTGGGCCGAGCACGGCGCGGGACGGCGGGAGGTTCCCTACACCGTGGCGACCGACCTCGACTCCCCGAATCCCGACTCCGGCGAGGAGTTCTACCACACCAACACCCAGCTCTTCGGGGTGCTCGACGAGCACAACCGGTACCGCATCGGCGAGGCGGTCACCGCGCCCTGGAACGCCCCGGAACCCGGCGCGATCCCGACGATGGACGGTTTCGTCGCCGACTACATCTCGACGTTCACCGGGGAGGTCGGCCGACAGCCCAGCTACGACGAGTACGCGCACATCATGACCGGGTACACGCCCGAGCAGCTTCCGGTGCTCAGCGGCATCGCCCGCGGGTTCGGCGTGTTCGACCACTGGTTCAGCGAAGTGCCGTCGCAGACCTTCATGAACCGCTCGTTCTGGACCGCCGCGACCTCGTCGGGACTCGTCGTCAACAGTCCGATGGGCAAGTGGCTGACCGCCAACACCGCCGAGACCCTCTTCGACCGGCTGGAGGCGCACGGCCGCACCTGGAAGGTCTACATCATGGAGCCGATGCCGCTGTCGTTCACCGGCATCATCCACTTCCCGCGGCTCGCGCCCCGGCTCGCGACGCACTTCGTCCCGTTCTCGGAGTTCGAGCGCGACGCCGCGGCGGGAACCCTCCCCGACTTCTCGCTCATCGAGCCGAACATGCTGGCCGGCCACGGCGACTACCACCCGGCCTTCGGCCGCTCCTTCTCGGACACGGTCGACCTCGCCCTCGACAGCCCGTCCTCCATGCTGGCAGGGGAGGCGTTCCTCGAACGGGTGTACCGCGCCTACCGCTCGGCGACCTCCGAGACCGGGCCGAACGTCTGGAACACCCCGCTCCTGATCGGCTGGGACGAGCCCGGCGGCACCTACGACCACGTCCCGCCCGGCAGCGTGCCGCCTCCCGACCCGGCCGCGCCGCCCGGCGAGCTGGGCTTCACGTTCGACCGCTCCGGCTATCGCGTGCCGGCCATCCTCGTCTCGCCGTGGGCAGAGGAGGGGGCGGTGCACACCGACGAGTACCGGCACACCTCGCTCATCGCGACGCTCACCGAAGCCTGGGGGCTGGGCGCGCCGTTCACGCAGCGCGACGCGTCGGCGCGCACGTTCGGGCACCTGCTCGCGCTCGACGAGCCGCGCGACCCGCAGACCTGGGTGGACGTGGAGGCCCAGCCGGTGCCGCCCTGGACCATGGACCCCGACATCGTCGGCCGCGGCATCAGCGGCCTCGGCAAGGGCGTCATCCCCGCGGTCATCGCCAAGGCGCGCGAACTCGGCGTGACCCTCCCGCCCGAACTCGCGGACCCGGACGCGGACGTCCCGCCGCGGGTCGTCATCGAGGTCTTCCGGGACATCGCGGCGCACTTCTTCCCGCTGCTGCGGTCCGAGGTGCAACAGCCCGAGGTGCCACGGCCCGAGCGCTAGGAGCACCCGCGCGCTACGCTCCGTCTCGCCTCAGCGATGCTCGAACACCCGAACGGCCTCGGCCGGCAGCGTGTCGTACACCTCGGCCCATTCGGCTTCGTAGCGCACCGGATCGACGAGACCTGTTCTGCGTCGTACCTCCAGGTCCATGAGGCGGGTCGCCGCGGCTCGAAGGAGGTGGACGTTGCCGAACTCGCGGAGTTCACCGCCGATGTATTCCGAGGCCACCGTCACCGTGCGGGAGTGCGCGCGGAGATCGCGGGTGAGCCGGCCCAGCACCAGGAACCCGGCGACGTACACGGACAGCGCGGTCAGCGTGCTGAGCACCGGCCCTTCGTCGCTGAGGAACACCAGGGCGAAGAGGCAGGCGATCGCCCCGCCGACGGGCCAGGTGTGGCTGAGGTGGAGCAGGCGGCGCTGCGCGTGCGTGATGCCGGGCGGATACACCCTGAGCCGCACTCGCTGCCAGATTCCGCGGCTGGCGGGCGACACGTCGAGGGTGCCCCAGAGTGCGCGTCCTTCGAGGAGCCGGCGAACAGTTTCTTTCACGAGACCAGGATGCGCCGCTGTCACCGTCGGTGCTCCGATCCTTGCGATGTCCATACGGTGAGGGCCAGAACGCTAACGCGTTCCTGACAATCTCGGTTCATCGTCCGCACATCCCGGCGGACCAGGGACTCTCGCCGTCGTCGTCTGCGAGGTGACGGCGTGCAGGATCGACCTCCCGCAGCCGCGTGGCGCCCTGGCAGGGGATGGCGAGCAGGTCGCCGACGCGCAGATCGGAGACCAGCTCCGGCACGGGCAGCGCGCCGACGGACTCGCCCGCCTGGTGGATGCGCGCGCGGGCGTCGCTCGCGGTCGAGGTGCGTCCGATCATCCGCAGCTCGCCGATGACGACGGGCGAGCCGGTGAGGCGGGCGTCGATCCAGATGTCGATCGCGCCGTCTGCCGCCGTGTTGAGCTGAATCACTCGCGTGACGATGACGGAGGCCGTCTCGGTGGGCGACGGCATACCCCCGGTGCCGGGGATCACCGCCGCCGCGGTGTGGACGCACGGGGTGCTGCACCACTCGGCGAGGCAGCTGAGGGAGACTCCGGCGACGGTGACGTCGTCGATGGAGGTGGTGGTGAACTCGGGCCAGCTGTCGCGTCCGAGTGGGTTCGGCACCGAGGCACGAAGCGAAGGGAGGATGTGGGTCAGGGTCATGCGACACCTGCAATGCGAATGGTCACAAGGGACGGTTCTACGCCGCTTCCGAATGCCGCAGGGTCCTCCTAACGGAACCTCCACGCCCCGCCGGACGAAACTAACGCTTTGCGAATGGGAGGCGTACGCCGTGCGCACACCCCCGGGTCGGCCCTGTTCGAGCCCGCTTCGGCCGTCGTCCGGGGGGAAACCGTTAGGACTTCCGCGGCAGGCGTATGGATCGCGTTAGGACGCGGTTCCGGGCGTTCCGCGTCCATTTATATAGGTCAGTGGTTCCGGCACAGCGCCGGATCCCGACGCCTGGTCGTCAGGGCGAGGCGTCGTAACCCGGATGGAGACATTCCCGTGTTGGACCTGATTTGCGTCGTGGGGATCATCGCGCTCGGTGCGATCGTCGCCTTGGTCGGCAGAGGGGTGGAGAAGCTGTGATCTTCTTCAACCTGCTGGCGGCGGCACTGGCCGTCGCTTCGATCGCATACCTGGTGTATGCCCTGCTGAAGCCGGAGAAGTTCTAGAGATGACTGCCTGGCTTTTCGTGGCGATGCTCGCCACGCTTGTCCTGTTGCTCGGGCTCTCCTATCGCCCGCTGGGTGATTACATGGCCGCGACGTTCACGTCGAGGAAGGACCTCCGCGTCGAGCGCGGCTTCTACCGGGTCATCGGAGTCGACTCGCGGGTCGAGCAGAGTTGGCCGGTCTACCTGCGTAGCGTGCTGGCGTTCTCCATCCTCGGTGTGCTGCTGGTGTACGTGCTCCAGCGCGCCCAGGCGGTGCTGCCCTACTCCCTCGGCCTCCCGGCCGTGCCGGAGGGGCTGTCCTTCAACACGGCGATCTCGTTCGTGACCAACACCAACTGGCAGTCGTACTCACCCGAGGTGACCGTCGGCTACACGGTGCAGATCGCGGGCCTGGCCGTGCAGAACTTCCTGTCCGCCGCTGTCGGCATCGCTGTCGCGATCACACTGGTGCGCGGGTTCGCCTCCCACCGTTCCGGCACGATCGGCAACTTCTGGGTGGACATGACCCGCGCCACGTTGCGCATCCTCCTGCCGCTCTCGATCGTCTTCGCCGTCATCCTGATCGTCGGCGGCGTGATCCAGAACTTCAACGGGTTCACCAGCGTGAGCACGCTCACCGGCGGTTCGGCGACGATCCCCGGAGGCCCGGTCGCCTCGCAGGAGGTGATCAAACTCCTGGGCAACAACGGTGGCGGGTTCTTCAACGTGAACTCCGCCCACCCGTTCGAGAATCCGACCGCCTGGACGAACCTGATCGAGATCTTCCTGATGCTGCTGATCCCGTTCTCGCTTCCGCGCACGTTCGGCAAGATGGTCGGGGACAACCGCCAGGGCTATGCGATCCTCGGCGCGATGGCGACGATCTTCGTCGTCTCCCTCGTCGCCCTGACCCTGTTCGAACTGCAGGGCGGCGGCACGGCGACCCAGGCGGCCGGGGGCGCGCTCGAAGGCAAGGAACAGCGCTTCGGCATCCTGGGATCCACGCTGTTCGCCACCACCAGCACGCTGACCTCGACCGGCGCCGTGAACTCGATGCACGACAGCTTCACGCCGCTCGGCGGGATGATGACGATGCTGAACATGATGACCGGCGAGGTCGCGCCGGGCGGGATCGGCGCCGGTCTCTACGGGATCCTGGTCGTCGCGATCATCTCGGTGTTCCTCGCCGGGCTGATGGTCGGCCGCACCCCGGAGTACCTGGGCAAGAAGATCGGGTCCCGGGAGATCAAGCTCGCCAGCCTGTACATCCTGATGACGCCGACCCTGGTGCTTCTGGGCACCGGCCTCAGCTTCGCGATTCCGGCGATCAAGGACAACATCGAGAAGGTCTCGATCTGGAATCCCGGCCAGCACGGCTTCTCCGAGGTCCTCTACGCCTTCACGTCGGCGGCCAACAACAACGGTTCCGCGTTCGCCGGTCTCACCGCGAACACGCCCTGGCTGAACGCGGCTCTCGGAACCGTCATGTTCCTCGGCCGGTTCCTGCCGATCGTGTTCGTCCTCGCGCTGGCCGGCTCGCTCGCCGGGCAGGACAAGGTTCCGGCCACCTCGGGCACGCTGCCGACGCATCGGCCGCTGTTCGTCGCCTTCGTCGTCGGCGTCGTCATCATCGTCGCCGCACTCACCTACTTCCCCGTTCTCGCGCTGGGTCCCCTGGCGGAAGGGCTTCACTGAGCATGTCCACAATCACTGAGACCGCGGATCCCCGCGGACAGCACCACCACGACCAGGGCGACAAGGCCCCGAAGGGCGCGTTCAACGCCCGGCAGCTGATCGCCGGACTCCCCGGCGCGTTCCGCAAACTCGACCCGCGGGACATGTGGCACAACCCGGTCATGTTCATCGTCGAAGTCGGCGCTGCTCTGACCACCATCCTCGCGATCGCCGAGCCGTTCCTCGGCCAGCAGAAGTCCGGCGGCACGGTGACGACGCTGGCGTTCACGTGGTCGATCGCCGTATGGCTGTGGCTGACCGTGCTGTTCGCCACCCTGGCCGAGTCGGTGGCCGAGGGCCGCGGCAAGGCTCAGGCCGCGAGCCTGCGCAAGACCCGCACCACCACGGTCGCCAACCGGGTCGCCGACTACGACGCCCGGTCCGATGCGGCCGCACACGACGCGGTCGTCACCCAGGTGGCCTCCGCGGATCTCACGCTGGGCGATGTGGTCGTCGTGTCCGCCGGCGAGCTCATCCCGGGTGACGGCGACATCGTCTGGGGCATCGCCTCGGTCGACGAGTCGGCCATCACCGGCGAATCCGCCCCCGTGGTCCGGGAGTCCGGCGGAGACCGGAGCGCGGTCACCGGCGGCACCCGCGTCCTGTCCGACCGGATCGTCGTGAAGATCACCAGCAAGCCCGGCGAGACGTTCGTCGACCGCATGATCAAGCTGGTGGAGGGGGCGGCACGGCAGAAGACGCCGAACGAGATCGCCTTGAACATCCTCCTGGCCGCTCTGACGATCATCTTCGTCGTCGTCGTGCTCGTCCTCGGCCCCACCGCCGGGTTCGCCGACGCCGCACCGAGCGTCACCGTCCTCGTCGCCCTGCTGGTGTGCCTGATCCCCACGACGATCGGCGCGTTGCTCTCCGCGATCGGCATCGCCGGCATGGACCGGCTCGTGCAGCACAACGTGCTGGCGATGTCCGGACGCGCTGTCGAGGCGGCCGGCGACGTGACGACCCTGCTGCTCGACAAGACCGGAACGATCACCTACGGCAACCGGCAGGCGGCCGAGTTCACAGCGGTCGAGGGCGTTGACCAGGCGGCCCTCGTCAAGGCCGCGGCGCTGGCGTCGCTCAGCGACCCGACGCCGGAGGGATCCTCCGTCGTCGCGCTCGCCGCGCAGCTCGGCTACACGCACGAGGGGGACGTGGATGGCGAGGTGGTGCCGTTCACGGCGCAGACCCGGATGAGCGGCGTGGACTTCGCCGACGGATCCCAGGTCCGCAAGGGCGCCGCGTCCATGGTCGTCGCCTGGGCGGAGGAATCCGCCCGCGTCCCGTCCTCGATCCTGAGCGACCTGGACGAGAAGGTGCTGCGCATCTCGGAGGCCGGCGGCACGCCCCTCGCGGTGGCCACCAAGTCCGCCACGGGCGAGGCGACGATCCTCGGCGTCATCTACCTGAAGGACATCGTCAAGGACGGCCTGGCCGAACGCTTCGCCGACATGCGCCGGATGGGCATCCGCACCGTCATGATCACCGGAGACAACCCGGTCACCGCCAAGGCGATCGCCGCCGAGGCGGGGGTGGACGACTTCCTCGCGGAGGCCACGCCCGAGGACAAGCTGGCGCTGATCCGCAAGGAGCAGGAGGGCGGCAACCTCGTCGCGATGACGGGTGACGGCACCAACGACGCCCCGGCGCTTGCGCAGGCGGACGTCGGGGTGGCGATGAACACGGGGACGTCGGCGGCGAAGGAGGCCGGCAACATGGTCGACCTCGACTCCGACCCGACCAAGCTCATCGACATCGTCCGCATCGGCAAGCAGTTGCTGATCACCCGCGGCGCCCTTACGACGTTCTCGATCGCGAATGATGTGGCGAAGTACTTCGCGATCATCCCCGCGATGTTCGTGGGAGTGTTCCCGGGTCTCCAGGCGATCAACATCATGCAGCTGCATTCGCCGTCCTCGGCGATCCTGTCGGCGGTGATCTTCAACGCGATCATCATCGTGATCCTGATCCCGCTCGCGCTCCGCGGCGTCCGCTACCGGGCCACGTCGGCGTCGGTGCTGCTGCGCAGCAACCTGCTGATCTACGGCCTCGGCGGGATCATCGCCCCCTTCATCGGCATCAAGCTGATCGACCTCGTCGTCAGCCTGATCCCCGGATTCTAAGAACCAGGAACGGAACTCATCATGAATGCTTCGGCACGTGGAACCGGGCGCCAGTACTGGGTCGGCCTTCGAGCACTGCTCATCCTCACGGTCGTGCTGGGAGTCGCCTACCCGTTGGTCATCACCGGGATCGGCCAGCTGGCCTTCCCGAGCCAGTCCAACGGCACGACCGTCAGCCTGCAGGGCAAGGTGGTCGGCTCGGCCCTGATCGGGCAGTCCTTCACCGACAAGAAGGGCAACCCGCTGCCGCAGTGGTTCCAGTCGCGGCCGTCCGCCGCCGGCGACGGATACGACGGTGGAGCGTCCAGCGGCAGCAACCTGGGGCCCAACAACCCCGACCTGCTCAAGGCCGTCAAGGAGCGCAAGCAGACCATCGAGAAGGTCGACGGTGTCAGCGCCGGCCAGATCCCTGCCGACGCGCTCACCGCCTCAGGCTCCGGACTCGACCCGCACATCTCGCCGGCGTACGCGTTGCTCCAGGTGGACGCTGTCGCGAAGGCACGCGGGATCAGTACCGACTCGGTGCGGAAGCTGGTCGACAGCCACACCCAGCAGCGCGACCTCGGCTACTTGGGAGAACCGACGGTCAACGTCCTGCAGCTGAACATCGCCCTGGCGGCGATGGACCCGGCCGGCAACAAGTAGGTACTGGACGCATGGCAGTTCGAGGCCGGCTCCGGGTGCTGCTCGGTGCAGCACCCGGGGTCGGCAAGACCTACATGATGCTCGAAGAAGGTCACCGGCTTCACGACCTGGGCAAGGACGTCGTCGTCGCGGTCGTGGAGACGCACGAACGCGAGGCCACCGCCGCCCTGCTCGACGGCCTCGAGGTCGTACCGCGCAGGACGGTCGAGCATCGCGGCATCGTCCTGACGGAGATGGATCTGGACGCCGTCATCGCCCGCAGACCGGCGATCGCCCTGGTCGACGAACTCGCACACACCAATGCCCCGGGGTCGGCGAACGAGAAGCGCTGGCAGGACGTGGAGGCGATCCTCGCGGCCGGGATCGATGTGATCTCCACGGTGAACGTGCAGCACATCGAGTCCCTCAACGACGTGGTCGAGCAGATCACCGGGGTGCCGCAGCGCGAGACCATCCCGGACTCCGTCGTGCGCAGCGCCGACCAGATCGAGGTCGTCGATCTCACACCCCAGTCGTTGCGCGACCGCCTTGCCGACGGCCAGGTCTACCCGGCTGCCCGGATCGATGCCGCTCTGTCCAACTACTTCCGGCTCGGCAATCTGACCGCGCTGCGTGAGCTGACCCTGGTCTGGCTCGCGGACGAAGTCGACCAGTCGCTTCAGCGTTATCGCGCCGAGCACGGCATCCAGGAGAAGTGGGAGGCACGCGAGCGCGTCGTCGTCGCCCTCACCGGCGGCCCGGAAGGCGAGACCCTCCTTCGCCGTGGCGCCCGGGTGGCCGCGCGGTCGGGCAGCGGTGAGCTGCTCGCCGTGCATGTGGCCAGCCAGGACGGACTGCGGGAGACCGACCCGGCTGCCCTCGCTGCTCAGCGGAAACTGGTCGAGGAGCTCGGCGGCTCGTACCACCAGGTCGTCGGCACCGACATCCCGGAAGCGCTGGTCGCCTTCGCCAAGGCGAGCAATGCGACACAGCTCGTCATCGGCGTCTCGCGGCGGGATCGGCTCACTGCGTTCCTGACCGGTTCCGGAGTCGGCGCCACCGTGATCCGGGAGTCCGGCGACATCGACGTGCACATCGTCTCGCACGCTGCAGCAGGCGGCCGCAACCTGCCCAAGTTCCGGCGCACCGGTGCTCTGAGCGTCCGGCGCCGGGTCTACGGGTTCGCGCTCGCCCTGATCGCCGGGCCGGTGCTGACGCTGGGCCTGACTCAGATCCGGAGCAGCGACTCGCTCACCGCCGAAGCGCTCAGCTATCAGCTTCTCGTGGTGGTCGTGGCGCTGGTGGGCGGCATCTGGCCGGCGCTGTTCGCCGCGGTGCTGTCGGGTCTGACTCTCGATTTCGTCTTCGTGAGCCCCTACAACACGCTCACGATCGGCAGGCCCACCCACCTGATCGCCCTCGCTCTGTACATCATCATCGCCGTGCTCGTGAGCGTGGTCGTCGACCAGTCGGCGCGGCGGACCCGCAGCGCTGCTCGCGCGGCAGCCGAATCCGAGTTGCTGGTGACCATCGCGGGAAGCGTCATCCGCGGCGGTGACGCCGTGCAGTCCCTGGTGTCGCGCACGCGCGAGGCATTCGGCCTGCAAGCGGTGCGGTTCACCGCCGACGACGGCGCCGTGCAGAACATCGACGGCGAGATCCCGGTCGACGCCACGCCCACGCGCGTCCCGGTCGGAGAGCGGGGGACTCTGGACTTGTTCGGCGACGACCTCCAGGCGGGTGACCGACGGCTGTTGTCGGTCATCGTCACCCAGCTCGACGCGGCGCTGGAGCACGCCGATCTCAGCACAGCCGCGCGGGAGGTGGGACCGCTGGAGGCCACCGACCGCGTCCGAACCGCCCTGCTCGCCGCTGTCGGCCACGACCTCCGCCGCCCGCTGGCGGCGGCGACGGCCGCGGTGACCAGCCTTCGATCCGCGGGCAACCGGCTTTCCGCCCGGGACAAGGTGGAACTGCTGGACACCGCGGAGGTCAGCCTGCGCAACCTCGCCGACCTGCTGACCAACCTCCTGGACGTCAGCCGTGTGCAGGCGGGCGTCCTCGGGGTCTCGTTGCAACCGGTGGACCTGGAGGATCTGCTGCCGCCCGTCCTCGACGAACTGGCGGTGAGGCCCGGCGAAGTCACGATCGACGTCCCGGACGACCTCCCCGCTGTCACTGCCGATCCGGTGCTGCTGCGCCGGGCGATCGTCAACCTGCTGAGCAACGCGCTGCGCTATTCCCCGAACGGGCGGCCGCCGCGGCTCAGCGCCAGCACCTTCGGCGGGCAGGTCGAGCTCCGCGTCTCCGACCATGGCCCTGGTGTGCCCGACGACCGCAAGGAGGAGATCTTCCACCCGTTCCAGCGGATGGGCGACACCGACAACAGCGCGGGCATCGGTCTCGGTCTGGCGTTGACCAAAGGTTTCGTCGAGGGGATGGGCGGCGCGCTCGCCGCCGAGGACACCCCGGCGGGCGGTCTCACCATGGTGCTGTCCCTCCCTGTCGTCCAGCAGAGCGAACCGCAGCGTCCCGACGGCCCCGCCGACGAGCCGGCCGCAGCCGAGCCGCTGAAGGATGCCTGACGTGAAGATCGTCGTCGCGGACGATGACCCGCAGATGCTCGGCGCCCTCCGGATCATGCTCGGCGCGCACGGCTACGCGGTCGCGTTGGCGCGCAACGGCAAGGAAGCGCTCCGCCAGGTCGTCGACGAGCATCCGGACCTGCTGATCCTCGACCTCGGCATGCCCCAGCTGAGCGGCGTGGAGGTGATCAAGGCGATCCGGGGCTGGAACACCGTTCCCATCCTCGTCGTCTCCGGCCGGACGGATTCGTCGGACAAGGTCGGGGCACTGGACGCCGGCGCCGACGACTATGTCGCGAAGCCCTTCTCCGCCGACGAACTGCTGGCGCGGATCCGGGCGCTGACCCGACGTGCTGCGGGCGCCGTCGAGGCACCGGTGGTGAGGTTCGCCGACGTGTCCGTCGATCTCGCGAACAAGATCGTCCTCGTCCAGGATGACGGCAGGGAGAAGCCGGTCCGGCTCACGCCGACGGAATGGCTGATCCTCGAGCTCCTCCTGCGGAACCCGCGGAAGCTGATCACGCAGCGGACGATTCTGACCGAGATCCGCGGTCCGCAGCACATCAGCGACTCCGGCTACCTTCGCCTGTACATCGCCCAGCTCCGCAAGAAGCTCGAACCGGACCCGGCCCGGCCTCAGTTCATCCTCACCGAACCGGGCATGGGCTACCGGTTCCAGCCCGAATCCGACAGCGAGACGTAGGGGTGCTCAGATCCAGTTCTTGCGTTTGAAGACCAGGTACAGGACGACGCCCAGCCCGAGCATCAGCGCCAATGCGAACGGGTAACCCCAGCGCCAGTGCAGCTCGGGAATGTACTGGAAGTTCATTCCGTAGATCGTGCCCACCAGGGTCGGCGCGAACAGAATCGCCGCCCATCCCGACACCTTCTTGACCTCGTCGCTCTGCGCTTGGCCGACGAGCGTGGCGTGCACGGTCAGAGCGTTCTGCAGGATCTGCCGGAACCCGTCGGCGCGCTCGATGATGCGGATGGCGTGGTCCTGGACATCCCGGATCCCTTCCCGCAGGACAGGGTCAGCGGCGTGCGCGACCAGGTGCTCCTGCACGACCTGCAGCATGTCGCGCAGCGGGTCGACCGCGCGCTGGAACAGCATCACCTCCGTCGACAGCTCGTAGATGCGTCGGGACACACCGCGGTCGCCGGTGAACAGCTGGTCCTGGATCTCGTCGATGTCGTTCTCGAGCCCCGAAACGACGGGGGCGTACTCGTCGACGACCTGATCGAAGATCCCGTACAACGCGGCGAGCGGACCGTGGGCCAGGAGCACCGGATCGTGCTCGAGCCGGTGCCGGACCGCACCGAGGTCGGGGGAGTCGAAGTGCCGCACGGTGATGACGAAATCGTCACCGAGGAAGACGTGCACCTCCCCGAACTCCACCTTCTCCGTCTCGTCGAGGTAGCTGGCCGGCCGGAGCACGACGAACGTCGTCGTCCCGTACTTCTCGATCTTCGCCCGCTGATGCCCGGCCAGAGCATCCTCGACCGCCAGCGCCGGCAGATCGAACTCCGAGGCGACGGCCTTCAGCTCCTCCCTGGTGGGGCGGTACAACCCGATCCAGGCGAAGCCGCCCCGCTCGCGCACGGTCTCGAACGTGTCCTCCAACGACACCGGACTGGTGCGCTGGCCGTTCACGTACACGGCATTGTCGACGATCATCAGGCTCCCTCGATGCCGTCAACGTATCAGGCGGTCCGCACGGCAGGAGCGACGCGGCCGCGGATGAAGACGATGGCCACCAGCCCGACGACGATCAGGCTCCGCCCTCGTAGAGCACGAAGTACACCGCGACCACGATGAGCGCCTTCCACCACCCTCCGCGCTCCCAGAACCGCTTCCAGGGTGATGTCGTCTCGTGTCCGGTCATTCGGCTCCTCCAAGAGTCGGGTCGGGGCCGAACGCGGCCTGAGTCGAACCTACGGTTTCACAAGCGTGCGGGCAATGACGCCTTGGTTGACTCAGGCCGTTGAAAGAGGAAGCCCCTACTCCCAGTGGGGAGGAGGGCTGGCTTAGCGCGACACCAAGGTGAGGGTCATCTCGGATAGGTAGGTGCCTCCAGGAGCGTTGATTGGACTTACCAGCGCAAGGTCGGCGCC
>Ga0207647_10002148_pt1 | contig 15069 bp, 17 predicted proteins | sample KBSCornC2_FD_184295 | JGI IMG/M metagenome (GOLD analysis project Ga0207647, IMG submission 184295) | Corn rhizosphere microbial communities from Kellogg Biological Station, Michigan, USA - C2 (SPAdes) (version 2) | ecosystem: Host-associated > Plants > Roots > Rhizosphere ...
CGTGAAAGGCGATCCTAAAATCATTGCCGTTCTGAGCCAGGTGTTGAAAGCCGAACTCACCGCTATCAACCAGTACTTCCTGCACGCCGAGATGTGCGAAAACTGGGGCTACAAGCGTATGGCCAAGCTGGTCAAGAAGGAGTCCATCGAGGAGATGATGCACGCGGAAATTCTCATGGAACGCATACTTTACCTCGATGGCACCCCCAACATGTCCGACTATTTCAAAATCAATATTGGGCAGACGCTCAAAGAACAACTACAGAACGACCTGAACCTGGAATATGAAGCGGTCAAGCGTTTGAACAACGGTATTCAGACCTGCGTGGACCAGAAGGACAACGGTTCGCGCGAGCTGCTGGAAAAAATTCTGACCGACGAAGAACACCATATCGACTGGCTCGAGGGCCAGCTGCACGCGATCAAGGAAATGGGCATCGAAGCCTACCTCGCTCAGCAGCTCTACGAAAATGAAAAATAATAGCCTTCTGAGTTTCACAGAGGGAGCTTAATGGGAGCTGCTGTAATACCCGCTTTTGGCAAACACCCCCAAGCGCGGAGCCCCTTTCGGCAATTTGAGCCTTACCAGAATTTTTCTCCAGGTACTTTTGCCGCTGGTATTGGCACTGGGCCGGTATCCCAATACATACTGGTTTCGCAGCTGAATGCCGACTGTTTTCGCGATCGCGGGCAGCTGGTTCGGATTGTCCACCGCGAAGCACTGCGCCCCGGTCGAAGTAGATAATTCATTCAACAATTCCGGCCCGCGGCGCTCTTCTTCCGAAGCGAAAACGTGATCATAAATTCCGGCGGCGTAGATCAACACGTCAGCCTCTTTGACCAGCGATACGAGTTCTTTTTCTGTGTAGCGGCTGCGGTTATCACCGCCATCGGAGATGATCATCAAGGCTCGCCGCTGATAGCGCGCATGCTTCATTTTGCTTACCGCGAGATACACAGCATCCAGCAGGGAAGTGCGCCCCTTGGGGGTCAGGTAGAGCAACTGGCTCTGAACTTTCTCTACTTCATCCGTGAAATCGACCAGCAACTGCGGTTGGTCGGCAAAACCGATCAGGAAAAACTCATCCTGCGGATTTGCCGTATCGAGCAAGTTTTTTACCGCCTCGCGAGCCCAGTCAATTTTGTCCCTCATGCTGGTGCTGGTGTCGAAGATGATCCCGAGAGATACCGGTTCGTCCTGGCTGGAAAAGTGCTTGATATCCTGACGCTGTTTGTTTTCCAAAACTTCGAAATTGGCCTGCTCAAGGCCAGTCACGACCCGATTCATTCCATCGATAATTGTCACCGGAACCAATACCAGGCTTGCGTTGACGCGAATTCGAGCTTCGTGTCCCGAAGCGTCGGCAGCAGGAGCTGTCACCGGTGGAGTTATGTGGACATCGTCCAAACTAGATTGCGCATAAGCCGTAAAGGGCAAAAAAAAGGCGATCACAAAGGCTGTCAGAACCTTTACTCGCCGGATCAGAATCAGTCTTGCCATCGCTGGCACCCTTCCAATTGGTGCTACTCAAGCAATACTGCTTTCGATTTTCCCGAACAATCCGACAGGCAAGGTAAATCAACTCGTTCGCCACCCTAAATCCGCAGGACAAATTTCTGTGGACTTCTCGCGAAAAACTGTAGGAATCGAGCACGATGGCGCTAGAGTGCGGTCTTGATACACCAAATACCGTATCTTCGTGCCTAGGTTTGGGTGGAGGAGAGCGATCGTTCGATCGTCCATCCCAGCAATGCCAGCAAGGAAAAACCCAATCCGTTCAACAATCCATGCGTACTGGCCATACGGGGAATCAGCAGCCAATCCTGTTTAAGCCAGTCCCCGATGGCGTAGACAGAAGCGAGCACCATCCCAACAACAACCGACATAGCCGATAAGCCGATATAAATCCGCGAAACCCGTGCCGACAGACTGCGGGAAGCCCATAACTGAACCATTGCCAGAGCCACTATGCTGGCCGAGAGCACAAGCGCGGCGGCCATTTTCAAAGTTGTCGAATAAACGAATCCTGCCGCAACCACAAACGGGGTTGCCATCACGAGCGGGACTACGAACTTGAGAATTGTGTCCTGCCTTTTTTTGCTCCGGGTGTGAGCTAACAGAGTTCCGGCAAGCAATGCGGCAGCAAAGCCGGTGTAGTGAAAGTGTACGGCTGTCAGAAGGCCGATAGGCTCTTGAATTCCCAGCGGCCGCATTCCCAGCCGCGACATCGCCAGCCAGCCACCGGCGACGGCGAGATCGATTCGTCCGATATTCACAGCCCAGGTGACGAGCGAGCGACTTGTGGGGCGCCGTAACGTCAGGGCTCCTGCCAGAGCTATGACTCCGCAAAACAGAAGCCAGGGAATGGCAAAAATCCCGCTCATCCAACCGGGTGCGAGCCAGAAAGAAATCACCGTGCAAATGGCAGCAGCGGGTTGTAAGCGGCTCAACCAAAACTGTACCGTCGGATCGTTCAACGGCAACACCATCCGCCCCAACGCCAACCCCACCGGCACAATTACCAGAGAAGCAAATAGAAATAACAGTTCGATCACGCCAAGCGGAGCTTTCCTCATGCCCGCCATCCCCGTCAGTACGGCCCAAACCAATGCACCAAAAAGCGCCGAGGCTTGTTCCCACTTTGTGATGGTTTGCGTCGTCATCGTGACCTCACCCCCGAGGATGAATCGCAACCGTCCCCAAAATTGCCACCAACACGATCAGCGCTACCGTGTAAGTCAAATAGAGCAGGCCATGGCTCCGTAACAAGCTGTAGTCGTAGTAGAGCCATTGCAATGCGATCCGCAAAAGCCAAAACCCGGCCATGAACGCACTAAGGAACCGTCCGAGAGGACTGGCGCCCAGCAGATCGTGGGTAAAGCCAAAACAGAGTCCTGCAAACAACCCCACAATGAGCACGATGTAAAACCAGTGCACATAGAAGACCTGCCGAATGAAGCTGGGGACATTGGTCAGGTTCTCCGCCACCTTCAACATGCGTGGCAGAGGCACGTTGGCCAGCACAATTCCCAGGTGAATGCAGCCTGCGATCCAAATGAGGTGGGTCCAAGTAGCGGTTGTCATCGCGATCCTCCCTTCGTTTATGTCAAACATTTCTGTATAAACAGAAATAAAATGCAAAATTTTTTATGCTGCTCCCGGACGCAACAGCTTGCGCAGTTTCCCCCGCATGCGCAGCAGGCCACGCAAAGCAGAAGGCGGAAGTTGCTTCACTTCCTCGTAGGCGGACATTCCGGTCTCGAAAAACTCTGTCATCTCTTCCAGCCGCTCGCGCACATAGGCGTCCGCATTGCCCTCCCGCTTCAACTCCTCCAGACAATTGCGCAGGAGTTGCAGCGTTGGGTCCACCTCCCGGCGCTTCCGCTGCTCGACGATGATGCGGAACATCTCCCACACGTCTTTCAACGATTCGTAGTGCTCGCGCCGCTCGCCGAGCACGTGAACCGGGCGGATAATCCCCCAGCTTTCTAACTCTCGAATCGAGGTGCTAACGTTGGACCGCGCCACGGTCAGAGTTTCCGCGATCTCGTCAGCGGCCAGTGGTTGGGGAGACAAATAGAGCAGGGCATGGATCTGCGCCACGGTACGGTTGATGCCCCAGCGGGTCCCCATTTCCCCCCAGTGGAGGATGTATTGCTTCTGAATGGCTGTTAGGGTTGGCATATCTTTTATTTCTGTACAAACTGAATATACAGAATTAACAGACTGCTGTCAAGAAAAAAAGGCGGCCTTTGCAGGCCGCCCGGGGAGTACCACTTCGATTTACTGCAATACCCGGACCCGGTGCGCCCACATCTGCGGAGCGCCGGTGGTTTGGTTTTTTAAGATCAGTCCACGAACCACCAGATTGGTGGAACCAGCAGTTTCGAGCCCGGCCAATCCGTTGATGTTCACAAACCTCGTGCCGGTGCCGGTCTGCACCGTCAACGGCGCTCCCAGGACGTATCCCAGCAGAAAGTTGTTTTGCAGCTGGAAGCTGCCAGTGTTGCCACTGGTGATGTTCACACTGCCTTGCACCAGATCGCCTACCACGCCCTGACGGCGCAGCGAGATCATCTGGGGCGTGAAAGTGGTGCCGTCATAGCCCCCGCCGACAAAGATCCGTTGTCCGACAACCAATGATGAATTGTTGAACAAGATGTTGGTGAACCAGTTGTCGAAAAAGCAGATGTCATAGTGACTGACCTGGCTGAGATCGAGCGTAACCACGGAATCGGCTGGAATCGAGCTGATTGTCGGCAGTTCTTCTCCGACGAACATGGTTACAGTTTCGACCGGTCCCGTGGTTGGATTTACAGCCAGGATGCGTCCGGAAACGAAGGCGTGCGAGGTAGAAACGACTTCAACTTCACTGGCCAAAATACTTCCATCGGCCTGTACAGTGCCTTCGACAGAAACAAACGCCGGAGTTGCTAGGCTGCTCAAACTCCAGGAGCCATTAAATTCGGTCTGAGCATTTACATCCACGGTGACTTGAAAGCCGCCAATGCGCTGCATGACAAATGATCCGTTGGCAAGGTTGACTGAAGCCAGCCCGCCGTTCAGATCAGTGATTTGCCCATCGTCATCGGAGGCGCGAACCGTCTGTAGAAATATGTGTGGATCGATTGCACCGGTGATCTGCCCGGCGGTATCGGTTTGCAGGGACTGGCGCAAGTCGAAATCCATGTGCAGTCCGGCTAGGCCGTTCTGATCGACCACCATGGGATGTGCAAACGAAACCGTGACCGTGGAGCTGGTTAGCGTGCCGTTCAACGTATTTACGGTTGGCGGATTGGTGCCGATATTCAGATAGGAAATGACCGGGCTTGCCATCGTGATCGTCGCGCTGGTGTAGGTTCCAGGCGCAACTGTGTTAAAGCCCAACAATGACCGCATGCCGACCAGGCGTGCGAAGTCCACGGTTGTGGGCTGGGTCAATATCTGCACGCTGCCGCTGCTGTTGTTAAGGGTGACCGTATTCAGCGTGATGTTGAATGCAACTACCGAAGGTAAGGGCGCATCTTCTCCAGTAACGAACACAGCGCCTTGGCCGGATTGAAAACCGCCGCCACTAGAAGATGCGCCACCTCCGCAGCCTGCCAAGGCAAGTGCTATCGCCAAAACGACACAAACAGATCCCAGTCGCTTCATGAGAGTGCTCCAGGGCACAACGAGGTTTACGAACCAGTCGTGCAGTTCGAGCGTACGAACCCAGTCAATCCGGGGAAGTTTCGTTACTTTTAGACGTAGCCGAATTCCTTGAAAATCCCTCTGGGCGAGGCTTTCAAGGAATTCGTAATACCTAGGGATTACCGGGGAGGGGATTTCTACAGCAAAAAGATTTGTAAAGACGATCTAACGACTATTTAATCTCCATAACCTCTTTCTCTTTCGCCTTGCTCATGTCTTCCATCTTTTTGATCTCGCCATCGGTAAGCTTTTGGATCTCATCGAGCGCGCGCTTTTCATCGTCTTCGGTGATCTTTTTGTCCTTCATCAATTTCTTGATGGCTTCGTTGCCATCACGCCGGATGTTGCGAATGGCAGTGCGATGTTCTTCAAGTACTTTGTTGAGGTGCTTGACCAGATCCTTGCGCCGGTCTTCGGTGAGTGGCGGTACGGGAATACGAATGACCTTGCCGTCATTCATCGGATTGAATCCCAAATCGGAGGTGCGGATAACTTTTTCAATCGTGGGCAACACACTCGGATCGAACGGCTGCACGGTGATCAGCTGTGCTTCAGCGTGGACTCCGGCGATCTGGTTCAAAGGCATCTGCGAGCCGTAGTAGTCCACCGTGACCGAATCCAGCATGTGCACCGAGGCGCGGCCAGTCCGTGTGGCCGCCATCTCTTTGCGGAAGTCTTCCACGGCTTTGTCCATTCGAGTTTTCAATTGGCCCTGAATTTCTTTTAAGCCCGCTTCTGCCATAGTCAGCTCCAATACTCAAAACGTTGAATTATACCCAAAACAAAATCAAGCCACCGATTTACCCAGATATCACGGACAAAAATCCGTGTTCATCCGTGTAAATCCGTGGCTTGATTTTTAAGCACTCACCAACGATCCGATTTTTTCCCCGGTCACCACACGGCGAATATTTCCGTTTTCGTTCAAATTGAAAATAATAATGGGGAGATTGTTGTCTTTGCACAGCGAAATTGCGGTCGAATCCATTACCTTTAATCCGCGCTTGAGCACTTCCATGTATGAGATCTCGACAAATTTCTTAGCATCTTTCACTTTCATGGGGTCGGCGTCGTAGATGCCATCGACTTTTGTGGCTTTCAAGATTGCATCGGCCTTGATTTCCATGGCGCGAAGGGAAGCGGCTGTATCGGTGGAAAAATACGGATTGCCAGTCCCACCGGCAAAGATCACTACACGCCCCTTTTCCAAATGCCGTAAAGCGCGGCGCCGGATAAACGGCTCTGCGACTTGGTTCATCTCGATCGCAGACATCACGCGGGTATAAACGCCCTGTTTCTCCAGAGCATCCTGCAAAGCCAATGCATTGATAACCGTGGCCAGCATGCCCATGTGGTCCGCGGAAACGCGGTCCATTTCTTTGGCCTGCTCGGCGACTCCGCGGAAGAAATTCCCGCCACCCACGACAATGGCAATCTGAATCCCGAGTGAATGCACATCCGCCAGTTCGGCTGCGATCGAATGGATGTGGGTTGGATCAACGCCGAAACCCTGGCCGGCCGCCAGCGCTTCTCCGGAGAGCTTTAACAGCACACGTTTGAAGACAGGGGTTGCCATAGTCGGTTCTCGGTTCTCAAACTTGAGTTCCCTGGGACAGCAAAAAAGGCGCCATCGGCGCCCTTGAATTCTACCCTGCTTTCGCCTCGGTGGGCTTGGTAATGGCGATGGTCTCGCCTGCGTCGCCTACCTTGAATCGGGCAAAGCGGCGGACGGCGATGTTTTCACCCAGCTTGCCGATCTTGGCGGCGATCAGCTGAGAAATCGAGACAGTCTGGTCTTTGATGAAGGGCTGCTCGAGCAGGCACACTTCCTCGTAGAACTTTTCCATCTTGCCGGCAACCATTTTTTCGGCGATATGCTGCGGCTTGCCACTAGCGATTGCCTGGGACAGAGCGATGTCCTTCTCGCGCGCAAAGTCAGCTTCGGTTACATCTTCGCGGCGAACAAACTTCGGATCGCTGGCGGCGATGTGCATGGCGATATCGTGGACCAGCTCTTTGAAATCCTCGGTGCGGGCGACGAAGTCGCTCTCGCAGTTGACCTCAACCAGCACGCCGATCTTGCCACCGGCGTGAATGTAGCTGGCGACAGATCCCTCACTGGTAACGCGAGTGGCCTTCTTGGCAGCGACGGAAACGCCCTTCTTGCGCAGAACGACGACCGCCTGCTCCATATCACCTTTTGCTTCGGTGAGGGCCTGCTTGCAATCCATCATCGGCGCTCCGGTTTTTTCGCGGAGCTCTTTTACTTGTGCGGCTGAAATATTCACAGTAGTTGCACTCATTTGACCTGAATTCCTTCTTACAAACTTTGACCCGCGCCGGACGACCCGCGCGGGTCAGGATGCGTCTCGAACTTGAAAACTAAATGTTAGTACGCTTGCGTTTCGACTTCGGGCACTCCGGCGTTGTCTTCCGACGCTACTTCCTTGCGGCGAGTCCCGGCGCCGAGCACTTCTTCCATGCTAATGTCTTCGCCGGTGTCATCGGAAACGCCTTCTGCCGCCGCCTGGCTGGCAGCATCTGCCGCCTGGGCCGCCGCCTGCATTTCAGCGATCTGCTTATCGTCGATCATCTGCACGCCTTCAGCGGCAGAGTCAGAAATCTTCGACGTGAACAGGCGAATCGCGCGCAGCGCATCGTCATTGCCCGGAATCACATAATCCACTTCGGTAGGATCGCAGTTGGTGTCGACCACCGCGACAACCGGAATTCCCAGTTTGCGGGCTTCCCGCACCGCAATCTGCTCTTTGTTCGAATCGATGACAAAGATCGCATCGGGCAGCCGGGTCATGTTCTTGATGCCGGCCAGGTTCGCTTCCAGATGCTTGCGCTCGCGCTCGAGCTTAATGACTTCTTTTTTCGGGAGCAGCTCGTAACGGCCATCGGTGGCCATCTCATCGAGTTCCTTCAGCCGCTTCACCGATTTCTGTACCGTCACCCAGTTGGTGAGCAGTCCACCCAGCCAACGCTGGTTCACATAGAACATTCCGCAGCGCTTCGCTTCCTCAGCCACCGCATCCTGCGCCTGCCGCTTGGTGCCTACGAAGAGGACAGTTTTGCCAGCGGCGGTGATGTCTTGCACGAATTTCGACGCCTCTTTGAACATCTTGAGGGTTTTTTGCAGGTCAATGATGTAGATACCGTTGCGCTCACCGAAGATATACTCCTTCATCCGCGGGTTCCAACGTTTCGTCTGATGCCCGAAGTGAACGCCAGCTTCGAGCAACTCCTTCATGGTGATATTAGCCAAACAACCTCCTTATTGAATCTGCATCCTTCGCGGCGACTCTGCCGCTCGGGATTGCCATTCCCGTCCCGTGCCCTCCAGGCCGGGAAGAATTTGACTCCCAAAAACTCTACCGCTTGCTGTACTGGAAGCGCTTACGCGCGCCCTTCTGTCCGTACTTCTTACGCTCTTTAGCGCGGGGGTCACGTGTGACCATGCCCGCGGACTTCAAGCCCTTGCGCAGTTCTGCGTTGAACAGCATCAACGCGCGCGTGATGCCGAGCTTCACCGCGTCTGCCTGACCGTTTACCCCGCCACCGGTGACACGCGCGAGAACGTTGAACGTGGCTGCGGTGTCAGTCGACACCAGCGGCTGCTTTGCGCTGGCCCGCTGCGCGGGAGTTACGAAGTACTCTTCAAACGCGCGGCCATTGACTTTGAAATCGCCATTTCCGGGGCGCAAATAAACACGCGCAATCGCCGTCTTGCGGCGCCCGGTTCCGTAGTATTGAACTAATTCAGCCATTTAAAATCTTTCTCCGATTTCGTTATGCCAGCACAAGCTCTTGCGGCTTCTGTGCGGCGTGCGGGTGTTTGTCACCCTTGTAAACCTGAAGCTTGCCCATCATCTGCTTGCCGAGCTTGTTCTTCGGCAGCATGCGGGCGACCGCATCTTCCACAATGCGCTCCGGCTTTGAAGCCAGCCGCTTGTTGAACTCTTCGCTCCGCAACCCACCCGGATAGCCGGTGTAACGGTGATAGACCTTGGCTTCGGCCTTCACGCCAGTGGTTTTTACCTTGTCGGCATTGATGACAATGACGTGATCGCCGGTGTCAAGGAAGGGGGTGTATTGCGGGTTCTCTTTACCCATGAGGATGCTGGCCACACGCGAGGCAATGCGCCCCAGCGGCTGCTTGGAAGCATCCACGACGTACCACTTGCGCACAATTTCCCCCGCTTTGGGGAAATACGTAGACATCAGAAATCTCCCAGAAAATTAAAAGTCCAAAGAAAACCGCTGAGCAACCTACATCAAGCGCAGAAAGCGCGGGTGTTCAGGCGGGCAACCGCAGGACTACCAAAGACTTAAAGATAGCCTAGCCTGTGGGAAATTGTCAACGCAGACACTGCACCAGGGTTAGGGCAGGGACTAATCCTAATCATAGGCTAAAGCGTCGATTGGATCTTTGCTGGCCGCTTTAAACGCTGGATATAAGGCTCCGCCTAGCGCTCCGACGATGGCAATGAGTGTGGTTTTCCCAATCCAGCCTAAATTGAAGACTTCCATGGGTAATACCGGCGCACGGGAATGGATGCCAAACCCGGCAATCAGGCTCAGGGCTGTTCCCAAAATAATGCCCGCGATCGCTAACGCCGTAGTTTCTCGCAGAATCAAGGCAACGATATAAGCCTTCGACGCGCCCAGCGATTTCAGAATGCCAATTTCACGCGTGCGTTCCATCACGGCGGTGTACATCGCCTGAAAAATTACAATGAAACCGATGGTCACAGAAATCCCAATCACAATCTTGATAAAGATTGACAACGCCGGGATGCTGTCCGCAGTCATCATCGAAAGATATTCGCGCATGGAATGCACGACATAAGTTTGCATTCCGGGTACAGCTTTTACTTCATCGACAACCGTATCCGCGGTATTCGGATCATCCAGCTTGAGGTAAAAAACCGAGGCCTTGCCGCCATTGCCAGTGATTTCCTGAAGGGTGGTCAGCGGCAAAAACTTTCTCGCGCCTTTTCCATGTTCCACAATTCCAGCAACATGAAAGGTGTGGTTCAAGATGTCAAGATTGTCCCCAACTTTGACGTGTTTGCTGTGCGCAAAAAAATCGTCGACCAAAACATCATCCGGCTTTTGAAAAGGCCCGCCTTCGAGATAACGAAATTTCGATCCCATCGTCTCGTAGGAATCAAGATCAATCCCGTAGATGATCTCCGGCGTGCCGGCAGACTGAAGTGTCATCTGCAGCAGAACCGGTGTCACGCTACGAACATGATTTAGCTTGGCCAGGACATCGGCGATTTTTATTGGTGCAGGAGCTCCAGTAATACCGATCATGAAGGAAGAATTCGGAGGCAGAACAATCACGTCTGCTCCGATTCCTGCTTGTCTGTTCTTGGTATCGTTCAGCATCCCAAGCGAGAAGCCGACAATCAGCAAAATCAATGTGACTTCCAGCGCAATGGCCACAATACTGATCAGCGACCGTAATGGTCGGTGCGCCAGGTTCGACACAATCATTTTGTGCATCATGGGGTAGGATTTTACTCCCCGGACCGGTTTTTGCTGGCGCGCACCTGGATTTTGCTGTCGTTCAAGAGGACAACCTCAGCACCGGGCGGCTTCTCAAGGATGAATTTGTCATTCGAGAGCGGGGTATTCAGGTCCAGCTTCACCATACTGAGGGTGATGTCGTACTCCTCCTGCGGACGTTTGATTTCGATCTGCGAAGGGAAACTTACCCCACTATATTCCTTGTACTCCCCATAGCGGACGTCAGTGATTTGGTTGCCATTTTCGTCGTTGACGATCTGCCGGTGCGGCAACAGGTCTGTGCGGCTAAACACAATTTTGCGGGCGACATACCAGCCATGTTCGCCATCCTTGATCACCAAAATTTCGTAATCCGCCTGTTCCACCATTTGCTTCTTGTTTTTAGGATCGACGACTTGCTCCACATCGCTTTGCATCACTGCGCGCTCAGTCAAATCAATCGCCGGAATCAATAGTGCATCGTAGATGTGCTGCGGCCGCAGGTTTTCGAGTGGCTGCTGCGGGTTCGGTGTCTTTACATCATTTCGGCCCTGGACGAAACGATTCTTCGGCGGAATCCAGAGCTTGAACTCCTTACCGTCGCTGACCAAATCGAACGCCTTGGTGCGGACCACCGGGAGCAAGCCGATCATGCGCAACATCTGAGGCTTGCGCGCAAGAACGTATCCGCGGATCTGCTGGTAATCGGTGACCCGGCCTTTTTTCGCCCCGCCCACGGTAGTGTCGATGTCCACGGTGGCGTTCATCGACTGCACCTTGGCCGCCTGGGCGTTGATGTAGTCAATTAGTTCTGCCTGGGTAGCGGTTTTGAGCGGAGCGGTGGAGGCAGTTGGTTTGTATACGTGCGACCGCCACAAACAACCGCTCAGCGGAAAAATTGCCAGGAAAACAATAACGATTCGTAATCTAGACATTGAAGACATGAAATGTAGTGTATGAAACAACCAGTATATATCGTCGGTTTCGCACTTAATGACACAGGTCTCAAATCGGACAATACATAATTGATAGGATGTCGGCGGTACGAGAAAGTCGCGTAAAGAATTAAACACGAATGAATTGCGAAGACTATCGCCTAAAGGCAATTTTGCGGAACTTGGCTACGTTGCGGTTATGTTCTTCCAGGCTGCGGGCGAAATTATGGTGTCCGTTGCCATTGCTCACAAAATAATAGTAATCGCTGGTGGCTGGATGCAGCGCCGCTTCTAAAGAAGTTCTTCCCGGATTGGCAATTGGTCCAGGCGGAAGCCCCGGGTGCTTGTAAGTGTTGTAGGGAGAATCGGTTTGCATGTCCTGATGATGCAAAGCCCCAGTGTAGGTACCCTTAAGTAGTTCTCCGTAGATAACACTGGGATCGGCTTGCAGTGCGATCTTCTTTGATAGCCGGTTGTAGTAAACGCTGGCCACCAGCGGCCGCTCCTCCGCAACTGAAGTTTCCTTCTCAACAATGGAAGCCATCGTCACTGTTTGCTCGACGTCGGTGGTCAACCCCACCTGTGTTGCTACCTGACGAAACTGTTTCACCATGGCCGCTGCCATGTCATGCATGGTCATGGTGCGAGTGAACTCGTAGGTGTTGGGGAAAAGAAATCCTTCAAGGGTCTTCGCTTCCGGAGCTAAATCAGAAATCAGACTGGTGTCAGACTTCGCGACCAGCAAGAAATCCTGCGCTTTGCCGAGACCTGCGTCTTCAATCGCCTGGGCGATGTCGAACATGTTGAAGCCTTCGGGAATGACAACGGTATGAACGTAAATGTCTCCCCGAACCAGGCGGTCATGGATGGTGCGGGCATCAGCAGTCTTATCAAACAGGTATTCGCCTGCCTTCAGGGAACGTTGGCGGTGAAAGGAATGCCACAACACGAAAGCATCCGCGCTGCGGATCACACCGGCGTTCTTGAGCTCTCGAGCGATGCGGCGTGTTCCGTAACCCGGACGCAGCAGAACAAACGTCTGCGCAGCCGGCGTAATTGGCGAAAGTACCGCCCAGCCCAGCCATCCGCTGATGCCGAGAACCACCAGCAGCAGAAATATGAAAAATCTCCGCAAAGTATAGATAGTTTAGATGATTTTGTGCAGCCGGCCGCTAGTCGTTGGTCGCTAGCCATTGGTCATTGGCGATAGGCGCTAGCTCGTGCTTCCATCCAGCTTTGCAGAATCAGCACGGCGGCCAGACGATCCACTACTTCACCCCGACGTTTGATAGACATCTCAGAATCTCGCAGGACGCGGTTGGCTTCGGCCGAGGTCAGCCGCTCGTCCCACAGGTGGACCGGCAAACCTGAAGCCTTGCCCAGGTCTTCAGCGAACCTGCGCATCTTCTCAGACTGGGTTCCCTCCATGCCGCTCATACGCAAGGGGAGTCCGACCACGATTTCGCTGATTTCGTATTGCTGGATGATCTGGTTCAAGCGCCCGAAGTCGGTACGTTTATTTTTCCGGCGGAGCGTCTGAAGCCCTTGTGCGGTAATCCACAAAGGGTCGGAAACAGCCATTCCGATGGTTTTTGAGCCGACATCAAGCCCTAAAACACGCGGACGCAATTTAGTTGAATCGGCTGGATTGTTTGGCACATCCGAGATTATATGTTGCGTACGGAAGAGGCGGAGTACACTACTGCAACCAAAGTGGCAGAACACAACACAATTCAGGCAGAGGTGTCGATCCCGTCGCCGCGGATTGAGACCCCACGTCCTCGGTACTGGGCGCTCAACGTGATCGGCGTCGCCGTCATTCTGGGAATTTGCTACTACGCCGAATCGGTTCTAGTCGTACTCCTGGTCTCTATTCTGCTGGCCTTCGTACTGGCCCCGGTGGTTGATATGCTTACGCGCATACGCCTGCCGCGTGCGCTAGCTTCCGGGATTGCGGTCCTGTTGTTGCTGGCGCTGGTGGGGGGAATCGTCAATTTTTCCTACAACCAAGCAACGAATCTTGCCGAAGACCTTCCCAAATACACCAACAAGATTCAGGACCAATTTTCGCAATTCCGCAAAAAAGCCGAGAGCTTACAGGTCCTCAGTCCGCAGCATGAAAAAGGTGTAGTCAACGTACGCCCGGCGACCGATTGGGGCAGCCTGCTAACACAGGGTTTTGGTTCCATGAGCTACGCCTTGCTGGCCGGGTCCTTCGTGCCATTCCTGGTGTATTTCATGTTGAGCTGGCACCACCACGTGCGCTCGGCTACGGTGATGCTATTCCGTATGGAGCACCGGCACACCGCCTACGTTGCTCTGGGGATGATCTCCGCTATGATTCGCAGCTTTATGGTAGGGAATCTACTGATAGGTCTTTTTCTTGGGGCTATCAGCACATTGATCTTTTGGGCTGTACACGTGCCGTTTTTCTATTTTGTGGGGTTCGTCAGCGGATTTCTGAGTCTGGTGCCTTATTTGGGAGTGGTGCTGGCCATCGCTCCTCCACTATTTGTCGGCATGGAGCACCTCAGCTCCCAGGACATGTTCGCCATCACCATCGCAATAATTGCATTGCACCTGGTGGCGCTCAATGTTCTCTATCCCAAATTCCTGGGGAACCGTATGCAGTTGAACCCCCTGGCGGTCACGATGGCTCTTCTTCTATGGGCATGGTTATGGGGAGCGATGGGGCTAGTGTTGGCTGTTCCTATCACGGCTGCCATGAAGATCGTCTTCGACCATATTGAGTCGCTGAAACCGTATGGGGCTTGGCTAGGAGAGTAGGGAAATAGCCTTAAGCTTCGAATTCAGTGGCTTCGGGGAACCGCAGGTTACATTTCGCGAGGGCTTTCGTTAGAAGCTCTTCTATCTGGCTGTCTTCGCAATTTTTAGCCATCGCCAGTTCACTTACTAGCAGATATCGTGCCCGCTCTAACATTTTCTTTTCGCGGAACGAAAGCGGCTTGGCCTGATTGACCACTAAGAGGCCCTTTAAAACCGCCGCCACTTCGAACAGTGACCCCGTCCGCATCCGGTCCGAGTTTTCCTTGAAACGGTCTTTCCAGTCTGCGTTGTTTCCGCACTCGCCATCTGTAAGAAAATCAAGGATTTTCTGAATTTCCCCGTTTTTTATCACCCGCCGCAATCCGACCGCCCCGGCGTTATGGAACGGGATCATCACTTTGAGGCTGCTGGATTGAATTTTCAGGAGGTAGAACTGCTCGACGTTGGATCCGATGGTGCGGCTGCTGATCTGCTCGATTACGCCTACTCCATGATTTGGATAGACCACCTTGTCGCCTATGTGGAAGTGACCGTTGCTACTGATCATGCAGGGCGCTCCGGGCAAACAAGGAACTTTTCAATTCTAGTTCAGTTGGGAACGAAAATCAACTGTTGGGAATGGCAGCCAAAACT
>Ga0207647_10002149_pt1 | contig 15063 bp, 19 predicted proteins | sample KBSCornC2_FD_184295 | JGI IMG/M metagenome (GOLD analysis project Ga0207647, IMG submission 184295) | Corn rhizosphere microbial communities from Kellogg Biological Station, Michigan, USA - C2 (SPAdes) (version 2) | ecosystem: Host-associated > Plants > Roots > Rhizosphere ...
TGATGGGTAAGATTTACTTCAGAATTTAATTTTATGTATGAACAAAGATCGTTATGTAATTTGTCCCTAATAAAACACTCCCGTATTCTTGTAAATTTACTCATACCTGACAAAACAAGATTAGTACGACTCATATCGAACTTTTAAGTTTTGACTTCTTTATACAAATCAATTCTGCCATACTTAAAAGCCTCTTTTAAGATAGTGAATTCGACTTGTTCTGCCATCTTGGACAATTTTCCTACGTCCTCACGATAATCTTCAAAAGAAGTGTGTTGTTTAGTCCCAAGGAATATTTCCTTAATTTGATAACCTGCCATGGCAGCCTCAATTAAAAACCACACATCTATACCCCACCCATCGGGGGGATCTTGACCCAATAGTCTTTTCCATACCTCAATCCTTGCACATACTTCACCGCTTAATGGTTGTTCAAAATGATATAACTCAGGAAAAAAGACTCCGATCATTGGTTTAGCTATAAGCTTTGTTACCGGAGCGTCTCGACCGTGTCTTTGATAATACCCTCTTACCATATCACAATTCGTACACCCATCCACCAATTTATCTATCCATTCTGGAGTTAGATTTTTAATATCCGCGTCAAGAAACAAAACAATATTTGCATTAGCAGTAATAGCTTCGTTAATGCCTTTTTTCATCGCAATTCCTTTTGCAGGAAACATTCTGTTTCCCTGTTCAATTACCTCTGCGCCATTACCTCGGGCTATTCTGACTGTCTCGTCAGATGAATACGCATCTACTACTATGATTTCTGGACTATGACGGCTATTTTTTGTAGTTTTTATGACGTGTTCAATCGTATCTTCTTCATTTTTTGTTGGAAATATGACTACTAATTTTTTCATGGACTGTTGCTCTCCATATGACGAATGTACGATACAAACTTTAAGATTATTACCTAACAGTAGGCTCTCCTTTTTGTTCGCACTAGAGAATTGTCCAATAAATCCGCCACTATTATATCATAAGAAAGGGTATTCCTGACTTACAAATCAATGTTAACAGCCTTTATTGAAATGAGATTATTGCCTCTAATTACGAAACAAACAAATTTATTCGAAAGTGAATTTTATTTCTTCGATTAGAAAATAAAGTAATTCAATTATACACATCTGATATGTCATTTCGAAATATTGTGTATATAAGAGAATTTGATAAATTCGATGATAATGGAGATATAATATGCAGAAATACTGGATGTGAAAATCTAATTAAATCTCCATTCAGAAAGTATTGTTCAAAAGAATGTAGCAAACAATTCGAAAAATGGTATTACCATAATTTTTACTGGGATAGAGTGCGTTCTGATATCTTTAAACGAGATAACTATACCTGTCAGATTTGTAGAAAAAAATATCCCTACACATACAGAAGAAAGTTCGCAAGGTCAAGGGGTTTGGAATGCGATCATATTATTCCAAGATCCCTATTTAAAAAATTAGGATACCGATTCGATTCACTTGAAAATAAGGTTAAGATGACTACCGAATTCCTGCATAATCATGATAATTTGCGAACTCTTTGTAAAGAGTGTCATAAGAAGGTAACAAAAGAATATTTACGCGGTAATGAAATGCATACGAGGAGCATGTAAGCACACAGCCTGATTTTCTCAAAAAAAAGTTTTGTCTTCTTTAGTCTTTTTCTTCTCAATTACGTTACCAAATTCGTGTCACTTTTCTTAATTGGTTTCCTTCATTTACCGGCCGTGTTCTCCTAAATTGCACAATATAATTTATATTCCTTAGTAACCTTACCCCGTCCGGCTGCTGATAGGTCACAAATATTTATACTTTTATGCCGTTAGCATAGTATGGTCTTAAGCACACTCGTTTACATAGCGCTGGTAATAATTGTCATCATCGTAATTGTCGTCCTCCTCAGGTTCCTATTTAACGCACTATTCGTCATGCCAGTAACATTAGAGCATGAATATATCATGAGATATGCCACTTCGCTTCATCTGCCTACCTAGCGATCCCCAGCTTCCTCTGAAATTGTAACGATAACTTGACGCTAATTTTTAATTTTGTGGCTTTTTATTCGATTACACTTTATTAATTGCCCATGAACTCTTTGAGCCCTTGAGGGTATTTATAAGATACTTACGTTTTGCACTAATATGAATAGTGGAAATCGATGTGAGCATTTTGTTAACGCAAACGAAACTTTAAATCCAAAAACGGCCGGATGCGAAGAATGCCAAATAGAAGGGACAAACTGGGTAGCCCTTCGAATGTGTCTAACCTGCGGCCATGTAGGCTGTTGCGATTCTTCCGTCGGTCTCCATGCGACAAAGCACTATAAGGAAACAAGCCATCCAGTAATGGTGGCACTACCTAGTAAACAATGGAGATGGTGCTATGTTCATAAGGCATATTCCTGATACTTCCGTCTCTTTACAATTTGATAACCTCATGCACATAATACATATAAGTTACTAATAAAGAGATTAAACCTCTTTCCAAATCAAATAACATATCTCTTAAAACAATCTAGGTTGAGAATGGAATGGGAAACGGGGAAATGAGCGATGGGTAATATGCAACTGATTTAAGCCATGATGATTACATAATATTATGGAATCTGGGATGGTATGTGATGGCTGTAAAAGAAAAACTTTTTCTCTAAATCAATTCGTAGGAAAAATGATATGCAATAAATGCCATGATGAAGTGATAAATACTGTTCAAATTCCTTAACTAGCATTTAAGGGAAACATGAATGGAGAACATGTCTGAAAAAAGCAGATTTTACGCCTATTTCTTTAGCATTATTTTGCCAGGACTGGGGCAAATTTATCTTAATCATAAAAACAGAGGATTTATGGTTCTCACAGGTGCAGTGATATTATCTATAACTTTATCATTCTTATTCGTATTTCCATTAAATTGGATAATCATGGCCGCCTACTGGTTAGGGCAAGTATTTGATGCATTTTTCCTTTACAAATCTCAAAACGCAGTTAATAAAAAAACTCGCTTGGTGAATCACAAAATGCCGGAATCCATCATACTTGAATCTCTTTTGATTAATTATGTCAAATGAAGCTTTTGACAAGTTTCTCTTGAAACTTTTCGAAAAAACTGCAGTTAAGGATCAGTTGAGTTATTTCAACATGTACGAGATCGGAAAAGAAATAGGAATATTCGATGAATCCGAAATAAACAGGATAGTCAAAATTCTGCGTAGCGATGGATTTGTAGCCAATAAGGAAGAGCTAGATTCAGAAATTCGAATTACTGACAATGGAAAGAAAAGATTAGAAAATAATCAAATCTAACATTTGTTACGTGTGATAAAATCCTTCCATAATGATTTCCTTCAATGGTTTTCTGTCAGTAAGTTTTTCTTTCTCCTGTAACTCGGGCGGAAGAATCTCTATTGGTCCTTTTTTGCCAATTGCAATCATTGCCATAACTTCAAAATCATGGGGGACGCCCAAATCCACACCTGCTTTTTCATAATCAAATCCTTGCATTCCGTGGGCAACTATGCCTCTGGATGAGGCTTCTAGCGCTAGATTTTCCCATGCCGAGCCTGCATCAAATTGATGTGTTATTGCAGGTTTTTCATTAAATTCAAAGTTTTTCCTAGATATTACTACTACCAATAACGCAGCATTCTTTGTCCAATTCTTATTTCCTTCCGCCAGCAAATTAAAAAACCTGTCCCAGTGTTCTGTGTTTCTTTTGGCATAAATAAATCTCCATGGTTGATTGTTATAAGAAGAAGGAGCCCATCTGGCTGCTTCAAAAAGTGACATTATATCGTCGTCATTTAGCGCCTCTCCAGTCATAGACCTTGGAGACCATCTGTTAAGAATGAGGGGATTAATTGGATAATTAGATTTCCTTGCTGACTCATTTTCTGGCTTTTGCACTATCAAATCAACTCCACATCATGATTAATTTTCTCTTTTACTTGAAATCTTGATAACAATAATACTAATAGCAAATTGTTCAATATTAGATGTTCTTTATCCTTTATTATTGATATGCATTCATTCATTGTGCGATGGAAGTTAGTAATCGTAAAATTATTACCCCATTAATCCATCATACGCACTCTAATCACAATTACTCAATTTTTTAAATAATAGAGAAAAGCAACAACTATGGATATTGAATGAATCTATATTGAAGTTACAAGAATTACTTGATCGTGGCTGTAGGATAGAAAAGATATATCCTAGCGTTACTGCTTCAGATGCCGAAATTAACATAGTAACGGTAGAGGTCAGATGCTCCGACGGTCAAATTCATAAGATCCGAGCTTACAGGGAAGAAGCTAATGATTTAAGGGAATTTATACGTACAGAGCTTCAAAAGGTCGATTAAAATTAAAATCAGATAAGATATTCTAATTAATGGTCTTTGTGTCGGTACATTTAATATATTTCAAAGACAAGTATTATATGAATGCCAAAAATAAATCCTGTTTCACGCCTTGATTTTTTAAAATTGGTGGGAACTGCCGGGACAGCATTTATGTTATTACCGTTAGTACCATTAGGAAGAGCCCTAGCACAAACAGTTCCTATGACCAGTAAACCTATAATAATTAAACGAGTTAATAAGGTAGGACCGGATGGAGTAGCATTTTTGTATCCCACTAAACCGAAAGGCTTTGTTTGGTATATGAATCATGATGAACCCTTTGATTTGCATTTTGAGATAGGCGGTGGTTCTACCTACAGTAAACTAGTAAAGAACAAAGACGGATCATGGACAGCTAATGATAATGAGAGAGTCAAGTTTAACTTGAATGTGGATCCTGATTACAAGGATGCAATAGGTGGGTGCAAAATGAGCTTCAAGGATTCCATGGCCAGAGGTTATACATACGATAAAAGCGATCTTGATAATGTGGAGCTGACAGGATTCTTTAATGTCCACAAGCCAACAGAAAATGATGGTATCTACCTAAGAGGTCCCTGTAATCACCATGATGAAAGTAATCACCTTTGCTGCGAAGAATTCAACTACGACTGTGAAACAAATTGTAATTCTGCAAAGGTCAATTCAAAAGTGAAATTTACAAAGCAAAGTCCAAACATATATCATAATGACCCTGCAGGGGCTAAAAAGATAATACCTCATGTTATTTTGGCAGGTCATGGTTGGTTTGGTATCAAGTATATTCACATAATTCTATCACGAGATATGAATAACCCAAAAGTCAAATTGGAGCAATGGATGAATTTTAATGGTGATGGTAAAACATGGATCAAAATCAATGAAGTTATTGATACTAGATCCTACAAGTGGGGACCAAAGGCCATATGTGAAGGTCAGGATTACGAGGTTGGAGCCTGGGGTGCACCTAGAATGGTATACAAATGGTATCGTGGAGACGTCGATTTTAAATGGTTTTCATGTAGACAAATAAAATCCAATTTAATCCAAACGTAATTCTCAAAGCGATCGGAGATTTAAAATGATACTAGATACTAGAGATAGAGATCTTTCTACAAAATATGAACTTTGAATTGCGTGCCACTATTTATCTCCACTAGGAATCAGGAAATCAACCGCACTATACAGCGCCTCAAGCTCTTTTGAAATCTGATCTGAAAATACCCCTAGTATTTCAAAATCAGCCGCCTGCATTCTTTTAGTGCTGAACATAGCCAAAACACCAATCACGTTACCTTTGATAGTAAGAGGATAACCAGCAAATGATTGAAGTTTTTCTTTTTTTGCCCACTCGGGATATCTTATTCTCTTGTCATTAACAACATCGTTTGTTATAGATGGTTTATGAGTAATTACGATATTTCCAATTTTATTAGAGTCGGCAGGAACCCTTGAGAATTCTCCGTTTATATTCTTGTACTTTCCGGCGCTAAATTTTAGTACGAGATATTTGCGTTCCTTGTCCAGTAACCATATGCGAGCGAACTTGGCGCCAAAATATTTTACTAAACTTTCAACAATAAACTGGAGTTTTTCATTTAAATTTTGATATTTCTTCAACGAGTTTAGGATCTTATAAGCTCGCCATTTTTGGTCTCTTAATTCATGATCATCATACAGTGTATAAGGCGTAACCTTAACCATACTAGATTCATAAGACCGAAAATCATCGATTAGGTCAACAAACCTATTTAAGAAATTAGAACTTTCAAATTCATATTGTTCTACAGAATCAAAAACGAAATGGCAAATCCAATCATAATCTCCTGTCATTTTTGCGCAATAAATACAGAAGTATGATTCGCCACAGTATTTCTCCAGACGCGAGATCATAACAGAGGTATTAGCGCGAAATCTAAATTTTAAGAGAATTGTACGATTTATCTTTTCAGACAGTAAAGTTGGATTTAGCAGAAGAGAATAAGCCAGAATTATGTTAGATTTCTCTAATCTCTTTAGTCTATGTCGTACGGTTCTATCTGTAATTTTATATCCTAATGCTTGCAAATGTCTAGACATTTCATATGAAGATGTGCGTGAATTTTTACCCAATTGCGATAGCAAAAATCTGTCAATTTCGTCTACCATTGACTAAGAAACATTGCTATTGTTTTTATATATTGCCAATTAGGAAATATTTTTGAAATATGAATACAGTACCAACATAATATTTGCTCGCGCGATTTCCTAATCGGAAATCCAGTTATCAAATTTTTTCCGCAGTGCATATAACATTATTTTTCCTATACAAAGATATGAAAATGGACTTTTTTGAAATAGAGCGCGTAATAGAGGAATTGGCAAAAAACTATGCGGCCCCCTGTACCACAACATGGTTCAAAGTATCAAACAACAAAAACCCTTCAACAGAGCAGTATAGAGAAAAGGTGGTAGAATTTATGAAACAGTTTGAGGCAATTTTGTCAGGACAATTACCTCCTAGTGAACAATCAGCATCATGCCTAGAGTATGCAAAGAAACTACTTCAATCCCAAATTTCGCTGATAAGAAGAGGAAATAACAAGGAAGTAGAAAGACGCTTTCAATACTATGTCAATTACAACTAGCCTTGCCAACAATCAAATTGCATTGTGAGTTTTCAGTAGATGGACCAATCGATAGAAAGGAAATAACGTGAAATGATAAACTATGCCACTCTTGCAATACCCATCATGGCAGTATTGGCTATTGGAGGAGTAATTAGTTTTTTTGTTGTATATTCCTTCTATCCCGAAAAACATGAAAATATAAAAATTGACGGTAAATGCTACGAATTGGTGGATGCGGCTCATGAGAAAATTACGGCCCTAAATGCAGAAATGAAAATAAAAAAAATGTTGCTTCAGATAAATAAAGTGGAACCCCCAAATGCAAGAATACCAATAATTTTCAATGGAAAAGATTCTGAAGTTAACAATTTCAAAAATACTTATAATCTAACGGTAACTTCAAATCAAAAAGTAATGTATTTTCCCAAAATTAACGGAAGTGTTGTTACTGCAGATATTACCAAACCGAATTTGCTAAAAATTGTTGAACACTTAAGTCTGTTTGATGTATTTCCATCATCAAAATCCGTAGTTGGAAGCATAGACATTCAACCAAATAAGTATATATCTCCTTCTGAAGAGAAGAATGTTTCTCTAGAACTGGACAAACTTATGAAAAATAAGTTGAGACAAATTATTGATACATCAGAGGGTGTAGAATCAGCAGAATGTAGAAACGATACATAGTCAAATTAATAAGCAAATTCCCCAGATGAATTCTCTGACAGTTCCTGCAAAATTTCTGGATAAGGTTCTAGAACCAAAAAATTATGGCTAAAGGTTATAGATTAGTTTGTGCATATATTAGCATGGTAAAGTTAGAGTCTCTCAAAGGAACTCATACTGAATCCGAACCTTTAGAATCAGATCTGTCGTTTGAAGAAATTTGCCCTATTTGGTCTCAAAAATTGAAAAATGGAATAGATGAAATAGATCGGATGATATTGGTCCAAGATTCTAAATACTGTGTAGTAGGCGAGGCATGGGGATTTTCAGGAAAACAAACAGGATATTATATTGCACCTTTGATTCCTCTTATTGGATGTTGGACATGCATAAGATATGGACAGAAATTCAGTACAGCTGCTAAAGACAATAAATCATGTGATAATTTTGAGTCACTGATTTCAGATTTTTCAAGGCATTGGAATCAAAGACATAAAAAAGTAAGACGCACTAAACTTTTGTCAATAGCAAATCGATAATAGCAAATCGATAATAAATCCAGTCATAAGTTTAAGAACTGTAACTGCCTACATAGGATCTGAAATCTCGAGTCTTTGCTAATTGAAATTCTACTGTAGAGCTATTATATTCTACTAAAATATTTGATTTCTTTAGTCCATGAGGCTTGATTCCATATTTTTGTGAATCCAAAAGACATACGGCGATTATATATTTTATGTTTCAGATACTAGGATCTTGAAGCCACCATATACCATGCGATTAGGATCAAAGGGCATTGATTTTGGATCCATATTCTTCATGCGGCTGTCCTTCATTACTTTGGAGTTAACGCTGTTTCTGTGAGCTCGCGATTTATATGTTATCCACGAGAAGACAACTGTCTCTCTAGATTTAATTTTGATCATTTTAGGAAATGGAATTCCCATCGTTACCTTCAAATCGTCTGCTACACACTCACTGTATTCCAGAGCTCCATGCTCAAGCCAGATCTTGCCACACATTCTAGCTAGGTGTAAATAGGCATTAATCTTATTTTTAGGAACAGCCAATACGAATCCATCAACATATTTGGGCTTGACGTTTTTCTTCATTAGGGTATTAAGCTATCTATCATATTTTAATTTGTAAGTGAGTCGTGCATGAGGTAAGTTAAATTCAAAACAAACCTGTTTACAAAATGGATATTAAATTGAATTACTACTACTAAAATAGCTCTAAACTTTAGTAATTGACCTCTTATCCACGGCAAGATTGATAAGAATGACGCAATCAATATGAAATGAACGCAGCTTGAAACAAAATACCCGTGTAGCAGTTGTAACTGGAGGAAATCGCGGGATTGGATTTGAAATATGTAAAGAACTATCCAAAGTTGGTTGCCGTGTAGTTCTCACAAGTAGGGATGAAGAACATGGTAAACAAGCAGCAGCCAAACTGGGCGCTAATAAAAAAAATATTGTTTATCACAAACTTGACGTAACTGATAGTAAAGATATTGAAAGTCTTAGGGATTGGCTCCTAAAGATGTATGGAAGAGTTGATATCCTGATTAATAATGCAGGCGTTTACCTAGATGAAGGAACAAGCGTGTTTAACGTGGATGAAAAGATTGTAAAGGAAACATTAGATGTCAATTTTTATGGGGCATTTAACATATGCAGAGTCCTTGTTCCAATTATGAGGCAGAATGGATACGGGCGGATAGTAAACATCTCTTCCGGTTATGGCGCAATGAGCGAGATGGCAGGGTATCATGCCGCCTATAGAATATCAAAGGCAGCGCTTAATGCCCTAACATTGATTATGGCCGATGAATTAAGAGATGGGGACATAAAGGTAAATGCCGTGTGTCCTGGATGGGTTAACACACACATGGGAGGCAAAATGGCTCCCGTTAGCGCCGAGAAGGCGGCCAAAGACATAGTTCACGTTGCGCTGATGGATGAAGAGGATCCTACTGGCAGCTTCTTTAGACACAAAAAACCAATTGAATGGTAAGTGGACTTGGTTCTATAATGACATTGGTTGAGATGGGCTTACAAATTATACTTGTTTCTGTATCTGGCGTTTTTTCTCCGGGTCCACTTTTATTTGCAAATTTAGCCTTAAGCAAATATGGAGGATTTTGGTCTGGAATTAAAATAGCAATCGGTCACACAATAATAGAACTTCCAGTAATTATTTTACTTTCTATACCATTTGTAGTATTCTCTCCTGTTAATATGACTTTTAATATAATGAAAATCATTAGTATTATTGCCGGGGCATTTTTGATTGTTTTTGGAATACTTTATGTGGTAAGGATGTTACGAGCAAGGGATATCCCTCATTCAGCTATTAGCTCATCTCGGATTGAAAATCCATATCTTGCTGGAATAATGTTCACAAGTCTTAATCCCTTCTTCATAGTTTGGTGGACCACTGTAGGCGTTAAACTAATATCCGATTCAATTTCACTACTAGGAAATCTGGCCGGAATAGCCTTTCTATTTTTTGTGCATATATGGATGGATTATGCCTGGCTAGGATTGTCTTCATACCTAGCCTCCAAGGGTTTCAACATTATACGATCAGAATATCACAAATACATAACTATATTGTTAACAGTTTCTCTTTTTTACTATGGTATTTATTTTGTTTTAGGTTCTATTAACTAATGCATGACTACTATATTGTGTATATAATGTCTTGCTTCAACCAGATATCTGGGATCTAAAAATTACAAATTTCTGAAAATTCTAATTGGATGTATATGCTAGTAAAATTAATTATTAATTTTGATTTGACTCGACAAATCCAGAAAAACCACAAGATCTAAAGAAGTCAAGTTTGAATACATCGAGATTATTGAGATGAAAGAAGCAAAATGTCAAAGGAAAAAACATAACTATTAGCGAGGAATCCTATGACTAGAGTGACTCTGAATACATATGATCCATATTCATAAGATAATTGGCAACATACATTCCGATTCAGACCTGAATGACAAATACCAAGAAATGATCAAAACGGGACTTGTTGAGAAAATAGAAATCACCCGTTTAGAGTCTGACAGGGCCAGAATCAGAAAGATATCTGATAAGGGGACAGATTTAGCTCTTACATTGATTCCGGGATCGCATATTAATAATGGTGACGTTGTCATGTTATCAGAAGAGAAAATGGTCATAGCTAATCGGACACCAGAAAATGTCGCTATGATATCTTTAAAGGGTCTTATGTCGCAAGATCAATTATTCGAAACGGCAATCAAGATTGGTCACACTATTGGTAACATGCACCGACCAATAAAAGTTGTAAGTGATAAAATATATTTTCCCATACAGTCACAATCTGAAGTCGAACTATTTCAAACACTTCTCTCTAATTTGATAAATAATATAGTTATTAAAAGTGAGAACATAATTTTTGAACCTGAATCCGGTTATGATGTACATGAACATTGAGATCGGTAATGAAGATGTAAGTTTATTGCAAATGTCCGATTCATTTTTCCCAACAGGACTGTATGCAACATCGAGTGGACTGGAGGCGCTATCGAAAATAAAGAAGTTAACTAAGAAAGACATCTTTTATTATATTTCTACATACATAAAACAGGTAGTAGGGCCAACTGATTGTACGGCTTTGGGTAATGCATACGAATCATGCATGAAAAAAGATCTTTCGACCCTACTTAATGTAGACGAATCCTTATACTCTATGAGGTTAATAGAGGAGACAAGAAGTGCGTCTACTAGATCCGGTAATCAATTATTAAAATGTGTTAGCATTTTTGTTAAACACAAAAAAATGTTGAGGGATTATCAAAATGCTATCGGCAATGGTAACGCAACAGGAATATACCCTGTTTCCTTTGGGGTAGTCAGCTGGTTTCTTGGCATTCCTAAGAACAAGGCTGGATTGATACTACTTTATGGATTCACTGTGAGCGTTGTAGGAGCTGCTTTGAGATTGGGAATAATTCAACATTTTGATGGACAAAAAATAATTCATGAGCTAAGGCCGGTCATTTTGAAATCAGTCCTGGATAATATAGATAGACCGATATCAAGTATGTGGCAATTTGCTCCTGGTCTTGATATTTTGCAAATGAAACACGAAGCCATGAGTTCAAAAATGTTTATTACATGAAAAAAGACTAAGATGCTTATGGCTCCATTGCGAATTCCTAGAGTTGGAATAGGGGGCCCTGTGGGTTCAGGTAAAACAATGTTGATTGAACAGATTGTTCCAATACTTTCCGCAAATGGATATAAAGTAAGCATAATTTCTAACGACGTAATATCAAAAGAAGATGCAGAAAGGATGAGACAAAATCTTGCAACCGACAAAGGTCTTTTGCCTGAGGAGTTAGTAATCGGGGTTGCTACTGGCGGATGCCCTCATACCGCGGTCAGAGAAGATCCATCGATAAATCTTTCAGTAGTTGAAGAATTGGAATTAAAATACGACTTTCTTGATTTGATATTGATAGAAAGCGGCGGAGACAATATAACAACAACTTTTAGTCCCGCTCTTGCGGATTATTTCATTTACATAATAGATGTAACAGGCGGTGACAAGTATCCAAGAAAAAGAGGACTGGGAATCGAGAATTGTGATCTTTTGGTAATAAACAAGATAGATATAGCTCCGTATGTGGGAGCAGATCTAAAGATAATGGAACGTGATGCAAAGATTGTTAGAAGAAGTAAGCCTACGGTTTTTGTCAACTCTAAAACAGGTCAAGGTGTAGACGCAGTTGTATCTTTTATCATAACAGACGTTCTATTTGACACTTTACCAAAGGCTAGTAAAAACATAAATTGACTGATATAATTAGCTTAATCAAACAATGTGGAAAGTATCCAGATGAATACAAGAATTGGAAACTGTATTGACATGCTTGGAGATTTAGTTTAGTAAGAGGACTTGGCTTGTCCGTCGATATATATACGCCCAGAAATATTCCACCGGAGATTAAAGCCTATTTCCCGGGATCCCAACGTGAAGTTGGCAAGCCAGGAAAGGTCGGTATTATGCGTTTAAAGCTTGAAAGGGATTCTGAAACAGGAAAAACTGTTATAAGAGAACAATATAGTCAAGTGCCGCTCTTTACACAACGTGCGATGTATCTGGAAGAAAGTTTGCCTGCAATGGCTTATGTATATATCATATCGCCTTCAGGTGGGATCCTGCAAGGAGACAGATATAGGATTGACATTACATTAGATAACAATACATTTACTCATGTTACCACACAAGGAGCAACTAGAATCTACAAGATGGAAAAAAATTATGCAAGCCAAATAGTTGATATCAAGGTGGGGGAGGGAAGTTATTTTGAATATATTCCAGATCAAATAATACCCTTTCGTAATTCCAGATTCTACCAGGAGGTAGAATTGAATGTCCATGATAACGCAACGATGATTTACTCAGAAGTGATCGTTCCTGGGAGAGTTGCAAGTGGTGAAGTCTTCGAATATGAAATATGTTACTTGAGGATCGTCGGAAGGAACCAGTCGAGTAAGATTAGATTTATGGATACCGTAAAGTTAGAACCAAGAAATGAAAACTTAAGGACTGAAGGGATATTAGGGAACTTCAAAATAATTGGTACAACTTATATCGTTACAAGAGAATCCCATGTAAATGCTCTCCAATATGAGATCAGTGAGAAGATAAAGGGGTTCGAGGTTAAGGGCACGATATCCGGAGGTACATCAATTCTACCAGCTAGACAAGGAATAGTAGTTAGGATACTAGGTAATTCCGCTGAAGATTTGAAGGAAATTATATTCGATGTCGTAAGCATAGCAAGAAAACAGATCGTTGGCGCCTCATTCAGTGGCATTAGAAAAGCATGATCAATAGAAGAATAAGACGCTCCTGAACGAAAATTCTAATTCTGATATATGCTGTGGTGAACCTGATGGATTCTACCCTATACATAGTAACTTTGGCTAGCCTGCATAGTTTTCTATTTCTTTTTTTAGATGCAATTTAAGACTAAATGTAATGTTCGAACTTAAGAAATTCAGTAACATTTTTGTAGAACAAAAATTCACAAATTTATACATAAAATACAAATATTATTATCTAAATAAAGATTGGACAGTAGTATTATACAGAAAAGAACTTTTGAAATTTTCATACTAATATTGTAAAGAACGTCTTAAAATGACATTTGATTAAAATTATTTAGATTAGAATTTTGGTTCAACCTAGGAATGTTCATGCAAGACTGCTCTTCTCGGCAGTTATATTACTCTTGCTTGCTGTAGTAATCTATTCATCACCTTTTCTACAAAAAGGACTTGCAGCATCGGGCACACATATTGTTGCCGCTGGAGATTGGGGATGTTCTAAAAATACAGAGAAAACAGTAAAACTCGCACAGAGCATGAATCCTCAGTTATTATTAGCCTTGGGGGATTACTCTTATGAGAAAACTGCGACTTGCTGGTTGAATCTCATCAAACCAGTAGAGTCAATCACAAAAATAAATTTTGGAAATCACGAAGATGAAAGTGATAGTCTCCTTAATTCATATCTCAGCCATTTTAGTCTAACAAAACAATTCTATTCATATGACATTCAGAACCTCCATGTACTAACTATGTCAACAGAAGAGAAATTCGAAACAGATTCTGAACAATATAGTTTTGTGGTAAACGATCTTCGAAATGCCGCAAATAATCCAGATATCAAATGGATAATTGTTAACATGCATTATCCGTTTTACGCATCTCCGAATACTTGTAAGGAATCCGACTGTGCAGGGAACGAAGAATACAGGGAAATATATCATCCACTGTTTGACAAATATGGAGTGGATCTTGTTCTACAGGGTCACGTGCACAACTATCAAAGAAGTTATCCGTTAAATTTTAATCAAGAATCATCATCAAAACCGCTGGTAACAAGTACAAGCAAGGCTGATTATCAAAATCCTAATGGAGTAATTTTTGCTATTGTTGGAACTGGTGGAGTAAACTTCCATGGTCTATCAGGTTCAGCTCCATTCATGGCGTATCAACAAGATTCAAAATTTGGTATTTTAGATATGCATTTCTCTGACAACAAATTAGATGCCAAATTCGTTACCAATGATGGCTCTACATTAGATCATTTTAGTATATCCAAGACTGCAAAGAAGAAAATAATTGAACGTATTAGTGATAATATAGTTACTGACTCGAATGTCAAAGTAGTGTCTGATGAAAAGAAAAGTAAAACCAAACCGGTAATAGAAACGGATCAGAACGGAAAACCAACTATTACATTCAAAAATGAAAATGCAGTTACAGATAAAACAAAAACAATGACAGATGAAAAAGTACAAGAGGACAAACCAGCTGTTCCATTCAAAAATGAAAATGCAGTTACAGATAAAACAA
>Ga0207647_10002150_pt1 | contig 15062 bp, 11 predicted proteins | sample KBSCornC2_FD_184295 | JGI IMG/M metagenome (GOLD analysis project Ga0207647, IMG submission 184295) | Corn rhizosphere microbial communities from Kellogg Biological Station, Michigan, USA - C2 (SPAdes) (version 2) | ecosystem: Host-associated > Plants > Roots > Rhizosphere ...
CGTCGGGGCGCCACGGCAGATCAAGAAATCCCAGCAATGGTTTAATTTCACTAGCAAGATCGTCCACCATCCGTTCGTAGCGAACCCGATGGACACGAATTGGCAGCAATGCCTCGGCTTTCGTCCAAACCTGCATGGAAAGATCGTACAGGCGCGCAGCACTGGACAGGTCATAAAACTGCACCGTGGCCCGGTTCGTCTGAAATCGCGACATGTAGCAACTGAGGACCACGTCGCAGGGATGCCGCTCCACCATGATGAAGCGAGCGTCCGGGAAGAGATGGTAAATGAATGGGGCGCGCACCAGATTAAGGGGGAATTTGTCGACGATTATACGATTCACATCTGCCGACGGCTTCAATACCCGAAGTAAATCGAAATAGTGCGATCGCAGTTTGGCGATCTCGCTGCTGGTAAGCGATACGAGCTGAGACGCGTCCCCCATTAATGCTTCTGTCTGCTCCACAATCGGCACCTCTTCGAGGACCTCCAATTCCGGAAGGTTCATCAAAAGGGTATCGAGCAGGGTCGTGCCTGATCGTGGAAAGCCGACCAAAAAGATGGGCGCAGGTGGACCAGATGACATCGGCGCGGCCACTTCTGGGGCGACATTCCATGCATCAAGGACCCGGAATGTGGTTGCTACCGCCCCAGGAAAGTCGAGCGAGCGCGCGTAGGTTGCGGCCGGTCCTTCTGCCGACAGGCGGTTCATTTCCGCGAACGCGTTGAATGCTCTTTCCGTATCATCTAGCCGGTCGGCTAGCTCTCCGATCAGCTGCGCACGGCGCGAGGGATTGACCTCGCCATGTGTCTTTTCAGCCAGTTGAAGTGCTTCAGCAAAGCGACCGGTACGCTTCAGAAGCCATGCCTCGACAAAATTGATCTCCGCTGCGTCAAGTCCACGCGATCGAGCCCTCCCGACGAGACTTGCCAGGTCCTCGATCCGGTTCAAACTTTCCAACATCATACCGTATTCGAGATAGATTCTCGGATGCTCCGGCGCGATCGACAATGCCGCTCGATAAGCCCCCTCCGCAGCCGCAAAATCGCCCATGGACCCTTCGGCCAGTCCCATTTCGATCAAAAGCAGTGCGTTATGGGGGTGTTGCTTGGTGGCTTCGCGTAACAGCGTCTGTCGCTCCGAATGGCGTTCGCCACGCGAATAAGCCTGCGACAGGTTCACATAATAAGATGGGTCTTGGCGCAGCCGGATAGCCTGTTGGAGTGCAGCGACCGCCTCGGCGAGCTTTCCCTGATTGGACAGCAACAGGCCTAGATTATTCCAGCTTTCCGCATCCTCTGGAAAGCCGTCCAGGACGCGCCGATAGCCTGCAATCGCCTCCTCAAACCGCCCCTGCTGCTGATCGGCGAATGCCACGATCCGCTGCAATTGCGGTATGCCATATCCGAAGGCGACATGACGCGCTTCATCAAAGAGACCGCTATTCACCAGCGCGAACCCCAAGCTGATTCGGAGCGGAATCGTGTCGGGAGACGCCTGAAGCGCCAGGCGGAGATATGGCACCGCCTCGGTGGCACGACCGGTTTGAACCGTGACCATGCCGAGCAAGCCGTTGAGCGCCGCATCGCTTGGCGCGCTGGGCAACAGGCGCCGTGCAATTTGCTCCGCGGCGGCCAGATCGCCTCGGTGGTAGTGCTCATAGGCTCGTGACAGGAGCGATTGGTCGGTCAACGTGGCGATCCAGGTGTGAGATAGGCGCTGTAGCGCGTGCCCACATTCTGGGCGATACCCACCCTACCCGGCCATAGCGGCCGCCGCGAGTGCCTCCGCCTCCATGAGTAGCGCATCTTCCGTACCGCCTTGGGCGACGCGTTCGCGGCCAATCAGCACCAGAACCGGGACCGCCAGTGGCGAAACTTTCTCCAGCTTCATGTGCAGCATCGTTCGCCCGGCACGATCAAGCAGGTCCGCAAGGCGCCCAACGTCGGTCATTTTCGCCCGGGCATCCTCCCATGCAGCACGCATCAGCAGATGATCGGGCTCATATTTGCGCAGCACGTCGTAGATCAGATCGGTTGAGAAGGTCACCTGGCGCCCCGTCTTGCGCTTGCCCGGGTGCTGGCGTTCGACAAGGCCGCCAATCACAGCCACCTCGCGGAAGGCGCGCTTGAGCAGGCTCGATTGCTGGACCCAGTCGACGAACTCGTCCTCCAGCACTTCTCTGCTGAACAAGGGCGCGGGATCCGTCACGGGTTCGAGGCTATACGTGCCGATGGCGTAGTCGCTCGCAACGAAGCCGAGCGGTTTCAGGCCCGCGGTCTCCATACGGCGGGTAACCAGCATGCCGAGTGACTGGTGCGCGTTCCAGCCCTCGAAACTGTACACCACCATGTAGTGACGCCCCTCGTGCGGGAACGTTTCGATCAAGAGTTGGTCGGGCCGCGGCAGAGCCGAACGACGCGCCTGCACTTCCAGCCACTCGCGCACGTCGTCCGGGAAGCGGGGCCATTGCGACGGGTCCGCGAAATAGTGGCGCACACGATCAGCCAGATTGGTCGAAATCGGCATGCGCGCCCCCCCATAGGTGGGAATGCGCGCGGGCTTGCGCGTCGCGTGGACGATCAGATCCTCGGTGTCCATCCGCTCCACCTCAAGCGCGAGGCCGGCGAAAAAGAACGTGTCCCCTGGCCGCATGCTGGCGGCGAACCCCTCCTCCACCTTGCCCAAGCTGCGCCCATTGCGGAAACGGACCGTGAGCATGTCGGCTTCGACGATGATGCCCGCATTGAGCCGATGCTGCTCGACAAAGCGCGGGTGGCTGACGCGCCACAAACCGTCGTCGCCTTTTGTCAGACGGCGAAAGCGATCATAGGCGCGAAGCGCGTAGCCTCCAGTCGCAATATAATCGAGGACCTGCCTGAACAGGTCAGGGCTGAGGGCGCTGTACGGCAGGGCGTCCTGGATTTCGGCCAGCATCTCGGCTTCGTCGAAAGGCCGGGCACAGGCACAAGCCATGATATGCTGCGCGAGCACGTCGAGCGCGCCGGAGCGGAAAATGTCGCGATCCAGTTCGCCTTCTTCGATCGCGTCCGCTGCGGCACGCGCTTCGAGATATTCGAAGCGGTTGCCGGGCACGATCACCGCCTCCGACGGCTCCTCCAGCCGATGATTGGCGCGTCCGATCCGTTGGGTAAGCCGGGACGCCCCTTTTGGCGCGCCCATCTGAATCACGAGATCGACATCACCCCAATCGACGCCGAGATCGAGGCTGGCGGTCGCGACCAAGGCACGCAAGCGCCCCGCCGCCATCGCCGCTTCGACCTTGCGACGCGCCTCTACCGAAAGCGACCCATGATGGATGCCGATCGGCAGGCTTTGGTCGTTCACTGCCCATAGGTCCTGGAAAATCAATTCGGCCAGGCTGCGCGTGTTGCAGAAGATGATGCTGGTGCGGTGCGTCTCGATTTCCGCCATCACCTGGCGCGCCGCATAGCGCCCCGAGTGGCCGGCCCAAGGAATGCGATCCTCCGGCAGCAGGATGTGGAGATTGGGCTCAGCGCCAGGATCGCCATCGATCTTCGATACAGCATCTATGTCGCCGCCAGGCGCCAGCCAGGCGCGATAAGCATCCGGATCGGCGACCGTCGCGGACAACGCGATACGGCGCAGATCCGGCGCGAGACGCTGGAGCCGCGCCATGCACAAAGAAAGCAAGTCTCCGCGCTTCCCGGTGGCGAAGGCATGGACTTCGTCGATGATGATCGTCTTCAGATTTTCGAACAGCATCATGCTGTCGGGATGGCTGAGCAGCAGGCTTAGCGATTCCGGGGTCGTCAGCAGCATGTGGGGCGGCTTGACCCGCTGTCGCGCCTTGCGATCGGCAGGCGTGTCACCGGTCCGGCTCTCCACCTTGATGTCGAGCCCCATTTCCGCAATCGGGTCCATCAGGTTGCGCTGCACGTCGATCGCGAGCGCCTTGAGCGGTGAGACATACACCGTGTGGAGACCCAGGGTGGGCCGTGTCATCAGATCCACTAGGCTAGGCAGAAAGCCGGCGAGCGTCTTGCCGGCACCGGTAGGCGCAACCAGTAGGGCATGACGGCCCATGCCGGCCACGTCGAGCATTTCAAGTTGATAACGCCGCGGCTGCCAACCGCGGCCGGTGAACCAATCAGAGATCGGGGGAGGGAGTTTCATACCCTCGCTGCGCGCCCGCCAGGTGCGATTGCGGCACGTCCTACCGCAGTCAGGAGGCGCGAAGGATCAATATTTCGCCGGATCGGGATCGCTAACCTGGTCCTGTCGATCGACACGCGCATAGAGATCTTTGGTCGCCTCCTCTGTGCGCCGGCGATCCGCCTGCGTGCGCCGCTGATTCCGGATTATCGCATAGATAATGACTATGGCGAGAAGGATGCCGCCGATCGCTGCCGTCAGACCGATGCTGCCGCCCATCTATCGTCTCCTTTCCACTGACAACGAAGGAGCGAAGGAGGGTTTCCGGATGGCATGGAACCCCGGACGATTGGCAATCATATAGAGCCGATGGCACGCCTCGGCTCCTGGATCCAAGCGCACCCGGAAGGACTTTACCTTCCCGGAGCCGACGCCTGGATCGATCCCTCCGCCCCCAAGCCCCGTGCGCTTGTGACGCATGGCCATGCCGATCATGCGCGCGGTGGCCACGGTGCAGTGCTGGCGACTGCCGAAACCATCGCGATCATGGAATGTCGCTACGGCCCGCAAAACGGACAGGCGATGGCCTATGGTGAGGCCATCCGACTGAATGGCATCGAAGCGAGCTTCGTGCCCGCGGGCCACGTGCTGGGATCGGCGCAGATCGTTCTCGAACATGGTGGCGAGCGGATCGTGGTTTCGGGCGATTACAAGCGGCGGCCCGACCCCACCTGCGCGCCCTTCCAGCCGGTACCGTGCGACGTGTTCATAACCGAGGCAACGTTCGGTCTACCCGTCTTCCGCCATCCCGAGACGGGATCGGAGATCGACCGGCTCCTGGAAGCGCTGCACGCCAATCCGGATCGGTGCGTTCTGGTGGGAGCCTATGCGCTCGGCAAGGCGCAACGCCTCATCATGGAGCTGCGCGGGCGCAACCATCATGAACCAATCTATCTTCATGGCGCCTTGCAGAAGCTGTGCGATCTCTACCGCACGTTTGGCGTGGACCTTGGCCCCCTGCTTCCCGCCACCGGCCTCAAGGCCGGAGAGCTCAAGGGAAAGATCGTGCTTTGTCCACCCGGCGCGCTCAACGATCGCTGGTCGCGCCGGCTGCCCGATCCGATTACGGCCATGGCCAGCGGCTGGATGGGTGTCCGCCAGCGCGCGCGGCAACGCAATGTCGAGCTTCCGCTGGTCATCTCCGACCATGCCGATTGGGACGAGCTGACCGCGACGATTGCCGAACTTGCGCCGAGCGAGGTGTGGGTAACGCATGGCCGGGAGGAGGCGCTGGTCCACTGGTGTATGACCCGCCAGATCAAAGCCTGCGCGCTCGCGCTCGCACATTATGAGGACGAGGATGATTGAACCTGGCAACGACGTGCTGGACGGCACCTGCCATTGCGGAACGATCCGGTTTCGCGTCCGGCTAAAGGGCGGACTCACGAGCGCCCGGCGCTGCAACTGCTCTTACTGCGCGATGCGCGGAGCGATTGCCCTGTCAGCGAGCGTGGATGATCTCGACGTCATTGCGGGGCAGGAGCAACTCGGAACCTATCAGTTCAACACCGGCATCGCCCGGCACCATTTCTGCTCCGTCTGCGGGATATACACACATCATCGCCGCCGCTCCAATCCATCAGAATATGGCGTCAACGCTGCATGCCTGGGGATCAGCCCGTTCGACTTTGTGGAGGTGCCGGTGGAAGACGGCGTCCATCATCCCTCCGACACGGGTCAATCACGCCAAATAGGGATGCTGCGCTTCATTCCTGCATCTGAAGACGGGAAGGACGCAAATCCCGCCACGTAGGACGGGATCTGCAAAATCAGTCATCCTCGTCCGCGAGCCGCCGTTGGGCCAACATCGGATTGCGCGCCGCGGCTGTCTCGTCGAGGCGACGACGCGGCGAGAAATGAGGCGCACCCTTGAGGCTCTCGTCGCCCGCCCGCGCCCGCTCGGCCACCGAGCGCAGCGCACCGATAAACTGATCGAGGCCCGCCTTGCTCTCGGTCTCGGTCGGCTCGACCAGCATCGCGCCATGCACCACGAGCGGGAAATAGACCGTCATCGGGTGGAAGCCCTCGTCGATCAGCCCCTTGGCGATATCGAGCGTGTTGAAACCCTGCGGAAGCCCGTCGTCTGAAAACAGCGCCTCGTGCATGCAGGGCCCAGTATTTGCGAAGGGCGCGTCGAGAACATCTTCCAGCGCGCGCAGGATGTAGTTCGCGTTGAGCACCGCATCGCCTGACACCTGGCGCAGGCCGTCAGCACCGTGGCTCAGCATATAGGCCGCAGCGCGTGTGAACATGCCCATCTGGCCATGGAAGGCAACCATCCGGCCAAAACTTTGGCCGTGATGTTCTTCCGCCGTCTCTTCTTCAACCAGCCGGTACCCGTCAGCGGTCTGTTCGACGAAGGGCAAGGGCGCGAACGGCGCGAGCGCCGCCGAAAACACCACCGGCCCCGCCCCCGGTCCGCCGCCGCCATGTGGCGTCGAGAAAGTCTTGTGCAGGTTGATGTGCATTGCGTCGATGCCAAGGTCACCGGGCCGCACCCGGCCCACGATGGCGTTGAAATTGGCACCGTCGCAATAGACCAGGCCGCCCGCGGCATGAACCGCGTCGCAAATCGTGATCATGTCGCGCTCGAACAGCCCGCACGTATTCGGATTGGTGATCATCACCGCCGCCACGTCGGGTCCGAGCCGCGCCTTCAGCGCCTCGACATTCACCCGGCCTTCGGGCGTGGCCGGGATATTCTCCACCGCATAGCCGCAGAAGGCGGCAGTCGCCGGATTGGTGCCGTGCGCGCTTTCCGGCACAAGAATGACGCTGCGCGCATCGCCTCGCGCCTCCAGCGCGGCGCGGATCGCAAGCAGACCACACAATTCGCCGTGAGCACCCGCCTTGGGGCTCATCGCCACCGCCGGCATGCCGGTCAGCTTGCACAGCCATTCGCCCACTAGGTGGATCAGCGCCAATGCACCCTGCACGGTCGAGACCGGCTGGAGGGGATGGATGTCGGCGAAACCCGGCAGCCGCGCGATCCGCTCGTTGAGACGCGGATTATGCTTCATCGTGCACGATCCGAGCGGGAAGACGCCTAGATCGATCGCATAATTCTGGCGGCTGAGGCGCGTATAGTGACGCACCGTTTCCGGTTCCGAAAGGCCGGGCAGATCGATCTTGCCGCGTTCAAGGCCCCCCAGCCGCGACGCGGCCTTGGGAGCTTCCTCGAAATCGACGCCCGTGCGATCGGTCGATCCGATCTCGAACAACAGCGGCTCTTCCAGCATCAGCGCGCGGTTGCCCGTGAAGGTGGGCTGTTCGCCAGCGCCGATGGGAAGGGGCGTTTCAGGCCGCCAGCCCGACTGATTGATGGTCATGCCAGTGCCTCCTTCAGCGCGGAAGCAAGCGTGGCGACATGCTCCTCGGTGGTGGTTTCGGTGACGGCGACGATCAACCCGTTCTCACGGCCATCGCCATCGGCATAAAGCCGGCTCAGCGCTACGCCGGCCAAGATACCCTTATCCGCAAGATCGCGCACAATCTGGCGGGACGGCTTGGCGAGCCTAAGCGTGAATTCGTTGAAGAAGCTGTCGTTGAGGACCTCTGCGCCAGGAACCTTCGCGAGTATCTCGGCAGCGCCCACCGCCTTGGCGTGGTTGATCGCGGCCAGCTCACGCAAGCCCTTCTCGCCCAGCAGAGTCATATGGATGGAGAAGGCCAGCGCACACAGGCCCGAATTGGTGCAGATGTTTGATGTGGCCTTCTCCCGGCGGATGTGCTGCTCGCGCGTCGAAAGGGTCAGTACGAAACCCCGCTTTCCATCTGCGTCGACGGTCTGACCACAGAGACGACCCGGCATCTGACGCACATATTTGTCGCGCGTTGCGAACAAGCCGAGATAGGGGCCGCCAAACTGCAGGCCGACACCGATCGACTGCCCCTCGCCCACCACGATATCCGCTCCCATTTCACCGGGCGACTTGATCGCGCCGAGCGCGACCGGCTCGGTGACGACCACGATCAACAATGCGCCCTTGGCATGACAGCGTTCGGCCAGCTCGCTCAGATCGGCGACATGGCCGAGGATGTTCGGATTCTGCACGACGACGCAGCTCGTCTGATCGTCGATCGACGCCAGCAGCCGGGCCATATCGTCACCGGGCCTGCCGCTTTCGAGCGTCGGCAGCGCGATATCCAGCGTATCGCCGGTGAACTTGGCCATGGTCTGCGCGACCGAGACATAATGCGGATGGAGGCCGGCCGAGAGCACCGCCTTGGTGCGCCGCGTGATGCGGCGCGCCATGCCAATCGCCTCCCAACAAGCGGTCGAACCATCATACATCGAAGCGTTGGCGACGTCGCAGCCATACAGCCGTGCAACCTGCGTCTGGAATTCAAAGAGGACCTGCAGCGTGCCCTGCGCAATCTCCGGCTGATAGGGCGTGTAGGCGGTCAGGAACTCGCCGCGCTGGATAAGGTGATCGACGCTGGAGGGCACGTGATGCCGATAAGCCCCCGCACCCAGGAAAAAGGGCGCATCACCGGCCGCCAAATTCTGTCTGGCCAACCCGCCGAGCTGCCGCTCGACTGCCATTTCGGTCATGTGCATCGGCAGCCCCTCAACCGGGCCGGACAGGCGCGCGGCGGCAGGAACGTCGGTGAACAGTTCGTCGATCGAAGCCGCGCCGATCGCATCAAGCATCGCGCGGCGATCGCCGTCGGAAAGCGGTAAGTAACGCATCAGAGGGGCTTCCTCATGGAGAAACGAAGACGGATATAATCGGCGATCCAGGTGCCGTCCGGCTGCTGGAGCTTCGGAGCGAGCGCGTGTTCGACCGCCTGTGCGATCTCCGGTTGATCCGCGTCCGGAACGCCCGCCGAATCCATAAAGCCCGACCGGAAGACGCGCAGCCAGCCGGCCACGCCGTCGGGCAAGGGTGTCGGCCGCGGGACCAGCTGCGCGTGTATGTCGACGAAGCCGGCGGCGGCATAGACGGCCGCGAACTCCTCGGGCGCAGGATACCATTGGGGGTCCTCGGCCGGCACGGGATAGCCGCGTCGCACAAGCTCGGCGCGGATGCCCGCACGCAGCGTGGCGACATTGCCCTGCCCGCCCATCTCGCCGACGAAACGCCCACCCGGCTTGAGCGCGCGGTGCACGCCGGCGGCAACCGCCTTGCCGTCGAGCATCCAGTGCAACGCCGCATTCGAAAATACCGCATCGAACTCAGGGCCGAATGCCAGCGCCTCGCCATTGGCGACATGCGCGTCGACGCCGCGCTCGCGAGCGGCCGCGACCATGCTCTCGGACGCGTCGATGCCCATCACATCGGCGCCGGCCTCGGCGATCTTCACGGTCAGGGCACCATCGCCGCAGCCGAGATCCAGGATATGCTCGCCCGGCCGCGGATCGAGCAGGGCAAGCACCGGTGCGCCGAGCGCGGGCACAAACGCCGCGCTCCGGGCATAATCGGCCGCATCCCAGCGGCTGGCGGCGTTGGGGACGCTCACAGGCCGGCCACGAACGCCTTGTATGCGGTCTCGTCCATCAGGCCTTCCAGTTCGGCCGGGTCGGCCAGCTTGAGCTTGAAGAACCAGCCTTCCCCCTCGGGCGAGGTGTTGACCAGCGCAGGATCGGCTTCGAGCGCAGCATTGCCCTCCGTCACGGTGCCGGAGACGGGTGCATAGACATCCGACGCGGCCTTGACCGATTCCACCACCGCGGCTTCCTTGCCCTTGGCGACTTCGGTGCCCGCAGGCGGCACTTCGACGAACACCACGTCGCCAAGCTGCGCCTGCGCGTAATCGGTAATACCGACCGTGGCGCTATCGCCTTCGACCGAAATCCATTCATGGTCCTGCGTGAAATAAGTGGTCATCAGGCGGCTCCCTTGCGGACATAGCGGTGTGGAACGAACGGCATCGGCGTGACCGTGGCGGCAAGGCGCTTGCCGCGCACTTCGATCTCCAATCGGGAACCGGGCGCGGCGTGGGGGGCCTCGACATAGCCCATCGCGATCGGCGCATTGACCGTCGGCGCGAAACCGCCGGAAGTGACGGTACCAACCTTGGTATCGCCCGCGAAGATCTCCGCGCCTTCGCGTGCCGGCAGGCGCCCTTCGATCGCGAAGCCGACGCGCTTCGTGGGCGCTCCCTCGGCCAGCCGCTTCAGGATAAGATCGGCACCCGGGAAGCCCCCCTCTGCGCGGCGACGCTTGGAGATAGCGAAGGTCAGGTCGGCCGAAACCGGGTCGGTCCTGGTATCGAGATCATGGCCATACAGGGGAAGCCCAGCCTCCAGCCGCAGGGAATCGCGCGCGCCAAGGCCGATCGGCTTCACCTCGGGCTGCGCGCAGAGCAGGTCCGCGACCTTCTCTACCTGGTCCGCATCGACCGAAATCTCGAACCCGTCCTCCCCGGTATATCCCGAACGGCTGATCCACGCGTCGACCCCGCCGATCTGGAATGGGCCGCCCATCATGAAGCTGAGCACGCTTAGATCCCATTTGCCGGTCGTAACCCGCGCGAGGGCGGCAAAGGCTTCCGGGCCCTGCAGCGCCAGGAGCGCACGCTCCGTCATATGCTCAAGTGTGATCGCAGCTGGCAGATGCGCGCGCAGGTGCGCGATGTCGCCGGTCTTCACCGCGCCGTTCACGACCATGTAAATCTTGGTCGGCCAGCGGCTGAACATCAGATCGTCAATGATCCCCCCGCTCTCGTTCAGCAGCAGGGAATAGCGCATCCGACCGAGTGCGAGGCTTTTAACGTCCGCAGGCAGCACGGCCTCAAGCGCGTCGTCCAGGCCTTCACCCGACAGCGTAAGCTGCCCCATATGGCTGACATCGAACAGGCCGGCATGCTCGCGCGTCCATGTGTGTTCGGCAATGATGCCTTCATACTGGATCGGCATCGCATAGCCCGCAAACGGTACCATGCGCGCGCCGCGGCTACGGTGCCACATGTCGAGCGGCAGCGGTTCGGCGATTTGATCGTCGGCGCTCATCAAATTCCCCTAAACAGAGCACGATAGATCACCGGCGCAACCGCCGGACTATCCATCGCCCCCTCTGTCACGGAACCTGAGAGCTTCCACGCCGTGTGGGCGGCGCTTGCACCTTCGGTGGGGCACGGCGAACCGCGCCCGCTTTCCAGAGTGTCTTCAAGTTCCGCGCGGTCCTTTGACCTGAGAGATTCCGGGGCGGTTGCTCCTTCGGCGGATAGTGTCCTTGCTGCCCAGACCGACCGCCAGCACGCCGGCTACGATCCAGGCGGGCGCTACCCTTCTCCCGCGCAGTCCTCCGACGGTTGCCCGCCGACGACGCGATCGACCCTGCACGGGCGGTAGATTCGAGTCAATCGAGGTTCGGCCGCCTAGGCGAAAACAAAAAGCACCGGAAACGAACTAAAGGACGGCCGACTTACGGCGGGCCGGTTGCCCCCAACCGCAGTGGGCGCGTGAACGCAGGCCGCCGCAGCCGCTCCGGACGAGAGCCGACGGCCGGATATGCAAATGTGAGAAAAAGCCGGGGCTGTGAGTGCATGAGACGCCGATCACGTGCCGCAAAAATATTGTACGCAATTTACGTACTGTTGTCAACCGCGAGAGAGAAGGCGAATGTCCGCTACGCGCCCTCATCCCAGACGTTCGGGCGCCTCGGCACGGACTCCGAAAGCTGACGTTCGTTCAGGTGCCCGCTAAACGGCAGCTTGCGACCCAATTGCGACGGTCGATTCCTCATGGTCTCCTCGCCCCCTGCACAGGATGCTCATTCGGCTCATGCCAAATCGTGCGAAGATAGGCTGTGATTCGCACCGGAGGCGGGCAGATGACGGGACCGAGCGAACGGGCCGGCGGAAGTCGAGCCCACCGTGCTGGAGTTGCTGTCGCGCTTGTGACGTCGTTTCTGACCGTGTGGACCACGATTGTTCGCGATGACGGCACCGGCATCAGTTTCTTTCTCCTGATCATGGCCGCGGTGGTAGGCGGGTTCTCCGCCGGGTTTCGGGCCGCAGGCATGGCGCGGACCATGCTTGGCGTAGCGGTCATGCAGGCACTGCTCGCCATAGCCATTGCGACCGCCCCCTCGACCGCGAGCATGCCGGATGGCGTGCTCAAGGCTTTGCTGTTCGGCGGTGCCTTCACAGCGCTGTGGCTGATCTCGGCAGCCTTCTTCCGTGCAGTAGTCAACGTCCGCTAGCGACCCGATTGTGTTGAAAAACTCGAACCATCGTATTCGCGGGCAACAATAGAATCCCCCGGCGGCCCACGGCGCACCAATGATTCACACACCGCAGCCTGCTTGAATCATTATTGCTGAAAATTCAGGCCGCGAGCACCGGCCCCGAGTTTTTCAACACAATCGGGTGGAAAGCCGCCGTTCGGATGGCCTTCAAACGCCGTAGGTGACTTGCCCGCGACTCCTGCCTACAACCCCAAACGACGCCCGATGCGCCGCCACCAAGCTGTTCGCTTAAGGGCGTTGGGCACCCCGCCTAAGCGTGCCGCGGGCTGACCTGCAAAGACGATGTTGAGCGTTCCTTTGGTTAAGCCCTCGGGCACAGGGATTATTGCGGAACTAGACTCCTGAAGGGCCCCATCAAGGAAGACCTCCACTGTCGACGCGCTTGCCCAGACGACTAGATGGTCTGGCGTCCACTCCAACTCCCCTAACGCGCACTCCTCTGAGGCCCCTGACGCTTTCAGTGTGACGGTCGCGCGAACCGGAACCTCAATCTCGTCCGCCCACGGCTCAAGCCAGAGGAGCAGTGTATCGGGTCCCGGATTGGAAAGACCCCACAGGCAATTGGCATCCGTCATGAGGCCAGAATTTCAGATTGCGTCGATGTCCGCTAGTGGGGCGAAGGCCGCCGTTGCAGCCAATCTAGCGACCGATGACGGCTCAGGGTGGTTAGGCGACAGGCAGATTTTAAGTAGGATCGCCCAAAAGCCCTCTTCGAGGCCGCCAACACGCTACCGCAATTCGTCTGGTAACACCACCTGAGGCTGATTTATTTTGAGGTTTTCAACAAATCTCCCGTAGCCGGGATACAGATAGCTCCAATATATTCTTCGGCCGTCAACAGCTTGAATGAACCAATACTCCGTAGCGGTCTTTCCTGTTGAGACAATGTCGGTCCATCGGATTGTTGCGCGGCTGTATCCGAGACTTGGGCCAAACAGCCGAGATGGCCCTGTGACTTCTTTTGAGTTCCAACTCACGTCATGTCGGTGCGTCAGGGACGGCCCCATAAAAATAATCAACGCGACGCCCACAAAAATACAAATCATGGCCGTAGCCAGCATCCCTGCAAAGATCGAGGCAAGTCCGAATAGCGCGATTGCGCCGCCGAACAGGGTAACAACCGCCGCACTTATCTTTCCTGGAGTGATATTCCCTTCGGATCCGTCATCGAGGTGCGGAGAACGATTGTAATTGATCCGCGACCATACGACGGTCACCATCCCAACGACTAAAGTCGTGAATATCCAGTGCACGAACCCGCTCCGCGCGAATTTGCAACCTTACGGCGCGTCCCTTTTTTGACCCATTTCGCCCGCCGTAGGAATGGCCGAGTTTGGGTCGGAAGCTGCAATTACCGCCGATCTGGTTGATAATGTCGATAAGGGCGTGATAACTTCAGTTCCGGTGCAGACGACCCCAATGAGTCGAAGGTCGCCGCCTCATTCAGTCGACTTCACGCGATCCCTCCAGGCTTGTACGGTCGCCAGAGCTGTCTTTAACATCGCAGGGAGATCGACCGCCGAGCTTTCCCAGATCTGGACCATGTCATCTTCTGTGTCGTCGTTTGTATCGATTGCGGCCGCTTGCACGGTGATGCTGGCTCCCGTTGGCTGCCAGACCATAATTTGAAAACATTCATGCGAAGGATCGCCCGGAACGTGAAACCACAGTCTGGGGTCAATCTCGTCGCCGCCAAACAGGGTTGACCCAATCGACGAAACACAGGCGCTGACGACGCTCTCAACATCGCGGGATGGCAGCATTCGGGAATGATCGCGCACAGGCTGGAGGTCCGCAAGTTGGGACGGGCGCTGGCCGCCATTGCAGCCGATCTGATGGCGAATGGCGGCTATTGGGCGGTTAGTTCTCGGTCCGCTTTGGAGAAGACGGCTGGCCGAAGCGGAGGTTTGGCGACGCACTGTCGCCATAGCAGGTTCTTTCCTCAGCTGGTTCGAGCATCGCTTCGTGGATCTCCAATGCCTCACCGTCCTCGAACTCGACGGAGTAAACGGTGCCCGCTGGGAATTGGCTGAAATGCCCGGTTTTTCGAATAGGATCTTCGGAGCCAAAAATCGCAATAACCGATGCACGCTGGCCGGGGCGGAACGTCACTGGGGCATCACATCGCACGGCCACGAAGTCGTCATAGGTGAACATCTTCACTCTCTGCCATAGACTCAGAACGGCAACAATCGGGCACAGCGAGCGGCGCGGGGCTGCCCCGCCAGTTGCCTCAAAGGGAGACTCGTCGGGATGCGTGATCGTCCAAGTTGCCCTCTCCGACGAGGGAGCGATAACGCGGAGCACGTCGCGGAGATCGAAAGCGAGGACCCCACCATCCAAGTCATTGATCGTCACCGTTGGCATATCGCCTGCGCCCTATGTCTCACGCCGCGTGCCAGCTTGGACGAACGGCCGCTTCCGGGCAACGGCCGTTGCGGACGGAGCAGCCGCAAATGGGTCGAAAGCTGCCCTCAAGCGATCGGTCCTTACATACCGTCCTTTTTTTCACGGCCATCACGGCCATGGATAAGGATCGTGGATACTGCCCCGAGTGACCGTGCGATTGAAGACATCGAGCCCAGCCTTACAGTCTAAAGGGCCCAATTCGATGAAGCGTCTACCACGCGACCTTTGCGGGCAGGAATTCGGCGAACAGATCATCGTAA
>Ga0207647_10002155_pt1 | contig 15053 bp, 11 predicted proteins | sample KBSCornC2_FD_184295 | JGI IMG/M metagenome (GOLD analysis project Ga0207647, IMG submission 184295) | Corn rhizosphere microbial communities from Kellogg Biological Station, Michigan, USA - C2 (SPAdes) (version 2) | ecosystem: Host-associated > Plants > Roots > Rhizosphere ...
GGCAGTCAGGGACGCTGAGGCGAGTCTGAATGGATGTCGCTCAGTCGATGTCGACTTGGCGCAGCTCGATCGAATCGACGGCGCGGGCGCAGTCTTACTGGCGCGGCTTCTCGATCGGCTGGAGGCGGATGGGCGGGAAGCGTTGTAAGTGTTACGCATTTCTTGCATAGGAGACAAATTCAATGAAATTCAAGGTGATCATTTCTGCAGTTGCGCTTGTCCTTTTGTCGGCAAGCGCCATTTGCGCGGCGGATAGCAAGGAAGAAAAGCAAGCGAAGATCCGCAAAGGCGTTTCTGAAACGCTTCAGGATCTGTACAAGCTGCAACCCGGCGCTCAGGCCGCCATTCAGAAGGCCGCCGGATACGCCGTCTTCAAAAACTTCGGGACGAACCTGCTCGTGGTAAGCACGGCGAGCGGCTCCGGCATTGCCACCAATAATCAGACCAAGAAGGATACCTTCATGAAGATGGTCTCGGCAGGCGCCGGGCTGGGCGTGGGAGTGAAGGACTTCCGTGTGATCTTTGTGTTCGAGACCGATAAGGCGTTCAATCAATTCCTCGACTCCGGTTGGTCGGGCTCGGGGCAAGCGGACGCTGCTGCCAAGGCAGGAAAGTCCGGAGAAGCTCTCTCAGGAGCGGTCGAAGTTGCCCCGGATGTTTACGTCTACCAGATCACCAAGAACGGCCTGGCGCTGCAACTCACGCTGCAGGGTACGAAGTACTACAAGGACGACGACTTAAACAAATAACAGATGGCAGGCTCGGGCCGGGCCTGCGCTGCCCAAGCACGCTCTTGCCCGAAGAGTTCAGCGTTTCGCGTCGAAGTAACTCGACGAACTGAATGCTCTCCGGTTTCGGTCTCTGGAAGCTTTGACCTGCCCAACTGAAGTCGGGAGATCTGCGCAATGAGTGTTGCCCTTCGAGCTGACCGAGAAGGAGGCCACGCGATTCTAGTGGCTACTGGTCCGTTCGACTTGGCTCATGCGACAGAAGTGACGCAGGCAGTCAGGGACGCTGAGGCGAGTCTGAATGGATGTCGCTCAGTCGATGTCGAATTGGCGCAGATCGATCGAATCGACGGCGCGGGCGCAGTCTTGCTGGCGCGGCTTCTCGATCGGCTGGAGGCGGATGGGCGGCAAGCGTCAGTTAAAGGCGATAACCCCGAAGCGGCACGCCTGATCGCACTTTATCGCGAACGACGGACTGTTCTCCCTGCGCCTCAGATACGAACGAAGAATCCGCTAACGCGGATCGGCGCAGTTGTGGCTCACCTGCCTGACAAGGCAAACGACGCATTTGATTTCATCGGTCGCTGTGCCGTTGCAGTTCCGAGAGCGGCCGTCACACCGAGATCGGTGGATTGGCGTTCGTTGCCGAGGCTGATGCAAGAGATCGGCGCGGACGCACTGCCGGTCACGAGCGCCGCCAACCTTGTAGTCGGCATTATCATCGGCCTTCTCGGCATTTCGGAACTCGGACGCTTCGGTGCGATCTCCTATGTCCCCGAACTCGTAGTGGTCGCGCATTTCAGAGAGCTCGGACCGCTCGTAACAGCAATCGTCGTGGCCGGGCGATCAGGCGCTGGTCTCGCGTCGAAGATGGCCACCATGAAGGTGTCGGAGGAAATCGACGCTTTGCGGTCCATGGGTTTCGACCCGGTAAGATGGTTGGTCCTGCCCCGCTGTCTCGCGCTCGCCGTCACTGTACCGCTCTTGACCTGGGTTGGTGATCTGCTCGCCCTCGTCGGAGGCCTGGTGGCCACCGTCGTTATGACGGACATGACGCCCCACGCTTATATGGAGGGGACCTTAAAGGCGATCACCGCCAGCAACCTGCTCACGGGTCTCATCAAAGCTCCGTTTCTGGCGCTCGCGATCGGGTTAATCGCATGTGGCCAAGGGCTGCTCACCAGGGGTGGCGCCGCCGCGGTCGGCGCCCGGACAACGACCGCCGTGGTCCTGGCCATCTTCAGCACGATTGTGATCAGCGCGCTTTTTACCCTATTCTTCGCACTCATGGGAGCCTGAACATGCCGTCAAGGCCGCACATCACCGTCGACGATCTGCGCATCGGTTATGGGACACGGGTGCTCATGGAGCACACCACCTTCCAGGTGGAGCGGGGAACGATCTTCGCTATCCTCGGCGGATCAGGGTGCGGCAAGAGCTCGCTGCTGCGACATTTGATCGGGCTAGAGCTGCAGCAGGCGGGGCGAATCGATATTGACGGCGTTGGAGAGCCGAGCCAGTACGAGGGCGTGCCGCCATTCGGCGTGCTCTTTCAGTCGGGTGCACTGTTCAGCTCTCTGACGCTCGCGGAGAACCTCTGGCTCCCCTTGAACCGATGGACCCCGATGCGCGGCGCGACAGCACATGAGCTCGTCCAGGCGAAGCTCGATCTCGTCGGGCTTGGTGCGTTCGCCGAGTATCTTCCCGGGGAAATCTCGGGTGGCATGAAAAAGCGCGCCGGCGTTGCCCGGGCTCTGGTGCTCGAAGCCGATCTTCTGTTTTTTGACGAGCCGTCCGCCGGACTCGACCCGATCTCGGCAGTCGAGCTCGACCAGCTCATCATCACGCTTAGCCGCGACCTGGGAATCACGGTCGTCATTGTGACCCACGAGCTGCCGAGTATTTTCCTGGTGGCTGACAATTGCATCGTGCTGGACAAGGCCGCGAAAGGGATTGTGGCACGGGGAGACCCGCGGAAACTTCGCGATGAATCGGAGATTCCGTTCGTCCATGCTTTCTTCACGCGGTCGTCGTATGACGTGACCGCAAATCCGGGAGGGTAGCCGAATGGCCGTCGAGAAAAGTTATGCGCGACTGGGCCTCTTCATCGTTGTCGTGGTAGTTGTCGTCCTGGCCACAGCGGTGCTCTTCATCCAGCGGCTGAGAAGCCGTGCCGTGATCCGCATGGTCACCTATACCACCGAGAACGTCAGGGGCCTCGATATCTCTAGCCCGGTGCTGTTCAGGGGCGTGCACCTGGGCCAGGTCACAGAACTACGTGTGGACCCAAATGGGACCCTCGTCGAAATCGATTTCGAGTTGTTCTTCGACCGCCTCAGTTCGATTGGCCTGGATGTCAAACGGATCAAGCGGATTACTGATATTGGAGGCACCTTTCCCCGCCTTCGCGCCCGGACCGTGGCCAACCCGGTGACGGGGGAAGCGTACCTACTGCTCGATGTACCCCAAAATCCCCCTCCGCCGATGAAGCTTGCGTTCACCCCGACTCGGCCCTATGTGCCGTCGATGCCCTCGACATTTGCGACTGTGCAGGAACGGATGCCTGAGCTTTTGGATCAAACGGAAGCGACGCTACAAATTCTCAAGGACATTGTTGCGAGGATTCCCGATAGCCTCGACCGAAGCGACCGGTTCTTCACCGACGTCGGGCATGTTGTGCAGGAGAGCGACCTGCCAGGGCTGAGCGCCGACTCGCGAAAATTCTTTGCCACGACAAGTAGGCAGATTGAACAGATGAGGTCCGATTTGGATGGCGTAATGGGCAACCAGGGCGCTTTGATCAAGTTCACTGAAGAGGGTCGGGCCGCGATTAAGGCCGCAGACTTTCCAGCCTTGAACCAATCAGCGCGCGACGCGGCGGAGAATTCCAGGCTCGCGGAGGACGATCTCCGGCGTTCCATGCCTGCCATCCAGGATTCTCTCGAAGAGATGCGCGACCTTGCGCGGCTGCTCCAGGAGCAACCCGAGTCGGTGGTCTATGGTCCACGGCAACCTAAGGGGAAACGCTGATGATTCGTGCGCCCAGACCAGTGTTGTGTGTCCTGCTCGCGATCGTCTCCCTGGGGGTAGTCGGCTGTCGCCTTCGGCGACCCGCAACAACACCCAGCCGCATGATCGAGCCGCAAGTGCTCGACCCGCAAATGCCCGAGCCAGCGAACCAAGTTGCGAAGGCGCCCAATGCCGTTGCTGTCCGGCTGCTCGATACACAAGCACGTGGACACATCGGCCGCCGTGTACTGCACCAGCAACCGGATGGTGAGCTGACCGAGGACACTGTTTGGCGATGGTCGTCTGCTCCTGACAGGTATCTGGACACGGCACTGCACATGGAAGTGGAGTCGAGTCCCGATCTTCGCCTTGTCGATGCCGGCCGCGCTCCCGCGGTGGCCGCGACACTCCTGGTCTGGGATCTGGACTCCGCGGGGGGAGGGACGCGACTCGTCGGGGCTGTCGAGTTTCAGATCACCAGCACCGACCGTGCCATCCATAGTCAGGTGGTGCGAGCTAGCGAGCCCGTGTCGGCAGAGCTACCTGGGGACTTGGCCGCGAGCGCCGGCCGCCTTTTGCGCAACCTCGCGTCCGAGGGGCTTAAAGCGGTCGCAAGCGAAAAATGAGGGGGAAAGAGGATGTTCGTGGCTCTTCTCCAATTTATTAGTATCAACAGAAGCTACATGATGGCGGCGATTCGATCCCGTCCATGACCACTTGAATCTGACTAGTTCTTTTCGTTTTGCCAGAGCATGAACGCCCCCTTGAAGGCGTTGTCGTTTGAGCCGAGAAAGACCTTAGGCGGCAGCGCCTTTATGAGCTTTGCATTTCCGCCTCCGAGGACAACGTAGTCAGCTTCCATGGCATTCGACATCAGCTCGACCACCTTCATTACATTCTTCTCCCACGCCTTTCGGCCGTACCGCTTCAGTCCGGCCTTGCCGAGATAGTCCTCATAGGATTGCCGCTTCTTCCACGGGAGATGAGCGAGTTCCATCGCCTGGACGGAGCCATCCACGACCATGGCAGAGCCTAGGCCGGTGCCGAGTCCGAGGTAGAGCATGCGACCACCCTTGTAGCTTCCCATCGCCTGCATCGCGGCGTCGTTGAGAAACTTCAGCGGCTTATCGTCAAATGCTTTCTTGAAGTCGAAGCGCACCCATCCCTTTCCGAGATTGTGCGGTTCAAGCAACGGCCTGTCGTGGATCACCGGCCCGGGAAATCCGATGGAGACATGGTCATATTTCCAGCCAGCGGTCTGTGCCTTGATGGCCTTCATCATGACCTCGGGAGTCATCTTCGGGCCGGATGGCACCTTGGTGATCTCTTCCTGCTGCTGCGTGCGGAACTTCAGGTTGGTGCCGCCGATGTCGACGCCCAAAATGTTCATGCCACCTCCAGAGCGGGCCCAGAACTACCTATTTCCCGGCGAACTTCGTTATCTAAAGCCGGAGCGCCTTCCATATTTACATGGCGGGATGGCGTGCCGCGAGAGTGTTCCCGCAAGTAAATCGGCGCCGCAGATGAAACCAGGTGCGCGGAAGGATTTAGCCATTTTCATGGCTTTGTCGGAGTGAATGGGTTGGGCACTTCGGTCGAAGAGTGAGCGCCATTGAGCTTTGCACATATTGCGAACTCCTGCTGCGCGCGCTCATTCAAACCGCGATGTCGATAGATCTGTCCCAGCTTGAAGTGCAATGAAGCCGCATTCGGTGCGAGCTTGACGGCTGCCTCAAGCTGAAACTGTGCGGCTTCCATGTCTCCCTTTGCCTGGAGAGCACGGCCCAGCTCCTCGTGGATTTTGGGGTTCTGCGGAGCGAGAGCTGCGGCTTTTGTGAGTTGCTGGATGGCAGCCGCCGCGTCGCCCTGATCGGTCAGCAATATTCCGAGGTTCAGGTAAGGCTGCGCGTCGGTCGGCACGTCGCCTTGCCAATCGATTGCGGTCTGGAAGGCGGTCTTTGCCTGCTCGGTGTGGCCGAGACCTTGCTGCGACAATCCGAGGTTGTCTTCTGCACGGACGTCCTTCGGTCGGAGCGCCAGGACGTGCTCGAAACTTGTGACTGCTTCGGCAAACCGATTCTCGTTGTACTTGGTGCGACCCAACAGATACCAGGCCTCGGGATCGTTTGGCGTTTCGACTGTAACCTGCGAAAACCACTTATCTGCGTCTGCAAAATCTCCGAGCAATACATAATCGGAAGCGATGGTCCTCAACTCGCCGGCTCCGGGCGGCTTGAATTTCGATCCGGCGGTGAATTCGGCCAGCGATTCCACGGCTCTCTTCTCGCGAAACAGCACGTCGCCGAGCAGATAGTGAGCTTCAGCAGAAGATGGATAGTCTTTGAGATACCGTCGAAGAGTCGCCTCTGCCTCGGGAAATTTACCAGCCGCGAGAAGCGACTGTGCGATCTTGAGAGGCTCTGCATCGGATTGACCGATCCCGACGCCAGGGAAGAGCAGCGCGCACGCAGTCAGGAAGCATAGCGGGACGCGCCTGCTCACGGCGTCGCTCCGCGAGTCGCGCCTGCGTTGCTTTCGGGGCTCTTGCAATCTGACATTTGATTGCGCATACGCCGAAGTTCCTCGACGCCCGGAGCGTAAATCAGGGCCGCATCCAGCGTAGATCGTGCGCCTTCCGCATCGCCATCCATACACTGCACGCGCGCCAGATTCATCGCCAGCCCAATGACATCTTTATTCGCTTCAAATGCCGACTGCAACATTGCGACGGAGGACTTCAGCCTGCCCTGCTTCGCCTCCAGCGCACCGAGGTTCGATAGCGCCGTGAGGTCATGTGGATCCAATTTCAATACCTGTTGAAAGGCTTCTTCCGCGTCGCGATTATCGCCGTGCTGAGCACTCATAAGTCCAAATGCGTTGAGTGCCGCTGCGTCGTTCCCGATGGTGCTGCGCTGCGTCTGCAAAAGGTTCCAGGCTTTTGGCCCTACGGACGAATTGCCTTCGAGGAGCGCTTTGTAGTATGCCATCGCAAGATCCCGCTGGTTCGCGCCGGGGGAGAAGACCGGTGACAGCTCTGCACTTTGCGGATGCTCTGTGGATGTATCCAGCGGCGCGGGTAACCGGAGAATCCGGTGGTCGGTCCACGCAACATGCGGAATATTCTCCGCTCCGGTGTGTCGCATGTGACAGCTTGTGCAGTCAGGATTTTCCGGATGGTGTGATTGAGCAAACTGCTGCTGATTATGGCAATTGAGGCACTTTGCGCGAAAGAATTTTGCGCGCTGGTCCGGCGCCGGAGTGAAGTGCGGATCATGGCAGCTGGTGCAGGACATTTTGTCGCCGCTCATCCGCTTGCAGGTGCTTTCGCCAAGCTGCTCTACTTCGCTCACGCCACGAGCCGTCAGATTGTTGCCGGAGTATACATAGAAGGCGAGGTAGTCCGAGATAGATTCGCCCGGGCGATAGTCGAGGGCCGCGCGGCCTGCTCGCTCGACGGAAACATCACCCTCAAGATGACAGCTGATGCAAACTGAATCGCGGCGTCCCGGATCGAGATGCGCCGGATTTACAATGGGCGCTTTTCCGCCGCTGCTCACATGACGCTGCGGATCCCCATGACATGCCTCACAGGTGATACCGCCATGTAGAAACGGCGATCCACTGTATCGATTGATGGTTCCGGGATCACTGCGTGCGACGGCGCTCATATGGCATCGCAGGCAGCCACTCTGCATTGGCAGAGATGGCGGCATCTGTGTCATCTCCGCCAATCCCGGCTTCATATCGTAGCCGTGTGACGCTGCATACCACGCAACGGGCGATTCAAAGAGATAGTGATTCAGTTCGTAGAGATAGGTCGTGCCAAGATGACCGGAACCGAGAAAATAGCTGAGCCGGTATTCACCAGCGATATCCGGATGCTTTCCGCTTCGAAATGATAGATAGGGCAGGCCGCGCGCATTCGAGATGGAGTACTCGACGCGGGAAGGAGCGTGAAGAAAGGTGCCGGCAATGAGATTCTCTTCAGCAGCACCACTGGCGCGGGCCATGGGAGTGGATAGATATCTTTCGAAAATTTCCTTGTGGCATTTCTGGCACTGTGCATCTGCGACCCGTACCGGAGTGGACTGAAATGCGTGAGCTGTCCAAACGACCAGCAGCGTGAAAATCAACGGCAACGCGATTCTACGTCGCATGCCATTCACTTATGCTTTCCGGCAGAACACTTTGGGCACAATTCGTGCGTGATACCGTGACCCTGCTCTATCGTGAGAATGCGGTCTACGCCCGGAACGACAATCTTCTCGGCCGGACCTCCTCCCGGCCAGTGAACCTCTACGGAGTCGATCGAGGTCGCATCGCCCAGGCCAAAGTGCACGCGCGGGTCGTTGGAGGACGCAAAGCTACCGCCGCTCAATACATCTCCGCGCTGCGTTGTCTTACCAGTTGTCACAAAGATGACGGCGCCCACGGCATCGCGTGGTTTGCCCGCCCCGCCGATCAGTTGAAACTCGATCCAGTGATGCTGATCGCGATTCACGTTGCGCAGTAGGGTTGGCGGGGCATCGAGGTTGTTCATCACAACGTCGATCTTGCCATCGTTGAACAGGTCGCCAAACGCGGCGCCCCGCGCCGGCAGCACCATGGCGAGACCACTTCCCTTTACCGCGGGTACGATCGTGAATTTGCCGCTGTTTGTGTTCCGCAGCAACAAAGGACGCTGGGCAAAGCTGGTTCCCCAGTCGTGATCGTCGACCTGTTTATAGACATGGCCACTGGCGATAAAGATGTCCTTCCAGCCGTCGTTGTCATAATCGATGAACCCATCACCCCAGCTCAAGAAGGGGATCGTGTCTTTCGCGACTCCAGCTTCGTAACTTGAATCAACGAAATTCAGATCGCCGTCATTGCGGTACAGCACCTTGTAATCGTCGGAAAAATCCGTGTCCAGGATGTCCAATCGGCCGACGTTTCTGTCGTCGCCGACAGCGATTCCCATGGTCGCCGTTTCTCGGCCGTCGTGATTCACCGCATATCCGGACTCGAAGCTAAGATCCTCGAAGGTGCCATCGCCCTTGTTGCGGTAGAGATAGTTTGGCGTCGAGTCGTCTGCTACCAGCAGTTCGGGCTTGCCATCGCCGTTGAGATCCACGAACAACGATGTTAGGCCGTAGTAGCCGGGAGCATCGGCCACGCCGGCCTTCACGCTGACGTCGGTGAACTTTCCGCCGCCGTCGTTGTGGAAGAGATGATCGGGCTCGCCTCTGAGCCCGCGCGGTCCGCAAAAGACGCTGGCGCCGCGATATTGGCAATAGTTCGAGACAACCGACTTCGATCCGACTGCAGGCGGGTCGTGAAAATCGTAGGCGGTATATCCGGGCACGAACAGGTCCAACCGGCCATCGCCATCGTAGTCCCCAAACGTGGGTCCGGTTGACCAGCCGCCGAGTGCAACGCCGGCACTCTCCGCTACGTCGGTAAAAGTGCCGTCGTGGTTGTTGTGATACAGGTGATTTTTCCCCACGTTGGTGACATACAGATCGGGCCAGCCATCGTTGTCGTAGTCGCCCACGGCGACGCCCACGCCCCAGCGATCGTTCGTTACGCCCGCCTTGGCGGCAATGTTCGTAAACGTGCCGTCGTGATTGTTATGAAAGAGCGCGGCATGCGGCGATTCGGCCTTTCCATTCATCGCGTCATAGGTCATGCCGTTGACGAGATAGATGTCGAGCCATCCATCGTTGTCGTAATCGAGCAGCGCCACCCCGCTGCCGAGCGACTCCACAATATATTCTTTCGCGCTCGAGCCACCTTGATAGCCCCAGGTAGTCAACCCGGCTTGCCTGGATACATCCTCGAAAACAACGGGACCGCTCGTGACAAATCCGCCGGCGGTGATGGGCCGATGTTCCGCATCGTGCACAGGCGCGTAGACCCCGCCAGTGCTTGCGCCACCCTGGGGCGCCTGAGATTGTTGCCCGACTCCACGGCCGCAAACGAGCAATGCGGTCGCGAGAGCCATCAGGGCGACTGTTGGTCGCCTCCTGAGCCGCACGCGATCAGTGCGCTTTGCTCTTGATGTCAATGGATTCATTCGCCTGTGCGGCAACGCCTTCGCTCGCCCGGCGCTGCAGACGTCCATAGGTACGATTCTCTTCCTGCGCTGCTGCCGTATTTCCCTGCGCTCTGTAGACGCTGGCAAGAAGGAAGTGTATGGATGGTTCGTCGGGGCTCTCCTTCTCTGCAGCCAGCAGATCCGGCAACGCGTCCGCCTGCTTTCCCAACTTGATCAGCGCGCGCGCCCGATCGACCCGCGCCTGCATCAGCTCAGGGCACAGTTCCACAGCCTTGTTGAGCTGCGTCAGCGCCTCGCCGGTCTCGCCGTTCGCCTCCAATATCGTATTTCCCAGCTTCCAACGGGCGGTACAGTTGTTCGGATCGTGCGCCAGGCCCGCTTCGAACTCCGTGCGGGCTGAGTCCCATTTGCTGATCGACCAGAACGTATTCGCCATGTGCATATGCGGGTCGGGCTGATTGGGTGCCAGATCGATCGCTTTCTTATATTCGACCAGCGCTCCATCGTAGTTATGCATGCTCTCGTCGATCTCACCAGCAACTTCGTGTGCGACGACCGAATTGGGGTCGATCTGATTGATCCGGCCGAGAGAGTCTTCCGATAACTGCAGATAGGTTTTGCCTAGCAGATACCACGCATTCTCATCGCGCGGATTCTGATTTGTATAGGTCCTCAGCAGCTCGACAGCTTGATCGTACTTTCGAAGACGAATGTAGACCTTCGACAGTGCAATCTGGACCTGGGGGTCGTTGGGATTGGCACGGAGCGCGGTCTGGAGAGGTTCTTCTGCATTTTCAATCTGGCCGATTTCGAGATAGCTCATCCCCAGCATGGCAGACGCGGTCGGCATATCGGGATTTAGTTTCAGACCTTTGGACAGCGTCTGCGCGGCGTGCTCAAAGTCATGCTGATTGAAATAGAGCCGCCCGAGATTGTTGTAAGCAGCAGCAAGATGGGGCGCCAACCGAATCATCTCGCGATACTTCTGAATAGCGGTGGGGATGTCGTCTCGCTGCTGCGCTGCCTGGGCCTGCGCGTACAGTTGCTGCACTTGTGGTGTGACTTCATCGTTCTGAGATTGCGCATGGATCGTAACGCAGACATTACAGAGCGAGAACGCAATGACTGAACAGAGGATGTTGCGCAGGACCATAGCGCGGAGAGCCAACTTCATGACACCGAATTATAGAGGGACTAAGAAAGAACCGGACTGCGTTGTGCGCAGCCCGGCTGGGAAGAGTATGACAAGTTTCGCTGCAAGACTCAAAATTCTAATCGGAAGCTGACCTGGCCTTGTCGGTTGTTCGGTCCGATTTGGTTATTGCCACCCTGACCAGTCACTTGACCAAACGTACCGTTATCAACGTTGTTGTCAGGATTTTGGAAGATGGTGCGGTTGAGGACGTTGAAGTAGTCCACCTGCAGGATGCCCTGGAAGCGCTCCCCGAAGAAGAAGTGCTTCCGCACGTTGACACTCTCGTTGTAGTTTGCGGGGTTACGCATCTCGTTGTAATTTCTCGTCGCATCGCCGAGTACGTACTGTGACGGGGTGTCAGCGAAGGCTCCCAGACTGAAGATCTGGGCTGTGGTTATCTTTCCGCTGAATTGGTCAGCGACTTTGCTGTAAGAGGCGGTCTTTAGGCCCCCGTTGGTCCGGTTGGGCCGGTTAAAGCCATTCGGAAACGGCACGCCGTTTGCGTTTGGGCCAGTTGGAGTACCAGCCTCCTCGTCGAGGATGAAGCCCACCTGCCAACCGCCCAGGATCTGACCTGTGACCCCTTTGTTGGTGAAGTATTTTTTGCCGGGGCCGATGGGAAGCTCGTAGGTTCCGCTTGCCTTGAAGAACGACGGCGGAGCGCTGGACGATACGGCCCATTCCGGTTTCTGGTTGTACTTGTTAAGGCCACCGTTAGCGAAACTGCTGAATCCGCTGCTGGTGTTGTCATATTGCCGGGACAATGTGTAGCCGGCCAGGAACGACAGCCCGTTTGTGAAGCGTTTCTCGACCTGCACCTGCAAAGCATTGTAGAAAGTGGTGCCAGAGCCCTCGAAGTTATTGAATATCTTCGTGTACTGCGGATAAGGAGTCAGCGATTGCGCCACTGTTGCGCTGTCGCCAAAGTCCGCTACGAAGTTCGGATAGGGGAGTGCATAACCCTTCGCCTGCGCCGACCCATCGGCGAATGACAGCGCGTTGTCGGTACCTAACGCGAGGAATTGGGGATTCAACTGATTCGGGGCATTCAGCTGACTGGGCAGGTGAATGACACGGTTGCCCACCCACGCCGCTTGCACGAATGTATTCCACCCCAGCTCACGCTGCACATTAGCGTTCCACTGTTGGCTGTACGGAGCAAAGCCGTCGTCATGGCTGAAGTCGTTGATCTGCGTACCTACGCCAAGGCCTGCGTTAAGCGGGTGCGGCTGCGGATTCGGCAACTGCGTGGCATCCCAGCTGCCGTAGGTGGGCTTGTTTGTCCCGCTGCTGAGGCGGGTAAAGGAGCCGACCAGGAGGTTGCCGTAATTCACGGCGGTCTTGCTGGTTCCGTACTCGTAGGCGCCGCCGTTCAGGAAAGCGATAGAGAAGCCTCCCTGGACGACCGTCTTGGGGTTGATCTGGTAGGCAAAGCCAAGCCGGGGACCAAAGTGACCGAAGTGAGTGCCCGCTCGATTAAAGTTGGCCTTCCCGGGGCCATAACCGAACTGCGTGGCCGCGCCCAGGCGGCCGCCGGCGGCAGGGTTCGGCAGATCGGGATTAAAGAACACAATCAGATTGTTGTTCTCGGTAAAGGGCACCGTGATGTCCCAGCGAACTCCGAGGTTGACGGTCAACCTGGGCGTCAGCTTGATGTCGTCCTGGATGTAAGGCGACACGGCCAGATTGCGCAGTCGCAACTCCTGCGAGTTGCTGCGGTTTGCTTGGTCCACCTGGCCGAGCAGGAAGCTGGCAAACGCGCTGCCGGTGTTGTTCAGATTGTTTGGATCGGCGGTGGTGCGCTGGCTGAAGCTGAATTGGCCGCCCTGGGTCTGCTCTTCGTTGTCATCCTGGTAGGAGCGCCGGATATCGATGCCGAAGTTGAAGGTATTCCGGCCCTTTGTGTACAGATAGTTGTTCACAATTGCGATGCCAAGCTTGCGATTGATCGACTGCAGCCACGAGCCCTGGGTGCCCCACTTGGTCAGCGTGTGCTGGCCATCCCAAACGATGTACGGCGGGATGATTCCACCCACAACCTGCGGAGGATTGAACTTGGTCTGGTTGAACTGGTTGTTGATTTCGCCAATCCATCCAACGCCCGCCGTCATGATGAGATTGGGAGAAATGGTGTTGTTGTAGGTCAAAATGTACCCACTGCCATTCGCCGGCTCGAACTTCTGGCTGTTCAGCGGGTTCGGCGCAATAACGAAGTCCCTGGCGAGATTCGTATTAGGTTGACCGTCGAAGCTGTAGTTGCTGAAGCCGTTTTTCCACATACTGAAGTGGAGTGACTGCTTGTCGTTCAGATTCTGGTCGATGGTCCAGCCCCAGACGTTCTGAATGTGCGGGTTGATGAAGGGAGCGAAGCTCTTGTTGGAATCCAGCCCGCCGATGCCGCTGCCCGGCCGGTCGGGATTCGGGATGTACTGGAGAAGATCCTTCGACGTGGGGCTGAAGCGGCTGACGGGAATTTTGTTTCCGGGAAACTGCTGTCCGGTAAGGGGGTCAAAGATCGGAATCAGCGCGCCAGTCTTGCCATCCACGAAGTCGCTGAAATCGCCGTTCTTTTGTTTCACGGTCGGCACGGTCGAAACATCCGTATCCTGGCTGTTCTGCTTGTACCACTCCATGCTCAAATGGGCGAACGTCTTGTCCCGGCCGTTGTAGACCTTGGGTATCCAGAAGGGACCACCGATGGTGAAGCCGTAGTTGTTCTCGTGATCGGAGGGAACACCCGGATTCGAGGTGTGGTACTTGTTGTTGAAAAAGCCCTGAGAGTCGAAGAAGCTGTTGCGGTTGATCTCGAACAGATCGCCATGATAGCGGTTCGTTCCGGAGGCCATCTGGTAGGTCAGAGCGCCCTGTCCGAGTCCATACTGCGCTGAGAAGGTCGAGCGCTCGACACGGAACTCCTGCACCATCTCGAAGGGTGGATTGAAGTTCGTTGTGTACCCTTCCGTCTCCGGCTGCGGAGCTGGAACGCCGTTGTACAGAATCTCCTGCTCAAAATCCACGCCGCCGCTGATGCGGTGCGAGAAGGTGCTGCCGGTCGTGCCGGGGGCGAGCAACTGCAACTGGTCAACCTGGCGGCCTCTGCCGCCGACCGCGGTGGGAAGCGACTTGACCACAGTCGGCTCGATGGTGGTGCCCATCTGCGGCTGTGTCGTGTTCAGCGAAATCGCCTGCGCGGTCACCTCAACTGTTTCAGTCGTCGCACCGCTGCTCAACGAGAAGTCTCGCGTCGCGGTCACGGTAACTTCGACGTTGACGTGATTCTGGACAGACTTCTTGAACCCTGTTTTTTCCACCGTGATCGTGTACTGTCCTGGCGTGAGGCCGGTCACGGCATAGGTTCCGGCACCGCTGGTCGTGGTCTTGCTCGTGACCGACGTGCCCTCGTTCGTGATAGTCACGCTGGCGTCTGGGATGACCGCGCCTGAGGCGTCCGTGACTGTTCCCCCAATGCCGGCGTTGGCCTGAGCCCACGCTCCGCGGGCGGCAAAGAGCACGAAGCACAGTGTCAAAAGCTGAATTGCAAAACGGAAGGAGAGACGTGGCCTGCCACGGTCCTGAGTATTGGGTGTCACAACCGCCTCCTGAAACGCTCAAATCGTACAAATCATTGCTATCTATAGATCCGCCTTTATAGGCGGTCTTCGTGGGCCCCGGGTGATCCCTGTGATAACGATCCCACCAAAAAACCAATGGAGATTAACCTAGCTATTCACATTTCGGGCTGTCAAGCACAAATGTTAATTATCCGTGTAAAAGCCGATAAGACATCGGTTTAGTAGGCTCTTCCGGAGACCGCGGATGTGACCATCTGCTGGTGATTTCCGCTGAGGACCCGTCGCAGTCCCGTCCTACTAAAGCAACTACCAACGTCTGGGGATGACGTTGCCGACATTCTCGTAAGGACAGGCGTAAATAGGTTGAAGGCAGGCGCGATCAGGGACGGGCGCAGCGGAATCCGGCGCTCTAGACCCGAGTGCAAAACGAAAGGCATCCCTTCGGTTGCGACGCCCACGCAGCAAGAGCCCCGCGGGAAACATAACCCACAGAGCGGAACCTAGAAAGACAA
>Ga0207647_10002156_pt1 | contig 15039 bp, 15 predicted proteins | sample KBSCornC2_FD_184295 | JGI IMG/M metagenome (GOLD analysis project Ga0207647, IMG submission 184295) | Corn rhizosphere microbial communities from Kellogg Biological Station, Michigan, USA - C2 (SPAdes) (version 2) | ecosystem: Host-associated > Plants > Roots > Rhizosphere ...
AACCTGATCATGACGCAATCCAAACCCCATCCCCTCGCCGCTCGGGCGGTCGCAAAGGCTTGCGCCGCCAATCCCGTTGCCATTCTCATCCCATGCCATCGCGTTGTCCGGGCCGATGGCTCGCTTGGCGGATATCGCTGGGGAACTGATCGCAAGGCTCGCCTGCTCAGCCACGAAAGCCGCGCCCAATGATCGCTTTGCCGGATCAAAGGGTCTGGAGCTTGGTCGGCAGCGAGCTCGATGAGCGGGGGTTCAGCGTCATTCCGGGCCTCGTCGGACGCGAGGCGTGCCAGGAACTGGCGGCGGGCTATGACCGCGACCAGTTCCGAAGCAAAATCGTCATGGCGCGTCACGGCTTTGGGAGCGGCGAATATAAATATTATCGCTATCCGCTGCCGTCGCTGGTTGGTGAGCTTCGGCAATCGCTTTACGAGCGGCTGGTCCCGATCGCGAACGATTGGCAAAGGCAGCTCGGCTCGCCGGTCCACTACCCTGCCCGCCTGCCGGACTTCCTCGAGCAGTGCCATTCGGCCGGCCAGTTGCGGCCGACGCCGCTGATCCTGAACTATGGTCCCGGCGATCATAATTGCCTGCACCAGGACGTGTACGGCGAGAATCTCTTCCCGATCCAGGTCGCCGTGCTCCTCTCAAGCACGACACAATTCTCCGGCGGCGAGTTCATTCTCACCGAGCAACGGCCGAGACGCCAGTCGCGAGCCCAGGTCGTGCCGCTCGAACAAGGCGATGCCGTGGTCTTTCCAGTCCGCGACCGCCCCGTTCGCGGAACGCGCGGTTTCTATCGGGTCCAGCACCGCCACGGCGTCAGCGACATCCGGTCGGGCCAACGCCGGACGCTTGGGATCATCTTTCACGACGCTGCTTGAAACCACTTGAAGTCACCGCTTTCATCGCGTAACTGACTGACTGGTCAGTTAGGAAGAGCATTGAAGCAGCCCAAATGGCAACGGCGGTCAGAGGACCGTCCGCGCGAGATCTGCGCGGCGGCACTCGAGGTGTTTGCGGAAAAAGGGTTCGCCGCGGCAAAGCTCGACGAGATCGCCAGGCGGGCCGGCGTGTCGAAGGGCACGCTCTACCTTTACTTCAAGGACAAGGCCGACCTTTTCCGGGCGGTCGTGCGCGACACGGTCGCACCGAATATCGAAACGGTCCGCACTCTCGTCGAGGGTAGCAACCTCCCCTTCGCGGACATCATCCGCCAGTTCCTGCCACGCTTTGCGGCCATCACCAGCCAGGTGCGGGTCGGAGCGGTTGCCAAGATGGTTATTGGCGAATCGCGCAATTTCCCCGAGCTCGCCAAGGTCTGGCACGACGAGGTCGTCTCCAGGGCGCTTGGGCTCATTGCCGGCCTCATCGAACGCGCCCAGGCGAAGGGTGAGGTCCGGCCCGGCGACCCGCGCCTCCATGCCTTCTCCCTGATGGGTCCGATGCTGATGGGCATTCTTTGGCGCGAGACACTGCAGCCGGCAGGCGGGGCTCCGCTCGATCTCGATGCCTTGGCAAGACAGCACGCGGAAACCGTGCTGGAAGGATTGCTCGGGTGAAGCGCGCCGCTCTCACGGCCGCGGCGCTTCTCGCAGGCTGCACGGTCGGTCCCAACTACCGGGCGCCCGCGATTTCGACCCCCGAGCGCTATGCCGAGGCGGGCGCGGATTCGGGCGGCGCGAGCGATTCCGAGCTGGCCGCCTGGTGGAGCGGGTTTGGCGATCCGCAGCTGAGCGATCTCGTCAACCGAGCGCTGGCCCAGAATCTCGATGTCGAAATGGCGGCGGCGCGGATCCGTGAAGCGAGGGCGCGCGAACGCGTGGCCGGAGCTGCGGGCTTGCCCCAGGTCGATGCCCAGGGGTCCGTCACGCGCCAACGGATCAGCGAAAATGCCATACCAGCCCCGCCCGGGGCCGGTGGAGGGGGCAGCGGAGGCGGCGGTTTCGCGCTCCCCGGCCAGGAATTCACGACCTGGCGCGCGGGCTTCGACGCGAGTTGGGAGCTCGACTTGTTCGGCAAGACACGCCGGTCCGTTGAGGCTGCGCGGGCGAGGACTGGAGCGGCCATCTGGAACCGCCGCGACTTGCAGGTGACGATCGCCGCGGAAGTCGTCAGCACGTACGTGACCCTGCGCACGCTTCAACAGCGGATCGCCAATTCCGAAGCGGAGCTCGCGCGCCAGCAGCGGTTCGAACAGCTTGTCGCGGCGCGGGCGCGCGGCGGGCTGGTTACGGGACAGGATTTGGCCGAGCAAAGTTCCGAACGGTCGGCCGCCGCGGCGGCCATTCCGGCGCTCGAAGCCGAATCTGAGGCGCAAATCCACGCGCTCGGCGTGTTGACCGGCGAAACGCCCGAGGCGCTGATTGGGCAACTGGCGCATCCGCGAGCGCTCCCTTCCCCGCCCGGTATTCCCGCCGGCCTCCCTTCCGACCTATTGCGCCGCCGCCCCGATATCCGCGCCGCCGAGCGCGAGCTCGCCGCGTCCACCGCGGACATCGGGGTCGCGGTCGCCGACCTCTATCCCCGTTTCTCGCTGACCGCCGCCCCGGCGCTGGTCAGCACGGCGCTGGCGAGCCTGCTCGAGTGGGGCAGCCGCAGCTTCACGCTCTCGGCGGCACTCGACTGGCCGATCTTCAACGGCGGACGAACCCGCGCCAGCATCGCTGTGGCGAATGCGCGGCAGGAACAGTCGCTGATCGCCTATCGGAAATCGGTTCTGACGGCGCTCCGGGATGTCGAGGATTCGCTCGGCCGAACCGAGGGTGATCGCGACCAGCTCGCGAAGCTCGAAGGCGCGCTTACTTCAACGCAACGCGCCGAGGACCTTGCAAGGACCCGATACCGTGGCGGCCTCGTCACGCTGTCCGACGTACTGGTCGCTCAGGGCCGGCGCCTTTCGCTGGAGAATCAAGTGATCGAAACAAAGGGGGCGCTCGCGCGCGATACCGTCGGCCTGTTCAAGGCCCTTGGCGGCGGCTGGCCCGAGCTTGCCCAAAGGGATGCAGCATCAGGGGCGCAGCAATGAACCGCTTTCGACCGATCGTCATCGTCGCGCTTCTCATCGGTGCCGCCCTCGTCACCTGGCTTCTGCTCGGCGGGTCCAAGCCCGACCGCAAGCTGTCGGGATATATCGAAGGCGAAGACCTCTATCTGTCGGCGCCGGTTTCGGGGACCGTAGGGTCGGTATCGGCCGTCGAGGGCCAGCGCGTCGCAGGGGGACAGCAGCTCTTCACCATCGATCCCGCCACGCTCTCGGCGCAGGGTGAGCAGGCCGAGGCCGGACTCGCCGCCGCGAAGACCCAGATCGCGTCGGCCGAAGCCCAGGCTCAACAGGCTGCCGCCGAAGTCGCTGCCGCAGCGGCCGACGCGGATCGCGCACGGCGCGATCTAGCGCGGCTCGAGTCGGTGAGGCGCGACGATTCGGCGGCGGTCGCGGGAAAGGACCTCGATGCCGCCCGGGCGGCGTTCCGGAATGCGGAAGCGCGCGTCGCAGCAGCACGAAAGACCGCGGATTCGCGGCGTGCCCAGGTGGCCGCCGCCCAGGCCCAGGCCGCCGAAGCCGCCGGCAGCCGCCGGGAAGTCGACATTCGCGTTGGCCAGCTGTCGCCCGCGGCCCCCGCCGCCGCGCGGATCGATGAGGTCTTCTTCCAGAAAGGCGAATGGGTGGCGGCCAACCAGCCGGTCGTCTCGCTGCTGCCCGACGAAAAGATCAAGGTTCGCTTCTACGTGCCCGCGGCCGAGGTCGCGCGCTATCGCCCTGGGACCGACATCCACTTCGGCTGCGACGCCTGCGCGTCGGGCCTGACCGCAACCATCCGCTACGTGAGCCCGAGACCCGAGTTCACTCCGCCGATCATCTTCAGCCGCGACAGCCGCGACCGGCTGGTGTTCATGGTTGAGGCCTATCCCAAGCGGCCCGCCGGCCTCCAGCCGGGCCTTCCCGTCGACGTCGAGCCGCTGCCGTGAGTCTCGCGATCGACGTCCACGATCTCAGCAAGACCTTCGGCTCGATGAAGGCCGTCAAGAACATCGCGATCCAGGTTGAGCAGGGCCACATCACCGGCTTCCTTGGCCCCAACGGCTCGGGCAAGACTACGACCCTGCGCATGCTGTGCGGACTGCTCACCCCCGACAGCGGGAACGGCCGGGTGCTGGGGCTTGATTTTCCGCGCGAGGCCGAGGCGATCAAGCGCCAGACCGGCTATATGACCCAACGCTTCTCGCTCTACGAAGACCTGACGATCGAGGAGAATCTGGTCTTCATCGCGCGGGTCTACAGCCTCGATCATGTCGCGAGGCGCGTCGACGACACGCTCGACAAGCTCGGCCTCACACATCGCCGCAAGCAACTCGCCGGCCAGCTGTCGGGCGGCTGGAAGCAGCGCCTCGCGCTCGCCGCGGCGGTGATGCACGAGCCGAAACTGTTGCTGCTCGACGAGCCGACCGCAGGGGTCGACCCGCAAGCCCGCCGCGACTTTTGGGATGAGATTCACCGCCTCGCTGACGAGGGCATGACCGTGCTCGTTTCGACCCATTACATGGACGAGGCCGAGCGCTGCCACGACATCGCCTACATCTTCAACGGCGACCTGATAGCCCGCGGCACGAACGACGAGCTGATCGCGCAATCAGGGCTTGTTACGTTCGAAGCCGAGGGTCCGCGCGCCGACCGTCTTGCGCACGACCTCACCGGCAAACCCGGGGTCGACATGGTCGCGCCGTTCGGCACGGCATTGCACGTCAGCGGTACCAACCGTGAGACGCTCGAGAAAGCGATCGCACCGCACCGGCATCCGCCGTTCGAATGGCAGGAGGTCGAGCCGACGCTCGAGGACGTATTCATTCACCTGATGCGCACCCACAGCCCCGATATGGTGAGCCAAGCCGCATGATGGGCCTGTCCCTTTCACGCATCCTCGCCGTCCTGTCGAAGGAGTTCACCCAGCTCGTCCGCGACCGGCTGACCTATGCGATGATCATCGGCATTCCGATCTTCCAGCTGCTGCTGTTCGGTTATGCGATCAATTCCGACCCCAAGCATTTGCCGACTGCCGTCTACGTCCAGGACCAGGGCCAGTTTGCACGCTCGATCCTCGGCGCACTCAAGAACAGCGACTATTTCGACCTTAAATATGCAGCGCGCTCGCCGGCCGAGATGCACGAGCTGATCGAGCGCGGCGCGGTCCAGTTCGCGATCACCATCCCAGGCGATTTCACCCGACGCGTGGTTCGTCAGGACCAGCCGCAGATCCTGGTCGAAGCCGATGCCTCGGACCCAGCGGCGACCAGCGGCGCCGCGGCGGCGCTCGCCCAGCTCCCGCAATACGCGCTGATGCACGACCTCAAGGGTCCGCTCGCGGCCTCAGCCGGCCCCGCTACGCCCAGGCCCTTTGAGGTGGTCGTCCAGCGCCGCTACAACCCCGAGAGCATTACCGCGTACAACATCGTCCCGGGGCTGGTGGCGACCATCCTCACCCTGACCCTGGTCATGATGACCGCGCTCGCCATGACCCGCGAGGTTGAGCGCGGAACGATGGAGACCTTGCTGTCGACTCCCGTCCGCCCGATCGAAGTCATGATCGGTAAGCTGACGCCTTACGTGATGGTCGGAGTCATCCAGGCGTCGATCATCATCACCATGGCGCGCCTGTTGTTCGGAGTGCCGATGGCCGGTGGCTGGCCAGCACTGCTGCTCGGGCTGTTGCTGTTCATCATCGGCAGCCTCAGCCTCGGGTTCCTGGTCTCGACGCTGGCCCGCAACCAGCTCCAGGCCATGCAAATGACCTTCTTCTATTTCCTGCCCTCGATCCTGCTATCCGGCTTCCTGTTTCCGTTCCGGGGAATGCCCCAATGGGCGCAGTGGATCGGGACGGCCGTGCCCGTGACTCACATGCTCCGGGTCATCCGCGGGTCGATGCTCAAGGGCGTCGGCATTGCCGAGGCAGCGCCGAGTCTCGGCGCGCTCGCTTTGTTCGTGCTGATCGTCGCGTCGATTGCGGTGAAGCAGTACCGGACGACGCTCGACTAGCCTTCCAATTGCCTCGTCAGCAAACGGATGTCGGCGTCGAGCTCGGCGTCGCTGGCGCGGAGCTTCTCGATCTGCCGCACCGCGTGGATCACCGTCGTGTGATCTCGGCCTCCGAAGCGCCGGCCGATGTCCGGCAGCGACTTGGGGGTCAGCTGCTTCGAAAGATACATCGCCACCTGGCGCGGCCGAGCGACCTCGCGGGCGCGGCGTGCCGAGGTCATCTCGGCCTTGCGGATCCGATAATGCTCGGCGACCTGGGTCTGAATCTCGTCGATCGAGATCCGCCGCTGATTGGCGCGAAGCACGTTGGCGAGCACTTCCTCGACGAAGGCGACGTCGATCGGCCGCCCAGTCATCATCGCATAGGCGCCGATTCGGTTGAGAGCGCCTTCAAGCTCGCGGACCGAAGAGGTCACCCGGCGCGCGAGGAAGTCGATCACCGGACGCGGCATTTCGACCCCGGGCAGCGCCTCGAGCTTGGCGAGGATGATGTTGAACCTCAGCTCGTAGTCGGCGGCGTTGATGTCGGCGACCAGACCCCAGGAGAGGCGTGACAGGATGCGCGGCGCGATTCCGTCCAGGTCCTGCGGAGCGCGGTCGGACGTGATCACCAGCCGCCGACCGGCGGTGATGATCTCGTTCATCGTGTGGAAGAATTCTTCCTGCGTCGAATCCTTGCCGGCGATGAACTGGACATCGTCGATCAGCAGCAGGTCGGCGCTCCGAAGGCGCTGCTTGAAACCGATCGTGTCATTCTCTTTCAGCGCCCGAATGAACTCGACCATGAACTTCTCGGCCGACATCGAAACGACTCGGCCCCCGCGGTTGAGCGCGGTGAAGGAGTGGCCGATCGCGTGCAGCAGGTGAGTCTTGCCGCGTCCGGTCCCGCCATGGATGAACAATGGATTGAAGCTCACCGTCGGTGACGTCGCAAGCGTGCGAGCGGCGGTCGCCGCAACCTCGTTCGCCTTGCCGACGATGAAGGTCTCGAAGCGATAGCGCGGATCGAAGTTCGGAGCTGCCGGGTCGCGCTCGGCGGGCACCGGAGTCTCTTCGAGGATTAGCAGGGGCGCAGGCCGCGGAGCATCCGCCGCGGCAATCACGCGCACGTCACGGACGATCGGAAGGACGGTCTTCCACGCCAGGGTCAGGCGCTCCCCGAAATGGGAGCGTACCCAGTCGGCCATGAACTGGCTCGGCATGACAAGGTCGAGCGCTCCGCTGTCGGGCTCGAACCGGCCGAGTTCGGCGGGCTTCAGCCAGCCGTCGAAAGTGCGCGCTCCAAGGTCGCGGCGAAGTCCGGTGCGAATCGATTCCCAGGCAGCCTCAAGCGGCGCCGCGACCGGCGCCTCCGCGAGTCCTACAGACGAATTCGTTGCTCCGCCTTGCACTGGCCAGCGCCTCCCTCGGTACTACCCCCCCGGCAAGACAACGGGCTTCTCAGGCACCGGACTCCGAGTCGCGGCGTTGATGGGTCCTCGTCTCTCTTGCCCCCGACGCGGATTCGCGCCCGGAAAGACCTTCTTCGGATTGTACGCGGAACCTTTCAAGTGCTCATTTTTCACGAAAGTGAAATAAAGGCCCTTGACAAAGGAATCGCGGGAAAACTGCGCAAGAATGGCTCAAAACTGCCAATTTTGCAATTATTTTCCCATTAACGGCCATGCGAATCGCGGGAATTGCTGCATTTTTTTGACGATCCCAAAACGGGACGAGCCGCCGGTCTCCCGACGGCCCGTTCAAGGCTCAAGTTGAGCGCGCTTTTCAGCCGAGCGATGCAACCCTTTTCGACAGCCGCGAAATCTTCCGGGCGGCGGTATTCTTGTGAATGACTCCGCGGGCGACTCCGCGCGACATCTCCGGCTGTGCCATTTTGAGAGCTTCGGCCGCGTCCTTCTTCTTGCCGGCAGCGATGGCCGACTCGACGGCCTTAATGAAGGTCCGGATTCGGCTGATTCGCGAGTGGTTGATCGTCTCACGCGTCGCGTTGCGGCGGATGCGCTTCTTGGCTTGCGGCGTGTTCGCCATTCTCTCGAAGTCCTCGTGATCGTCTCAATGAAAAAGCGGCGCAAAGCCAAACGGCTGCGCCGACGCGGGCGTTCCACTACTCAGAGAGCGCCCTGAGGTCAACCTCAGTGCTGGCACTTGGGGCAATAGAAAGTCGAGCGGCCACCCTGGACGATTCGCCTGACAGTCCCGCCGCAGGCGCACGGCTTGCCCTCGCGGTCGTAGACGGCGAAGGCCTTGGAGAAATAGCCGAGCTCGCCGTCCGGGCTGACAAAATCCTTGAGCGTCGAGCCCCCGGCTTCGATGGCCTCCGCGAGCACGGCGTGGATCGCCGGGACGAGCTTTCTCAGGCGCTCCAGCGAGACCGAGCCCCCCGCCCGCTTCGGATGAATTCCGGCCCGATAGAGCGCTTCGCAGACATAGATATTGCCGAGCCCCGCGACGAGTCGCTGGTCAAGGAGCAGCAGCTTGATCGCCGCCGTCCGGCCGCTGAGCCGCCGGTGAAGGTCGCGCGGATCGAGGTCGAGCGGCTCCGGTCCTAGCGCCTTGAACGGCGGCCAATCGGAAAGGTCCACCGTCGGAACAAGGTCGAGCGAGCCGAAGCGGCGCGCATCGTTGAGCGCCACCCGCCGTCCTTCGTCGGTCTCGAGAATGAAATGGTCGTGCTTTCCGGTCTCGCTCGGGTCGACCCGCCAATGGCCCGACATCCCGAGGTGGAAAACCAGGCTGTCGCCGCGGTCGGTGTCGATCAGCCCATATTTGGCGCGCCGCCCGAGCCCGATCACTCGAGCACCGGTCAGCCGCTGGCCGAGGTCGACCGGCAGCGCCCGGCGAAGATCCGGCCGGCGCGCCTCGACAGACGTCAGCCGCCGACCCTGAAGCACCTTGGCTAGGCCGCGAACGGTGGTCTCGACTTCGGGAAGCTCGGGCATGGACGCGATATGGCGGAGCGCTGCCAAGCCCGCTAGAGGCGCAGGCCGCATGAGCGATAAGGTGAATTTCGGCGACCAGCCGGTCAGCCCCGAAGAGAAGACGCGACGGGTCGGCGCGGTCTTCAGCTCGGTCGCGCGCCGATACGACCTGATGAACGACCTGATGTCGGGCGGAATGCACCGGCTGTGGAAGGACCGCTTCGTCGCCCGTGTGAAGCCGCGCGCCGGTGAAGCAATCCTCGACATGGCCGGCGGCACCGGGGACGTCGCGTTCCGAATGGCCAAGCGCGGGGCGCGGGTGACGGTGGCCGACATCAATGCGGACATGCTCGAAGTCGGCAAGCAACGCGCGGAAGCGCGCAGCCTGCCCGGCCTCACCTGGAAGGTCGAGAATGCCGAAAGGCTGGGCTTCGAGGATTCGAGCTTCGATGCCTACACGATCGTCTTCGGCATTCGGAACGTGACGGATATTCCGGCTGCGCTCCGGGAAGCGAACCGAGTCCTGAAACGCGGCGGAAGGTTCTTTTGCATGGAGTTTTCGTCGAGCGATTGGCCCGGCTTTTCAAATCTCTATGACGCCTGGGCGTCGAACGTCATCCCCCGGATCGGGAAGGCCGTTGCAGACGACGAGGAAAGCTACCGATACCTCGTCGAGAGCATCCGCAGGTTTCCGCGGCCGAACGCATTTAAATCGATGGTCCAGGATGCCGGCTTCATTCGGGCGGCGGCCGAGCCGATGCTCGGAGGGCTGGTGACGATTCACAGCGGTTGGAAAATTTGACTACTTCCGTCACCCATCTGTGGCGTTTGCTGAAATGGGGCCGGACCCTGGCTCGCCACGGCGCGCTGACCGGCATCGAACAGGATCCGCTGATACCGCGGCAGGTTCGGCGGCTGGCGCGGGTCGCACGCTTCGGCGCGAGAATTCCGCCGACTCCCGATTACGCCGCGGCGCTGGTCGCAATCGGGCCGGCGGCGATCAAGCTTGGGCAGGCGCTTTCGACCCGGCCGGATCTGGTCGGCGACCGCGCGGCGGAAAACCTGTCGCAGCTGCAGGACGATCTTCCACCCGCACCGTTCACGGCGATCAAGCAAACAATCGAAGGCTCGTTCGGGGCACCTCTCGACAGCCTCTTCAGCGAGTTCGACGAAATACCGATCGGTGCAGCCTCGATTGCCCAGGTGCACCGGGCGGTCACGACTGACGGACGTGAGGTCGCCGTCAAGGTACTGCGGCCTGGTATCGAAGAAGAATTCGCCAGGGCGATCGAGACCTACGAATGGGCAGCTGCGCATGCCGAACGCATGGGCGGCGAACTGCAGCGTCTTCGCCCGCGCCTGGTGGTCGCCCAATTTGGGCAGTGGACCGCCCGCGAGCTTGACCTCCAGCGAGAGGGCGCCTCGGCCTCGGAGCTTAGGGAAAACATGGTGGCGGAACCCAGCTACCATGTACCGGAAATCGACTGGCGCAGGACCGCCCGCCGGGTCCTGACGCTCGAATGGCTCGACGGGATCAAGCTCAATGACCGCGAGGCCTTGATCGAGGCGGGTCACGATTGCGAGGCGCTTGCCGCCACCTTGGTGCGCGCCTTCCTGCGGCAGGCGGTCGTCGACGGCTTTTTCCACGCCGACCTCCATCACGGAAACCTGTTCGCTTTGCCTGATGGCCGAATCGCCGCGATCGATTTCGGGATCATGGGGCGGATCGACCGCAGGGCGCGCGTGTGGCTTGCCGAAATCCTTTTCGGCCTCATCACCGGCGACTATCGCCGGGTCGCCGAAATCCACTTCGAGGCTCAGTACGTTCCGGCGCACCACAGCGTCGAAGAGTTCGCGACGGCGCTTCGCGCCGCCGGCGAGCCGATCCGCGGCCTTCCCGTCAAGGACATTTCCGTCGGACGGATGCTCGAAAGCCTGTTCTCGATCACTCGCGACTTCGACATGCCGACTCAGCCGCACCTGCTGCTGCTGCAGAAGACGATGGTGATGAACGAGGGCGTCGCAACCGCGCTCGACCCCGACATCAACATGTGGGAGGCAGCCGAGCCGTTCCTGAGGGAATGGATGCGATCCGAGCTCGGCCCCGAGGCTTATTATGCCGACCGGATCATCGATATCATTCGCGCCGTGAAGAAGCTTCCCGAACTGATCCACCGGATCGACCAATATTATCCGCCGGCGGGAGGAGCACCCCCGCCGCCGCCTCTGCCGGAAATCGAGGCGGCCGAGCATCGCAATTGGCTCGGCTACGTGATTGCGGGGATCATTGGCGCACTTGTTAGCGCGGCTTCGATGCTGCTTGCGCGGTGAAGGGGAATCGATAGCGTGACGGGCGAACTATGCGGGGGGTTTCAATGCTTCGATTCGCGCTTGCGCTCGCATTCGCCGTACCGCTCGCCGCCGGCGCTCCCGTGATTGCTGCCGAAGCGCCCGCGTCGACCCACCAGCGGCTGGTGAGCCTTTTCTCCGAATGGCGCGCATTCAACCACCCGTCGATCGTTCGCGGCCGCCCCGACTATGGCCCGGCCGCTATGGCCGCCAAGGCTGCCGGGCTGAACTCCTTCAAGCAGCGTTTGGCGGCGATCGACACGAGCGGCTGGAGTGCGTCGCAAAAGGGCGATTACCGCTACGTGGAGGCCGAGATGAACGGCCTCGACTTTTTCTTGAGGGTCCTAAAGCCCTGGGCTCGCGATCCGGGTTTCTACCAGACCATTTTCCCCGAGATGAGCGATGTGCCAGCCCACGAGGGGCCGTCGGCCGAGCCGAACATCGATCTGTTCCGATACAGCTGGCCGTTGAGCAAGGCAGACGATGCGCGTCTCACCGAGCTCATAGGCGCAGTCCCGACGCTTCTTGCCGACGCCAAGGTCAACCTGGCCCAAAGCGATGCGCATGACCTGTGGGCCTACGGTGACCGCGCCTTCACGGGCCAGGCCAAGGCCCTGGCCGATCTCGAAGCCGGGACTCTAACGCTCAACGATCTCGAAGGCCGGCGGACGGTGTCGCTCAACGGCGCTTCGCCACGGCTGAAAGCGGCCGTGCGCGCGGCCCGGCTGGCGAGCGAGGACTTCGCAGCCTGGGTCAGGACCGAGGCCCCCAAACGCACCGGTCCGTCCGGCGTCGGTAAGGACAATTACAACTGGTGGCTCAAGCACGTGCTGCTGAGCCCGCTCGATTTCGACCAGCAGGTCGTCCTGCTCCAGCGGGAACTCGACCGGTCGCTGGCGTCGCTTCGGCTCGAGGAAGTTCGCAACAGTGCGGCGCCCCCGATCCCGGAGCTCACCGACCCCGCCGCCTACAAGCGAATGGCGCTGGCGAGGGAGGAACGAATCTATCGCTTGTTGGTCGACGGCGGCTTCATCGAAGACCGCCCCTATTACCGCTCCGCCTTGTTCGGTCAGCTTGGCGATTATACCCCGCCGGCCGAGCGCAATTTCTTCACCCACGTGACCGCGCTCGATCCCCTGCCCCTATCGAGCCATCAGTTCCACTGGATCGAGCTAGCGCGCCTTCGGCACGAACCCCATCCGAGCCCGATCCGCGACACTCCGCCTTTATTCAACATCTATGCCGAGCGATCTGAAGGACTGGCAACGGCCATGGAGGAGATCCTGATGCAGGCGGGCCTCTATGACGATGAGCCGCATGGGCGCGAGCTAGTTTGGATCATGGTCGCTAACCGCGCCGCCCGCGGCCTCGCGTCGCTTCGAGTCCAGGCTAATGAGATCGGTTTGGACGAGGCCGCTCGTTTCCACGCCGGCTGGACCCCGCGCGGCTGGTCTGACGCCAGCAGTGCCTTGGTCGGCTTCGAACAGCTCATCTATCTGCGCCAACCTGGCTACGGCCCGAGCTACATCGTGGGCAAAGCCTCGTTCGACCGTCTTCTCGCGCTCGCCTCGCACAAGGCGGAGATCGAGCATCGGCCGTTCGTGGCGCGCGACGCCTTCGCCTCGATCTGGGCTTCGGGGATCGTTCCGCCGGCGATCATTGAGGACGAGTTCCTGTCGGCGCCCCACTAGGGAACTCGACTTTGGACCCGCGCCGGGGCTAAGCGGCGCGCCATGGCGAAGGTGCTCTTGATCGTCGGTGGCGGGATCGCGGCCTACAAGTCGCTGGAGCTCGTGCGCCTGCTGAAGAAGGCCGGGCATGAGGTGACGCCCGTCCTCACCAAAGGCGGCGAGCATTTTGTCACCGCGATGAGTCTCGGCGCGCTCGCCGAAGCCGAAGTCCACACTTCGCTGTGGGAGCTCAAGGACGAAGTCGAGATCGGCCATATTCAGCTCAGCCGCGCGGCGGACTTCGTGCTGGTTTGCCCGGCGACCGCCGACCTGCTCGCGAAAATGGCGGCGGGGATCGCCGACGACCTCGCGACCACCCTTCTGCTCGCGACGGACAAGCCGGTCGTCGTCGCTCCGGCGATGAACGTGCGCATGTGGCTCCACTCGGCCACCGAACGCAACGTCCAGCAGCTCAAGGCCGACGGCGTTAAGATTATCGAACCGGCCGAGGGCGAGATGGCGTGCGGCGAGTTCGGGCCTGGGCGTTTGCCGGAGCCGCAGGACATCATGGATTGGCTGAATTCGAATGGGCTGCTGACCAGCAAGTGAGCCTCGCCGGCAAGCACATCCTCGTCACGGCCGGACCCACATGGGAGCCGATCGACCCGGTGCGGGTGATTGCCAACCGCTCGTCGGGCCGGCAGGGCTTTGCCATTGCCGCCGCGGCCGCGGCGGCAGGAGCACGAGTGACCTTGGTCGCTGGCCCGGTCGCGCTCGAAACTCCCCCCGTCGTCGATCGCATCGATGTCGAAACTGCCGAGCAAATGGCGGACGCCGTCATGACGTCACTTCCGGCCGATGCGGCGATCCTCGTCGCCGCCGTCGCCGACTGGCGCGTCGACCCCTCGGCGACGAAACTTAAGAAGGGCGCGGGTCCGCCCAAGCTGAAGTTCGTTCCGACACGCGACATCCTTGCCGAACTGGGCGCGAGCGAGCAGCGACCTCGGCTGCTCATCGGGTTCGCCGCCGAGACCGAACTCGTGGTCGAGCATGCGATCGCCAAGCAAATCGCCAAGCGTGCCGACTGGATCGTAGCCAACGATGTTTCCGGTGACGTGATGGGTGGCCCTCGAAACCGCGTCCACCTCATCACCAGTGAGGGAATAGAAGACTGGCCGGAAGCCGCAAAGGAAGACATCGCTCGCCATCTGGTCGCCCGCATTGCACAGGAGCTCGAATGACCGTCCGAATCCGCCTGACCCGTCTTCCGCATGGGGAAGGCTTGCCCCTGCCGAGTTACGCCACGTCCGGGGCGGCGGGCATGGATGTCGTCGCGGCGGAGGACCTCGACCTGATGCCCGGGCAGAGGCACGCGGTCGCGACGGGCTTCAAAGTCGCAATCCCCGAAGGCTACGAAATCCAGGTCCGGCCGCGATCCGGGCTCGCGCTGAAGCATGGGATCACGGTCCCCAACACGCCGGGGACGATCGACAGCGATTATCGCGGCGAATTGAAGGTCATCGTCATCAACCATGGCGACCAGGCCTTTCCGATCCGGCGCGGCGAGCGGATCGCGCAGCTGGTTCCGGCGGCCGTGACCCAGGCCGAGTTCGATGAGGTCGAGGAGCTGTGCGAGACCGAGCGCGGCGCGGGCGGGTTCGGCTCGACCGGCGGCCATGGCTCTCTCTGACGAGGAGCTCGACCGGTACGCGCGGCACATTGTCCTGCCGCAGGTCGGCGGCGTCGGTCAGAACAAGCTCAAAGCGGCGAAGGTCGCGGTCGTCGGTGCCGGCGGGATCGGTAGCGCGGTCATTCCAGCGCTTGCCGGCGCGGGTATCGGCGAGCTGACGATCATCGATGACGATGTGGTCGAGCTTGTGAACCTGCACCGCCAACCGCTCTTCGCCGAAGCCGACGCCGGAAAGCCCAAGGCCGAGCTCGCGGCAGCCTTTGCGCAACGGCTCAACCGTTTCGTCGAGGCTCGAGCGATGCGCGAACGGATCGATAATGCCAACGCGTCTTCACTGCTTTCCGGCCACGACCTGGTCGTCGACGGAAGCGATAATTTCGC
>Ga0207647_10002157_pt1 | contig 15037 bp, 17 predicted proteins | sample KBSCornC2_FD_184295 | JGI IMG/M metagenome (GOLD analysis project Ga0207647, IMG submission 184295) | Corn rhizosphere microbial communities from Kellogg Biological Station, Michigan, USA - C2 (SPAdes) (version 2) | ecosystem: Host-associated > Plants > Roots > Rhizosphere ...
GTCTTCAGCTTGGGCATTTTGTCTCCTTTTCGAGAGCGATCAAGAACGGCCACGGCAGCCCATACTAGCCGGGCAGTTCGTCCAGATGTCGCTATGAAGGGCGCGCCTATAGGGCAGTCTGCCGCGCCGCGCAACCGTTGCGGAACCGACCTTCGCAACGGAGGGTTGTCGCGCTCATGGCCGATGCATCCGCCGCAGAGCCGGGGACGATCGCCCCCAACCCGTCGGAGCCGACGCGTCATCGCGACGTGGGCACGCGCACGCTTGCAGCGGGCATTTCGGTGCTGGCAACGATCCTCGGGCTGATCTTCCTAGCCTGGCTGGTGCTGTTCGTCACCAAGGGGCGCTTCCTCAAACACACGTTCGAGCGGATCGCATCTTACCATACCGGCCGCACGGTAAAGGTTGCCGGCGACTTCAATCTTTATCTCGATCCGTTCGCGACCAAGTTTCTCGCGGAGGGGCTGACCATCTCCAACCCGAGCTGGGCATCCAAGCCCAATCTGTTCCAGGCGAAGCTGCTCGACGCCCGGATCGACACGTTCTCCTTCCTGTTCGGCAACCAGTCGAAGGTGAATTGGATCAATTTGCAGAACGGCGATGCCGACCTGGAATGGGACAAGAAGCACCAACAGAACACATGGACCTTTGGCGGACCCCGGACCGAAGGCAAACCCTTCCAGATGCCGCTGATCCAGCGTGCACAGATCGCCGGCACCGACGCGCGTTATCGCGATCCGCGCATGCAACTCGCCGTCGATGTGCGATTCGAACCGATCCGTGCGCAGGACAATCGTTTCGGAAACGTAATCCACTTTGCCGGGACCGGCACGCTGCGCGGCAATCCATTGCGGCTGTGGGGCAGCCAATCGTCGCCGAACGAACTGCTCGCCGGTGGCGAGAACAAGTTCGACATGCATGTCGACGCCATGCACAATCGCATCGACATTGCAGGAACTCTGCCCGGCGCGACGATCATCGAAGGCACCAATTTAGCGGTTGCCGCACGCGGCCGGAACGTGCGCGAATTGTTCGATCTAATCGGGGTCGCGGTGCCGGATACCCGCGCCTATCGCTTCCGCGCCAACATGGTCAAACAGGGCGACGAATATCGCTTCACCCGCCTGACCGGCTCGTATGGCAACAGCGACCTGTCGGGACGGTTCACGGCCAAGATCCCCGCGGATCCCAAGCAACGCCTGTTGCTGACCGCAAATCTCGCCTCGCGCCATGTCGATATCATCGATATCGGCCCGTTCATCGGTTACGAACCGAACACGCTCGCCGCCAAAGGCGCGACCGCAGCCGCCACCACCCAGCACGCCAACGATGGCGTACCGCGCATCCTCCCGGACGCGCCGCTCCGCAGCGACGCGATCCGGGGCTTCGATGCCAAGGTCGACTATCGGGTTGCTACGATCAAGCAGCCGTTTGTGCCGATATCCAACATCGTCCTTGGTCTCGATCTCGATCACAGCTTGATGAAGCTGAGCCCTCTCAACTTCGACATGGCCGGCGGGCATCTGAGCTCGGACATCACGATCAATGCCCGGCGTCAGCTGGTCGCCACCGACTATGACATCCGCCTCTCACCCACCCCTATCGGAAAGCTATTCTATAAATCGGGCGTGGAAGATGCCGGTACGACAGGCGTGATCACCGCGCGCGTGAAGATGCATGGCACTGGCAACTCGCTCCGCACCAGCCTGGCCACATCAACCGGGCGCATCGCGATAATCCTGCCCAAAGGCAGTTTCTGGACCAAATATATCCAGCTGAGCGAGTTCGATCTGGGCGTGTTCCTGCAGAAATTGCTGCAGGATAAACTGAAGAAGCCGGTCGACGTGAATTGCGGCCTGATCGCCTTCACCGTCCGCGATGGAATTGCCGCTGCCGATCCGATCCTGATCGACACCGACAAGAATGTGATGACGGCAAAAGGCGGGTTCAGCTTCAAGGATGAGGGCCTCAGCCTCGCCTTCCGCGCGGATGCGAAGAAATTCAGCCTGTTCTCTGGCCAATCTCCGGTTGGAATCGGGGGCCATTTCGCTCGACCCGAAATCCAGATCATCACGCCGCAATTGATGACGCGCGCTGGGGTCGGCGTGGCGCTGGGCGTCGTCGCGAGCCCAGTTGCGGCGCTTCTCGCGTTCGTTGACCCGGGCGATGCCAAGAGCGCAGCCTGCGGCCCGGTACTGGCGGGTGCTCATGCCGCCGCGCAGCGCACCACCAAGGGGGCCCCTCGCAAGGATGTAGGGTCGGGAAAGAGCGGAGAGGTTACCGCGGAGAAGAAGAACCAGAAATTCCTCAAACCCTAATCGCTCAGGTTCGCTGTTTCGATGATCTGCAGGTTGGCGAGGGACCTTCTGCGGTTTATTCGCGTTTCGACCGCGTAACGGTCGCGGCGAGTGCAAGGAGTTTTGGGGGTGGTACGAAAGGGATCGCTCCGCATCTGGCAGGCGATCATGATCGCGCTGCTGATCGGACTGGCGCCGAGCGCCGCCAGCGCCAAAACTGCTGCTTCAGCCTCCGCATATGCTGTGGAGGCGAACTATCTGTCCAAATTCGCCGCCTTCGTTGAATGGCCGCAGAGTGCATTCGACAGCCCCACCGCACCGCTGACCATTTGCGTCTCCGGGCAGGACCCGTTCGGCCAGATGCTCGATGAGAAGGTGCGCGGACAGCATATCAATGATCACCCGCTAATCGTGCACCATGGCGAAACGGTTCGTAGCGGGATGCCCTGTCATATTCTCTACGTGGGCGGAGAGGCATCAGAGGAGGCGTTGCAGGCCATCAAACACGAGCCGGTGCTGACCGTAACCGATCGGGGCGGGGCCGGTACCGGAGGCATGATCCAGTTCACGACAGTTGGCCGCCGTGTTCGATTCACGATCGATCAGGCCGCGGCGCAGGAGGGTGGAATCACGATAAGCTCGAAACTTCTCGAACTGGCCGTGAACGTATCGCGATGACCGACCAGCCTCTTGGCCGCCGCCTTATGGCAGCGCTGGCGCGAACGCCGGGAATCGGCATCGGTATCGCGTCGCTGCTGCTGGTCGCGAGCCTGGCGCTGGCTTACCATAATGAAGATCTGTCACGCGCCGAGAAGGTACGAGAGGTCGAGGTGCAGGCGCGCGTATTGGCGGCCAGCCTGGCCGCCCCCCTCGCCTTCGACGACGACGCGGCCGCACGCGAATATATCGATGCTCTGAAGGCCAGCCCGGACTTCGACGCGGTCGGCGTTTATGAAGAGAATGGTCGACTGGTGGCCGGTTTCACCCGGGCCGGCGAACCGCTGCCGCCCACCAATGTCGTCTCGCAACCACGCGTGCGCGGTACCGAGATCATTGTGACAGTCCCGGTAGAACAGAGCGGAACGCGGCTGGGATCGGTCTATGTGGGCGCGGCCAAGGAAAGCTGGTCGCGCCGTGCCGCCCGCTATCTCGGGATTGCGATTGTCGTGATCATGGCTTCCCTACTCGTGGCGGTTCTCGGCGCCTTCTACGCGTCTGTCAGCGCCGCCAACCGACGCCTGCAAGCCGAGATCGCGGGTCGTGAAGAGGCCGAGGAAGCGCTGCGACGGGCGCAGAAGATGGAAGCGATGGGCCAGCTCACCGGCGGCGTGGCCCACGATTTCAACAATCTGTTGATGGTCGCCTCGTCAGGCATGGAGCTGCTCGAGAGAACCACCGACCCGATACGGCGCGATCGCCTGAAGGACGGAATTCGTCAGGCGATCGAGCGCGGCTCCAAACTGACTCAGCAATTGCTGACCTTTGCTCGCCGTTCGCCCCTTTCCCCCGAAATAATCGACGTCGAAGCGCGGATCCGAAGCCTGCAGGACCTGTTCGAACGATCGTTGCGTGAAGATATCGAGGTTCAGTTCGATTTCGCCGAAGGGCTGTGGCCGATCGCAGTCGATCCATCCCAACTGGACGTCGCGATCCTGAACATCGCGATCAATGCGCGTGACGCAATGCCCCACGGCGGCACGATCCGCATCAGCGCGCAAAACTATCCGGGCGATAAGAGCACGCGCGACATGGTGCGCATCACGATCCGCGATGCGGGAAACGGCATACCACCCGAGCTTCTGGAAAAGGTATTCGAGCCCTTCTTCACCACGAAAGCTGTCGGAACCGGCACCGGGCTGGGGCTGAGCCAGGTTTACGGCTTTGTGCGCTCATCGGGCGGCGAGGTTCGGATTGAGAGCGAGGTAGGAAAAGGGACAGCAGTCAGCTTGCTCTTCCCCCGTTCCAGTGAGCCCCTTTCTACCGAAACGAGTAGCGATACCGCATTCAGCCGGGCTGAGCATGACGCGATGGTGCTCGTCGCCGAGGATGACGAGCATGTCGCCTCTCTTGTCGGCGAAATGTTGCGCGAGCTCGGCTATAAATCCAAACGCGCCGCGACCGCGGCCGAAGCGCTGCGTATGATTGAGGAATCCGGCCCGTTCGATTTGGCCCTCTCGGACATGATCATGCCCGGGAAGATGAATGGACTGGAGCTCGCGCAGGAGATCGTCCGTCGCGAGCCCGATTTGCCGGTGGTGCTGATGACCGGCTACAGCGACGCGGCCGTATCGGCGACCGCCCAGGGCTTCCCGCTCCTCGTCAAGCCTTACACGATGGAAACACTGGGAATCATAGTCGGCCAGGCACTGCAAAGTGCTCCGCGCCAGGCCGATCAGCCAAATCCCTGATTGGCTGGGGCAAACCAATGCTGCAGTTGCGAAAATTACATACAGGGCCCACATGGCTCAGATGGAAAACCAGCCGATCGCCGATCACGCAAACCCGACTTGGAGGGCGATGAAGCGTGGGTTGCGACTACGCTGCCCGAGCTGTGGCTCTGCACCGCTCTACCGCTCCTATCTGAAGGTTGAGCCGGTCTGCCCAGCCTGCAATGCGGAGAATGGTGAGCATCGCGTCGATGATGCCGCGGCTTATTTCACGGTGTTGATCGTCGGCCATGTGGTCGTTGCGCCGATGCTGGCGTTCGAAGCGATATGGGATGCCTCGATGGCATTGGTGTTGGGGATTGCCCTGCCCGCAGTGGGCGTGACGGCACTGGCCAGCCTTCCCTTTATCAAGGGCGCCATTGTCGGCGTGATGTCGGCACATAATCGCCGCGCCCGTGCCGAGGCGGTGCGCCCCAAGTCCCCTCCCGGCCCCTGGTCCTAATCCTTTAGCCCGAGCTACCGGAAAAAGACCAACGCGTCCTCCGACTGGGAGCGGCGCGCGTAACGTTAATCCGGCCCCCGGGCAGACAAGCCGATCCGTTGGCGCAAAACGGGCTTGACTGCCGCTCAATCGGCAAGCACTTTGCATTGCAAAGTAGGAGGCTTCATGGGCGACCTTGAACATGCGCTGTCGCAGGTGGAATTCATCCGGCATCGCTTTGCCGCCAGCACCCGCTTTCGCGGTTTTGCGCCCCAAACGGTTGCGTTGACCGCTATTCTCGCCATCGCGCTCGCCTCCGCACAGACCGTCTGGCCCGCCGCTTTCGGTGCGCAGGGATTCGGCTTCGTTGAGGCCTGGATCTTGGCAGCGGTCGTAGCGACGAGCCTTGTCGGCGTGGAGGCAATGGCGCGTTCAAGACGGCTGCACGGCGGCATGGCGGATTTGATGATGGCGGGCACCCTCCGCCTGCTGTTTCCGTTCGGCGCCGTCGGTCTGGTGATCACGCTGGTGATCGTGAAGACCACCCCCGAGACTATCTGGATCCTTCCCGGCCTTTGGCAGTTGCTGGTCGCGCTGATCGGCTTCTCGGCAGCCAATACGCTGCCGCGAACGATCATATGGCCCTCGGCATGGTTCTTCCTGTGCGGTACGGTGGTGCTGCTGCTCGCCGGGCGTGCCGGTGTGGCGACCCCGTGGATGATGGGGATACCGTTCGGCATCGGGCAGGCGCTGGTGGCAGTGATCCTTTATCATGCGGGGAAGAGCGATGCCCGGCACTGAGGCGCCCTATGCTTATGAAGGGCTCGACCGCATTTTCCATGAACGCGCGCGGCTTGGGATTGTCACCTCGCTAGCAGGCCATGCCGAGGGGCTCGGCTTTTCGGACCTGAAGACGCTGTGCGGACTGACGGACGGCAATCTCAGCCGGCACCTGCAGGTTCTCGAGGAGGCGGGCTTCGTGGCGATCGACAAAGGATATGAGGGCAAACGCCCGCACACGCGCTGTTATCTGACCGAAGACGGACGCGCCCGCTTCGGCGAATATCTGGACGTGCTGCATGAAGTGCTGCGCAAGGCCTCGCGGGCGAATGTCAGTGCCAGATCCACCCTGCCGGGGCTGGTGGAGAAACCGGCATGACCTTCTTTTTCTTGCCCATTAACTTTGCATAACAAAGTAAACATACTCCCGAACTGGAGATTTCACACCTGGAAAAAAAGGGGCGCCGGATCGCCGTAATGGTCCATGCAGGCACCTACCCGCAGCGCGGCGTGCTGCGCTTGGAGGGGCTGCTGCCCGAGCGCCACTACCTGTTGCAGGGTGCAACACAGCTTTTCTGCCGTGCTGACGCTGCCGGCACCGCATGGATCGAGCTGTCGCTGCAAGGACCTTCTCTGCTCCTCGTCACGCCGGTGATCTGACGTGACGGGTTCGGACCCCATTTCAACCTGCGGGCCGGATGAGGGATCAGGTGCCCCGCGGCAAAGGCGCCGCTTCAGCGGGCGGGCCCGCTTTTCCAGCTTCAGCCACGCGCTCGATGGACTGCGGCTGTTGCTGCAGGAGGAGCACAACGCCTGGATCCATCTTGCCGCAACGCTGCTGGTGATGGGTACCGCCACGGCTGCTGGTCTGAGTTGGTCGGACTGGCGCTGGCTCGTCGCCGCCATTGCGCTGGTCTGGATGGCAGAGGCCTTCAATACCGCGATCGAGCAACTCTGCAATCGCGTCAGCCCAGGCCCAGATCCGATCATCAAGCGCGCCAAGGACCTGGCGGCCGGCGCGGTGCTGATCGCATCGGCCGCCGCCGCGCTGATCGGATTTCTCACCTTCTTCCCTCACTTGCCGGAGCTGCCGCGATGAAGGTCAAGATGATCCTGCCCGCGCTGATCGAAGCGAAGAGCCCTTTCTGGCGACCGATCAAATATTCGCTCTTCCCGCCGCTCGGGCTAGCAACACTCGCCGCCTTCCTTTCGCCGGATGACGAGGTCGAACTGATCGACGATCATGTCGAGCGTTGGTCGCGCGACGATTGCCCCGACCTGGTCGTGATCCAGGTCTACATCACCAACGCCTATCGCGCTTATGCGCTGGCCGATCATTACCGGTCGAAGGGTGCGCATGTCGCATTGGGCGGGCTGCACGTGACATCGCTTCCCGATGAAGCGGCCGGGCATGCCGACACGATCTTCATCGGCCCCGGCGAACAGACCTTTCCCCGCTTCCTGGCCGACCTTCGCGCCGGCGAGCCGCAAGCGCGCTACGTCTCGACTGACAGTCGGACGATCCATGGCATCCCGCCGATCCGACGCGACCTGATCAAGCGCGATCGCTACCTTGTCCCCAATTCGATCGTGGTCACGCGCGGCTGCCCGCAACATTGCGATTTCTGTTACAAGGATGCCTTCTTCGCTGGTGGCCGCTCCTTTTATGCCCAACGCGTTGACGAGGCGCTGGCGGAGATCGATCGGCTTCCGGGCCGGCACCTCTACTTCCTCGACGATCATCTGCTGGGCGACCGCCGTTTCGCCGAGGCGCTGTTCGATGGCATGCGCGGGATGGGCCGGCTGTTCCAGGGTGCGGCCACGGTAGATAGCATATTGCGCGCCGATCTGATCGAGCGCGCGGCCGAGGCTGGACTGCGCAGTCTGTTCGTCGGCTTCGAGACATTCAGCCCCGAAAATTTGCGCGCGAGCAACAAGAAGCAGAATCTCGCGCGCGATTACGCCGCGGTGACGCGCCGGCTGAGCGACCTCGGCATCATGATCAACGGCTCCTTCGTTTTCGGGATGGACGACGATGAGGAGGATGTGTTCGCACGCACGGTTGACTGGGCAGTACGCCACGGCGTCACCACCGCCACCTTCCACATCCAAACCCCCTACCCTGGCACGCGCCTGCATCAGCAGCTGGCTGCTGCCGGACGTATCACCTCGGCCAATTGGGATCTCTACGATACGCGGCACGTGGTTTATCGGCCGGCAAAGCTCAGCGCAGAGGCGCTCAAGACGGGGTATGACCGCGCCTATCGCGATTTCTATCGCTGGGGGAATATCGCGCGCGGCGCGCTGTCGCACGACAGCCTCAAGCATCAGGCCAAGCATTTCTTCTACGCCGCCGGCTGGAAGAAGTTCGAGCCACTGTGGGACCTGATGATCAAGGCGCGGCGGCTCGATCTGATGACTCCGCTGCTCGAAGCCGTGCTGGCCAAAGTTTCGAAGCAGAGCGCTGCAGACTATCGTAGGCCATGCGAAGCTGAGCCTGCGCGATGTTCTTGATTGTGACCGTCTGCCTGTGGTGCGCGACGCTGCTTCTAGGCCCCATCTTCGGCCTTTATTTGACCGAAAAATGGAATCTTGACACCGCAGGACGCCAATCTTCCTGCTTGTACGCAGCGGGGCTGATTTGTGTTGTTGGCTTGTGCTGGATGGCGGGAGTTCAGACCGATTCGACCATCATCAACCTCCTCTTTGGCATGAGCGCTTTCTTGGCATATTGGGTGATCGCAGCGGCACTGGGGACCGTTCGCCCTCGCGTCGTCGGTTATCTGGTCGGCATGATTGCTTATATTCCGGCGATACCAAGCGTTCTCCTCGCCACCGTAGGAATCCCCGCATCAGCTTTCATGCTGAGCGACTACCTTTCGCCGCCATTAGAACAGCGACGGCTGGCTGCGGGTTTGTCATGCCGCGTGATGAGCTGGGGCATGGTTCTAACCGACGAGGGCTATGTCATTCACCTCTATCGATCATTCCCATGGTTTCCGTTGCACCTCGAAGTCGCGACGGTAGCGGTGAGCGTGTTTGACCCTGACTACGGCTCTACCGCCAGGACTTGCGAAAGCGTTGCGGCGCGGTGGCGCAGCGCCGGAAGATAGATGGCTGCAAATCCCGCGCGGATTGTTTGCCCCTCGCAGGTTCTAGGTTCGTCGCCTTTGGTTTACGCATTTCCGGGCAAATTCCCTGACTCTTTGGCGCACCCTCATCCGTCCTGGCCTTCGGAACATGAAGGAGCAACGGATGAGCATGAAGGACAAGCGGGCGTTGGTCACCGGCGGGAGCCGAGGCCTGGGGCTCGGCATAGTGGAGGCGCTGGTCGACGAAGGCGCCAAAGTTTGGGTCGTTGCGCGGGACGGTGCCGATCTTGAAAAGGTGCGGACCCGACTGGGCGTTCAGACGATACAGGCCGACATTACCGATGCGGCGGCGGCCAACCGCATCCTGGCTGAGGTACGACCTGAAATCCTGATCCTCAACGCCGGGGCGGTTCCGCGCATGGCGCGCTTCGATCAGACCAGCTGGGAAGAGTTCACGGCCACCTGGGAGACCGACGTCAAGGGCGGCCTCTATTGGATGCAGGCGGCGTTGAACCTTCCGCTTGCCCCCGGATGCCGGGTGCTGGTGAGTTCGAGCGGCGCGGCCGAACAAGGCTCGCCCATGTCAGGGGGCTATGGTGGCGCCAAGCGGATGCTGTGGCTGATGGCCAAATATGCCAAGGGCCTATCTGCAGAGAAGGGGTTGGGCATCCGTTTCCAGGCTATCCTACCGCGGCAGATGGTCCGCGGCACCGGCGTCGGTGGTGCCGGCTCGAGCGCCTATGCCAAGGCGATGGGCATCGAGCAGGACAAATTCCTAGAGCGCTATCCTGAAATGCCGCCGCGCATGTTCGGCGACTATGTGGTTCGGGTCCTCACCGATACCAGCTATGATGCGGCGCTCGCCCTAGGCATCAGGGGCGATGCGGGCGTTTTTGTTATCGAAGAGAAAGCGGCTTGAACGAGGAACCGATCGCCGACGTTGATCAGGGCGATTTCCTCGCCCTGGTCGGCGAAATCCGGCCCGAGCTCCATCGCTACTGCGCGCGGCTGATGGGATCGGTCATCGATGGCGAGGATGTCGTCCAGGATGCGATCGCCAAAGCCTATGAGACGCTGGAAACGCTCAAGGCGAAGCCGGCGCTGCGTTCCTGGCTGTTCCGTATCGCGCATAACCGCGCGCTCGACCTGTTGCGTGGGCGCTCCTTGCGCGTCGCAGAGCCTATCGAGGTCGCATCTGAAATGCCGGACGATGATACGCCTGATCCGCTCGAAACGCTGATGCATCGTGAGGCGGTTGCGACGGCAGTCTCTCGGTTCGTCGAGCTGCCGACGATGCAGCGAAGCGTCGTGATCCTGAAGGACGTGCTAGGACAATCGCTCAATGACATTGCCGACCTGCTCGACCTCAGCGTTGACGCGGTGAAGGGGCATGTTGCCAGGGGTCGAACGCGGTTGGTGGAGATCAACTCTCGTCCACCCGCCACCCGGGCGGAAGGCACATATTCATCGGCAAACCTACGCTACATCGAGCTGTTCAACCGGCGCGATTGGGACGGCCTGCGCGCTTTGCTCGCGGACGATGTCAAGCTGCACCAGGCGACCTATCCCACCCGGACAGGCGCCAACGCCGGCATGTTCTTCACGATCTACGCTCGCTTCCCCCAGGTCCACCTCGCGCCCGCGTGGCTCGAAGGCGAGGAGGTGATTGCCGTGTTCGAAAATGGTCTTGCGGCAAAGCCGCATCATTTCATGCGGATTGGATGGCGCAACGGTCGGATTACGTCGATCCACGACTATCGGTATGTGCCCTATGTCGTTGATAATGCGGAACTGACTCTCAGGTAAGGCAACCCGAGTGAAAATCGCGACAGACTGCATGCCGGACTTATAAGCCTTATCACTGCGAATGCGCTTGTGCGGTAGATGTTGAGCATGTCGGCTGCGTCACACGACCAGGAGCGCTCCTATTTCTACGAGCGCGCAGAGGAAGAGCTTGAGCAGGCACAGCATGCGGACCACCCCGCCGCAGTGAAAGCGCATTACGTTCTGGCCGGCCTCTATTTCGACCATGTATTCGGCGAGAAAGACGCGCGAGGTGCTGCAAATGTTCAGGCGCCGGGTTCGGCGGGTGATCAGGCCCTGAGATCCTTGGACGAACCCAGACATACGTGAGAGGTGATGCTGCTCACCTGGTTCAGCGTTCCAAGCGTCTCCGAATGGAATTGCTTGTAAGCCGCCAGGTCCGCGACTTCGACGCGCAGCAGATATTCGATCGAGCCGGTGACGTTGTGGCACTCACGCACCTCTGGCGCCTCCGCCATGGCCTGTTCAAACGCCTCTGCATCCCGCTTGAGCTGTCCCGACAGCCCGATCATGACGAAAACCGTGAGCCCGGTTCCTAGATGCGCACGGTCCAGGACGGCGCGATAGCCCTTGATGATCCCATTGGCTTCGAGCGCCTGAACCCGCCGCAGGCAAGCCGAGGGCGATAAGCCGATACGCTCCGCGAGTTGCAAATTGCTGATTCGTCCGTCCAGCTCGAGCTCACGCAATATTTTGGCGTCAATTGTGTCCATCTTCATCGGCGATTGTGCGCACGCACCCCTCGGCACTTCAATACGCAATCTCATTCGGGCTCAGAAGGGATAAAATTGCGAGCAGTAAACCTCTGAGGATCGAAGGACGATCAATGGGTCTGGCGAGTCTCTCAACCTACCGCATCACCCCGAACCGAGGCTTCCTATGCGACTATGATGCCCCCTCATTGGAGCTGCGTGGTGCGCTCGGCGAGGCGCGGGCCACAGCGTTGCGGCTCCCGGAAATCTTGCCGAGCGGAACGGTTCGCGATGTGCTGGACGAACTGCCTGTCGTCACGCCGGAGACCATTGCGGCGCTCGACGAAACCGAGGCGCGCATGGCGATGGTGCATTATTCGTTCCTCGTGCAGTCCTATGTCTGGGGCGCTGAACCACCAGCCTCCGTGCTGCCGAAGCCGCTCGCCGTTCCGATCGTCGCCTTGGCCGATAGACTGGGTCAACAGCCGCTCCTCCAATATAGCGGCTATGTGCTGGATAATTGGGGCCTGCTCGATCGAGAGTCCCCTATCTCGCTCGACAATATCTACATGATCCAGAAATTCGCCGGCGGAACCGACGAAGCCTGGTTCGTGCTGGTCCACGTAGCAATCGAGGCCAAGGCCGGAGAGGCGTTGGCGATGTTCGGGCGGCTTATCGAAGCAGCAGAGCAACGCGACGCGGCCGCGGCGCGCGATTTACTCGAGCGGATGGTCGGCATCTGGGCTCAGATCAACGGGATCTTCGGTCGCATGCCGGAGCAATGTGATCCCTACGTCTATTTCCGCAGGGTGCGTCCGTACATCCACGGGTGGAAGGATAATCCAGCTCTGAAGGACGGGGTGATCTACGAAGGTGTCGAGCGGTTCAACGGCGCGCCGCAGGTGTTCAGGGGACAGACGGGATCGCAATCCTCGATCGTGCCGTCGATGGATGCGCTGCTCGGGGTCGGGCACGGCGCCGATCCGTTGCGCGCTTATCTCGACGAGTTGCACATCTATCGCCCACCTGCGCATCGCCGCTTCATCGACGACATCCGCGCGCAGAGCGTGTTACGCGCCTTCGTCAGAGGGGCGAGCGACCGGGGTCTTACACAGGCCTACAACGCAGCGGTACAGGCAGTCGCCGATTTCCGAAGCCTGCACTTGGAATATGCCGCGAGCTATATCAACAAGCAGGGTGGTAAGACGGCCGGCAATGACACCGAGGTCGGCACGGGCGGCACACCGTTCATGAAGTATCTCAAGAAGCATCGCGATGAGACGCGCGCCAATCTAATCGACGCCTGATGGAGCCCCCTTCGCCCTATGGAAGGGCCCCTACGAGGTTGGGTTGGTGCTCCGCGTCGGGCAAAACATAACCAATATGTGTCACCGTTCGCGCCACTTTAGCGCCGCCTAAGACGGCCGGGCCGAGCATCTTGCCGCCTCTTGCTGGTGGAAAATTTCCGTCCAGCGTCGCACTTTTCGTATTGCGCTACATTTGCAGTGCGCTACAAATGTAGCGCAAGAGGTGAGCCATGCTTCCACAACTGCCGCCCCGTGAACGCCAGATCGTCGATCTGCTGTATCAGCAAGAGTCCGGGCGCGCGCGAACGGACTCGACCCATCCTACGTTGCGGCGATGCGCGGATTCGGAGTCAACGGCACGCTCAACGACTATGAAAGTTTGCGGGCGGTGGGCGTCAAGGTCGAGTTCGTGCAGAAGCTGCGAAGGCGGGGGATCACCGTCACCGCGCCCGACGAGTTGACCCGCTTACGCGTGAACGCCGATCCCGACTCCTGAGGCCGGCGCTTTCGGTTCCGTTTCCAAGCCGTAATACCGCAACAGCCTAGCCCGGCGCGGCTCGTCGTGCCGGATCGCCCGTGCGCGACGTCGCATGCTCCGGCACCGCATAAGGTCAAGCTCATCCGTGTAAGCAAGTAATCAAGGGGATCTCCGAACATGAATCGACCATATGTCCCTACGCGACGCGAGTTTTCCATTCTGTTGTCAGGAAGCTTGGCGGTGCCGGCGATGGCAGCCGTTTCCAAACCTCGCCGTTCGGAAGCCGCGCGCCTGCGCAGCTACGCCGAGGCGACCCACCCGCGTGGCTGGATAGCCGCCGCAGACCCGGCTTGGCGATCCGGCTGGGATCGCCTCGCTGCTGAGGCGGACGCCATGAGCCCCGAGGCCTATCTCATGGAACTCCAGGCGCGGTTGGCTTGGTTCCATGACGGCCACACGACGATGTACGTGGATGGGCGTGTAGGGCCAGCGGGAATGATCAAGGCGCCCGGCTTCGACCTCACCCTTCCGATTGCCACCAAAGCCTTCTTCGACGGACTCTACGTCAACGCGGCGAAGGCAGAAGGCACACCTCTGCTTGGCGCACGGATCACGCGTGTGGATGGGGTCGCTATTGAGAAGGTCCTGAGATCCTTCGCGGCCATGTGGCCCGGCAACAACCCCACCCGAGCCCACCATGACGCGGATTTGATCCTGAGACCTGCGGTCCTGCGCGGCGCGCGATTGGCTCCGCCCATCGGTGTCTCGGAGCCGGTCACCATCGAGGTCGAGACAGGCGGCTCGCTCGTCAAGGCAGTGCTGATCCCGCGCGCGGACGCGCAGGAGCACCTAGTCCCGCTTTCCCGAAAGCCGTTCCCGATCGAAACCTGGCGGCCGGGGTCCGCGCCCAACTTCGTCCACGCAGAAGGCCGCACCCTGGTCATCGCCTTCGACCGCTTGTTCGCCAGCAAGGATACGATCCTGGCCTTCGTGCGGGAAGTCTTTGCGGCCATGGAGGCCCCCGCGATCGAACGGGTCGTACTCGACCTGCGCCGCAACGACGGCGGCGACAACCGTCTGGGCGAAGGCCTGAGGAAACATCTCGAACGGTCCCGCTTCAACCGCCCTGGCGGGCTCTATGTGCTGATCGGACCTCACACCTTCTCGGCCGCTCAGAACCTGACCTCGAGGATCGAACGGGAGACATGGGCTGTGTTCGTGGGTGAACCTTCAGGCGGCGCCCCCAATCACGAGGGCGACGCGAGACCATTTCAGGGCGACGGGTTCAGCGCATATGTGTCGACCCTGCCCTGGTTCGACTCCGACCCTTATGACAAGCGGATCTGGACCATGCCCGACGTACTGGTACCGCTCCGGTTCGCCGATTGGACGGCGGGGCAGGATCGAGCGATGGAAGCCGCTTTCGCCCACGTCAACGATAAACCGCTCGATGACCTTAGCGAGCAGCACACTAACTATTCCGATCGGCCGAGCCAGAAGATGGAGTGGAAGCCGTTCTGGATGCTATAGGGCCGCAATCAGTCGATCCCAGCGTACCTTTGGCGTAGAGGCGGCGTTGCTTAGGCCTTAGTGCCTGCGAAAGATATGGTGCCCCGGGAGAGACTCGAACTCCCGACCTGCGGTTTAGGAAACCGTTGCTCTGTCCTGCTGAGCTACCGGGGCCCCGTATAGCCGGTAG
>Ga0207647_10002159_pt1 | contig 15020 bp, 20 predicted proteins | sample KBSCornC2_FD_184295 | JGI IMG/M metagenome (GOLD analysis project Ga0207647, IMG submission 184295) | Corn rhizosphere microbial communities from Kellogg Biological Station, Michigan, USA - C2 (SPAdes) (version 2) | ecosystem: Host-associated > Plants > Roots > Rhizosphere ...
GACCGCAAGACGCAGGCGATCCTCCCCATCCGCGGCAAGATCCTCAACGTCGCGTCCGCGTCCGCCGACAAGATCCGCGCCAACAGCGAGATCGCCGACCTCAACCTCGCGCTCGGCTGCGGCACGCGCGACAAGTTCAACGAGGATGCGCTCCGCTACGAGAAGATCGTCATCATGACCGACGCCGACGTCGACGGCGCCCACATCGCGACCCTGCTGATGACCTTCTTCTTCCAGGAAATGCCCGAGCTGGTGCGCCGCGGCCACCTGTTCCTCGCCCAGCCGCCGCTCTACCGCCTGACCGCCGGCGCCAAGACCCTTTATGCGCGCGACGACGCCCACCGCGCCGAGCTCGAGGCGACCGAGTTCAAGGGGAAGAAGGTCGAGGTCTCGCGCTTCAAGGGTCTCGGCGAGATGAACCCCAGCCAGCTCAAGGACACAACCATGGACCCGGGCAGCCGCTCGCTGCTCAAGGTCACCCTCCCCGGCCCCTACGAGGACCGGCAGCCGATCAAGGACCTGGTCGAGCGGCTGATGGGCCGCGACCCGGCGCCGCGGTTCGAGTTCATCCAGAACAGCGCGGCCGCGGTGGATGAGGATGCGATTGATGCGTGAGGAACTAATGTCCGCAACGCGTCGAAAGCGCCCTCCCGCAGCGCTACGCCGCAACCGGCAAATGGGCGTCAAATGTGGAACGGGTTACCGCCACTTCGAGACCTTCGGACGAGGACGTCTCCGTGATCTGGGCCTTCAGCTGCTTCGCCAAGGCGCCAACGAGGGCAGTGCCGAGACCCGTCGAGGCTTGACCTTCTTCCTGACCGCTCCGCCCCACTCCGTTGTCGGCGACAGTCAGCTTCCAGTCCGACTCGGCCATCTCGAAGGTCACGCGAATGCGGGCGGAGGAGCGTGCCTCCGGAAATGCATATTTGATTGCGTTGATGATCAGCTCGGTGACGATCAGGCCGATGCTTACCGCGTGGCTGGTGGGCAGCGCGCCTTCGCTGGCAGCCACGGCAATGTCGATATGCTGCTTTGGCCCGACCATGGATGAGGCGAGGCCGGCGCTGAGCTTTGCGAGATACGGCCCCATCTCGATCTGCTCGATGCCGTCGGAAGCGCTCAAGTGACCTTGTACCACGGCCACCGACATCACCCGCTGATGGGCCGCGCGCAGTTCGTTCTTCGTTTCCTCGGATGAGACAGAGCCTGCCTTCAACAGCAGGATGCTGGCGATGATCTGGAGGCTGTTGGCGATCCTGTGCCGCATCTCGCGCAGGAGCGTCCGCTGCTGTTCTAACAGCTCTTCGGTATGTTCCAGCAGCCGCTGCTTCTCCTGCTCGGCCACCCGGCGATCGGTGATGTCCTTGATGGCAAGGAGAACCATGCGGCTCTCGCCGCTCTCGTCGCGAATAGGTAAGGCGTTGAGCTGGATGGTCCGCTTGCCGATACGCGCGAAGCTCTTCTCAAACTCAAAGCCTTCGACAGCCGTGTGTTGCGGGACCACGCTCTTGAGGAGCTCGCACAGGCCAGGGACGTTCCATTGGCCGTCCGAGAGTTCGAACAGGGATTTCCCGTGCGCCTTCGCGGGGTCCTCGCCGAACACCTCGTAGAAGCATCGGCTGCCCGCGAGCAGGTGAAGCGTGTCGTCGAGGACGAGGAACGGTTCGGGAAGCGTATCGACGATCGCCAGCGCCAGGGCCTGAGCCTCTGCACGATCGCGAAGCTCCTTCATTGTGATTGTGCTCCGTTGGGCGGGAGCGTCGCACGTCTCTCAGCCACCGGCGCGCCTGGCTATGCCGGTGATGGGTCGTGATACACCCCTTGAGGTTAGAGCCCTAACTTAAATTAGGGTTATTCCCGATGTCCGCGATGGGTTGAAGGCGGACATGAATTCGCGACGCTGGCTGCGAGTGTGCCGGGGTAAGAAAGCCTCCGCCGAAGCGGAGGACTTTCATTTCAGCGCTTACTGCGGGGGGTTCTCGGGGTTGGAGCCGCCACGACACATTGTGCCTGGGATTCCGGGATCGTGAGCTATGCCAGCATCCTGATGCGGATTTTGCACGATGCCGGGGCCGTAGGGAGTGTCATAAACGAAGATTGGCCCGTTCTCATCGAAGCCGACGAGAGTGGTTCCGTCTTCCAATCCCGAATAAGAACATATTGAGTTTGCGTGGGCGGGAGCCGCCGTTCGATTGTGCCCGCCAGTCACTTCGCCGGCGAATGCGGAACTACTCATTCCGGTGGTGACGATCGTAAAGGCAGCCAAAATGGCGAGCTTACGCATGGTATTCTCCTGATGAGCGGCCATTATACATTAGTACAATTTGATGCCGCTTAGGGGCGCAGTACCATGATGCGCCTCAAATACCTAATTTAATAATTTTGACGATATTTATGTTTATTTTTCAGCTCACCCAGTTTTTCACAGTGTTTACATTGATTTGCCACAGTTTATTTCTGCTCGCCTGTTATTTTCGTTCAGGATTTGAGATAGAACTTAGCTGGGGGTCGCCATCCGGCAGGGTCAAAAAAAAGGCGGCCCACGCGGGCCGCCCTTTTCTGCTTCGTGCCGTCAGGGGGATGACCGGCACTGCTGACCTAACCTTCTCGAGTGGATGAAGTTCCTATGGGCGTAGTCTCATCGGAAGATCCACCCGGCGACGGCCAGGAACATCGCCGCGCTGCTCAACCCGGCGGCCCAGAGAAGCAGCTCGGACGCGAACTCGCCTTGTACGGCATCCATTCCGGTGCGCCCGTCCATTCGTTGCAGCAAGGGACCGCGGATCAGCTTGATCCATGCGATGACGGCCATCAGCAGCAGGACGGCCGCCAGGACGCCCAACACGTTGCCGGCCTCAATCATTGTAAGCACACCGAAGGGTGCCCCGCTTCCGGTTCGCCATGATCGACGGCGGCAGAATGTCCGCCAGGTCCCTCGCCAGCGATCCGGCCGACATGGCCTTCAAACTGTAGCGACCGGCGAGATCGTAGTGCACGAGGCGGGCCTCGGAGCTGGTCGCATCGCGAGCCATCTGCACTGAGGCCCGCTTGCGACCGATCCAATATGCTTGTTCCACGATGATCTCCTGTCCGAGCTTAGAGGGCCGGCCCCCGGTGGGGCCGGCCCCGCGCATGTTCCTTGCGTCCGGTTGAGCGAAGGCTCGCTAATCAGCCGCGAGCGCTATTTGTGCCGCGATCGAAGTTGAGGCTCGTGACCGCTCCGCGCGAGTCAATCTTGCAGGTGAAGCGGTAGTCCGTTCCAGCGGGGCTATAGCCATTGTTGGCGTAGCCGTTGGCGACATCGCCGCGTGGGTCATTCCGGCCGTTGCCGCGATAACCCAGGTCTGAAGAAGCGATACCACGGACCCGAAGGGCGCCGTTCATTCGGCGATCGACACTCGTAATGCCGACGACGCGGAAAGCCCCGCCATGGCGATAATGGTTCTGAACGTAACCATTGTTGTACTCGCTCTGGGCATAGCGGTTATTGTAGCCGGCATAGCGGCGGTCACTATTGAGGCGCTGCTCGGCAGTTCGGGCGCACATCTCGACGGAATTGCGCTGGCCCGCCTGCTCGTAGCCGTAATTGCCCTGCGGGTACTGGCCATAGCCGGTGACGGCAGTGACGATGGCGCTGACCACGTCGCCGTTGTTTCCGTGGCTGTAGGGAGCTGGCTGACCGTATGGACTGCCATAGGGGCTGACCTGGCCATAGGGATTGGTCTGGGCGATCGCAGGAGACGAGACCGCGGCGATGGCCGCCAATCCAGTCAAACCGGCGGCGAGCTTCGTAAAGTTGGTCATCGAATTCTCCAATTATTTGGCAATTGATAATATTTTCTGCCAAGTCCGTAGTCGTCTCTGTAATATGGATACAGACTGAACGAATACACTTAATTGATTTTACCTGAAAATACTACCAACGATTCTCGGACAATACCTTTGTGTGAATTATTTAATTACGAACGCACCATTTCTTATAGTGATTTGCTCGCGCCAGAGCGCCGAGGATGTAAGCCCATGACCCACGCGCCTTGAGGGCACAACTTTGGCAACTTCCGCTCGACCCATCAGCTTCCGCTGCAGTCGCCGGTGAACTACGGTGATTAACGCCGAGTCGCTTGAACGGGGGTCGTGCGTGATGAAGACCGTGTCCCGATACAAAGCTCTGCTGGTTCTCGCGGCCGCGGCCTTGTCGTGGTTGCCAGGCGCCGCGAGCGCTTCGACCTACCTTTTTACCCTGACCGGCCCCAACACGGCGTCGTTCACGCTTCCCAGCTCGCCGGTTCCTGACGCGACGGTAGGTCAGTTGAACTTCACGCTGCTCGACGTCGCGGCGACGTACAATGGCGCGCCGACGCTCTTCGATCTCACCTTCTACAGTAGCGCGGAGTCCGGCGGCTTCTACGCCTCTGGAACGGCGCTGAACTTGGCAGGCGATCAGCTTTTCACCGGCTTCCAAATCTTTGGACCTAATGAACCGCCGACGCTCCCAACCTTTAAGCTCGGCACGTTCGCCCTGTGCGATTGCTCGTTCGGCACTCCCAATTATTCCCTGACCATCTCAGACACCTCGCCCGTGCCCGAGCCCGCGAGCTGGAGCATGATACTGCTGGGCTTTGGCGCGATCGGATTTGCGATCCGGCGCCGTCGCGCCCGTAATTCCGCGGCATGCTCAGTCGCTTGACTTGGATCAATAACCCGCCGAGCATCACGATGGCGACTTAGTCGCCGAGTGGAGGGGCATCGCATGAAATCTGCTTTCCTGGCCGCGGCCGGCCTTAGCCTGGTGCTGACGGCCTGCTCGTCGCGACCGCGCGAATTCACGCCGACGCTCGGCATGGTGCCCGCCGACCAGGCGAAGTTCGAAGCCGCCTACGCCGACTGCAGGCAGCTCTACGTGACCGGCAAGCTCGACCGTAACGGACGGCTGGCGTCGGGTGGCGCGGGGGTCGCGGCCGGTGGTGCAATCGGGGCGGCAGGCACGGCCGCGGCCACCAGCGCGGGGCTGTACGGCGGGATGGCGGTGGCGACCGCGACCATCGTGCTCTTGCCGGTCGCAATCGTCGGCGGCGCGCTCGGCATGGCCAAGATCAAGCGTCACAAGAAGGAAAAGGCGATCCAGCAGGTGATGGGCGGCTGCCTCCTCGATCGCGGCTACGAGGTCGCAAGCTGGGAGAGGGCGCCACGTCTCCCTAGGCAGAGCCAGCCCTGACCTTCCTTGCCCGCCCTTCTTCGCCTTGGGTGTTGCGTCGCGCTTATGGGCTACTGCGCGGCAGACCGGCGCGGACGTAGGCGACGAGCGCCCAGATGTCCTTCTTCGCCAGATGCTCCTTGAAGGCGGGCATTTCGGATTCGAACTGCCGCCCGCCTTCCGCGATGCTCCAGTACATATAGGGCTCGGCCTTGTCCTTGGGCGTGTTCCGCAGCCATTCGAGGTCGGCCGGTGCCGGCACTTGGGCGAACGCTTCGGGCCCCGTCCCCTTCCCGGTCCAGCCGTGGCAGGCGGTGCAATGGGAGTCGAACAGGAAGCGCCCGCGGCGAAGCTTCGCCTCGGTCGCCGGCGTTGGATCGCGAAGGCCGGCATAAGGGGCCGGCACGCCGTGCATGACGACCTGCTGCTTGCGGACCAGGTTCGCGGCCCAGCGCGGCGGCCCCTCGTCGCTCTGCGCGACCGCAACTCCGAGCGGCAGGACGAGGGCAGCGGCGGCGGCCAGTGCGATGCGGATCATTTCATTTCCTTCCCTGACGCCACGAGCAGCAGGGCTAGGATGTCACCAACGGGGGAAATTGGATTACGTAATGTTGCGGAACTGGCGGTCCCTGTCGCGCGCCGGCGATCTACACCTCGAATGAAGTGAGGATCGGGCAAGGGCCCGCGCCACCCGAGCCGCATTCGCGCGCGAGCCGTTTCAGCGCGTCGCGCGCCCGCTGAAGCTCGGCGATCTTGAGGTCGAGAGCCTTGACCCTCGCTCCGGCAAGCGCGCGCGCGCGGGCCCGGTCCTCGCTGGCGTCGAGGTCGAGCAGCTCCTTGATCTCCTCGAGCGTGAAGCCCGCGGCCTGGGCCTGCCGGATGAACCGCAGCCGGCTCAGGTCATTTTCGTCGTAGCGGCGGATCTCGCGGTCGCGCGCGGGGGTCTCGATGAGCCCGCGACGCTGGTAATAGCGGATCGTCTCGACCCCGACTCCACCCGCCGCGGCAAGCTTCCCGATGGTGAGCGACGGCATCGCTTGACTCCGTACCATGGTACGGCGGCTATATGCTGATTCGCTCGCTCGTGAGCAATCAAAAAGGAGACGTGAAAATGACCGATCGCAAGACAGATGCCGCCTGCAAGTGCGGCTGCGCCACCGAAGCCGGCTGCCGCTGCAATCCCTGCGCGTGCAAGAACTGCAGCTGCTGAGCGCGCGTTGTCGACACACCCCCGGCTGGCCAGCGGGGGTGCTCGTCCCGCAATCGGAGCAAGCGTGAGATCCATCCCTTTTCTGTTCTGCGGGCTGGTGCTGCCCGTCTCTGCCGCATCGGCGCAGGACATGAGCATGCCCGGCATGACCATGCCGACCATCGACCATCCGGCGCCGCCATCAGTGCCCACCATGGATCATCACGACCATCAAATGGCGATAACCGGCGCGCTCGGCCCTTATCCCATGCAGCGCGAAAGCTCGGGCACCGCCTGGCAACCGGACTCGTCGACCCACACCGGCCTGATGTCGACCAGCGGCGACTGGACGCTGATGGCGCATGGCGTCGTCAATTTCGTCTACGACCACCAGTCCGGCCCACGCGGCGACGACAAGGCGTTCGCCAGCGGAATGCTGATGGGCTCGGCCCGCCGTTCGCTCGGCAATGGCACGCTCCAGCTCAGGGCGGCGCTCAGTCCCGACCCACTGATGGGACCGCGCGGCTATCCGCTGCTGCTCGCCAGCGGTGAGACCGCCAACGGCCGCGACCGGCTGATCGACCGCCAGCATCCGCACGATTTCTTCATGGAGCTCTCCGCCTCCGTCTCGCAAAACGTCGGCGCGAGGAGCAGCGTCTTCCTCTACGCCGGCCTCCCCGGCGAGCCGGCGTTCGGCCCGCCGGCCTTCATGCACCGCGAGGCGATCCTGGACTCGCCCGAAGCGCCGATCAGCCACCACTGGCTCGATTCCACCCATATCAGCTTCGGCGTCGTCACCGCCGGCATTGTCCTCGGCCCCGCGAAGCTCGAGCTCAGCCGCTTCAACGGCCGCGAGCCCGACCAGCACCGCTGGGACATAGAGACCGGCCCGTTGGATTCCACGGCGGTCCGGCTGTCTCTCAACCCGTTGCGCGACCTCTCCCTGCAGACGAGCTGGGCCCGCTTCGTCGATCCCGAGCAGCTCGAGCCCGGCGTCGACCAAACGCGCTGGTCGGCAAGCGCGCTCTATGCGCGCGAGGTGGCGCCCGGCTGGAAGCTTGCCGGCACGCTCGCCTGGGGCCGCAAGACGATTGAGCATCACCATGACGACGCCTGGGTCGCCGAAGCGTCATTGAGGCACGGCGGCTGGACCGGCTTCGCCCGCGGCGAGATCACGGACAACCGCGAGCTCATCGATGTCGACCACGGTCCGGCCTATCGCGTCGGCAAGCTCTCGCTTGGCGCGGTTCGGGATTTTTCGCTGAGCGACCACCTGGCGCTCGGCGCCGGTGGGCTCCTCGCGCTGAACTTCGTGCCCGACGCGCTGACCCCGCTCTACGGCGGCCACAACCCGGTCGGCGCGATAGGATTTGTCCGCCTCCGGCTCAACTGAAGCGCGACCCGGACTCGCGCCGGGCGGCGAATTATCCTATAAGTTAACCATCGGGGGCTGCGCCGATGGCTGCAAAGACCGCTCACAACCGCAAGTATCTGATCGCCTCTGCGGGCGTTCTCGGGCTGGGCGCGACCGCGTTCGGCCTCGCCGCTTATTATCCGGCGCTCGGCCCCATCGCCGGAAGCATCGCGCCGCAATTTTACGTCGACAGCGTGTCGGGGGCGCAGATCCCGGCGCGCGGCCATTTCCTGCTGGTCGATGCCGCTTCCGCGCGGCTCTACATGATCGCCGACGGCCGGGTTGAGGACACGATGCGGGTGATCGTCGGCAAGCCCGAGACGCCGACGCCCGAGCTCAAGAGCGTCATCAACTATGAGACGCTGAACCCCTATTGGCACGTCACGCCCGATCTCGCGAAGACGATCATTGCGCCCCGAGTGCTCAAGGATGGTGCGGCATACCTTAGCCAGCAGGGCTACGAGGTGGTTTCGAGCTTTGCCAACGACGCTGAGGTGATCCCGGCGGACAGCGTCGACTGGAAGGCGGTCGCTGCGGGTGACGTGCGCATCCTTGTTCGGCAGCGGCCAGGCCCCGCCAATTCGCTCGGCAACTTCAAGTTCGATCTTCCGGACGGCGACGGCATCTACCTCCACGATACCCCGAAGAAGGAGCTGTTCGCCCAGGACCAGCGCAACCTCAGCCATGGCTGCGTCCGGCTTGAGGATGCGGCGCGGCTGGCGCGCTGGCTGCTCGGCCGGGATCCGCCCGTCGCGTCAGGGCCAGAGGAGAACGTGCTCCTCCCCCGTCCCGTGCCGATCACGATCAGCTATCTCGACCCCAACACCCAGAATCAGCTCCTGGCCCTGCGATAACCTCTAGCAGGGGCTGCTCAGCCGCGTTTACTTTCGCTATACTGGCCTCTGGGCCAAGGAGGGACGTATGACTGGCATACTCGGCAAGTTTCACGTCGAGCACGGCGTTCATGGAGCCAGGGTGCTCGCGCGTTCGCTCGACCTGACCGGTTTTCATGGCGACGATCAGGCGATCGATGGCGCGATCGCGCTCCTCAAGGACGATCTCGATGCCTGCGGGCGGGAGATGAAGCGGCTGATCGCCCTCAACCATCGCGGCGCCCTGTTCGAAGGTTGGCCCAGGGAGGCCTGAGGCCGTGTCTACGGGCCCGGGTAGCTAACCGGGTTCTGGTTGATGGCGTGGACCAGGCTGATCGGGCCTTTGGCGATGGTCTTGAAGTGCATGTTGCCGAGGCCCTCTTCCCACGCGGCTCCGATCACGCCGCAGATGAGCCAGATCATCATTCCGAACACGACGAAGAATTTCATGACCCGCCTCCCCTCCATACAACCAGGGTCTTAGCTTCATTCTACTCCGGATCGATCGCTTGGCGAAGCGGAAGGCTCGGCCGGCTTCCGTCCATTCTGGAAGGCAAAGCCCGGCTGAGCCGCTCGCGCCGGCGGCAGCTTGACCCTTACCTCGCTCGGTCCGCTTCGTTGGGGCACCCAGTCGCAGCCGCCGGCGAAGACAGCCAGGGCCGCGGCGAAGTGGGCGCTCAGCCGCCGATCGGCCATTCGACGCGGGTCGGTTCGATGACGTCCGGGCCGAAGCCGTCGCGGGGCACGGGCACCAGCACGGGCTGCCGGATAGCCCTCGTGCGGGCGATGTCGGTCAGGCGGTTCAGCGCAGGACGGCTACCGGCCGGCCTCACTGGTTCGGTTCCGGCTGGGGCTGCGGCGTGATCTCCGACCGCACGCGATAGCGGCTGGCGATCGACGTCAGCCTGAGGTCGCGCGCCCGGTCCGCCTCGGACTGGGCGGATGGATTGGCCTTGAACAGTCTCATGAGCGGTGTCCCCCCTTCGTGGGACCACTCGCCACGCCGTCATGGAATCTACCCGCCGATTGGTTGACGAAATGGAAACGCGGGCCATGCTCGCGCCTTGACGATGATCGCGCCCAGCCACCACGAGACCCCGGTCCTTCCGCCGCGTAGCCTCGCCGTCGCGGCCTTCTCGACCATCGTCGAATGGTACGATTTCACGCTCTACCTCTATTTCGCGACGGTCCTCTCCCGCGTCTTCTACGGCGGGGGCAGCGGCTCGCTGCTGCTGACTCTGGGCGGGTTCGCGATCGCTTACCTGATGCGGCCGCTAGGCGCGCTCGCCTTCAGCCACATCGGGGACAAATATGGCCGGCGGCACATGCTCCTGCTGTCGGTCGCGCTGATGACCGCCGCGATGCTGGCGACCGCGCTGTTGCCCACGCGAGCCGTCGCGGGCCCGGCGGCGGGCTGGCTGCTCCTGCTGCTCCGCTGCGTGATGGGCTTCTCGGTCGGCGGCGAATATACCGGCGTGGTCGCCTATCTGCTCGAGGGCGCGCCCGTGCGGCGGCGTGGCCTCATCACCTCCTCGGCCTCGGCGGCGAGCGAGGTCGGTGCGCTGCTCGCCGTCGGAATTTCAGCATCGACCGTCAGTTTGCTGAGCGCGTCCGACCTCGACGCCTGGGGTTGGCGGATCCCCTTCTTCGTCGGGGCAGCCCTTGCCGGCTCGGTGTGGATCGCCCGCATGGGCCTCCACGAGAGCCCGGAGTTTCGCCGCCAGCAGCGGGAGGAAACGGTGCCCGACTTGCCGCTCCGCCACGCGCTCACTCACCATCGCGCGGGGATCGTCCGCGGCTTCTCGATTTCGGCATTGGGGTCGATCACTTATTATGTCGGCATCACCTATGTTCCCGCCTTCCTGACTTCGGCCGGATCCTTGTCGGAGGGCAAGGCTTTGTGGCTATCAACCATTGCCGCCGTCGCAGTGATCCTCATTACGCCGCTGACGGGAGCGCTCAGCGACCGGATCGGGCGCAAGCCCGTGCTGGTCGCCTTGTGCCTGGGCAGTGCGGCCCTGCCCATCACCATGTTCTCGCTGATGGCGGGCTCAGCGCCGCTCGCCGGCGCGGTGGCGCTGGCTTTGCTGGCCGGCGCGGTGAGCGCGGTGGGAGCGGTCGCCACCGCCGAGCAATTCCCCGGCGAAGGCCGCATCACCGGACTGGCGCTCGGAGCGACCATGGCGACGGCGATCTTCGGCGGGCTCACCCCGCTCGCCGCCCAATGGCTGGTCGAGCGGACCGGCTGGGCGACCGCGCCGGGAATCATGATCGCCATCGTCGGCCTGGCGGTGCTGCCGGTGATGCTGACGCTTCGCGAAACGGCGCCCTCCAAGTCAGGAATTGCCAATGGACCTGTTTAGCTTCTTCTTCGCCTTCTACGGCCTGATTCTCGGCCTCGCGGTTGCGGAGTTGCTCAGCGGCTTCGCTGGCTTCGTTCGTGACCGGCCGCTGCGCACTCTGGAGCTCAGGACGGCTCTACTCGCCGCGTTGGTGTTCATCGATATATGCGCGACCTGGCTCGACGCTTGGCGAACGCTCCGAAACGTCACCCTCAATTTCGAAAGCTTTTGGCCACCGATTCTCATCGGCACCTGCTTCTATCTCGCTGCGGCAGTGGTGTTTCCCCGCGATCCGAAGGAGTTCAGCGCGCTCGGCGATTATTTCGACCGCCGCAAGCGCTTCGTCGGAACGTTGATGCTGGCCGCGGAGGTGCTGATCGGGATTACCTTCATCGGCGAGTATGGGGAGGCGCTCCAGCTGCGCCCCGCGACATTCTGGTTCTGGCAGGTGCCGTACAAGATCGTGCTGCTGGCCGCCTGGATCGCACTGCTGCTCGTCCGTTCCCGCCGCGGCAATCTAATCGTACTTTGGGTTCTGCTCGCCCTGTTCACCCTGCCCTATTGGACAAACGGCGCGATCCCGAATTGGCTGCATCAACATTTCGATCAGCCCGCCTGATGTTCTGAAACCGTCCCGGCGTTGACTCAGCGCCGCAATCGGCGGGACAAGCCGCACACCAATGAGGGGGGATTACATGGCTGACCAGGAAGTGATTGTTCCGGCCGCCAATCCGGCCGCGCTCGGGCTGGTGGCGTTCGGGCTGACGACCGTGTTGCTGAGCTTGATCAACGCGGGCGTTCTCCCGCCCGGCGGCGAGCCGGTTGTGATTCCGCTGGCGCTCGCCTTCGGCGGGCTGATGCAGATCTTCGCCGGCGCGTTCGAGTTCCGCCTCGGCAACACCTTCGGGATGACTGCCTTCCTGAGCTACGGCGCCTTCTGGTGGTGGTTCGCCTTCCTCCTGCTGTTCGCCCACAACCACTGGATCGACATCAGCCAGGCGGGGCCGACGGTCGGCGTCGCGCTGCTGCTCTGGGGCGTGCTCACCCTCTACCTGTGGATCTCGACTTTCCGGATGGCGAAGATCCTGTTCCTGATCTTCCTCACTTTGTGGGTGACCTTTGCACTGCTCGGCCTCGGCGCGATCCAGGCGAACGCGGGAATGAGCCGCGCCGGCGGATGGCTCGGCATCGTGTGTGGGTCGCTCGCGATCTACGGCAGCTTCGCGATCGTCACCAATGCGGTCTTCGGGCGAATGGTCGTGCCGGTCGGCGACCGGCCAGTGCTCGGCGCCTAGCGCCAGCCGAAGCCGGTCAGGATCGTCTTGATCGTCCGGAAGAAGATCAGCACGTCCAGCCAGGGCGAGAAATATTTGATGTAGTAGAAGTCGTACTGCAGCTTGCGGTGGACCTCGTCGACCTCGGCGACATGACCCTGGTTGACCTGCGCCCAGCCGGTGATGCCGGGCTTCACGACGTGGCGATAGCGGTAGAACGGGATCTCGCTGGTGTACCAGGTCGAAAGCACCTTGGCTTCGGGCCGCGGGCCGATCCAGCTCATCTCCCATTTCAGGATGTTGATGATCTGGGGCAGCTCGTCGATCCGGAGCTTGCGCAGCAGGTGGCCAAGCCGGGTGATCCGCTCGTCGTCGGGCCGAGTCATCGCGGCGCGGCGCTCGTCTTCCGCCTCGACCTTCCGCATGGTCCTGAACTTGTAGACGGTGATCGCCCGCCCGGCATGGCCGACGCGCTTCTGGCGGAACAGCGCCGGGCCCGGGCTGTCGACGCGGATGGCGACTGAAACGACCGCCATCAGCGGAAGCACGAAGGGCAGCAGGACGAACGCAAACATGAAGTCGGCCAGGCCCTTGAGGTAAAAATAGCCGATCGCCGGGACCAGCGAGCCGAAGCTGTTTTCCGACAGATGCTCGAGCTCGACGCGCCCGGTCAGCGATTCCGACAATTGCTTGACCTGGTAGACGATGCGGCCGTCCAGCGCCGCGTCGGCCAGGAACGCCTCCCATTCGTCGGGAAGTTCGGCGCTGAAATCGGCGACGATGGCGTTGCAGGACCGGGTATCGTGGAGGTTCGGGCGCTTCAGCATGTGCCAGTCGACGCCCTCGATCTGGGCCAGTCGGCCGGTCGCGCCGAACGGCACCACCGCGATCCGCCGCCGGACTTTCCGCTCGGCCCGGATGTACAGCAAGTAGAGCCAGGCGACGTGGAGCAGGATACCGGCCGCCAGCCCGACGCGGTCATAGGGAAAGCGGGTGAGCACGAACCAGACGATGACGACGCCATGGCCGGTAAGCGCCGCGGGCAGGATGACCGAGCTACGGCGGATGCCGGGATAGGTCTCGATCGAGAGGCGGGTCCAGAAGGCGATCGCGACCGCGACCGAATTGCCGACCAACGTGTTGAGGCTGGCTGCCTCGAACATCTTCCCGGGCAGCAGCGGGCCGCGGGCGAACCATGGTAGCAATGCGCCAAAGACCAGCGCCCCAGCGAACTGGAAGCGCTTGCGGATCAGGAAGGAAGGCGCCAGCCCGACCCGGTCGTGCCTCATAGCGTCCACCGGTCAACCGCGGGGTCGAGCGTCCGGCCACGCCACATACCCTTGAGGTCGGCTAGGGTTCCGCCAGGGGCGACAAGCTGCATCAGCCGCTCGTCGGGAAGCTCGCGATAAGCTCGGTGCGCGACCGCGCCGACGACGAGGTCGTATTGCCGTCCATCGGGCTCGGTGACCTTGAGCCCATGCTCCTTCTCGATGTCCTGCGGCGACGCCACCGGGTCGGCGACTTCCACGTCGTGGCCGAGCCATTGCAGGCGCTTGACGAGGTCGAACGTGCGGCTGTTCCGAAGGTCCGGCACGTTCTCCTTGAAGGTCAGGCCGAGCACCAAAGCGGTTCCCGCCTTGCGCCGCCGGCCATGCAGCGCGTCGGCGATCCACGCCCCCATGCCGTCATTGGTCTGGCGGCCGGCGAGGATGACCTGGGGGTCGTGGCCGACCTCGTGCGCGAGGTGGCTGAGATAATAAGGATCGACCCCGATGCAGTGGCCGCCCACCAGCCCCGGCTCGAAGCCCAGGAAGTTCCACTTGGTTCGGGCCGCGTCTAGCACGTCCCACACGGACACCCCGATCTTCGAGAAGATCTGCGTGACCTCGTTGATGAAGGCGATGTTGATGTCGCGCTGGGCATTCTCGATCGCCTTGGCGGCTTCCGCGGCCTTGATCGAAGCGGCGCGGAACACACCGCCCTCGGTCACCGCGCCATAGATGGCAGCGAGCTGCTCGACGACTTCCTCGTCCTCTCCCGCGATCACCTTGGTGATGCGGTCGATGGTGTGCTCCCTGTCGCCGGGGTTGATGCGCTCGGGGCTATAGCCGAGCCGGAAGTCACGGCCGCGTTTCAATCCCGCGACGCGCTCGATCTCGGGGCCGCAGATCTCCTCGGTGACACCAGGATAGACGGTGCTTTCATAGACGATCGTCGGGCGCCCCCCGGGATCGATCAGCCCCGCCAGCATCCGCGTCGCGCCGAGGACCGCCCCTAGGTCAGGCCGGTTGGCCTGGTCGACCGGCGTCGGCACGGTGACGATATAGACGTCCGCCCCAGCGCAATCCGCGCTGTTTGCCGTCAGCTTGAGGCTGCTGCTGCCGAGCGCCTCGGCGTCAACTTCGTGCGTCCGGTCATCGCCTGCGCGGAGTTCGGCGATGCGGCGCTCGTCGATGTCGAAGCCGATCGTCTCGAACTTCCGTGCGAGCGCGACGGCGAGCGGTAGCCCGACATAGCCCAGGCCGATGACGACGATACGCGGAGCCCCGAACATTAGCCGCGACTATAGCCAGTTAATCCGTTTCGGACACACCTCCACCGAAACGGATGAATAAAATCCGAGGCTAGGCTTTGCCCGGCCGTCCGCGCCCGATTCCGGCATAGGTCAGGCCTGCGGCTTCCGCTTCGCTGCGGTCGTAGACGTTGCGCAGGTCGACCAGCACCTTGCCGCGAAG
>Ga0207647_10002161_pt1 | contig 14993 bp, 13 predicted proteins | sample KBSCornC2_FD_184295 | JGI IMG/M metagenome (GOLD analysis project Ga0207647, IMG submission 184295) | Corn rhizosphere microbial communities from Kellogg Biological Station, Michigan, USA - C2 (SPAdes) (version 2) | ecosystem: Host-associated > Plants > Roots > Rhizosphere ...
GAGACGGAGGGATTCGAACCCTCGATCCAGGTTTTGGCCCAGATGCTCCCTTAGCAGGGGAGTGCCTTCGACCTCTCGGCCACGTCTCCCAAACTTTCGCTCGCACCAGGGAGGCAGTGCGACGAGAACGAAATAATATAGGGTTTCGAACCGCTCGTCAATTTCCGTGATGCATTTTCTTCAATGCATCACAAATAATTCACGCCGCCTGCTCGAGTTCGAATGCCTTGTGCAGCGCGCGGACGGCCAGCTCCATGTACTTCTCGTCGATCAGCACCGAAATCTTGATTTCGGACGTCGAGATCATCTGGATGTTGATGCCCTCTTCCGACAGCGTGCGGAACATCTTGCTCGCGACGCCCACGTGCGAACGCATGCCGACGCCGACCACCGACACCTTCGACACCTTCGGGTCGCCCTGCACGCGCTCGGCGCTCACATGGCCCTTCACCTGGTTGGTGAGGATGTCCATCGCCTTCTGGTAGTCGCCGCGACCGACCGTGAACGTGAAGTCGGTCTTGCCCTCGACGCTCTGGTTCTGGATGATCATGTCGACGTCGACGTTCGCGTCGGCGACCGGGCCGAGGATCTGATACGCGATGCCCGGCTTGTCGGGCACGCCCATCACCGCAATGCGTGCTTCGTCGCGCTGGAACGCGATGCCGGAAATGACTGCCTTTTCCATGGTCTCGTCTTCTTCAAAAGTAATCAGGGTGCCCGAGCGCATTTCTTCGTCGAGCGCAATCAGCGGATCGGTCAGGCTCGACAGCACACGCGTCTTCACCTGGTATTTGCCGGCGAATTCGACCGAGCGGATCTGCAGGACCTTCGAGCCGAGGCTGGCCATTTCCAGCATTTCCTCGAACGTCACGCGGTCGAGGCGTCGCGCCTCTTCGACCACGCGCGGGTCGGTCGTGTAGACGCCGTCGACGTCCGTGTAGATCAGGCACTCTGCGGCATCCAGCGCGGCCGCGACCGCCACCGCCGACGTGTCCGAGCCGCCGCGGCCCAGCGTCGTGATGTGGCCGTCCGGATCGACGCCCTGGAAACCCGTGATGATCACGACCTTGCCGGCGTTCAGATCGGCCTTCACCCGCTCGTCGTCGATCGAGTGGATACGCGCCTTCGTGTACGCGTTGTCCGTCTTGATCGGCACTTGCCAGCCGGCGTAGCTCACGGCTTCGACGCCGATTTCCTGCAGCGCGATCGACAGCAGGCCGACGCTGACCTGCTCGCCGGTCGACGCGATCATGTCGAGCTCACGCGGGCTCGGCTGGCTCGAAATCTCTTTCGCGAGACCGAGCAGACGGTTGGTTTCGCCGGACATCGCGGACGGCACGACCACCATCTGGTGCCCGGCCTGATGCCATTTTGCGACGCGTTTCGCGACGTTCTTGATGCGCTCGACCGAGCCCATCGAAGTGCCGCCGTATTTGTGTACGATGAGTGCCATTGTCGTTCTGAACTGGAGGAGAAGCCGCACGGGCGCGCTGGGCAGGCCGCGTTGCCGTTCGGTCACGCGGCTTGTGGCTGTGGACGGACGACGAGGGGGACGGCTGGGACGCAACACGCAAGCGTGACGGATTTTGCCCGGAAGGCCGATCAGGCCGCGCAAACCGGGTACGTCACGCGGAAAACCTGCACAAAACGCTCAAAAATCGAGCCGAGCAAACGTCCGAGCGTACCCGATAGAGGCCCGCTTGACAAGCCGCTCGCCCGTTTGGCAGGCGTTCCGGCGCTGTTTACCAAATGGTGAAAACCGGCGCGCGATCGCGCAGCCGCAAGCACGCCGCCGCTACGCGATCAGCAAGTCGGGACGCCACTCGATCCGGCGCCATCCACCGTTGCCGGAGAGCGCTTCGCCGGCCAGCCCGTCGCCATGATTCACGCCGAGCCGCGGCACGTAGACGAGCCGGTCGCCCGCGAACAGCAGCGGCACGTCGCGCTGCCAGGCCGGCACGCCGCGCTCCTGGAACAGGTTCTTCAGCGTGCGTCCCGGGCCGCCGGGCGACGTACGCAGCCGCTCGCCGCCCGCCCGGGCGCGCACGACGAGCGTTGCACCGCGCAGCAGCGCCTCCGGCACCGCCCCGTCGCTGCCGGCCTCGGCCGGCGCGAACACGAACGTGCCGCGCCACGCCGGCACGTGCCAGACTTCCTGTCCGTCCCAGGCGAGCGAGGATTCGGGACGCGGCATCCCGGTGCCGTCGTCGGCCGGGTCGGCACTGTCGCCGGCCTCCCAGTACACGACATCGCGATAGAGTCGCAGGCACTGCCCCGCGTGATCGACCCGCAGCGCATGCGCGTCGTGCGCATCGCGCAGTTGCCGCATCATGTTCGCGAGCCGGCCTGCCGACGCACCGGGCAAGCCGAGCCGGCGCATCCAGAAACGCAGCAGGTTCGCGCCGCGCGTGTCGTCGAACGCGACCAGCGCATCGCGCGACAACGCGCGGCCGTCGTCGCACGCGGCGCCGGCGAAATCCAGTTCGGCCAGGTCGTCGAGCAGCCGTTGCGCGGCGGCCGCATGCTGGGCCGCACGGCCCAGCGCATCGCGAAAGCCCGGGAAGTGCATGGCGAGCGCGGGCAGCACGTCGATGCGCAACGCGTTGCGCGCGTAGCGCGTGTCGGCATTCGATTCGTCGTCGATCCACGCGAGCTCACGTTGCGCCGCGTAGCGCTCCAGTTGGGCACGCAACAATCGCAGGAACGGCCGCACGCGCTCGACGCTCGCGCCGTCGGGACGATAGCGCGGCGCCATCGCGGCCAGGCCGGCGATGCCCGCGCCGCGCAACAGTTGCAGCAGCACGGTCTCGGCCTGGTCGTCCGCGTGCTGCGCGACCCACAGCGCCGCCACGCCGTGACGTTCGCACATCGCATCGAGCGCCGCATAGCGACGCTCGCGGGCGCTCGCCTCGATGCCGAGGCCGCTGTCGCGCGGCACGTCGACACGCTCCGATTCGAACGTGACACCGAGTCGCTCGGCCGTCGCTTGCGCATGCGCAACCCACGCGTCGGCGTTCGCACTCAGGCCGTGATGCACGTGCAGCGCGACGCAGCGCGACGCGCCGGCCACGCGCACGGCCGCATCGAGCAGCACGGTCGAGTCGAGGCCGCCGCTGTACGCGATCGCGATGCGCGCATCGGCCGGCAGACCGGCAAGCGCAACGCCGACCGCATCGAGTACGACGCGGTCGGCGAAGAGTTCGGTCGGGGGGATCACGAGACGGACGCGCGCCGGACGGCGCGCGATGTGAACACGCCGGTCATGCGCCGGGCGTGGTTTCCTTGAACTTGCCGTAGGCCATCAGGCGCTCGAAGCGGCGCTCACGCAGCGCATCGATGCTCATGCCCTGGAACTGGCGCAGCGAATCGGCAAGCGCGCGGCGCAGCAGCGCGGCCATGCCCTTCGGATCGCGGTGCGCGCCGCCGAGCGGCTCGTTGATGATCTTGTCGATCAGGCCGAGCGCCTTCAGGCGATGGGCGGTCAGGCCCAGTGCTTCCGCGGCCTCGGGCGCCTTCGCGGCACTCTTCCACAGGATCGACGCGCAGCCTTCCGGCGAGATCACCGAGTAGGTCGAGAACTGCAGCATCATCACGGTGTCGGCCACGGCGATCGCGAGCGCGCCGCCCGAACCGCCCTCGCCGATCACGGTCGTGATGATCGGCGTCTTCAGTTCGGCCATCACGTACAGATTGCGACCGATCGCTTCCGACTGGCCGCGCTCTTCCGCGCCGATGCCCGGATAGGCGCCCGGCGTATCGACGAACGTGAAGATCGGCAGCCCGAACTTCTCGGCGAGGCGCATCAGGCGCTCGGCCTTCCGATAGCCTTCCGGACGCGGCATCCCGAAGTTGCGCGCCGCGCGCTCCTTCGTGTCGCGGCCCTTCTGGTGGCCGATCACCATGCACGGATGGCCGCCGAAGCGCGCGAGACCGCCGACGATCGACAGGTCATCCGCGAATGCGCGGTCGCCATGCAGTTCGTGAAAATCGGTAAACAGTTCCGCAACGTAATCGAGCGTGTACGGACGCTGCGGATGACGCGCGATCTGCGAGACCTGCCACGGCGACAGGTTCGCGTAGAGGTCCTTCGTCAGTTGCTGGCTCTTCTTCGACAGCCGCTCGATTTCTTCCGAAATATCGACAGCCGAGTCGTCCTGCACGAATCGCAACTCCTCGATCTTGGCCTCGAGTTCGGCGATCGGCTGTTCGAAATCCAGAAACGTGGTCTTCATGTGTTCGAATCCTTGGGTCTTGCGGCAGCGCGTATTCTACCCGCGCGGGCGATGTGCAAAACCGGCTCTCAACTATTGATGTTTAAAACCCGATAGCCATCAATCGGCGTCGGGCGCGTCGAGGCTGCGCCACATGTACCAGGTCGCGACGGTACGCCACGGCTCCCAGTTGGCGGCCACCTCGCGCGCCTCGCTGCGCGTGACGGGCTCCCCGCTGAAGTAATTGACGCTGATCGCGCGGATCAGGCCCGGATCGTCGAGCGGCAGCACGTCCGGCCGCGACAGGTTGAAGATCAGGAACATCTCGGCCGTCCAGCGACTGATGCCGCGGATCTGCGTGAGTTCCGCGATCACGTCCTCGTCGTCCATCGACGTCCATTTGTCGACGTGCAGCGCGCCGGACACGAAGTGTTGCGCGAGATCGAGAATGTATTCCGTCTTGCGCTTCGACAGCCCGCATGCGATCAGCTTGTCCGCGCCGAGCCGGATGACCGGCTGCGGCGCGAGTTTCGGACACGCATCTTCAATGCACGCCCACAGCGCCTGCGCGGACGGCACCGAGATCTGCTGGCCGACGACCGAACGCGCGAGCGTGACGAACGGGTCGCCGCGCTTCACGAGATGCGCGGGACCGAACTTCGGGATCAGTTTCTTCAGGATGCGGTCGCGCTTGACGAGATCGGCGCACGCCTTGTCCCAGTAGGCAGGACGCACAACGCCATCGGCGCCGTCGGCTGCCACCTCGGATGCTCGCACCTTGCGCACCGCGTCGGCGGCCGCCATCGCGGCCTCCGGCTGCGCCGCGTCCGCGCTCTTCGCGCGCGCGGGCCTCGCATGACCGTTGAGCGCGCCGTTCGGCACGGCGCGCGTCGCGTCCGTTTTCGCCGCCGGCGCGCGCCTGGCTGCCGGACGCGCGGCGACCGGGGTCGCGCGCCTGACCGGCGCTTTTCTTGCCGTTGCCATCTTGCCTCCTACCTGACGGATCGGTCAGTGGAACACGCCGCGCTCATACGCGACGCCATTCGGTCGATCCGCCCGGTTTGTCTTCAAGAGCGATGCCGGCGTCGAGCAGTTCCGCCCGAATCCGGTCCGCTTCGGCATAGTCCTTCGCTTGTTTCGCCGCGACACGCGCGGCGATCTTCGCTTCGATCTCGTCGGCTGCGAGCCCGCCCGCCTGCGCGGCACCGGTGGCCTGCTGCAGGAACGCGCGCGGTTCGCGGCCGAGCAGGCCCAGCAGGCCCGCCAGTTGTTTCAGCTGCCGCGCGAGCGATGCATCGCGCGTGCGGTTGATCTCGCCCGCCAGCTCGAACAGCGTCGCCACCGCGACCGGGGTGTTGATGTCGTCGTTCATCGCGGCCGCGAAACGCTGCGCGTGCGGCTCGTTCCAGTCGAGCGCGAGCGCGTCGGGCTCGACATCCTTCAGCGCCGTGTACAGGCGCGTGAGCGACGCGCGCGCATCGTCGAGATGCACGTCGCTGTAATTGAGCGGCGACCGGTAGTGCGTGCGCACGATGAAGAAGCGCATGACCTCGGCGTCGTACCGCTCGAGCACTTCGCGGATCGTGAAGAAGTTGCCGAGCGATTTCGACATCTTCTCGTTGTCGACCTGCACGAAGCCGTTGTGCATCCAGTAATTGACGAACGTCTGGCCGGTCGCGCCTTCGCTCTGCGCGATTTCGTTCTCGTGGTGCGGGAATTGCAGGTCCTGCCCGCCGCCGTGGATGTCGAAATGCTCGCCGAGCAGCGTGCAGCCCATCGCGGAGCACTCGATGTGCCAGCCCGGCCGGCCCATCCCGTACTTCGATGCCCACGTCGCGCCTGGCGGATCGTCCGCTTTCGCGCGCTTCCACAACACGAAATCGAGCGGATCTTCCTTCGCGTCGTTCGCGGCGACACGCTCGCCCGCGCGCAGGTCGTCGAGCGACTTGCCCGAGAGCTTCCCGTAGTTCGCGAACTTGCGCACCGAATAATTGACGTCGCCGTCGGCCGCCTGGTACGCGTAGCCGTTCGTCTCGAGCTTCTCGATCATCCCGAGCATCTGCGGAATGAACTGCGTCGCGCGCGGCTCGAGGTCGGGCCGCTGGATGCCGAGCGCGGCTTCATCCTCGTGCATCGCGCCGATGAAACGATCGGTCAGCGACTTGATCGTCTCGCCGTTCTCGACTGCGCGGCGGATGATCTTGTCCTCGATGTCGGTGATGTTGCGCACGTACGTGACCCGATAGCCGATCGCACGCAGCCAGCGCTGGACGAGGTCGAACACGACCAGCATGCGCGCGTGGCCCACGTGACAATAGTCGTAGACGGTGATCCCGCATACGTACATCCGCACTTCGCCGGACTGGCGCGGCACGAAGACTTGCTTGTCACGCGCGAGCGTGTTGTAGATGCGCAGTGATTCCATAGAGATGAACCGTGAGCCGAAGGAAACCGCCCTGGCGAAGCTCGCCCAGCATGCGAAACGGAAGCACCACCTGCTGCGGCACGACGCCGGGTGTCCTCGGTATCACATGGGGCGGTCAGGCTGCAAGCACAGCGGTGACGGCCACGAGAGGCAAAGAAAGACTGTCTACGGCTCGCCGGAACGCGCAGACGTTTTGTTAGAATGGCTCGGAGTATAACATTCCGATTTACGCCTATGAAACCTCATCGCGGCCGCGCGCCGAGCGCTGCGACCCTCGTTGCGACCGCCGTCATGGGCGTCGCACTGACGCTTTTCGCGGCCCCCGCGGCACATGCGCAGAAGGCCCCGGCCACCGCCGACGGCACGCCCGAAATCGACGCGTCGATCACCGGCAAGCAGTGGAAGCAGGCGCTCGCGCAACTCGACGCGCGCATCGCGGCGAATCCGCACGACGTGCAGGCGCAGTTCAAGCGCGGCACCGTGCTCGCCCGCCTGAACCGCGACGACGACGCAATCCAGCAGTTCGTCGCGATCACGCAGGCCTACCCCGAACTGCCCGAGCCGTACAACAACCTCGCGGCGCTCTACGCGAAGCACGGCCGCTACGACGAAGCGCGCAGCGCCCTCGTCACCGCGACGCAATCGAACCCGAGCTACTCGCTTGCATACGAGAACCTCGGCGATCTCTACCTGCGCCTCGCGGCCGAATCGTACAAGCGTGCGCAATCGCTCGGCCGCACGAGCGGCGCGACCGCGCAGCGCCTCGCCGATCTGCAGAAGATCGTGTCGCCGCCGAAAGCCGCGCCGAACGCCCGCGCGGAGAAGCCCGCCACGCGCGAGTACACCGATCGCGCCGCCGCGAACGTGAGCACCACCACGCTGCCGATGTCGCCGACGTTCCAGTTCAGCGGTCCGTCGGGCGCACTGGCGGCGCCGTACGTCGCGCCGTCGAAATAAGCGGCGCGGCCTTCTTTCCCTCCCAACCTGAGGATCGCAATGAAACGTCTGTTGCTGGCGCTTGGCGGCGCCGCCCTTCTCGCGACCGCGCCTGCTTTCGCGCAATCGGCTACCGCGCACCCCGTCGTGCAGCTGAAGACCTCGCAGGGCGACATCCGCGTCGAGCTCTACCCGGAAAAGGCGCCGAAGACGGTCGCCAACTTCCTCGATTACGTGAAGGCCGGCCAGTACAACGGCACGATCTTCCATCGCGTGATCAAGGGCTTCATGATCCAGGGCGGCGGCTACAAGACCAACTTCGAGGAGAAGCCGACCCGCGCGCCGATCCCGCTGGAAAGCCGCAATGGTCTGAAGAACCTGACGGGCACGATCGCGATGGCGCGTACCAGCGATCCGAACTCGGCCACCGCGCAGTTCTTCATCAACACGGTCGACAACAGCGGCCTCGACTACCCGAACCCGGACGGCAACGGCTATGCGGTGTTCGGCAAGGTCGTGTCGGGCCTCGACGTCGTGAAGAAGATCGAAGGCGTGGCGACGACCTCGCGCGGCCCGATGCAGGACGTGCCGGCCCAGCCGGTCTTGATCGAATCGGCCAGCATCGTCTCGAAATAAGCACGTGCCGGCACGTCCGGCGCCACACGCGGCCGCGTCGCACGACCGGCCGCGTGCCATTTAAACCGCCTTACCGAAGGAATTCATCATGGTTGAACTGCACACGAACCACGGCGTGATCAAGCTCGAACTGGACGCCGCGAAGGCACCGAAGACGGTCGAGAACTTCCTCAACTACGTGAAGAAGGGCCACTATGACGGTACGGTGTTCCACCGCGTGATCAACGGCTTCATGATTCAAGGCGGCGGCTTCGAGCCGGGCCTGAAGCAGAAGCCGACCGACGCGCCGATCGACAACGAAGCGAACAACGGCCTGAAGAACGACAACTACACGGTCGCGATGGCGCGCACGAACGATCCGCACTCGGCGACCGCACAATTCTTCATCAACGTGAACGACAACGACTTCCTGAACCACTCGTCGCCGACGCCGCAGGGCTGGGGCTACGCGGTGTTCGGCAAGGTCGTCGAAGGCCAGGACGTGGTCGACAAGATCAAGGGCGTCAAGACGGGCAACGCGGGCTTCCACCAGGACGTGCCGACCGATGATGTCGTGATCGAAAAGGCCGTGGTGGTCTGACGCACGGTTGTTACGGAGGCACTTCGATGTTGCAGGAGAGTCCGCCGCGAAGCGTCTCCGCGGGCGTGCCGGGCGAGCGCGAATACGCGCAAGCCGCACGCCCGTTCCTGTTTCTGTCCGATCTGCACCTGAGCGAGGCGATTCCGAAGACGGTCGCCGCGTTCGAGCATTTCGTGAAATACACGGCCGACAGCGCCGACTCGGTGTTCATCCTCGGCGACCTGTTCGAATACTGGATCGGCGACGACGTGCTCGACGACGATCCGTTCTCGGCACGCATGGCCGCGCTGATGCATACGTTCTCGGAGCGCGGCATCGCGCTCTACGTGATGCACGGCAATCGCGATTTCCTGCTCGGCCGGCGCTTCATGAAGGCGGCCGGCGCGATGCTGCTGCCCGACCCGGCACTGATCATGGCGTTCGGCCAGCGCATCGTGCTTGCGCACGGCGACGCGCAATGCACCGCCGATCGCGGCTATCAGGTGTTCCGGCGGTTCGCGCGCAATCGCGTCGCGCAGGCGCTGTTTCTCGTATGGCCGTTCCGTTGGCGCCGCGCGCTCGCCCAGCGGATGCGCTCGAACAGCGAAGCGGGCCGGATGCGCCCCGTTTCGGCGATCTACGATGTCACGCGTGAAGGCGTGGCGGCGCTGTTCAAGAAGAGTCGCGCGAGTGTGATCATTCACGGCCACACGCATCGCCCCGCGCGCCACCTCGAACCGGGCGGGATTCGCTGGGTACTGCCCGACTGGGATCTCGACCACGGCCCGCGGCGCGGCGGCTATCTGCGCGTCGACGCCGAGGGCATCCACGCGATGCCGCTCGACTGACGCGATTGGTACGATCGGCGCGACCGACGCTGCCGGCAGCCGCCGGCACGCGCCGCGTTACGACTGGCGCTCGACCGCCTTGCCTTCCAGCACCGCCGACAGCCTGCGCAAATCGAGACGCGCCGCGTCCGCGCCCTGCAGCGTTTCCAGATGCGTGCCGAGTTGCTCCAGCGCCGCGACGATCTCGTCGACGCGCCGGCTTTCCTTCGCGGCGTGATCGATCAGCCCGTGAATCGCGAGCGACATCGGGTCGTCCGCGTTCGGCGTGATCCCGTATGCGCAGAACGCGGCGCGCTCGGGCTGCGGCTTCGGTTGCGCCGGCATCACGATGCGCGCCGGATTGCCGACCGCGGTGCCGCCTGCCGGCACCGGCTTCACGACAACCGCGTTCGAACCGATCTTCGCACCCGCGCCGACCGTGAAACCGCCGAGCACCTTCGCGCCCGCGCCGACGATCACGCCGGCCTCGAGCGTCGGATGGCGCTTCGCGCCGCGCGTGAGCGACGTGCCGCCGAGCGTCACGCCCTGATAGATCGTGCAGTCGTCGCCGATGATCGCGGTTTCGCCGATCACGACACCCATCCCGTGATCGATGAACACGCGCCGGCCGATCGTCGCGCCCGGGTGAATCTCGATCCCCGTCAGGAAGCGTCCGGCCTGCGACGCGAAGCGGGCGAGCCAGTAGCGTTTCGCGCGCCAGCATGCATGGGCGAAACGATGGAGCACGAGCGCGTGCAGCCCCGGATAACAGGTCAGCACTTCCCAGGCACTGCGAGCGGCGGGATCCCGCTCGCGAATCGTCGCAACGTCTTCGCGCAGTCTAGTGAACATGATCTGGTCTGGGCTGGGGAAAAGGCCGGGCGTTATCGCGCCGGGTCATTTGCTTATGATGTCCGGCGATTGTAGGGCCAGTCGCGCGAGGCCGCACAACGTCACGCGTTCACCCCGCCGGCGGCACGGGTATTCACGCGGGGCGCCCGTTGTCGCCGACCGACACGACCGCCGGTGGATTCGCGCAGGCCGGGCCGCAGTAATCGGGCGGCCGATGCGACGCGGCTGCGGCAGACGAAACGCGGCGGCCAAACGCGCAAGCGGCCGGCCGCCAGCCTACCGGCCGCTTACGCGTCGCCGGCAGGCGTACCCGACTTCAGCAGGATGTGCTTCGCGATGCCGCGCAGGATGTTGACTTCCTCGCGCTCGAGGCCCGTGCGCGCGAACAGGCGCCGCAGCCGCGGCATCAGCTTCTTCGGATTGCGCGGGTCGAGGAAATCCAGTGCGACCAGCGCGTTCTCGAGGTGCGCGTACATCCGCTCGATCTCGTCGCTCTGCGCGAGCGTGCCGACTTCGGCCTGCGCGTGGTGCAGCTCGCTCCCCCGCTCCAGGAACGCGACGCGCAGCTCGTACGCGAGCACCTGGATGGCCTGCGCGAGGTTCAGCGAGCTGTAGGCCGGATTCGCGGGGATGTGCGCGAGCGCGCTGCATTGCTCGACGTGCTCGTTCGCGAGGCCCGTGCGCTCGTTGCCGAACACGAGCGCGATGTCGCCGGCGCCGACCTGCATGCACGCCTGCTCGGCGGCCGCGCGCGGCGCCAGCCGCGGCGGCCCGTATTCGCGCGTGCGGGCGGTCAGCGCGATCGACCAGTGGACGCCGGACAGCGCGTCGCCGAGCGTGGGCACGACATGCGCGGACGCCAGGACGTCGTCGGCGCCGCTCGCCATCGCGATCGCCTCGGGGTCGTCCTGCACGTTCGGCACGCGCGGCGCGACCAGCACGAGCCTGGAGAAACCCATCGTCTTCAGCGCGCGGGCGGCCGCCCCGACGTTGCCGGGATGGCTCGGCTCGACGAGCACGAAACGGGTGGACGTGAAACCGCTGGACGGCGGCGGGGACGAGGCCGCGCCGGATTCGGACGGTGCGGCAGGGTTCAGCGGAGTTTCCACTACATGTGACTCGGTTCATCGGAATGGCCGTATGGTAGCGCCATCGCCCCCGGCAAACCCACCCGTCCGGACGGCCAGTGGGGTTTCCCCGCATCCCGGTCACCTGAAACGCTCGAAAATCGGGTAAAATCATGCGCTTACGCGTCGCACCCTGTGCGACGCGGGTCGTACCCCGCTCTTTGTCAATTCGCGTCTCATCTCGCCCGGCACGTTTTGCGCCGTTCCAGGCGGTGTGTTCCACTTCGTGGCGGCCCGTGCCGCCGGCTACAGGATCCAGCTCATGCATCCCATGCTCAATATTGCTGTCAAGGCTGCGCGCCGCGCCGGACAGATCATCAACCGCGCCTCCCTCGACCTCGACTTGATCGAGATCCGCAAGAAGCAGCAGAACGACTTCGTCACCGAAGTGGACAAGGCCGCCGAAGAGGCGATCATCGAGACGCTGAAGACCGCCTACCCCGACCACGCGATCCTCGCGGAAGAATCGGGCGAATCCGAGAACGAATCCGAATTCAAGTGGATCATCGATCCGCTCGACGGCACGACCAACTTCATCCACGGCTTCCCGTACTACTGCGTGTCGATCGCGCTCGAGCACAAGGGCGTCGTCACGCAGGCCGTCGTCTACGATCCGAACAAGAACGACCTGTTCACGGCAACCCGCGGCCGCGGCGCGTACCTGAACGACCGCCGCATCCGCGTCGGCCGTCGCGACCGCCTGGCGGACGCGCTGGTCGGCACCGGCTTCCCGTTCCGCGAGAAGGACGGCCTCGACGCCTACGCGCGCCTGTTCACCGAAATGACCCAGGCCTGCACGGGCCTGCGTCGTCCGGGCGCGGCCGCGCTCGACCTCGCGAACGTCGCGGCCGGCCGTCTCGACGCATTCTTCGAGCAAGGCATCAACGTGTGGGACATGGCGGCAGGCAGCCTGCTGATCACCGAAGCCGGCGGCCTCGTCGGCAACTACACGGGCGACGCCGACTTCCTGCATCGCCATGAGATCGTCGCGGCGAACCCGAAGATCTATGCGCAAATGATCCCGATCCTGAACCGCTACAGCCGCGTGCATCCGGCAGCGGAATAAGCCCGGGCCGCGCCCGCGCGGTACGGCTTGCGCATCACCACGCGCTGGCAGCGTCACGATGGAGCGCTCGTTGCCTTTCCGTTGTCCGGGGAGCGAAGTAATCTTCTTCACGGAGCGGACGCTTCGGGCACCCGTTCCGACCTTGCCCGAGTGGCCCGGCCCGGCCGGTGTACCGCCGCGCGTGCCGCGCTTTCCGATGCCGGATGATCGGCTTCGGGAATGCCCGGCAGCGCACGCCGCCGCCGGCACGCCGCCCCCCGCCTGTCTCAACACCGCCACGACTGCGTGGCGACCGTATCCGAATACTCATGTTACGGCTAAGCGAACTGAAACTCCCGCTCGATCACCCCGAGAGCGCCCTCGAAGCCGCGATTCGCGCGCGCCTCGAGGAGCTTGGCGTGGCGGCTGACGGGCTCCTCCGTTACACGGTGTTCCGCCGTGCGCACGATGCGCGCAAGCGCTCCGACATCAAGCTGACGTATATCGTCGATGTCGAGGTCAAGGACGAAGCGTCCGTGCTTCCGCGCCTCGCCGCCACGCCGCATTGCGGCGTGACGCCCGACATGGCGTACCACTTCGTCGCGAAGGCGCCCGAGCACGGCAACTTCCTGCGCCCCGTCGTCATCGGCATGGGGCCGTGCGGCCTGTTTGCCGGCCTGATCCTCGCGCAGATGGGGTTCCGTCCGATCATCCTCGAGCGCGGCAAGGCCGTGCGCGAGCGCACCAAGGACACCTTCGGCCTGTGGCGCAAGAGCGTCCTCAATCCCGAGTCCAACGTGCAGTTCGGCGAAGGCGGGGCCGGGACGTTCTCCGACGGCAAGCTGTACAGCCAGATCAAGGATCCGCACCACTACGGCCGCAAGGTGCTCGACGAATTCGTCAAGGCCGGCGCGCCGGAGGACATCCTGTATCTGAGCCGGCCGCACATCGGCACGTTCCGCCTCGTCAGCATGGTGGAAAAGATGCGCGCGACCATCCACGAACTGGGCGGCGAAGTGCGCTTCGAAAGCCGGGTCGAGGACATCGAGATCGATCAGGGCAAGGTGCGCTCGCTGAAGCTGTCGAACGGCGAAACGCTGCGCTGCGACCACGTCGTGCTGGCCGTGGGCCACAGCGCGCGCGACACGTTCCAGATGCTGCACGATCGCGGCGTCTACGTCGAAGCGAAGCCGTTCTCGCTGGGCTTCCGGATCGAGCATCCGCAGGGGCTGATCGATCGCAGCCGCTTCGGCAAGTTCGCGGGCCACAAGCAACTCGGCGCGGCCGACTACAAGGTGGTCCACCACTGCAGCAACGGACGCGCGGTCTACAGCTTCTGCATGTGCCCGGGCGGCACGGTGGTCGCGGCGACTTCCGAGCCGGGCCGCGTGGTCACCAACGGCATGAGCCAGTATTCGCGCGCCGAGCGCAACGCGAACGCGGGCATCGTCGTCGGCATCACGCCGGAAGATTATCCGGGCGGGCCGCTCGCGGGCATCGCGTTCCAGCGCAAGTGGGAAGAGCGTGCGTTCGAACTCGGCGGCGGCGATTACAGCGCGCCGGGCCAGCTGGTCGGCGACTTCATCGCGGGCCGGCCGTCGACGTCGCTGGGCTCCGTGGTGCCGTCGTACAAGCCTGGCGTGCGCCCGACCGATCTCAGCACCGCGCTGCCCGACTACGTGATCGAAGCGATTCGTGAAGCGCTGCCGCAGATCGACAAGAAGATCGCCGGCTTCGCGATGCACGATGCGGTGCTCACCGGCGTGGAGACGCGCACGTCGTCGCCGATCCGGATCCGTCGGAAGGACGATTACCAGAGCGTGAACGTCGAAGGGCTGTATCCGGCCGGCGAAGGCGCCGGATATGCGGGTGGCATTTACTCGGCGGCGATCGATGGGATCGAAGTCGCGCAGGCGGTGGCGCTCGATCTGGTGTCGGCGCACGGGTCCTGATTGGGTGGCGAGACTCGGCGCATGCGGGTCGCGTGCGCCGGGTGAAGGCGGGTTTTCAATTCGTGGTCGGGAACGGGATCGAATCGCTGGGTGGGGCCGGCGGCTACGAATCGCGATATTCGGCTACTGGCTGAACGGGGAACGTCGCGCTTATGCGCGGGAGCCACACGGCCGCTGCCGGCCGATCGCCGCCGCGCGCCATCGCCGACCACTGGCCGGATGGCGAGCTTCGAGCGGTCCAGCGCGGCGCTGGTTGACGCTGGCGCATGTAACGGTCGCGAGTCCCCGTTGTCCATGCGCAGCCACCCAATCATGAAGCGCAGCTACACCCGGGAGCGTCTTTACGTTTGCCCCGGTGGGTTCGAAAGGTCAGCGATAAGCTATCCGAACACCCGAGCCCATATCACCCGAAGGCGTCGCGCG
>Ga0207647_10002163_pt1 | contig 14989 bp, 8 predicted proteins | sample KBSCornC2_FD_184295 | JGI IMG/M metagenome (GOLD analysis project Ga0207647, IMG submission 184295) | Corn rhizosphere microbial communities from Kellogg Biological Station, Michigan, USA - C2 (SPAdes) (version 2) | ecosystem: Host-associated > Plants > Roots > Rhizosphere ...
GCCGGCACCGAACGCGGCGTGTTCGTCTCATTCGATGACGGCGCGCATTGGCAAAGCCTGCAGCTGAATCTGCCACCGAGCCCGATCCATGATCTCGTCGTCAAGAACGATGATCTCGTCGTCGCCACGCACGGCCGCTCGTTCTGGATCCTCGACGATGTCACGCCGCTGCGGCAGGTCGATGCGAGCAGTGCGAATCAGGATGTCGTGTTGTTCAAGCCGCAGAGTGCATTGCGCCTGAGTTATCCGGACGACGTCAACACGCGGCGTCCGGTCGGCACGAATCCACCGGCTGGCGCGCTGATCGACTACGCGCTCAAGTCCGAACCCAAAGGCGAAGTGACGATCGACATCATCGATGCGCAAGGCAAGCTGATGCGGCATCTGTCGAGCACGCAGACGACGAAGGAAGTGCAGCCGCCGGAATGGCCGGACCAGATCGTGCCGAACGACAAGATTCCGGCAGGCGCGGGCATGAACCGCCTGGTCTGGGATTTGCGCATGGCCGATCCCGAACAGGTACCGGGCGCGTTCTACGCGGGACTGCCGCCGCGCGGCCCGCGCGTTGCGCCGGGCCAATACACGGTGAAACTGACCGTAGCCGGCAAGAGTTACGAGCAGCCGCTGACGATGAAACCTGACCCACGTTCGGCCGGCGACCTCGCCGCGATCCGCGCCAAGATCGATCTGCAACTCGCGGTCGTGCACGACATCGATCGTCTGCACCATGCCGTCAATGAAATCCGCAAGGCGCGCGAAACACTGCAGAAATCCAACGCACCCGATACGAAGCAGCGGCTCGCCGCACTCGATCCGATCGAGCAGACGCTGATTCAGGTCAACATGAAAGGCTCGGAAGCGAACCTCGCGTTTCCCGGCATGATCAACGAGCAGCTGGCGACCTTCGCCGCGACCCAGGACGACGCCGACACCGCACCGACCCAGCAGCACCGCGCCATGTTCGAAAATTTGCACGCGCAGCTCGAGGCGCAATTGGCCAAGTGGGACGCTCTGCGCGGCGAGAAACCGCTGTCAGCAGCGAAATAGCCGACCCACGCAACATCTGCCGCTTTGCGGGGCGGCAGGTGCACAAGTGCAATCAGCGGCTCGGCGCGGGAGCGTTCGCGGACGCCAGCTCCTTGAGCAACCGCGCGTCGCGATCCTGCGCAATCTCGGGTTTGTTCATCGCGTGATCGGCTTCATAGAACTTGCGTTCCTTCGGCGCGTTCGCCGCGTTGAGCAGCACGCCGGTCGAGGCGCGTGAGACGTAGGCGTCGTTTTTTGCGAACTGGAACAACACGCTCGCGTTGTCGATGCGATGGACGAACTCGGAAAGCTCCAGCGGCGCATTCTTGCGGATGTAGTCGATCTTGGATTTCGGTTGGCTGGCGAAGAATGCCCATTCCAGCAGTGACGGCGCGACTGCCATGAACACATAGGTCTTGGCGCGCCGGTCGACACCGGCGGCCAACATGCCGTACATGCCGCCGAAGTCATGACCGACGTAGCCAAGGCGTTTTGCATCGATGCCGGGGCGCGATGCGAGCAAGTCCATCGCGCGGCGCAAAGCGATCGTCTGGCGGATCGAAGCATCGAAATCCTGTTCCGGATCGCGCTTGGCGTACCAGTCCGGGTCCGACCACATCGCGTCCACGAGCAACGACTCCACGCCCTGCGCCGCGAGCGCAACAGCTTCGTCGAGATATTGCGTGCGATTGCTCGTCTTCGGTTCACCGAGCCAATGCACCCACAGCACGCCCGCATGCGCGCCGTTGCCCGGCGGCACGACGAGGTAGGCATTGATGCGCTGCTTCGTCCCCGGCTCGGCGATGAAACTCAAATCGTGGATCGCGACGCCGTCGCGTTGCTCGACGCCGCGTTCCTGGATCGCGAGGTCCGCATGCGTGTCGTAGGCAAAAAGCGCGACGCGTTCGGCGAAGGAATCCGGCGCAGCTGTGTCGGCGCGCACGTGTGCTGCAGCGAAAGCCAAAACGCCCAACAAGATCGCAATATGGAATTTCATGGGTTCGTCCCCGCTCAAGTCACACGACAGACGCAAATCCGAGCGCGACCGTCGCGACCGACACCGGCCGAAAGCCTTGGCGCGGATGCGTTAGTACGAAGCGGCGCCAAGGTAGTAATCGATCATCGACGATTCCTGCGCGCGCATCAGCTCGACGACGGTTGTCCGCGCTGCGGCGCCGAGGCGCGCGCGCAAGTCAGGATCCGCATGCAGGCGCTCAATGCAAGCCAGGGCTTGGGCTTCATCCGCAACGATGAAACCGTTTTCGCCGTGCCGGATGACTTCCGCATACCCGCAGTCCTCGGCAAACACGACGACGGGCAGCTGCATTGCCATCGCCTCCAGTATCACCGTGCCGCCGGTTTCAAAAAAATGCGGATGCTTGCGATACACGAACACGTCGAGACTGCCGAGAAATTCACGCGCGTCGGCGGCGCCGACATCGAGCAGCTCCGGCTGTGCCGCATCGTTTACGAATGCGTCGGCAATGATGCTGCCGCCGAGGATGCGCACGGCATGGCCGAGTGCAATCAGTGTGCGAAAGAACGCGGGATCATTCGGATGGAATTTCCACGGATACGCACGGCCATGCCTGCCGATGCGCAGCGGCGTGCCTGGGACGACCGCCTGGCGCGATCCGTCGAAATATCCTGTATCGACTGGAGAATACTCGACCGTACCCGGCAACCCGCTGACTGCGCGGAACAGTGCCGAAGGAAACGTCAGCTCGACTTGCGGCCGCGACGGATTCGCCTCGATCTGCTGCAGGCGTCGCAACAGACTCGCATGCTGCTCGCTCAGATTGTGGCAGATGACGATGCGCTCGAACGGCTGTGTTTGCAGCCAGTCGCCGCAGTCAAAATACGTTCCGACCACGATCACGGTGCCTTCGCTCGGCACGCTGTCGGCGGCAATGCGCTGAATCGGCATGTCGGCGAGTGCAGGCAGCGCTGGCGTGGTCGACCATAACCTGACGTGCGCCGCGTGTGCGGACAGACAACGGTACAGATTCAGCGCACGTCGTTCGCTGCCACCAATCGCATCGAGCCTGCACACGATATGCACTTGAGCCGAACGCGCGCCCTGGTGTGCGCGCGCCTGCAGACATTCAAGCAGAGCGCAAATGTCGCGCGCGGCTGTCTGCCATGTCGTGCGCCGTGTCGCCAGCTTGTGCAATTCCGCAAAGGCGTCACTGATGGGCGAATGATCGCGATCGAGTTCGCGCGCGCGCGCGAGCCAATGCTCCGCCAGCGGCAAGCAGTGCAGATCGAAATAGATCGCGCCAGTTTCGAGTGCGACCCTGGCGTCATGAACCTCGCACGCCTGCAGTGCGCAGAGCACCTGTTCGGCGCGAACCGCTTCACCTGCGTTCATCAAGCGCACGGCGTCGTTGACGATGGCCGCCTGGCGGCCGCGCAAGGTGGCGGCCGCATCCGCGGTCGCAGACATGACGCCACAACAGTGCTTGTAGCGTCTGCCGCTGCCGCACGCGCACAAAGCGGTGCGTCGCGGACGGACGGAACCGACGCTATCGGATAGCGCGGCGTCGCTGGCATCGCCGGATACCCGCACAGCGGAATTTTCAGGCGCGGACGGCGACCACGGTTCGGGCTTGTCGAATTGCATCCCCTCCCCCCGATTCTTCCTCTACGCGGCGGCTCTGGACTCTTGCGGATTGTTCCACTTCGCCAGCAGCTGTTCGCGTTTGGGTTGCGCCCTCGCCAGATGCTGGTCTTTGACATGACCGTAGCCGCGAATCTGTTCGGGCAGCGAGGCAATCTCCACAGCCAGGGCTGTATTGTCGCGGTCGAGCTTTGCCAGCAGCGCGTCGACCGTGCCGAAGTATTCCTCGATCAGCGCGCGTTCGTGCCTGCGCTCGGCGGTGTAGCCGAAGATGTCGAAAGCGCCGCCGCGCAAGCCGCGCAGTTTCGCCAGCAGTTTGAACGCACCGAACACCCAGGAACCATACTCGCCTTTGCGCAACTTGCCTTCGCTGTCGCGACGCGCGAGCAGCGGCGGCGCGAGATGGAAATGGATCTTGAAGTCGCCGTCGAATTGCTCACGCACGCGCTTTTCAAAATCGCCGCTCGTGTACAGACGCGCGACTTCGTATTCGTCCTTGTAGGCCATGAGCTTGAATGCGTAGCGCGCCACGGCCTCGGTCAACGCAGCCGAGCCCGGAACTTTCGCCTGCTCGGCGGCGCGCACTTTGTCGACCAGTGCCTTGTACTTCGCCGCATACGCCGCGTTCTGATAATCGGTCAGGAATGCGACGCGACGCGCGATGCGCTCGTCGAGCGTCGTGCTCAGGCGCGAGTCGTCGAGCGCCATCGGCACGCCCGTGGCCACGCGGCCGCTGTCCGTCGCCGCGCGCACTTGCGCGATATCGTGCGCGGCGAGGCGGCCCCAATTGAATGCGGCCTTGTTCATCTCGACGGCGGCGGCATTGAGTTCAATCGCACGCATCAGCGCATCGAGCGACAGCGGCACCCAGCCTTTCTGCCAGGCGTAGCCGAGCATGAACAGATTGCTCGCGATCGAATCGCCGAGCAGCTTGCTTGCCAGATCGGTGGCGTCGACGACGTGCGGTGCTTCGCCGTCGAGCGCGGTTTTCACCGCGGCAACGATCTGCTGTGCGGGGAATTGAAGATCCGGCTTGGTGGTGAACGTGCCCGGCATCGCTTCGTAGCTGTTGAGCACGACGTGCGAGCGTCCGGCGCGAATTTTCGACAGCGACCAGTAATCATTCACCACGACCATGTCGCAGCCGAGCACGAGATCGGCTTCGCCGGCGGCGATGCGTACCGCGTGGATGTCATTCGGCGATTGCGCGATACGCAGGTGACAGGTGACCGCGCCGCCTTTCTGCGCGAGGCCGGTCTGGTCGAGCACCGTGCTGCCTTTGCCTTCCAGATGCGCGGCCATGCCGATCAGCGCACCGATCGTCACCACGCCGGTGCCGCCGATGCCGGTGACGAGTATGTTCCACGGCTGTTCGAGGTTCGTCGCAAAACGCGGTTGCGGCAATGTGGAAAAATCCACTTTTGCCGATGGCTTGCGTTTCTTCAGGCCACCGCCGTGGATCGTCACGAAGCTCGGACAAAAGCCTTTGACGCAGGAAAAATCCTTGTTGCAATTGCTCTGATCGATCTCGCGCTTGCGTCCGTATTCAGTTTCTTTCGGCAGCACCGAAACGCAGAATGATTCCTTGCCGCAATCGCCGCAGCCTTCGCAGACCAGCGAATTGATGAACACGCGCTTCTTCGGATCTTCGAGCTTGCCGCGCTTGCGCCGGCGGCGCTTTTCGGTCGCGCAGGTCTGATCGTAAATCAGCACGCTGGCGCCTTTCACGTCGCGCAAGCGCTTCTGCACGGCATCGAGCTCGTCGCGATGAATGAATTCGACGCCATCCGGGAAGACATCCGGGCGCGACCACTTCTCGATGTCGTCGCTCATGACGACGATCGTGTCGACGCCTTCGCTGCGCACCTGGTGCGCGATATCCGGCACCGTCAGCGTGCCGTCGACTGGCTGACCGCCGGTCATCGCGACCGCGTCGTTGTAGAGAATCTTGTAGGTGATGTTGACCTTGGCCGCGATCGCCTGGCGGATCGCCAGCGAGCCGGAATGGAAATACGTGCCGTCGCCCAGATTCTGGAACACGTGTGGCGTTTCCGTGAACGGCGCCTGGCCGCACCACGTCACGCCTTCGCCACCCATCTGCGTGAACGTATCGGTGCGCCGGTCCATCCACGTCACCATGTAGTGACAGCCGATGCCGCCGAGCGCGCGCGAGCCTTCCGGCACCGCGGTCGAGGTGTTGTGCGGACAGCCCGGGCAGTAATGTGCGGCGCGCGGAAATTGCGCGCGCGGCATCGCGAGTTCCTGCTCCTTCGCCGCGATCCATTTCAGCCGATCGGTGATCGTCTCGCTCGTGAAGAAACGCGCCAGGCGCCTGGCGATCACGCGCGCGATGCGGGCCGGCGTGAGCTCGTTCGTCGACGGCAGGATCCACTCTTCGCTCTCGTCGTACTTGCCGACAATGCTCGGGCGCGTCGCATGATCCCAGTTGTACATGTGTTCCTTCATCTGCGATTCGAGGAAGCTGCGCTTCTCCTCGACCACGATGATGTCTTCGAGCCCTTGCGCGAATTCGCGGATGCCGACCGGTTCGAGCGGCCAGGTCATGCCGACCTTGTAGACGCGGATGCCGATGTCGGCCGCCGCTTTCGCATCGATGCCGAGGTATTCGAGCGCCTGCAGCACGTCGAGATAGCTCTTGCCGGTGGTGACGATGCCAAGCCGCGCTTTCGGCGAATCGATAACGATGCGGTCGATGCGGTTCGCGCGCGCAAACGCGACTGCGGCTTTCACCGCGTATTGGTGCAGACGCATTTCCTGATCGAGCGGCGGATCCGGCCAGCGGATATTCAAGCCGCCCGGCGGCATCTCGAAGTCTTCCGGCAGGACGATATCGAGCTGATGCGGATTGACGTTCACGCTGGCGGAGGATTCCACCGTCTCCGCGATCGTCTTGAAGCCGACCCAGCGGCCGCTGAAGCGACTCATCGCCCAGCCGAGCATGCCCATATCGAGAATGTCCTGCACGCCGGCAGGATTGAGGATCGGCATCATCGCCGAAACGAATTCGAGTTCCGAACCGTGCGGCAACGTCGAGGAACGACAGGCATGATCATCCGCCGCGAGTGCAAGCACGCCGCCGTATTTCGAGGTTCCGGCCGCATTGCCGTGCTTGAACACGTCGCCGCAGCGGTCGACGCCCGGACCCTTGCCGTACCACATGGCGAACACACCGTCGTATTTCGCGCCCGGAAACAGATTCGTCTGCTGCGTGCCCCACACCATCGTCGCGCCGAGGTCTTCGTTCAGGCCAGGCTGGAATTCGATGTTCGCGCCCTTCAGGTGTTTTTTCGCTTTCCACAGTTCCAGGTCAAAGCCGCCGAGCGGCGAGCCGCGATAGCCGGAAATAAAGCCCGCCGTGTTGATGTGGGCGGCGCGATCGCGCATCTGCTGCATCAGCGGCAGCCGCACGAGCGCCTGCACGCCGGACAGGTAAATGCGGCCTTCGGCGCGCGTGTATTTGTGCTCGAGCGTGTAGTCGAGGTCGAGGGCGGGAACAGACATGGGAAATCCAAAGCAGACCAACGAAGCCAGGCATTTTAGCAGGCAGGCGGCCAGCCGGGATTTTTATGCAAACAGCGCTCGGGCGACGCCAAGCTTCTGCAGAATCGACTTCGCCGCCTCGCGTCCGTCGTAAACTGCACGCACGACCAGATCCGCGCCGCGCACGGCATCGCCGCCGGCGAATACCTTCGGGTGGCTGGTCTGCAGCGGCAGGCTTCCGTTCGCGCCAACGATCAGTTTGCCGCTCGCGTCGCGCGCGATGCCGAATTCTTCGCACCAATCCGGCGGACTCGCGCGGAAGCCGAACGCGAGGATCACGACATCGGCGTCGAGCACCTGTTCGCTGCCGGCAATGACTTGCGGTTTCGCGCGACCGGAACCGTCGTTGACGAGCGCGGTTTCGACCACACGCACACCGCGCACGCCGTTTGCGTCCGTGACGATTTCCAGCGGCTGGCGATTGAACAGAAACTGCACGCCTTCGTCGCGCGCGTACTTCACTTCGCGACGCGAGCCGGGCATGTTGGCCTCGTCGCGCCGATAGACGCAGGTGACGCTGTCGGCATCCATGCGGATCGCCGTACGCACGCAATCCATTGCCGTGTCGCCGCCGCCAAGCACGACGACGCGCTTGCCGACAATGTCCGGCAACGCGTTCGCCGCCTGGCTCAGGCCGAGAATGCGCCGGCCGCTCTCGGCCGTCCATGGCCTCCGCGGCACTTGGGCTCCTGCCCGGCGCGCGTTGGCGATCAGGAACGGCAGGGCAGGCAGCACGCCCGGTGCTTCCTGGTTCGGCAATTTGCCGTCGACAAAGGTATAGGCACCGGTGCCGACAAACACAGCGTCGTACTCTTTTATTAAAGTGGAAAATGCAACATCGCGTCCAATTTCGGTATTGAGGCGAAAGCGCACGCCCATGCCTTCGAGCACCTCGCGACGTGTGCGCACGATCGCTTTGTCGAGCTTGAATGGTGGAATACCGAATGTAAGCAGACCGCCGATTTCCTCGTAGCGGTCGAACACTTCAGCTTGCACGCCCGCGTGCGCAAGGCCATCTGCCACGGCAAGCCCGGCGGGCCCGGCGCCGACGACGGCGACGCGCTTGCCGGTCGGTTGCGCATTCAATTTCGGACGCCAACCGCGGCGCAGCGCTTCGTCGGTGGTCCAGCGTTCGATCGCACCGATCGTGACCGCGTCAAAGCCGGTCTCCAGCGTACAGTCGCCTTCGCACAGCCGATCCTGCGGACAGATGCGGCCGCAGATCTCGGGCAGCGGATTGGTTTCGTGCATCAGCGTGGCGGCGTCCTCGATGCGGCCGTCGCGCACGAGCTTGAGCCATTGCGGAATGCGGTTGTGCAGCGGACAGCCCCAGGAACAATACGGATTGCCGCAATCGATGCAGCGCGCCGCCTGATCGCCGGCATCGCCGTTGGCGAAGTCGCCGTGAATTTCCTTGTAGTCGAGCACGCGGATCGGCACCGGCACTTCACGCGGCAGCGCGCGATGGATTTCCAGAAATGGAAAAGTATCCTTCTTGCTCATGCCGCGCGCCGCAGTTCGTCGGTCAGCGCATCGAGGCTGGCCGCCTTGGGTTTCACCAGCCAGAACTTGTGCAGTACGTCGCGGAAATCGGCGAGCAAACGCGCGCCCCAGGCACTTGCGGTGTGGTCGACGTGGCTACGCAATAGCGCGCGCAGATGCTGCAGATGGTTTTCCATGCCTTCGAGCGAGATGCGGTGGATGTCGACGAGTTCATGGTTGTAGCGGTCGACGAACTGGCGCTCCAAGTCCAGGACATAAGCGAAACCGCCAGTCATGCCGGCGCCGAAGTTCAGGCCGGAGACGCCGAGCACAACCACGGTGCCGCCAGTCATGTATTCGCAGCCGTGATCACCCACGCCCTCGATGACGGCGAGCGCACCGGAATTGCGCACGCCGAAACGCTCGCCGGCGCGGCCGGCGGCGAAAAATTCGCCACCCGTAGCGCCGTACAAACACGTGTTGCCGACGATCGCCGTATCCTGGCTTGCAAAGCGCGCATGCTCGGAGGGACGCACGACGATGCGGCCACCGGCCATGCCCTTGCCGACGCCGTCGTTGGCTTCGCCGTGCAGGATCAGCTGCATACCCGCGGCGTTCCACGCGCCGAAACTTTGTCCCGCGCTGCCGCGGAATTGCAGTGTCAGCGGTGCGTGCGCCATGCCATCGGCGCCGTGGCGACGCGAGATTGCGCCGGCTAGGCGCGCGCCGATCGCGCGATCGATATTGGTGATCGCGTAGTGGAAACATCCACTTTTACCATTTGCGACCGATTCGGCAGTGTCGGCGGCAATGCGCGCGGCGAGCTCGGTGTGCGTTTGCGGCGCGGATCCGCAGCCTGCGGCGTTCGGCACCAGCGCGCTGGCGGCGAGCAGCGGCGACAGATCGAGTTCGCGTTGCTTGTCGGTCACGCCTTCCATCTGGCGCAGCAACCCGGTGCGGCCGACGATTTCGGCGAGCGATTTGGCGCCGAGCGATGCGAGGATTCCACGCACGTCCGCGGCGACGAAGCGGAAGAAGTTCTCGACCATCTCGGGCGCACCGAGGAAATGTTTGCGGCGCAGGATGTCGTTTTGCGTCGCGATGCCGGTGGCACAGGAATTCAGATGGCAGATGCGCAGGTACTTGCAGCCGAGCGCGACCATCGGCGCCGTGCCAAAGCCGAATGAATCGGCGCCGAGCAGCGCTGCCTTGACCACATCAAGGCCGGTCTTCAGGCCGCCATCGGTTTGCAGGATCACGCGCTCGCGCAAGCCGTTGCGCAGCAATGTCTGATGCGTTTCAGCCAGACCCAGTTCCCACGGCACGCCGGCATATTTGATCGACGACCACGGGCTCGCGCCGGTGCCGCCGTCGTGGCCGGAAATCGTGATCAGGTCGGCGCCGGCTTTGACCACGCCGGCGGCGATCGTGCCGACACCGGCGTGCGCGACGAGCTTGACGGAAATCAGCGCGGTCGGATTCACTTCGCGCAGATCGAAAATCAGCTGCGCAAGGTCTTCGATCGAATAGATGTCGTGATGCGGCGGCGGCGAGATCAAGCCGATACCGGGTTTGGCGTAGCGCAGACGCGCGATCAACGCATTGACCTTGTGTCCGGGCAGCTGGCCGCCTTCGCCCGGTTTGGCGCCTTGTGCGATCTTGATCTGCAGCACTTCGGCATTGACCAGGTACGTGGGGGTCACGCCGAAGCGACCCGAGGCGACCTGTTTGATTTTCGACATGCGTTCGGTGCCGTAACGCGCCGGATCTTCACCGCCTTCGCCGGAATTGCTGCGCGCGCCCAGCCGATTCATCGCGATCGCCAGTGCTTCGTGCGCTTCGGGTGACAGCGCACCGAGTGACATGCCGGCCGAATCGAAACGCTTGAGGATCGCAGACGGTGCCTCGACTTCATCGACATCGAGCGATGCGGTTTGCGGCTGCAACGCCAGCAAATCGCGCAATGCCGCCGGCGCGCGTGAATTCACCGCGTCCGCGTATTGGCGATACAGCGCCATGTCGCCGGTGCGCACGGCCGCTTGCAGCGCGCCGACCACGGCCGGGTTGTACATGTGGAACTCGCCGTCCGGCAGTGCTTTCATCAGGCCGCCGGCCGGCAGCGCGTAATGCGGATCACGCGCGGCGGCGAGCTGCGCGCGATATTCGTTTTCGATGTCGGCGAACGTCGCGCCGCCGATGCGCGAAGGAGTACCGGGGAAACATAGCTCAACGACTTCGTGATGCAGGCCGAGGATTTCGAACAGCCCGGCGCCGCGATAACCCGCGATCGAACTGATGCCCATCTTCGACAGTATCTTGAGCAGGCCCTTGCGGATGCCGCGCCGGTAGCTGCGGCCGATCTCGCTCGGCGCTTCGCCTGCGCGACCCTTGAGTTCACCGCGCCGGTTCATGTCGAACAGCGTCTGGTAGGCAAGATACGGGTATACCGCCGTCGCACCAAAGCCGATCAGGCATGCGCAATGATGCGCGTCGCGCATCGTGCCGGTTTCGACGAGCAGGTTGCAGTCACTGCGCAGGTTGAGTCGCAGCAGATGCGCGTGCACGGCACCGGTGGCGAGCAGGGCATGGATCGGCAACAAGCCGGGGGAGGAATAGCGGTCGGACAACAACACGAGCACGACGCCGTCGCGCACAGCTTCTTCGACCCGCCGACATAATTGTTCGAGGGCGGATTTGAGGCCCGTTCGCTCATCGAAATACAGATCGAACTTGCGTTGCCGGTGCACGTACTCGTCCAGCGCCAACACCTGACGCAACTTGCGCTGCGACAACACCGGTGAGGTCAGCATCAGCTGGCGCGCGTTCTCGGGCGAAAGGTCGAACACATTGCCTTCCTGCCCGATCTGCGTCACCAGCGACATGACCAGGCGCTCGCGCAGTGGATCGATCGGCGGATTCGTCACCTGCGCAAACGCCTGGCGAAAATATTCGTAGAGCGGCCGCGATTGCCGGCTCATCACGGCGATCGGCGTGTCATCGCCCATCGAGCCGGTGGCCTCGGCTTCGTCCTCGGCGAGCGCCTTGAGTACGATGTCGCGCTCCTCGCGCGTGAGCGCGAATTGCTTCTGGTAACGCGCAAGCAGTTCGGGCGCAAACGGCTCGGCGGCTAGGCCCGGATCGATCAGGTGCGATTCGAGATAGGCGACGCCGTCGCGCAACCAGCGTTTGAACGGCGCGCGCCCGGCATTGATGCGGTCGATCGCGGTCGCATCGAGCAGCGCGTGTTCGTGCAGGTCGACGGCGAGCATCTCGCCGGGACCCAGCTGGCCCTTGGCGACAATGCGTTGGTCGGCTACGTCCCAGAGGCCGGCTTCGGAAGCCACGATCAGATGTCCATCATCGCTGCGCGCCCAGCGCGCCGGACGCAAGCCGTTGCGATCGAGCGAGCACGCCGCGTAACGCGCATCGCACATGACCAGGCCCGCGGGGCCATCCCATGGTTCGGTGTGCAACGCGTAGTACTCATGGAACGCGGCGAGGTCCTCGTCGAGGTTGTCCTGCGCGCTCCATGCCGGCGGAATCAGTATGCGCATTGCGGCGAGCAGGTCGATGCCGCCGGCGAGCAGCACTTCGAGCATGTTGTCCAGGCTCTGCGAATCGGAACCCGCCGTGCTGACCAGCGGGCCGAGATCGGACAAATCCACAAGTGGACTTTTCCACTTCGACGCACGCGATTCCACCCAGGTGCGGTTGGCGCGAATCGTGTTGATCTCGCCGTTGTGCGCAAGCAAGCGAAACGGCTGGGCGAGGCGCCAGTTCGGCAGCGTGTTGGTCGAGAAGCGCTGATGGAAGGTCGCCGCGCAGGCGGCGAGGTCGGCGCGCTGCAGATCGGGAAAGACCTCGCGCAGGCGCCCCGGCGCGGCCATCGCCTTGTACACGATCGTCGCTGCGGAAAGGCTCACCGGATAGAAAATGTCGTCGCCGGCGGCAACGCGCTGCGTGCGCGCGCGCCGACGCGCACGGAACAGCGCGCGTTCGAATGCCGCTTCATCGGCGCCGTCGCCGGCATCGACGAAGACCTGCGCGATGCACGGCCGCGTCGCCGCGCCGAGTGGTCCGCACGCGCTTTCATTCACCGGCACGTCGCGCCAGCCGCGCGGTTGTAAGCCTTCTTCGCGCAAGCAACGTTCGAGCACGGACCGCTGCGTGACCGCGCTCGCGGCGTCGCGCTCAAGAAACATCAAGCCGGCCGCGAACAGCGGTCCCACCTCGATGCCGGCTTCGCGCGCCAGCGCGCGCAACCACGCGTCGGGCCGATAGAGAAGGATGCCGCAGCCGTCGCCGGTCACGCCATCGGCATTGATGCCGCCGCGATGGGACATCTTCGCCAGCGCGCGGAAGGCCTGATCCACGAGCCAGTCGCTGGCGCGGCCGTCGACATTCGCAATCAAACCAAAGCCGCAGCTGTCGTGTTCGAACGACGCGTCGTACAGGCCAAAGTTTTTGCGCTGCGTCATCCGCGAGCCGTCGCGCACGCGGCATTGGCGGATTCTGCCAAATCGCGCAAAAGCGAGGAATTACGGGCTATTCCTTCAGCACCGCTCCATGCAGGCCCACAGGCATGCGTGAGCGACTACAGCACAATTGCTGCTGCGCGTCAAAGACTTTTTGGACGGCTAAACGCCTTAGAGTGCGTCTGCGTCCGTTTCCCCCGTCCTGATCCGGATAACCTGTTCGAGGTCATAGACGAAAATCTTGCCGTCGCCGATCTTGCCGCTGTTGGCCGACTGCGTGATCGCTTCGACGACGCGCTCGGCGAGATTGTCGGGCACGGCGATCTCGAGCTTGATCTTCGGCAGGAAATCGACCACGTACTCCGCGCCGCGATACAGCTCGGTATGACCTTTCTGCCGGCCGAAACCCTTGACCTCGGTGACGGTGATGCCTTGCACGCCGATTTCGGCGAGCGCTTCGCGCACATCATCGAGTTTGAACGGCTTGATGATGGCCATCACCATTTTCATCGGATTACGCTCTGCGGGCTGTGCAAAAAGGATACACGAAACCCCGTGCGAAATTTCCTACAATGCAATCGGCGCCGGCCGACAGCGGCGCTGTCGCATGTTGGCTAAGCTGGCCGCGTCGAAACCTTGGAAAGATTGCCATGATCAACATTACCGCGATTGATGAACTGGCGCGCCGCCTGGCCGACCTCGTGCCGCCCGGCGCGCGCGATGCCCGCGACGAACTCTCGGCGAATTTTCGCGATGCCCTGCGCGCGGGCTTGCGCCGGCTCGACCTGGTCACACGCGAGGAATTCGACGTGCAGCGCGGCGTGTTGTTGCGCACGCGCGAGAAGATCGAGGCGCTCGAGGCACAAGTCGCCGCGTTGGAGGCGATGTCGGTGCACTCGCAGCTGTAGCCGATCTCCTGATTGATTTACCTGCCGCGCGACGCCGCGGCATGGTCGCTGTTTGTCCGGGAAATCCTCATGAGCTTGGCCATCGTCTACAGCAGGGCTCAGGATGGCGTCGCCGCGCCATCGGTGACGGTGGAAGTCCATTTATCCGGCGGACTTCCGGGAACCTCGATTGTCGGCCTTCCGGAAACCGCGGTGAAGGAAGCGCGTGATCGCGTGCGCGTGGCGATCCAGAATGCGCAACTCGAATATCCGTCGCGGCGTGTCACGGTGAGTCTGGCACCGGCGGACCTGCCCAAGGACTGGTCAATTGAAAAATATTTGGCATGATCGATAATAGCGACGGTCTATCTGACCATAGACAAGTCGCAGTGCCCTGGAAGGGCCTGCCCGTTGTAGCGCGTCCACCTGCCAGCCAGCGGAACGACAGCAGCCTGGGCACTCGGCCACTTGGACCATTGATTGATCGCCGTCCGACACACCGTGCCAGAAGGTCAGTGGCGCATCGTCGCGTTAGGCGGAATCAGCCAAGCAGGCCGTGACAACCTCGATCCGATTCAGCGCGTCTACCTACGCCCCATCACCGAACAGGGTAGTGAAGGTCCTCTTGAGCATCATGACCTGCCGCTGGGGGAAACGTTCGACCTGTTCTCCGGCGCCGGTCTCACAGATGGGGTACTCGACGCAAAACTAGACGGAAATCTTCGGCCTTTTAGCCTCAAGGTCGACGTCACGCGGGCAGCGATGCAGATCGTGCGTCGCGGCGATCGGGATCCCCGCTCCGGCGAATTCATTCTTCCGTGGCGAACGGATTTGTCGGAAACGTCCGACCTATACATGGCCGTCCTTCGTGACGCGCAAGATCGCTGGCAAGCCGTCGTTCCTTGTGCAGAGCTTTTTCGCTTCTACTACTTAACTTC
>Ga0207647_10002165_pt1 | contig 14984 bp, 9 predicted proteins | sample KBSCornC2_FD_184295 | JGI IMG/M metagenome (GOLD analysis project Ga0207647, IMG submission 184295) | Corn rhizosphere microbial communities from Kellogg Biological Station, Michigan, USA - C2 (SPAdes) (version 2) | ecosystem: Host-associated > Plants > Roots > Rhizosphere ...
CCGTGTGATCCAGCCAGCCGACCACACCCGCCACCAGCGGAGAGCCCGCAGCCTCCGCCAGCAGCCAAGGCGTGTCGTCTTCGTGCGCTTGGCTCTGGACCAATATCAGCTGCTCGACGCCGGTCCCGGCCACCACCTCGCTCACATCGGAAAGCACATGATCCTGATAGATCTGGCCAAGCTCAGGCGTGGGCCAGGTGCAGCCGTTGCGGCCGAGCCGCCAGAGATGGACGTGCGCGTCGATCACTGCGTGAAGCGGTCGCGCAGGTGCGAAGCGGCGAACAAGGCGACAACCGCGAAGCAGCCTGCCGGGACGAGCATCGCGTTCGCGATCGAATGCGTCTGGTCAGAGATTAGGCCCATCAGTGCTGTGAACGCCGCGCCGCCAATGATCGCCATCACGATCATCGCCGACCCGCTCTTGGTAAGCGGACCCAGTCCGCGCAGCGCGAGCACGAAGATCGTGGGGAACATGATCGACATGAAGAAGCTGGTGGCGACCAGCGCCCCGACGCCGATCGCGCCACCGACCAGTGCGCCGATCAGACAGAGCACCGCGCCAATCAGGCCATACACCATCATCAGCGGTGCACCGCGCACGCGCGTCAGCAGGGCGGTGCCTGTGAAGCGGCCGAGGATGAACAGGACGAGCGAGACGATCACCAATTTGGCGGCGTCGCGCTGGCTCAGATGCGGCAGCGCCGATCCGACATAGCGGATGGTGAAGCTCCACACCCCGACCTGCGCGCCGACATAGGCGAATTGTGCCAGCACACCGAACAGATAGCGCGGGCGGCTGAGCAGGGCGCCGAAGTCGGACAAAGGATGTGCCTCGCGCTCCTCGGTGACGACGGCGGGGAAACGCGTGCCCGCCAGCAGGAAGGCCCAGAGCAGCACGACCAGTGCGATGATGCTGTAGGGAATGAGCACGTTGCGCACCGCCTCGGGCCCCCCGCCAGCGGCGGCAGGCAGGATCAGGTAGGTGCCCATGGTCAGCCCGGTGATCGAACCCAATGGGTTGAAGGATTGAGCGAAGTTGAGCCGCCGCTCGGCATCCTCAGGCCGGCCGAGGCTGGCGATCATCGGATTGGCCGAGGTTTCGAGAAAGGCCAGCCCGCTCGCAATCACGAACAAGGCAAGCAGGAAGAGCGGGTAGCTGATCGCCAGCGCCGCGGGCCAGAACAAGGCGGCGCCGCATGCGAACAGCGCCAGGCCCGTGATCACCGCGCCCTTGTAGCCGAAGCGGATCATCGTCAGCGATGCAGGAATCGCGAAACAGAAATAGCCCAGATAGAAGGCCGACTGGACCAGCCCCGATTGCAGGTCGTTCAGCTGGAAGACGCTGCGGAAATGGGGAATGAGGATGTCGTTCAGGTTGTTGGCGACCCCCCACAGGAAGAAAAGTCCGGTGACCAGCACCAGTGCGCGTTTGCTTGCTCCCGCCTCAGCCATGCGTCATTCCGCCCTGTATCATCGCGACCTCCCCTTTGCTGACCCGACCTCGTTCGGGCATATTTTGCCGGACAAATAACGCGGCCCATCGCGCATGTGAAATATAAAAGCGGTTTTCATTGGTGGACCGCTGGGGCATTCGTCGCAAGATAAATAGGGGGAATCGAGTGGTGGAGATGTCGCGGAGGAGAATGATTGGCCTGGGATCGGCGCTGGCGCTCGCGCCCGCTTTGGTGCGCGCCGCGGATGTGCCGGCGTCGCTGGAAACCGTGCCACTCTGGCCCGGCAAGGTCCCGGGTGACATCGGCACGGTGATCAAGACGCGCATCGAAAACCAGTCGCACGATCCTGCGCACCCCGATCGCTGGACTTATGGAACGTCGCGCCCTGATCTGGTCGTCTGCCGACCGGCCGAGCCCAACGGAGCGGGTGTCCTGGTGATTCCCGGCGGCAGCTACGAATTTCACTCCTTCGACAATGAAGGGCTCGAGCAGGCGCGCTGGCTCAATGCCCTCGGCGTCACCGCCTTCATCCTCAATTACCGCTTGCCGGCGGAAGGGTGGGGCAACCGCGCCGACGTGCCGCTCCAAGATGCGCAGCGCGCGATCCGTGTCATCCGTCGTGATGCGGCGCGCTTCGGCGTTGATCCCGATCGTGTGGCAGTGCTCGGTTTCTCGGCCGGGGGCCATCTGGGTGGGTCGCTCGCGACCCGGCATGCGGAACGGGTCTATGCACCGGTGGATGCCGCCGACACCTTGTCGGCGCGGCCCGCCATCGCGGGCCTCATCTATCCGGTCGTAACGCTCGTCGGTGCGGCAACGCACGCCTGGTCGCGCCAGAACCTGCTGGGCGCCGACGCGCCGGCCGAGGCGCGCGAGCGGCGGTCGGTCGATCGGCGCGTCGATGCCGACACGCCGCCGCTCTTCTTGGTCCACGCCTCGGACGATGGAGCCGTGCCGGTCGCGAACAGCATCTCGCTCTACCAGGCGATGCTCGATCATAAGCGCCCCGGCGAGATGCATTTGTTCGACGAAGGTGGCCATGGCTTCGGCGTGCGCCTGCCTCAGAATATGCCAGCCTCGATCTGGCCGCGTCTGTTCGCGCGCTTCGCCGCACGCAAAGGCGTCTTCCCCGCCTCGGCGGCATGATCGGGCTGCTGTTCGGGCTGGCGGCGGCCACGGCGGAGCCGCCGCACTACCAGAGCTCGCCCGAGCGGCGAACCTTCACCGACGCGCGCAGCTATGGCGAATGGGAGGACGCCTATCTCGCCAAGCTCTGGTCGGCGATGAAGCAGGATTTCGGCGAACGCTACCTCTACGCCGATGCCGACAAAGCGCTGCCGCCGCCTCGGCCTAATGAAAAGCGTGTCGTCTTTATAGGCGATTCAATCACCGACCTCTGGGATCTCGCGCGCTTCTTTCCGGGCAAACCCTATATCAATCGCGGGATCGGCGGACAGGTCACGGCCCAAATGGTGCTCCGTTTCCAGCAGGACGTGGTGGCGCTCAAGCCCGCCGCGGTTGTCATCCTGGCCGGCATCAACGACCTTCATGGCGCGCTTCAGCGCGAGACCGACGAAGGGATTGAAACCAATTGGACAGCGATGGCCGACATGGCCGAAGCACATCATATCAAGGTGGTGTTCGCCTCGGTCACGCCGGTCAACAATTACACCGACAATGCGCGCTTCATGCTGGCGGACCGCGATCCGCAGCGGATCCGTAGGCTGAATGCCTGGCTCGCCGACTTCTGTCGCAAGCGCGGCTATCCGTTTGCTGATTATTACAAGGCCATGATCGACAAGAACGGGCTGCTCCGCGCGGATCTGACGCGCGACGGACTGCACCCGCTGGCACAGGGTTATGCCTTGATGGCGCCCGTGGCCAGAGCCGCACTCGATCGGGCGCTTCCGCCCCGACACTGACGGGCGTCCGCTCCAGTTCATATTGCCGTCAGCGTCCAGGACGGGCAGACTGCGGACAGGAGGGGTGCATGGCCGACAGGGACAATTTGGACGAGGAACGTCGTTATAAGGCGCCGGCGCTGGAGAAGGGGCTAGATGTGCTCGAGCTGCTCGCCACCACCTCTACGCCGATGACGCTTACGCAGATCGTGAACGAACTCGACCGTTCGCACGGCGAGCTGTTCCGCATGGTCCAGGTGCTCGAATTCCGCGGCTATATCGAACAGGATCCTTCGGCAGACGGTTATCTGCTGACCGATCGGCTTTTCTCGCTGGGCATGCAGCGCCCCAAGACCCATAGTCTGGTAGAGGTGGCACTCCCGGTGATGCGGCAGCTCGCCCAGGATGTCGGTCAATCCTGCCATCTCGCGCTCCACTCACTCGGCGATATGGTCGTCGTGGCGCGGATGGAGTCGAGCGAGCAATTGGGCTTCTCGGTCCGCGTCGGCTATCGTCGGCCGCTCGTGAAGTCGGCCTCGGGTGCAGTGCTTTATGCCTTCCAGCCTGAGGACGTACGTCGCCGCTGGGAAAAGCTGCTCAACCCGCCGCTGAGCGAAAAGGAGCTCGAAACGTGGCGCGCTCATGCTGACGACATACGTCAGCGCAAGGTTGCACTGACGCCCAGCCAGTTCGTCGCTGGTGTGACGGATATTTCCGCTCCGGTTATGCGCGGCGACATCGCCGCTGCGGCACTGACCGTGCCCTTCCTTGAGAAGCTGGGGCCGCAGGTTCCTAGGGAAGAAGCCGCGGAACGTGTTCAACAGGCTGCTCTCTCCATCGCCGACCAGCTGATCGAGAGTGACAGCCGCATTTAGCGGCTTATGCGCTTGCTCTCGCCGTCGTTTACAAATATGAAAATCCCGCTCACCTGCGAACGGAAACCGTTTCCGTGGGTGTGTCCATAGAGGCGGCCGAACTGCCGTATCGTAGGGGAGAGACGAGTGATCGGATGGCGATGGGCGGCCGTGTCGCGGCGATCGGGACGAGCTCGCGCGTGACCAGGATTACCGGCATCAGGGTGTTCGACCTCCGCTTTCCGACCGCGCTTGCGCTGGACGGGTCGGACGCCATGAACCCCGACCCCGATTATTCGGCAGCCTATTGCATCCTCGACACGGATGGCGACCACGAAGGTCATGGTCTGACCTTCACGATCGGGCGTGGCAACGACATCTGCTGCGCCGCGATACGCGCGCTCGCACCTTTAGTCGTGGGCCTGGAGCTTGATTGGATCCGTGCGGACGGTGCGCGTTTCTGGCGGCATATGACCGGCGACAGCCAGTTGCGCTGGATCGGCCCGGAGAAGGGCGTCATCCATCTCGCCACAGGCGCGGTCGTCAATGCCGTTTGGGATCTTCTCGCCAAGGATGCCGGCAAGCCGCTGTGGCAATATATCGGCGAGATGAGCCCGGCGGAAATCGTGGCGCAGATCGACTTCCGCTACATGACCGATTTCATCACCCCCGAAGAGGCCGTGGCGCTCCTTGAACAGCGCGCTGTCGGTAAGGAAGCGCGGATCGGCACGCTGAGGGCACAGGGTTACCCCTGCTATACGACCTCGGCAGGCTGGCTCGGCTATTCGGACGACAAGTTGCGGGCGCTCTGCAACGAGGCACTCGCGCAGGGCTTCCGTCATGTGAAGATCAAGGTCGGCGCCGACGCGGCCGATGATCGCCGCCGGCTCGCCATCGTCCGAGAGGTGGTGGGCCCCGACATCAAGGTGATGATCGACGCCAACCAGGTGTGGGAGACGAATGAGGCCGTCGATCGGGTGCGCGATCTCGCCTTCGCCAATCCCTGGTTCATCGAGGAGCCGACCAGTCCGGACGACATTGAAGGGCATCGCGAAATACGCCGCGCGGTCGCTCCGATTCAAGTCGCGACTGGCGAGATGTGTCAAAATCGCATCCTCTTCAAACAGTTCATCGCCCGCGGTGCGATCGACATCGTTCAGCTCGACGCCTGCCGGCTGGGCGGGGTAAACGAGGTGCTGGCCGTGCTGCTAATGGCGGCCAAGGCGGGTCTGTCGGTCTGCCCGCACGCAGGCGGCGTCGGGTTGTGCGAATATGTCCAGCATCTGTCGATGATCGACTATCTCTGCTTCGCCGGCACGACCGAAGGCCGCGTCGCCGAATATGTCGATCATCTGCACGAGCATTTCGTCGACCCCTGCATAGTGGCGAACGCAGCTTATCAGGCGCCGAGCGCGCCCGGTTTCTCGATCGAAATGAAGCCGGCGACGCTCACGCGCTATCTCCACGATCCGGAAAAGGCCACCGCAGCATGAAGATCGGTCGTCGTGCCTTCCTCGCCGGCAGCGCTGCCATCGGCGCCGCGGCCCGCGGGGCCTCGATCTCGCCCGATTGGGCCTCGCTCGGGCAGGTTTACAATGCCCCGGACTGGTTCCGCGATGCCAAGTTCGGCATCTGGGCGCATTGGAGCGCGCAATGCGTGCCCGAAGCGGGCGACTGGTACGGCCGCTTGATGTACGCTCAAGGCCAGCCGGCCTACGAACATCATCTCAAACATTACGGCCATCCTGCCGATCACGGATTTCTTGAAATTGAAGGTGCCTGGAAGGCCGAGGCGTGGGACCCCGAGGCGCTGATCGCCCTCTACAAGAAGGCCGGCGCCAAATATTTCATGGCGCTCGCGAGCCACCACGACAATCTGGATACCTGGGCGAGCAGCCACCATCCGTGGAACGCCATGCGCGTCGGCCCGAAGCGCGACATTGTCGGCACGTGGGAGAAATTGGTGCGCGAGGCTGGGCTGCGCTTCGGCGTGAGCAATCACAGCTCGCATGCCTGGCACTGGTGGCAGACCGCTTATGGCTATGACGCCGAAGGGCCACGGCGGGGCGAGCGTTACGACGCATTCAAGCTCACCAAGGCCGATGGCAAGGGCAAATGGTGGGAAGGACTCGACCCGCAGGATCTCTATACGGGCTCCTGGTATCCGGCGCCTGACGGCATCACATCGATCAAGGCTATGGACGCCTGGCACGACGCGCATGACGGCCAATGGCTCGAGGATTCACCGCCCGCGCCCGCGGCCTTCGTCGCCAACTGGTTGGCGCGGCAGAAGGAGCTGGTCGAGAAATATCGGCCCGACATGGTCTATTTCGACGATACGGGCATCCCGTTCGGCCGGACCGGGCTGGAAGCCGTCGCGCATTATTATGAAAAGTCGATCGAATGGCACGGCAAGATCGATGTCGTCGCTACCGGCAAGAAGCTGACCGACATCCAGCGCCGCGCAGTGATGGAGGATATCGAGCGCGGCTATAGCGACCACCTGCGCGCCGAGCCTTGGCAGACCTGCACCTGCATCGGGGACTGGCATTACAATCGTCAGCGCTTCCTGGACAAAAGCTACGTGCCCGCGGAGCAGGTCGTTCAACGGCTATGCGACATCGTCTCCAAGAACGGTAACCTGCTCCTGTCCATCCCAGTGCGCGGCAACGGTACGATCGACAGCGAAGAAGAGAAGATCGTCGCCGGGATCACCGCCTGGATGGCGGTGAATGGCGAGGCGATCTACGGATCGCGTCCGTGGCGGATCTACGGTGAAGGTCCGACCAAGGTGGACGGCGGCATGTTCAGCGAAGGCAAGGTCACGGGCTTCCAGTCCGATGACGTGCGCTTCACCGTCAAGAACGGCGCGCTCAACATGGCGATGCTGCGCTGGCCCGGGGGGCCGGTGCGCGTACGGGCGTTGGGCCTGGGACCGCTCAATGGCGCTAAAATCGCGCGTGCAAGCCTTTTCGGAGGAGGCGCGGTGACGGTGCAGCAGAGGGCGGATGCTGCGACCTTCACTTTGCCGCGAGCCGGTGCCGGCCAGTTCGTGCCGGTGCTGCGCCTTGAAGGGGCCGGCTTGGCTTAGGGCTGCTTTACCGTGAGCGGCTGCCCCTCATAGCTCAGACTGATCGCGCCGGCCTCGTTAAAACCCGGTGCTACCGCCCTGTCCGGCGTGTAGAACCGCACCGCGATAGCGCGCTTGGCCGCCATGCCGTCATAGCTGCCCGCGAGCGCACCGATTGTCAGTGTGCGGCTCGCCTGATCCCAGCGGATCGGCACGCGAGCATATTTGCCGCGGGCATAGGCTTCGCTGACGCCATCATCGTCGTAGAGCGAGAATTGCCCGTCGGCGCCGGTGAAGACGTGCAGCACGATCGGGCCGCCAGGCTGCTGGCTCGTGTTCATGATCTCGGGGCCGGTGGGAACGATCGAGCCTGCACGCACGAACAGTGGCATGCGTTCGTACGGCGCGGCAGCGTCGATCGTTTGCCCGCCTTTGAGATAAGCACCGCTGTTGAAATCGTACCAGTCGGCGCCGGCCGGCAAATAGACTTTACGGGAACGGGCTTGAAAGGCGGTGATTGGCGCCACCAGGAATTCCCGGCCGAACAGATATTCGTCAGCGATATTCCAGGTCCGACGGTCGGCCGCGAAATCCATGACCAGGCCGCGCATGATCGATCCGTCTTTCAGCGTCGTGTCGGCGGCGAGCGTGTAGACATAGGGCAGCAGCCGGTACCGCAGCTTGTCGTACCAGAGCATCGACGCCTGCGTCGCGGGATCGTCCGCCGAGATTTCATAAATCTCTCGGTGCGGGAATTCGCCGTGGCTGCGGAAGAGCGGGCTGAATGCGCCGAACTGGAACCAGCGCAGGTTGAGCTCGCGCCATTCGGCCTGGGCTTCGGGGCGCTGGCGGCTGTAGCGATCCTCAACCGCGAAGCCGCCAATGTCATGCGTCCAGTTGGGCAGGCCCGACATGGACAAGTTCACCCCGGCCGAGATCTGGTTGCGCAGATCATCCCAGCGTGCCGCCGTATCGCCCGACCAGACCGCCGCGCTTGCGCGCTGGAGCCCGCCAAAGCCCGAGCGGGTCAGGATGAAAGGACGCACATCGGGTCGGGCCGCGCGCAGCCCTTCCGCAACGCCCTGTCCGTGGACCAGAGGATAGGAGTTGAAGAAGGCGGCGGCAGGGCCGAGGGCCGTTGGACCCATCGCCTCCATCCGCTCCTCTATCGATAGATTGGAATGGACGTCGGGCTCCGTCGCATCCAGCCACCACGCGTCGAACCCCTTGCTCACCAGCTTGTCGTTGACTTGGCTGAAATACAGCGCTCGCGCGCCCGGCGCATATGGATCGTAGACGGTGCTGAGATAGCCGGGTCCGACCCAGTCCTTGAGACCAGTGATGAGGTTGCCATGATATAGCCAGCCATGCGCATCCAGTGCCTTGGCGTTATCGGTGTTCGGGTAGAATTTCGGCCAGACCGAAATCATGATCCGCGCATTCGCAGCATGCACTTCGTTGACCAGGCCGACCGGGTCGGGGAAACGCGTTTTGTCGAAGTCGTGGCTGCCCCATTGGTCCTGCGGCCAGTAGAACCAGTCCTGCACGATCGTATCGAGCGGAATGCTTCGCTTACGATATTGACGCACGACGTCGAGCAGCTGGTCCTGCGTCTCATAACGCTGCCGGCTTTGCCAGAAGCCATAGGCCCATTTGGGCATCATCGATGCCTGACCGGTGAGGTCGCGATAGCCCGCGATCACGCCGTCCATGCTGTCGCCGGCGACGACATAATAATCGAGCGCGGTGCCTGCTTCGGATGACATCCACAGTGAATGGCGATCGGGCGCGGGCAGGGGATCGCTATGGAACAAGGCGATATAGCCGGCATTCGGCTCCCACTCGATGCGGATCGCGACGGGTTTGCCCTTGGTTAGCGGCAGATCGAAATTGTGGTACCAGGGATTCCAATTCTGGCGCCAGCGATCGAGCACCGGCTTTCCATCGGCATAGAGCTTGAAATAGCTGGAAGCGTAGAGCCGAAATTTGTGCACGCCCGTGGCCGTGGGTGTGATCGTGCCCGTCCAAACGACATGCTGTGTATCGACTGCGACGCCCGCGGTATTCTGGCCGGTGTCCGAGGACGCAACCGTGCGTGCCTTTGCAGGCGCCGGCCAATTTTTCTGATCGCGAATATATTGATAATTGATCGTCGGCTCGGTGCGGCTGACAACCAGCTTATTGCCGAGATAATAATCCGCTTTCCAGCCTCTGTCCGCCGCCGCGAAGGAATAAGGCGTCGGATTGCCGAAACGGGTGATGGAATTGTTGTCCCACAGCAGCCCGTAATTGCGCGTCGAGACGACGAATGGGATTGCTATGTCCATATTGTGCTGGGCGAGTTCGACATCCTCGCCATTGTAATTCATCTGCGCATTCTGGTGCTGGCCGAGGCCGTAAAAGCCTTCGTCAGTGCCGCGGTTGAACTGCTGACTGGTCGCGAGATAGGTTTTGCCGTCGAGCGTCACCGGCTTGAAAGCGCCGCGCGCTGCCTCATCGAGCAGGAGCTTGCCGGTTGCGTCGAGGACGCGCACCTGACCGTCGGCCAGGCGAATCTCGGCGCTCGCCTTCGGTAGCCTCAACCTGACCATGCCGCCACTCTCGGTGATCGCCGGATCGCCGTGCGGTTTTGCAACCACCATCAGGCTCGGCGGCAGAGAGTCGAAGCTCCCCTCGGGAAGGGCCGTGACGCGGAATGTACCATCGCCATAAGCGAGGACGCGTACGCGCTTGGCGGGCCCGGAACCGGCTGTCACGATCACGCCCTGGTCGATGCGCTCGACCGGAGCCGCACTCAGTGGCGTTGTGGCGAGTAGGCACGCAACGAAAAGGCGCTTCATCGACTTCCTCCCGGCCGAGCGGATCGGATGCCCGCGTTTACGGCTCTGCTTTGCTACAGGTGCAAGTCGGTTTCGCCAATGAATTACGCGTCGATATTGGCGCGTTCCAGCCGCGGTGACAGCAGGTGAATCGCGAGCAAGGCGACGAAATAGGATCCACCCGCCACGGCGAAGATCGCCGAATAGGTGCCGATGCTATCGAGTATCTTGCCGATATAGAGTGAGAACAGCATGCCGCCCACTGCGCCCACGGTACCGCCAATGCCGATCACGGATCCGACCGCGTAACGGGGGAAGGTATCCGACGGTACAGTGTAGAGATTGGCCGAGAAAGCCTGATGGCCGGCCGCGGCGATGCCGATGATGAGCACGTTGATCCAGACGCTGTCGATATATTGCGTCGTTACTACGGGTAGGATCGCGATCGCGCAGATCAGCATCGTCAGCTTGCGCGCCTTGTTGGGCGTAGCGCCCACCCGCATCATGCGCCCGGAGAGCCAGCCGCCGGCGACGCTGCCGACGTCCGACAGCAGGTAGATGGCCGCGATCGGCAGGCCGAAGCCGACCAGATTGAGATGGTAAGTGTCATGCAGATAAGGCGGCAGCCAGAACAGATAGAACCACCAGATCGGATCGATGAAGAATTTGCCGAGCGCATATGCCCAGGTCTCGCGACGCGTGAGCAGCTTCACCCACAACCCTTTGACGCGCACCGGGGGATCGGCCGGATCCTGCCGGATGTGCGCCAGCTCGGCCGCACCGACGCGCTTGTGCGTGTGCGGGTCGCGATAGAGTGCCAGCCACGCAATCACCCAGAGTATGCCCAATACGCCGGTGACGACGAAGGCCATCCGCCAGCCATAGGCGATGGTGATGGCGGGCACGATCAGCGGAGTAAGGATCGCGCCGACGTTCGAACCGGCGTTGAAGATGCCGATCGCGAGAGCGCGCTCCTTCTGCGGAAACCAATCGGTCACGGCCTTCACGCCCGATGGGAAATTGCCGGATTCGCCGATGCCCAGACCGAACCGCACCATCGCGAGCTGGGTGATCGAATGCACGCCGCCGTGGAGCACGTGGAAGAGGGTCCAAACGCCGACGGCGAAGGCGTAGCCCAGCCGGGCACCGACCCAGTCGACGAATTTCCCGAAACCCAGATAGCCGATCGCGTAGGCGAGCTGAAAATAGAAGACGAGATTGGCGTAATCGCCTGCGGTCCAGTGGAATTCCGGGCGTAGATAATCAGGCTCCAGGACCCCGATCATCTGCCGATCGACATAATTGATCGCCGTCGCCGCAAACAGCAGAGCGCAGATCACCCAGCGATAGCGTCCGACCCGTTCCGCCGCGGCCGCAATCTCCGCCTGCTCGGTCTCGCTTGTCGCCATAATTCCCCTCCGCTCTGGATTATGCGGTCTTTGCCGCCTCGATAGCGCAGGTAGTGCCAGATATTCGCCGATGCGTACCAGGATATTTTTGTCGCATCCCACCTTCCGAACGTGGGTTACCATCGCCCCGGGAGAGAGACACCTCGTCGGGTTTGCCCGCGGCAACAGCAATTCCGTTCTACGGCGGCGAGATGCGCATTCCCTAGATAAATGTCATCGCCGATTGACACGGGCAGGCGATTAGGCGCCAAATCACTACCGCGGGGGGGTGCGGCATGAAGCTTGTGCGCGATCCGAACGAAATTGGGTGGGTCGGCGAACTGGTCGTCGCGTGTGCCGCTGTCGGCTTTGCTCTGCTTGGGCGGGCGATAATCGATATGATAGCGCCCGGTGTCTTGCCGTTCGCACTAGCATTTCCTGCCGTAATCTTTGCCGGCCTATTTGGCGGCGCCCGCGTAGGCGCTGCCGTAGCGATAGTTCTGCAAATATTTGTGTGGTATTTCGTACTGCCGCCGCACCGCAGTTTTGCGCTCTCCTTCGCCGAAGTGGTGAGCTTGATCTTCGCCACGCTGTCGCTCGCTCTCACTCTCTGGATCATTGCGGCGTACCGCAGGGCTGCGAGCGGACTTCAAAAGGAAACGCAACGGCGGGCCGATCTTCTGTCGCTCGCGCTGCGGGAGGTTGATCACCGAACCAAGAACAATTTCCAGATTGCGGCGTCCCTTCTGCAATCCCAAGCCGCAACCCAGCAGGATCCCACACTCGCCCGAGAGCTACGCACCGCCGCCGGGAGGCTGGTTTCGATTGCGGAGGTCTATGCCGATCTCGCGCTCAGCAGCGCCGACCTCTCGACGGTGATGCTGCAAAATTATTTGCGCGAATTATGCACGCGCTTCCGCCGGACGATGCTGCCGCCCACGGTGAAGCTTCGCTTTCACGGCGAAACGATTGAAGTCCCGGCGCAGGCGGCAACGACGATCGGACTGATCGTCAATGAATGCCTCACCAATGCTGCCAAGCACGCCTTTCCTGGCGGCACGGGGACTATTCACGTTGCGACGCGGCGTGAGGAAGGCGCGATTGTGGTCGAGGTGCGGGACGACGGCGTTGGGAGTGTAGCGGGCGAGACTGGGGCTAGCATCTGTGCTGGCACCGGCTCGACGTTGATCGCGACGCTTGCCAAGTCGATCAAAGCTACGTTCGTCACGGAAGACGAAGGCGGGCGTCATTGCATGCTGCGCGTGCCGCTCTCTGACGAAAGCCAAAGCCACGTTGCTTAGGAGATGAGCCTTGAAGGGCGGCTGATGATGTGCCTTCTACGCGGATCTCAGTTCATCGCTAAAATGTAACGCTTCGCCGCTGGACGCCGCGGCAATTTGCGCGCAGAAAAGCCGCAAAGGGAGAATCGGATGCGCAAGGGTCTGGCGTTCGTCGTCCTGCTTTTTGCCCTCGCGCTGGCCGCACCATGGCGCGTTTTCGGCGACTCTCCCACCAGCGTGGTCAATGCCGTTATCGGGCGTGATACTCTGGGCATCACGCGCTTCACGGTGCGGTTTTCGGCGGCAGTCGCGCCGCTTGGTCAGGGGACCGCTCCGCTGACCATGGCTTGCGCGGTTCCCGGCGCGGGCCGCTGGGTTGATCCGCAAACCTTCGTCTGGGAATTTGCCCGACCGCTGCCCGCAGGCCTCTCTTGCTCGGCTACGCTTAATGACGGGCTGAAGGATGCCGGCGGCGGTGGGGTCGTCGGTACACGGCGCTTCCCGATCGACAGCGGTGGGCCGGTTCCCTTGGCATTGCTGCCGGCCTCTGGAGAGACCGAAATCGAGGAGGACCAGGTCTTTCTCGCAGCCCTGAACGGTCCCGTAGATCGGCCTTCGATTGCAGCCGGCGCTTATTGCGCGGTCGAGGGCATTGGCGAGCGGATTGCAGTCGACGTGTTGCCGCCGCGCGTGGCGGAGCAGGTGCTACCCGCGACGCAATCAAATTGGGCGACAGAGTCCTTCCTCGAGAATGCGGGGCTTCCGCATCCATTGCCGCTGGCGGCCAAAGCGCGGCAGACGGCGCTCGCCAATGTGGTCGCCCTCAAATGCCGGCGTCCGCTGCCGCCAGGACACGACGTCGCGCTGGTATGGGGTAGGTCGATCCGCAGTCCCGGCGGTCGTGTCGCGGGTGTGGATCATCGCTACGACTTCAAGGTTCGGAAGGAATTTTCCGCGCGGCTGACCTGCGCCCGCGCAAATGCCAACGCCGGTTGCGATCCGATCGAGCCGATCAGCGTCCAGTTCACGGCACCGGTCCGGCGGGCGGATGCGATGCGGTTGCGGCTCGACATCGGATCCGGTCGACAGCTGGCACCCAAGCCCGCGGAGGGCACCAACCCGACGGTTGAGGCAGTCAGCTTCCGGACGCCGTTTCCACCGGCGATCACCGCGCACCTGCTGATGCCGCCGAACCTGCGCGACGAAAGCGGACGCCCGCTCGCCAATGCGCGGCGCTTCCCTCTCGACGTAGAAATCGCTGATGCACCGCCGCTGGTGAAGTTTGCGGCGCCATTCGGCATTCTCGAATCGCGCGAAGGCGGCGTGCTGCCGGTCACCGTGCGCAGCGTCGAGCCGCGCCTGATGGGCAATATCGCGGCCCTGTCGGGCGCCAAAGCCCGCATCAATTCGGATGATGACGCGGCCATCGCCTCCTGGCTGCGCCGTGTAGCCAAATCGCAAGCCGATGATTTCCGAGATGAGAAACGCGCCGGCAACACTGTCACCATCAATCACACGGGTGATCGTTCGTTGCTGAGTGGGTCTTCCGACGTCACGCCGATGCAGCTTCGGCTTCCGAATGGCGGCCGCAAGATGGAGGTGGTCGGCATCCCGCTCGAGAAGCCGGGATTCTACGTGGTCGAGCTGGCCAGCCCGAAGCTGGGCCGCGCCCTGTTGGGGCGTCCGGCGACGCGTTATGTCGCGGCTTCCGCGCTCGTCACCAACATGGCGGTCCATTTCAAATGGGGCCGCGGTGCTTCGCTCGCCTGGGTGACGGCACTGGATACAGGCAAGCCGGTCGGCGGCGCTACGATCAGCGTCACCGACACCTGCTCCGGCCACACATTCGGCACGGGCAGGACCGATGCCAGCGGCCGGTTGCTGGTCCGCGGCCTGCCCGATCCGTCGAGCGCCAGCGATTGTGACGAGCGCGGTACGGAATCCCCCCCTCTCTTGGTATCGGCGCGCAAGAACGGCGACATGTCGTTCGTGCTGACCAGCTGGAACGAGGGCATCCAGCCGTGGAATTTCGACCTTCCTTACGGTTGGAGCGCGCCGGAGCCGATCTTCCACACGATCTTCGATCGCACCTTGCTGCGCGCGGGCGAGACGGTTCACATGACGCACGTTTACCGCCAGCCGACGCTTGCAGGCTTCCGCACCGGCGGCGCGCTGCGAGGCATGCTGCAATTCAAGCATCGCGGGTCGGATATGGAGT
>Ga0207647_10002166_pt1 | contig 14984 bp, 11 predicted proteins | sample KBSCornC2_FD_184295 | JGI IMG/M metagenome (GOLD analysis project Ga0207647, IMG submission 184295) | Corn rhizosphere microbial communities from Kellogg Biological Station, Michigan, USA - C2 (SPAdes) (version 2) | ecosystem: Host-associated > Plants > Roots > Rhizosphere ...
CTTCTTCGCGGAGTTGGGATTTGCGGCCATAAAGCCACCCCTTCCACTCCATGTTGGCGTCCTGGAGCATTGCAGGCGAAATGCCCGTGTCTACGCCGACAAAACGCCAGCGTTCTTCGTTCACATTCCACTCCTGCTCGATTTGTACGACCTTGCCGATTTTGCCTGACCGAACAATGTCCCGTACCGCCAATGGATATGGTTCGCTGCGGTGCTGGGTGCCCATCTGCACGACCTGCTTCGACGCCCTCACGACATCGCGTGCTTCTTTGGCTTCGGCAAGCACATTGGCGAAGGGCTTTTCGACGTAACAATCCTTGCCTGCCTGCACCACATCAATGCACAGCTTCGCATGCTGGAAATCCGCGGTCGCGATCATCACGCCATCGATGTCTTTCCGCGCCAGCATCTCTTCGGAGTACTTGAATTGCTGCGGTTCCGTACCGAAGGCCTTCTTCACCTGTGCGGCACGCCGGTCCCGCGCCAGGCTCCACAGATCGCAAAGGGCAACGGTTTCCACCGGCAGCTGTTTTGAGGCCAGATGCGCCATATGCACATGGCCTTCGCTCCGGTCTCCGCATCCCAGCTGCGCCAAGCGGATGCGATCGTTCGCTCCGAGTATTCGGGCATAAGAACGCGCTTCCATGCTGCTAGCCATTAACATTCCCCCGGCGCCCTTCAGAAAGGTCCGTCGGTCGATCTCGTCCGTCTCTCTCATTGCGTCCCTCTCAGAAAGTTAAGATATCTGCGAATCAGTCCTAGCCTGCTAGTCCAAGACCGTTTAGTTCAGCCGCGGACTCGCGGTCGAGGTAAACCGTCGCGTCGGGATGCGTCCGCAGTATCGTGGAGGGACATTCTGTTGAAATCGGCTCCTGGAGCGTACGCCGCATGATTCGCGCTTTGCGGGGTCCAGGTACAGACACGATTAGCTTAGATACGCGTAGCAGGGTTGGAATTGTGAGTGTAATAGCCTCTTCCGGGACCTCTTGGAAGGTATTGAACCACCCTTCCGCGAACTGCTGCTGGCGGCACACCGCATCCAAGTGCACGATTTTCACATCCACGGGATCCTTGAAATCTGCCTCACCCGGATCGTTGAAGGCCAGGTGGCCGTTCTCTCCGATGCCTAGCAAACACAGCTGCGGATCAGCTGCCCGCAACTGCTCAGCGTAATCACGGCATAGCTCTGTCAAGTCCCGCGCAGTGCCGTTCACCTCCAGGAAATCGCGCATGGGGACGCGACTGGTCAACCTTTCGCGAAGATAACGGCGAAACGAGGCTGGATGATCTTCTGACATACCGACATACTCATCCATGTGAAAGCCTCGTACCTTCCCCCACGGCACAGAATCGATTTCAGTCAATGCTTTCAAAGTCGCGATCTGTGAAGCGCCGGTCGCAAAAATGACCCCGATGCTCTCAAGCGTCCTTCCCAGCTCTCTCAATGCTGCCGCGGCAGCGTTTGCGGCGGCAGTTCCTGCCTCCTCACGGCTCGGGTGAATCTCCAGCTTTAACTTTCCGCATTCGAGATGTTTTACCGTACTGTTTGTCATGTTCTTCTGCTTAATCTCCTGAGGGTTAGTCCCTCGTTGATCTCGCCATTCCCAGGGCTACGATCCGCTCGGCGAACAACTCAATCCATTCCGCAACCCGGCCATCCTCTACTTTCAATATCCTGCCCGCCACCAGGACGTTACGCTCAAAATCCGGCGGCGCGCCAAATACCCTATTCGGGCTCACACCGTACAGTCTGTAGAGGCGCCGGCCCACTTTAAGGAGTCGCCCCTGTTTGTAGCACTCATTTGCGTCGATCCATCATTTTGAGAACTCCGGCCATGTGTCCGCGGTAATTCACGCTGTCGTTGTGTGCCGGAGGTGTGCCGCATCAGGCGGGATACCTATGCATCTGAGTCTCGCGATAGGGCGACAGGACCATAGTGCGTCATGCCGCTAGCAATGCGCCACATCGCACGCTCGGGGCGAATCACTTGATCGGTGGTGCAGATCGCTGAATAGGCAGTTACAATTGACCGACAATCCCGGCACTGTCGCTCTCCAATTGTCGAATAGGAGCTCTTGAAATGGGCCTCCTGGCAAATTTCAAAATTCGCACCAAGGTTCTCATCGCCTCGATTCCGCTGGTTGTCATGATCATCCTGGCGGCCATATACGCGTCGGTTGGGATGAGCAACATCGACCGCCGGTACAGCGACCTGATCAGCAGAGATGTCAAGGCCCTCCACAACCTGACCGTCGCGCGAGTGATGAATAACCGATACGGCCAACTCCTCTATGCAGAAATTGCTGAGCCTGACCCTGTCAGCAAGCGAGCGCTCGACGCAGAACTTGATCAGACAGTCCAGGAATTTCACTCAGCCGTTGCAGACGCGAAGACCGAAACGCCGAGCCTGACCTCGAAGATCAATGCAGTCACCGTCCTGTTCGACCAAGCGGTTTTCGACTCCCGCCCGGTTCGCGAGGCAGCGATGATCAACGACAATATCAAAGCCATGACGCTGACGCGTGAGGCCTTTGCTCCGGTACTGAATAAGGGCAGGCGGGCTTTGATTGACCTGGCTGACGAACTGCACGCGACGGTCGATGAGCGGTCGACTGAACTCTCTGCGACAACGCACCGTACGATCTTGATCACGTGGATCGTGATTGCACTTGGTATGGCCGCATCGTTCATCATTGCGCTCTCCATCGTGCAGGTTGAAGTCGTCAAGGTCGTGCTGTCGTTCCGAGGCCGGATTCTGGATGTAGCGGAAGGGCGGCTGGATCTGCCCATAGCGAATCTCGACCGTCCCAACGAGATTGGCGAGATGAGCCGCGCGCTGCAAATTTTGCAGGTCGGAGCCCGGGAACGGGAGATACAGAGCTGGGTCAAAACCCAGGTTGCAGCCACCACGGAACGATTGCAGTCGACAGAAGACTTCCCGGACTTCGCAACAAGCCTGCTGTCGCAAATATCGGAATCGTTAGACCTGCTGTACGGCGCTTTCTACCTCGCCGACCAAAGTCAGATGCGCTTCACGCGCGTCGGAGCCTTCGCGACAGATGTCTCGATGGAACCGCGGACATACGCGCTCGGCGAAGCTTTGGTCGGGCAGGCTGCTGTTGAACGCCGCAGTCTCAAGATCGTATCCACCGCCAACAACCCCCTGCAGGTAACCGCGGGTGTGGGAGCTCTGACGCCGGCCTGCGTCCTTTTTATCCCTGTGCTGAATCAGGACGCCGTCCTTGCGGTCATCGAACTGGCACCTTCTGCTCCGGTTTCGGGTCGTCAGCAGTCGCTGCTCGACGCGTTGTTACCGACGGTGGCGCTCAACACCAAGATTTTGATGAGCAAGCTGGAGACCGGAAAGCTGCTTGAGCACACTCGGACACAGGCTGCGGATCTGGCCGTAGCCAAAGAGGCGGCCGAAGCCGCCACCAAAGCCAAGTCCGATTTTCTCGCCAACATGAGCCATGAAATCCGCACACCGATGAACGCGATCATCGGCATGACGCATCTGGCCTTGAAGACGCAGTTGTCGCCCAAGCAGGAAGATTATCTGAAGAAGGTAAAGTCTGCCGCGCAATCGTTGCTCGGGATCATCAACGACATCCTCGACTTTTCAAAGATCGAGGCGGGCAAGCTCGACATCGAGAAGACAGATTTCAGGCTGGAGGATGTGCTCGACAATCTGTCGACGATTGTTGGCCAGAAAGCGCAAGACAAGAATCTGGAGTTTCTGATCGCCGCCCAGCACGACATTCCGCACAACCTGATCGGTGACCCGCTGCGACTCGGGCAGATCCTGATCAACCTGGTAAACAACGCCGTCAAGTTCACGGATCACGGCGAGGTGGTGGTGACGGCTGCTCTTGAGGAACAGCTGGCAGACCGGGCCAAGGTGAAGTTCTCAGTCCGCGACAGCGGGATCGGCATGACACCAGAGCAAAGCGCTCGACTATTCCAGGCGTTCGCGCAGGCGGATACTTCGACGACGCGAAAGTATGGGGGCACTGGGCTCGGGCTGTCTATCTCCAAGCGCCTGGTTGAGATGATGGAAGGCAACATCTGGGCCGATAGTGAGCCTGGCCATGGCAGCACCTTCCATTTCAATGCCTGGTTCGGTATCGGGACACAGGAGAAGCGCAAGCGCTTCATACCTGATCTCGCGGGGGTCCGCGCCCTGGTCGTCGATGACAATGCCCAGGCCTGTGAAATTCTAACCGACGCACTTCGCGTATTTGCACTCAGAGCGGAATCGGCGTCGTCTGGGGAGGACGCCGTACGGGAGATAGCCGCCGCAGATTCGCAGGATCCCTACCAACTGGTGCTGATGGATTGGCACATGCCGGGAATGGACGGCCTGGAGACGAGCCGCATCATCAAACGCAATGACCGGCTGCAGCACATTCCGAAGATCGTGATGGTAACTGCATTTGGACGAGAAGACATCCGGACCAAAGCAGAGGAAATTGGAATCGACAGCTATTTGCTGAAGCCGGTGAATTCGTCGCTCCTTTATGACACCCTGGTCGATTTGTTCGGTGTTGCCGGGCTCGAGGATCAACGTTCCCGCACGAGGAGAGACGACGCCGATGTCCATGACGCGACTGGCATCCGCGTGCTGCTGGTCGAAGACAACGAGATGAACCAGCAGGTCGCGACGGAGTTGCTGCAGAGTGCCGGAGCTATCGTGACGGTGGCGAACCACGGTGGCGAGGCGGTAAACATCCTAACGGAAGGCCATCAGCCTCCGCCGTTCGATGTTGCCTTCATGGACCTGCAGATGCCTGAGATGGATGGCATCACGGCGACCAAAATATTGCGGAGTCACCCGGGCCTGCGAAAGTTCCCCATCATCGCGATGACGGCTCACGCCCTTGTTGAAGAGCGCGAGCGCTGCATTGACGCAGGCATGAATGATCACGTGTCGAAGCCGATTGATCCTGAGGTCCTGTTTGCCACGTTGCTGCGATGGGCGAAGCCGCAACGGAAGCAAACCATCGAGCCGCAGGCGACACCCACAAGAACCGCAGATGAGATAGTTCTGCCGGAGATAGCGGGTATCAATGTGACCGATGGTTTGAGGCGAGTTGCTGGCAACAAGCGTCTCTATCGCGATCTGCTGATGCAGTTTGCGACGAAAAGCGATCCTGCCTCCGAAATCGCAGCCGCACTTAAGAGCGGTGACGCCAAGCTGGCCGAGCGCCTCGCGCATACGGTGAAAGGGGTTGCCGGAAATATCGGAATTATGGAAGTGCACTCGGCGGCCCAGAGGCTGGAGAAAGCAATCCGTGAGGGGCACGATTCGGCCCCATCGCTGCTCGAAGAGTTCCGGGCGTTGCTGAGCACTCAAGTTGAGGCCATCCGGCAAGCGCTGCCCGAATCGCCGCGCGCAATTGAACAGGAGGTGCGCAGGCCGCCTTCCAATGGAGAGACGGCCTCCAACGCGATCAGCCGTCTCCGGATGCTCCTTGAAGCCAGTGATGGCGCCGCAGACGAAGCATTTCATAGCCTGCAGGAGGCAGTCGGGGGAACGGTAGAGAAGCCGCAGCTCGATGCCTTGGGCTCCTTCATCAACGATTTCGATTTCGAGACAGCTCTGCTGAAGCTGGATGAGATTGCCAAGGTTTGCGCAAGACATGAGGGCGAATGAGATGAACCAGCCAGATCAAAGGAAGACTGTTCTCCTGGTGGACGATGCTCCTGCCAATATTCAAGTCGTCAATGCGATTCTGAAGGACACCTACAAAATCCGCATCGCCACCAACGGCGCAAGAGCATTGGAGTTGGCCAAAGCTACGCCGCCTCCGGACCTGATTCTGCTGGACGTCATGATGCCGGAGATGGACGGCTATGAGGTATGTTCGCGGCTGAAAATGGAGTCGCTTACTCGCGATATACCGGTCATTTTTCTTACCGGGCAAACCGAAATTGAGGAGGAGACACGAGGATTCGAAGTGGGTGCGGTCGATTACATCCATAAGCCGTTCTCTCCTGCCGTGGTCATGGCGCGCGTGCAAACCCACCTGGTGCTCCGCGGCATCCGGGAACAACTCACGTTGCAATTGCAGGCGATTCAGAAGGAGTTGGAAACTGCACGACAAATTCAGTTGTCAATTCTTCCAGCCGCGGTCCCGAGGCTCGAGGGTTTGGACATTGCTGCGCGCTATATCCCGATGACTTCGGTTGCAGGCGATTTCTACGACTTCATCGTCGTCGATGAGAATAGCGTTGGGATTCTGATCGCCGATGTGTCCGGACATGGCATGCCTGCCGCCCTCATCGCATCGATGCTGAAGATTGCCTTCGCGGCTCAGGTTCCGCATGCTGCCGACCCTGCGCAGGTGCTCTCAGGATTGAATCAAGCCCTTTGTGGAAAGTTCGAGCACCATTTCGTCACCGCGGCGTATGTGTTCGTGGACATGGCAAAGGGAACCCTGACGTATGCGGGCGCAGGTCATCCTCCGATGCTGATTTGGGGTGGGTCATCCCCCGATGTGCGTGACGTGGAGGAGAACGGTCTTTTTCTCGGGAAATTCCCCTGGGCAACCTATTCTTCCGTGCAATTGGACCTGGGCGCGAACGATTGGTGTCTTCTCTATACCGATGGAATCCCCGAGACCATGAACCACTCAGAAGTCGAGTTTGGCACTGAGCGTTTTCGAGAATACCTGGCGGCAGACCAAAGCACCTCTGCAGATCAGCTCGCCGACCACCTTCTTGAGGAGCTTTCCCGCTGGGCAGCTCGCGGTCCGGCCGAAGACCTCGATGACGATATCACTGTGGTAGCCATTCACACTCAGAGGGCCAAAAGCAACTCTGCACTCGCCACGTGATGGAGAGAAGTCATCGCACAACTCCGGCCGGGGAGAACTCCGCGATCGGAAGCCTGACTCGAAACTCGGTTCGGCCGGGCCGCGACTCGAAGTCGATCGCGCCGTCGTTATGGCGTACCAGGCGCCGGGCGATGTCTAGTCCGAGGCCGGTTCCCTGTCCCAGGGGTTTGGTGGTAAAGAACGGATCGAAGATGCGGTCACGAATCTCCTTCGGAATGCCGGCGCCGTCATCGAGGATTCGCACCACAACGCTTTGGTTCTCTCGATTCGCAAGCACCTGCACCCGGCCTCCATTCACCGCGGCGTCCAAGGCGTTGTCGATGAGATTTCCCCATACCTGATTCAATTCGGCAGCGAAGCCGCGCACCTTTGGCAGGTCGGCCTCCAGTTCCAACGTCACCGCCACTGATTTCTCACACGCCTGCGAGTTGAGGACCGCCACAGTGTTGTGCAGGCTTGGGCCCAGATCCACCGGCTCGGCGACGTTCGCCTGATCCATGTGTGTAAATCCCTTGACTGCGGTGACCAGACTGGAGATGCGCATCGCAGAACCCTGAATCGTCGAAGTCAGGTTCCGCACAGCACAACCGGCGGCTACCCAGCGAACCACCGCGTCCAAGGTCGGTCGCTCCACTGCAACAACAAGCTGGTCCAGCGACTCAAATGTCACTTCGGTGTCGGCGAGCATTGGTGCATTCGCCGTGTTGAGTCCGCGCTTTGCAAGCCACTCCGCAATAGCTTCTTCGCGATCAGATTGTTCCAGAGAGGACCTCATCCCATGATGCTGTTGCGCAATACAGGACCCGCGAACCGCTTCTACTGCGGCGATCTGGGCATCGCTCAGCTTCGCGGCGGCCAGATCACGCGTAGCTTCTTCGGACTCTTCAAGACGATCTTCAAGCAACGCCGCGCAACGCTCAATCGCGGAGGATGGATTATTTAGCTCGTGGGCCAAACCCGCCGAGAGTTTACCTAGCGAGATCATCTTTTCGTTTTGCAGGTCAGATGAGGTAAAAAGCCGGGCGCGATCGACCATGATATGGACCAGGATCGAAGTGACTTCGCAACACGCTCGCGTCATCGCTCTGAGATGTTCGCAGGGTATGGCGAGAATTTCGACCGGTTCCAGGGCACTCACGTCTGCTGGCGGAGTCACCATGCGCGAATACGGCAACATGCCGGTAACATCTCCACCACGCCACTCAATGATTTTGGTCGGGCCGGCACCACGATCGGCAAACAAGGCCAGGTGCCCGGAAAGAACGATGTAAAGGCCCTCTACCGGGTGACTCTTCCTGCTCAACACGTCGCCGGTATTTAGCGTCCGAATGAACCCGTGTGCTACGAGCCACTCCAACTCCGCGCGGGGGACTGCGCCGAGGGTTCTGTGTTCCGCCAGCCGATCGATGAGATCTTTCGCTATCATCGGCGTGCCATCTCCGATCTATCAGACGCAAAACTGTTGCGTAACAAGATATCAGAGAGAAAACCGCCTTTGTTTTTCGCGAGCGACTCGTCCTGTCTCAGGAAGTTTTAAAGATCGGATTGGAGGATCTCAGTCAAGAACGATGCAGGTGGCATCAGTACCTCTGGCAATTTGCGTCACTCCCGGATCCCGGTCCCCTAGTCCTCGTCACTCCCTCTCAAAGACCTGTACATCCGGCGCGCTCCGCCCCGTGATATGCACCGTCATTGTCAGCGTCTTCCCATCGGGTGATACGCTGATTTCCTGCGTATCCCTTACCTTCCCGCTGATCTTGTCCGTCATCTCCACCGTGCGCTCGTTTACCCGCCGCGCCGAGGCTGTCAGGCCATCCACGACTGCCCCCACATTCGCATAGTCCTTACCATCGAGCTTCACATTCTTCGTCCCGCCTCCACCCTGCGAGATGAACGAAAGCCCGTCGTCCTGCCACGCCCGAACCTTCAGCTCAACTACTGAGTTCACCTGCTCGCTCGAGCTCACCCACGTGCCCGCGAAGCCCGACCCGCCGCCCGTCCGCCTATACACATAATCCAGGCTGGTCGAATCCCCGTTCGGCCGCGCCGCCGTAAAGTGATCGTTCAGCGTGCTGCCGTCCTTTGACAGCGTCCAGACCCCCGTCACGAGCACTTTCCCGTCTTTCTTGCGAACCACCGTCCACTTATCCGGGGCGTCTACGCTCACCGCGATCATGATCCCGAAATGCCCCGGCTGGTCTGTCCCGTCCGCCACCGCAATCTCCGGATCGCCGCCGCCAAAGTCGAAAGAGTACTTGTTGTCGCCTAGGCTTTTCACCTTCATCACATCGGTCAGCGTGCTCTTCTTGGGGTTTAGCTTCCAGTTCCCCACCATCGGGTCGTCCGCCGCCCACGCCGCGCTTCCCACCAGGCACGCCACCACCATCAACTGACAAACTCGCTTCAGCACGGAGCCCTCCTTTCGTCTTTCCCGTAACACGTCGGCAGCCATCCCCGCTCTCCGCCGTCAATGGCAGCCACTTTGTAACTCCCCAGCTTGTTCATTGGATTTTCGGCGCGATATCGCTGCCTTCATCGGTCCCGCGTCACAGCCCCACTCGCCGTACATCTGTCCGCAACCGAACACCCTACTCCAAAACTGGACATCGCCCCGCGCTCCGATCTTTGCTTCCTTTGTTTTCCAGGGTGGAATTCTCCAACTTCGATAAGCTTTGATTTGAACGACAGCGTTTCCCAATGACCAGACTCGACCTGAGCACTGCAGGGATGTACCGTGGCCTGCGGGTGATTACCCTGGAAAACGAGTTGCTTCGCGTCCAGATATTGCCGCAGGCAGGCGCGAAGATCTGGCAGATCACCTATCTGCCACTCGATACGAAGCTACTCTGGAACAATCCACACATCCCGCCACAGCAGCATGCGATCCATGCGCCCTATGACGACGTCTGGAGCGGCGGCTGGGATGAACTCTTTCCCAACGATGAAGAGGCTGTAATCGGCGGCGAACGCTATCCAGATCACGGTGAGCTTTGGAGCGCGGCATGGGACGCGGAGTCTTTTACCGGTGTGGATATGGTCGGTGTGACGCTGCGGCTGCAGACGCCGCTGAGTTCGCTGATGGTGGAGAAGACAATTGGGCTGCGGCACGGAAGCGCGCAGTTGCATTTCTCCCATCGATTTACAAACCATGGAGCGGTCGCATTTCCCTTTATGTGGAAACTCCACCCCGCCTTGCGAGTGACGCCGCAGCATCGGATCGATATGCCTCGCATGCGCGTAGTCAGGGAGCCGGATTTCCCCGGCACTCTGGCCGCCGCGCCATTGGAATTCACTTGGCCGTACGCCTTTCTGCCAGGACGCAGTGTAGATCTGCGTAACGTACCGGATCCTCAAGAGCGCGAGCTCTATTTCTTCTACGGAACAGAACTTGAAAGCGGGTGGTGTGCCCTAACAGACACAGCGAGGCGGCTGGCTTGCGGGCTTCGCTTCGATCCCGCGATCTTTCCTTCCTGCTGGCTCTTCGCCAGTTACGGCGGATGGCGCGATTACAACGTGGCAGTGCTGGAACCGTGCACCGGATACCCATTGCGCTTTGCTGCCATGCAGGCCGCGGGGCGAGCACGCGAATTGCAGCCGGGAGAGATGCTGGCAACCGATGTGCTGTTCACTGTGCAAGAAGGACTGGACGGGGTCGGCGGCATCGACGAAGCTGGCTGGATGACGAGCGCCGCGCGAGAACCGTGAGTAGAACCTACCTACCGCTTTGCGATTCAGGAGACGCAGTGGCGGACGGCGCTTCGATCGAGAGCAGGATTGCGGCAACAATGGCCATCACCGCGCCAAGAGCCTGGAACGGCGTCAATCGCTCGTGCAGAAAGAGTACGGCGATTGCTACGGTAAGGAGCGGATAGAGTGAGATCAGAGATATAACGACGGAGGCTTTGCCGCCAGACTCCAGGGCGGCAAAGCTGGTCAACGCTCCCAAGCCGTTGAGCACTCCACCGAGGATCGACAACGCCAGAATGAACGGCCGGAGATGCCACTGGATGGGCACAGTAAAAGCCAACCCGGCTGAGATGGCAATCATTGCCCAAGCCCACCAGAGACAGGAGAGTTGGCTGGAGATGCGATTGGTGGAGAGCTTCTGTGTGACACCAGTGATGCCCCAGAAGACAAGAGCGATAGTCGCGAAGAGCAGCCACGCTGGCATCAATGACATAGGTGTGGCCTACATGCTCAGGAGATAGATGGCGACGAGTGCAAGCGCAAATCCAATGATCTGTTGCTTGCTGATGCGCTCACGAAGAAACGTAACCGCCAAAATCACAGTCACGATCGGGAAAAGAGCGGTAGCGGGAGCGACGATGGAGACCTTCCCGCCCGACTGCAGTGCGCGAAAGAAGGCGATGTTCCCTGCTCCTCCCAGGATTCCAGTAACAAATGCCCACGCGATGCCGGAACGCCGCTGCGGGCCGACGGCTCCGTGGCGCGCCGCCGGAAATAGCACGAGCATCAAGGGAAGGAGCCCAACGGTGAAGAAAATCTGGTTTGTGTTCGCGTCCACGCCGGAGGAAGCGACCTTGAAGACGGCTCCCCACGCGCCCCACAATAGAATCGTGACCAGCGAGTAAGCCAGCCACGCGGGCATGCCCGCCAGCATGGTGCGCGCTGTTGCTCTGGAGTCGATGGCAGAAGGCATCGGTGGCAAAGAGGAATGCTGAGGATACGTCGTTGCAATGTGAGCGTGCAATAGTCGAAGCAGGCCGCGAAGTAATATTGTGATCGTTCTTTCGCTTAAGCGGGGGCCGATGGGTTTGCGCCCTCTAAAGAACGCGCCTCTCTTATCATCAGCCTCGAAGGGATGCGTACCGATGAAGATTACAGGCGTAGAAGCGATTCACCTGCGGGTTGAAGATCCGAATATCAGCCTTTTCGATGGCTCCTATGACGATTGCGTCATCGTCGTGCATACCGACGAGGGAATCACCGGACTGGGCGAAACGGAGTCCATGGCGCCCGCGATCCAGGCGATCATTCGCGGTCCTTCCGCGCACAACCATGCCCGCGCCCTGAGCGAAATTCTGATCGGCTGCGACCCTTCCGTTCATCCGTCAGAACACTGGCAGCGCATGTACGACACCACAGATTACGTGGGCCGGCGCGGCTTGATGATGCACGCCATCGGCGGCGTCGATCTGGCGTTGTGGGATCTGTATGGGAAAACCCAGGGCAAACCGGTACATGCGTTGATCGGCGGCGCGCGGCGCGAGAAACTGGCGGCATACGGAACGATCTACCCGATTGAGCGCACGCCTGAAGGCGTAAAAGCTCAAGTACGCGCTGGCAAAGCACTCAACCTGCGCTCGTTCAAGTTGGCAGCCGATCCGTGGTGGATGGACGATTTGCAGCTCACCGCTTCCCTGCTGCAGGCGACGCGCGAAGAGGCAGGCCCGGAAGCAAAGATCATTGTGGATGCAGCGCTGTCCTATCGAACAGCGGAGGAGGGGCTGCGGCTTTTACCTCACCTGATAGATGCAGGCGTCTGGTTTCTGGAGGCGCCGCTGCCGCTGGATGATGTAGAGGGACATGCGCAGATGTCGGGACACGGGATCGCTTTGGGCGTAGGCGACCTGGGGCTCACGCATGTGCGTGAATTCATCGAGATGATGGAGCGTGGCGGCGCAGATATCTGCCAGCCCGACATAAGCCAAGTAGGCGGTTTCACCGGAATCCTCGGGATCGCAGCGGCGGCACGCGAACGAGGCAAACGCGTGATCACGCACGGCTACAAGACCAACATAGAGATCGCGGCAAACCTGCACTTTCTAGCCGCGCAACAGAATGAAGAGATTTTGGAGTATTCGCTTAGTCATTCGCCGCTACGCTGGAGTACGACGCGCGAGCACTTTCCGGTAGAGCAAGATGGCTGCGTGCGCGTGCCTCAGACACCGGGACTGGGCGTCACGCTCAATCCGGAAAGCGTTGCAAAGTATCGCTGGCCACAGAAGCAGAGCTAGTTCAAAGCGAGGACGACCTTCAACGTGGAGCCGGGACGTTGCGTGATCATCTCGAAGGCCTGTTGTCCCTCTTCAAGCGGGTATTGAGCGGTGTACGCATCGAGATGCACTTCGCCCGCAATGAGCAGGCTAAGAGCACGCTCGAAATCCGCCGGCGTGTATGCGAAGGACATGACAACCCTGTGCTCCTTGCGAATGCTGGTGACGAAATCGATCTCGCTTCGCTGCTGTCCCATGCCGAGCAGCAAGACTTGGCCACCTGGACGGCATAGATCGAAGGCCATCTGCCGCGCCGGTCCGCTGCCGCTCGCGTCGATGACAATGTCGAAGCCTGTCCCGCCAAGTTCCTTTGCGTGAGCAACGCCTTCGGCGCTGGCGGTATTGGCGGTATGGCTGGCGCCAAGCTGGCTTAGGCTGCTCAGCCGCTGGTCGTTCACGTCGACCACGAGCACCTCGCGCGCACCAATTCGTTGTGCGGTCAGAAGCGAAAGGGCACCCATTGTGCCGCCCCCAACAACGGCCAGACGAAAGAATGGTGCCGGCGCGAGCAGCCGGAAAAAATGCACGACATTCGCGAGCGGTTCGGTGAGAACGGCGCGTTTGCCATCCAGCGAGTCCGGCACCTCGTAGATCTGGTTCGCGGGAAGAGCGACGAACTCTGCGAAGGTACCTGCCGTCTGATCCATGCCCAGCAAACACCAGCTCGCGCATAGATTCTGCGCGCCTGCCAAGCAAGCGTGACACCGCCCGCAACTGATTAGCGGATTCGCAACCACGCGGCGGCCGTCGGACATGCGGCCCACAAGCTCGTGACCTAGGACGAGCGGCGGTTTGCGGCGCGCACTGTGACCGAGAAAGCCCGAAACATCGGAGCCGCAAACTCCCGCGAGGTCGATCGCTACTTCCACCTCACCGTCGCCTGGTGCAGGGCGAGGGCGCTCTTTCATTTCGAGCCGATTGGGTGCGGTGTAGACCAGCGCTCGCATATGCAGAGAATAATGCATTTAAGCTCGCATGCAGGACGTTCGAATCCTGATCTTTCATTTGGCCAAAACCGGCCCGCGAGGCGAACGCCGCTGCGTTATCTACGACGGCTGGCTGAGTAGCGCCATGCCCCATGCGGCGCGGCATCCTGCGGATTCCATACTTGAGGCTGCCGGACAAATTCGCGCGGTGTGCAATGGAGATATTTTCTGAAATCGGAGACTAAGTAAGCACTAGTGCCAAAGCCGCAGCGTTCCGCAACCTCGGCGACGTCCGCTGCGACGCCGGAGTGCCGACGTCAGGAGTGGGCCCGTATGGTGAGACCGCCGTCCACCACTAGGCAGGTTCCAGTGATAAAGGCGCTGCCATCGGACGCGAGAAAGAGCGCCGCATTGGCAACATCGGTGGGAACGCCACGGCGGCCGAGTGGGTGAAGCGCAGCGGTGTTCGCAGCGAGGGCTTCGGCATCCGGAGACTGGCGCAAGTACTCCTCCCACAATCGCGTGTCGATATAGCCGGGGCAGATTGCGTTGACGCGGATGTGCCGGTGCGCCAGCTCAAGCGCGAGGTTTCGAGTCAAGGCGACAAGACCGGCCTTCGAGCAGGCGTATGCCGTGGAGCCTGCGAAGGCGTGGGTGGCATGAATGGAACTGATGTTGATCACTGCTCCTCCGGCGACGGGAAACAGTGGCTCGAGCTCCTGCGTAAGCAAGAACGGCGCGCGCAGGTTGATTGCGAGAACCTTGTCCCACAAAGCAGCGGTCATCTGCTGGAAGTTCGTATCCAGCTCAACACCGGCGTTGTTCACCAGAATGTCGAGTTTGCCGTAAAGAGATTTGATTTGCCCGGCTGCCACCGCAATTGCCCCGATCTGTTCGAGATCGATCCGATGAAACGTGACGGCATGTGCCGGATCCGCCGCGGTTAGCTCGTTTGCTGCTGCTTCTCCTGCGACGTTGTCGCAATCGAGGATGCAGACTCGGGCGCCTGCCTGCTGGAAGCGCTCCGCGATTGCTCTGCCGATGCCTTGGGCTCCTCCAGTGACGACGGCGCTCTGGCCGGCAAGGCTGCATGCTGTCGGCGTTCCCGCATTCTCTCTCATCTGACTCCTCCGGGGTGGGCCCTTCGTCGGCGAGCAGGTGGCCGAGCTCGGCGTCGCCCGCGTCGCCCACCGGGGCCTCGAGC
>Ga0207647_10002167_pt1 | contig 14984 bp, 14 predicted proteins | sample KBSCornC2_FD_184295 | JGI IMG/M metagenome (GOLD analysis project Ga0207647, IMG submission 184295) | Corn rhizosphere microbial communities from Kellogg Biological Station, Michigan, USA - C2 (SPAdes) (version 2) | ecosystem: Host-associated > Plants > Roots > Rhizosphere ...
CATGATCGCCCCTCAAGGATGAGCCGGGATGGGCGACACATACGACAAATCCGAATTTCGGTAAAGTGGAATATTTTCAAGTGAGCTGGTTGACCGATCGCGGGGGTGTTTTGCCCGTCGGGCAACGCAAGGTCTCGTAGCCCGGATGAGCGAAGCGACATCCGGGGTCTTGCCACAAGCTACAGCGGTCCCGGGTATCGCTGCGCTCACCCGGGCTACACGAAAGCGGAACGCGCTGGCGCTCAGGTCGACATCGCTCCCTTGCGCCTGAACGGATCGACCAGGCGGACGATCTCGCAGGCGGCGACGAGGCCGGCGAGCCAGACCGCGCTGGTCAGTCCGATCCGCGCCACGATGGCCGCGGTGAAGGCGCCCTCTCCGCCGAGGATCGGCGTCGCGGCGAGCAGCACGAGCTCATAGGCCGCGTAGGCGGCGACGAATGTGATCGCCAGCATCAACGGCGTGCGGCCTTGCGGGAGCATACGAAGGACGGCCGATGAAGCCGCGGTCGCGACAAGGGCAGCAGCGCCGATCACAGAACCCCAGGCGATCGTGCTGCCATCGATCGGATAGTGCAGCGCGCCGAAGCCGATGCACTGGTTCACGAGCCACGCGCCGGTGACGACGAGCAGCGCCGGCCGCAGCGGCAGCATCGCGGCCGCGACGACCGAGAAGGCCGCAAAGGGCGTTGCGCAGGCGAGCGCAAAACTCGCGAGCGCGCATGACACCGTCAGCAGCGCAAAGCCGAACATCGGCGCAAGGCGCGGCGCGACCGGGTGAAGGCGAAAACGGTCGGCATGGGGCGAAAGCATGTCAGTGGCCATCATTGGTCTCCTGGCGCTGATCCTAGCACATTTGTCGGGAGTTGAACCGCCACGATCCACCTCGCGACGCGACCGGCGGACTCAGCGAACCCCAAAGCCACGATGAAATCGATGAATCGTCATCGCGCTTTAGGTTAAAAGCCGCTTCGCACTTTTCCGGATCATGCTCTAGGCAGGCTTCCGCGCCGCGCGCGTCGTGACCACCGCCCGCTCGCCGGCATCGACGAGCTGACCGATACCGGTCCGGCCTGTCAGCGCGCAGCGGATGATGTGCTCGGCGACCGACCTGCGGAACGCATGATCCTCGCCCACGGGGCGATTGCGGCAAATCCGATCCAGCGCCAGCTTCATGTTGATCCTTGTGCGGGTGTCGAAATGCTCGCTGATCATTCGCCCGGCCTCGATCGGTGATGTTGGGGCGGAAACGTCCGACGATCGGCCGGGTTCCCGAACGGGATCGAGCAATGCCCCGGCCGCCTATGTGCGGCCTCTCGGGCGCTGCGCCTGGGCCCAGGCCACAGTGACGTCACGCGGCGGGATGTCGATGCGCCTGATCGGCGTCAATTCGCCCGAGGCGGAGACGATCGCGGTCTCCTCGCGGCGACAGCGCGGGCACACGAAGCGGACCTCGCTCGGCGACGCCGACCAGCTCGAGCGTTTGACGTTGGCCGCCATCGGCCATGCGTCGCACTGCGAGCACGACACCAGAAACCGGCCGGGATCGAGCATACCCATTCCATTGGACTCCGCGTCCTGCCTGCTCCTACCAATGATTATGTCATGTGAATCGTTCCGGTGTCCCGACACCGTCAGCCCTCGACGCCCGAGGAACCGGCGAACCCTGGCAGCTCAGTGCGCGCCCTTGAGCGTGCAGGACGTGGTGCAGGTCACCGTATTGCCATGGTCGCACGCCTTGCAGGCGGCCACGCACTGGTTCATGTCGCGGGGATTGTAAGAGCTGTAGTTCCGCACCGGGCAGGCTGCGGTCGAGCCGGTGATGTCCTGCTCCTGGTTGCAGGCCGCCGTCATGAGCGCGAGGATGAGCACCGCAAGAAGACGCATGGGATTGCCCCGTAAGACACCGGCAAAGCAACATCAGCGGAACGCGCTGCATTGCAGCGAGCCCCGGCATTCCCACTGCGAGCCATCGCGAATCGCGACGCTCACGCCCTCAAAGGATGCGTGCCAAATGTTAAGAACGGATTGCAGCCGCCTTCAGGCCGCAGCCCTGGACGCGACCGCAGCCCGCGTCTCGCGCGCCAGCTGGTAATAGTGCTCGGCGAGCTTGAGATAGAATTCGCGCTTGGTGCTGTCGGTGGCGAGCTTGGCGATCAGCTCGCATTCGGCCGTGAGCGTCTCGAACCGTTCCAGCCTGTCCTCAAGTTCCGTCATCGGCGTGTCCCCATCAAACGCCTCAAGGACGGCAAACCTAAGCCCGGGAAATAGGTCACGACGAACATCGTTATCGAGTAGAATCAATTTTTCCCGCGCGGGGCCTACTTCTGCTCCAGCCGCCAGGCGCCGTCCCACCCCTCGCCCGGCGGATCGGCCTCGAACTGCGCGATTCGGGCGAGCAGCGTACGCGAGGGACCGTCGCCGGGGACGGCTTCGAGCGCCGCGTTGAAGGCGGCCCGGGCCTCGTCGAAGCGGCGGGCGCGATAGGCGGCGAGAGCTTCGGCATAGTGCGCGCGCAAGCCGTCCTGCGCGGCGGTGAGCGCGCCGGCCCTCGCCATCACCTCGAAGATCGCCTGCGGCGCGCTCTGGCCGGCGACCGCCAGACGATCGATCTCGCGCAATTCGAGACGCCCACCGATCGCATCCGCGGTCGCCTGCGCGATCAGGATGCGGGTGCCGTAGACCTTGTTGACGGCCTCGAGCCGCGAGGCGAGGTTCACGGCATCGCCCATCACGGTGAAGCTCATCATCAGCTCGGAGCCGATGCTGCCGGTGAGGACCTCGCCGGTGGCGATGCCGATGCGCAGGTCGCACGGCACAGGCATGGCGCGGATGCCGAGCAGATCGGGCAATTGCCTCTGGAGCGCGGGCACCTGGTCGGCCATGTCGATGGCGGCACAGCCGGCCAGGAGCGCCGGCTCGTCCTCCTCGATGAAGGGCGGGCCCCAATAGGCCATGATGGCATCGCCGATATATTTGTCGATGACGCCGCGATTGCTCCTGATCGGGACCGACATCACCGTGAAATAGTGGTTCATCACCTTGACGAGGCCGCGCGGGGTCATGCCCTCGCTCATCGAGGTGAAGCCGCTCATGTCGCAGAACATGATGGTCATCACCCGGCGCTGGCCGTCGATGGCGACCTCCGGCCGCTCGATCAGGCCCTGCACCACCTTGGGATCGATGTAGCGGCCAAACGTCTCGCGGATGCGCTCGTTGTGGCGCAACTGCTCGATCATGCGGTTGAAGGCGGCCGCGAGCTCGCCGATCTCGTCCTGGGTCGAGACGGCGATGGTCTTGTCGAACCGCCCGGCCTCGACCTCGCGGGTGCCGGCGAGCAAAAGGCGCACCGGCCGCGTGATGCCGCTGGACACCAGCAGCGCGAAGGCAAATCCGACAATCGCCGCGAGCAAGGTCACGATGCCCGAAACGACGATCGCCTGCCGCTGGTGACCGATCACCTGCGAGGTCGCGGCGAAGACCTGTGTCAGCATGTCGGCGCGGATCGCATCGAACTTCTGGTTGAACTGGTCGCGGATGGCATCGATGTGTTCCAGCGTGCCGCGGGCTTCTGCCATCTGCTTGGCGTCGACCTGCTTGAGGAGCTTTGCGTGGTCCTCGTTCAGGTCGCGGCGCAGCTCGGTGACGGCAGTCTCGATGCGGATCTCGATCCGCGCCAACGCGGCATTGTCGGACGGCGTCCTCGGGTCGTCGATGATCGCGTTGATGAGCTTGCGTGCGCCCTCGGCCTCCTCCTCGATCTTGCGATCCGCTTCCTCGAACTCGCGCAGGCGCGCCGCATAGGCCTCCTCGTCCGAGGACGCCTGCATCTTCATCATGACCATGCGCCGCAGCGCCACCGACCGCTCCAGCGAGCGAATATTGGCGCGCGCCAGATCGCCATAGGCCGGGATATAGCGGTTGGTCAGCTCGTCAAGAAGTACGCCGACCTGGCTCGACATCACCATCGACAGGATCGAGGTGACCAGCATCAGGACGATCAATCCGAGGGCGATGCCGACGATCTTGCGCCGGATCGACTGGTTGAAAATCGGCATAGGTTCGGGGCAAAGGCTGAAGGGACAGGTCGGGGAACTCAATACACCGGATTTCAGCCCGGGAACACGCGCAATCTGGCCCTCGCGGCGCCCTGGACCGCGCGCAACCGTCGCGCGAGCCTCATTCGTTAACAAAGGTTAAAGGCCCGGCTCTATCCCGCGTTGCAAGAGTTCCCGCGCTCCATCCGTATTTTGCCGCAATGTTGCGACAGCGTGACAAATGCGAAACGATGCCGTGGCATCGTTTTCGATGCTTTGATTCTCGAGCCGCATGTCGTCGCGGACTTTGGTTTGTACTGGTTTCGCAGGGGGGACCACGGAATGAACCAGTGCCTACGCTCGCTCGCGTGTGTCGTTGCCGTGGCCGCCTTGGCTCTCCTTCCGACGGAGCTGGCGGCGAAGAGCCATCACAAATCGTCCGCGTCGAAGAAGACGCATGAGGCGAAAGCCGGCAAGCAGCGCCATGCCGCGGCGAAATCGCGCCACGGCAAGCACGCCGAGGCGAAGCGCAAGTCGAAGAAGCAGGACGACGAGCCGTCAGACAAGCCGGCGCCCCCGCCGCTGACCGGCGACCTCGCCGCACTCAAGGACGCGATCGATCTCGCGCGCAAGGGCAAGACCGATGACGCGGGCGCGGCGCGCGACCGCATCGCTGACCCCGCCGGGCAGAAGCTCGCCGACTGGTTCATGCTGCGCCATTCCGAGAGCACCGCGAATTTCAAACGCTACGCCGCCTTCCTCGCCGCCAATCCGGACTGGCCGAGCAGCGCGCTGCTGCGCCGGCGTGCCGAGGCGCGGCTGTGGCAGGAGAAGACCGACGCGGCCACCGTGCACAGATTCACCATGGACCGCCCGACCAGCGCCAAGGGCAAGTTCGCGCTCGCCCGCGTGCTGCTCGCCGAAGGCGACGCCGACAGGGCTGCCCGCCTCGTCCGCGAGGCCTGGCGCACGGACGAATTGTCGGAGCGCAGCGAGGAAGACGCCTACGAGGCGTTCCGCGATCTCTTCACTGCCGACGACCATCGCGCCCGCATGGACAAGCGGCTCGGGGCCAAGGACTATGCCGGCGCAAGGCGCGTCGCAAAACGGCTCGGCGAAGATGCGCTCGCGATCGTCAAGGCCTGCGCCGCCGTCACCGGCAAGGCCAACAAGGCCAAGGATTATCTCGATGACGTGTCGACCGAGGCGCGCCGCGATCTCGGCTATGTGCTGTGCCGCGCGCAATGGCATCTCCAGAAGGACCGCATCGACGACGCGGCCGAGGTGATCCTGGCCGCCGCGCCCGACACCATGGCGGCGCAGGACACCGACGCCTGGTGGCGCGAGCGTCGTCTGCTGGCGCGAAAACTGCTCGACCAGGGCAAGTCCAGGACCGCTTACGACGTGGTGCGCGCGGCGGCCGTGCCGGCGATGGAGGTCTATCGCGTCGACTACCACTTCATGTGCGGCTGGATCGCGCTGCGCTATCTCGACGATCCCAGGACGGCGATGATGCACTTCGCCGCGATCGACGAAGGCTCGGCCAATCCGCTCGCGCTGTCGCGCGCCCATTACTGGCGCGGCCGCGCCGCGGAAGCGATGGGGGCGACGGCCGATGCGCGCCAGAGCTATCAAGTGGCGGCGCGCTACCCGACCGCCTATTACGGTCAGCTCGCCCGCGCCAAGCTCGGCCTCGACCGCATCGAGCTGCGCCCGCCCTCGCCCGTGCTGGCCGCAGCCGACACGCAGACGCTGGATGAGCGCGTGCGCGCGGCCGACATGCTCTATGGCGTCGGCGAGCGCGACACGGTGTTCTACTACGCCGAGGATTTTGCCAAGGAGAGCACCGACGTTGCCGCCCTCGAAGGCCTCGGCGAGCTGGCCGGGCGGCGCAACGATGCCCGTGTCATGCTGGAGGTGGGCAAGTCGGCGCTGGCGCGCGGGTTCGCGCTCGACCATTACGCCTTCCCGACCATCGGCATCCCCGAGCACAAGCAGGTCGCGCCCGCGATCGAGACCAGCGTGATCTATTCGGTGGCGCGCACCGAGAGCTCGTTCGACCAGCGCGACAAGTCGCCCGCCAATGCGGTCGGCCTGATGCAGGTGACGCCGGAAGCCGGGCGCGACACCGCAAAGCGCTTCGGCCTGACCTATGACTGGGACAGGATGGTCTCCGATCCCGTCTACAACACGCAGATGGGGGCGGCCGAGCTCAGCGCGCTGTTGTCGGAATATCGCGGCAACCAGATCATGACCTTCGCCGGCTACAATGCCGGCCGCGGCCGCGTGCGCGAATGGGTGCAGGCGCGCGGCGACCCCAGGGATCCCAAGGTCGATCCGGTCGACTGGGTCGAACGCATCCCGCTGTCGGAGACGCGCAATTACGTCCAGCGCGTGATGGAGAACGTGCTGGTCTACCGTGCGCGGTTCGAGAGCAGCGGCATGGTCGCTGCGAAATCCGAGCAGCGCGTCACGACGCAGGAAGTGAGCGCGGCACCAACGGCATCGGCCGCAGCCCCCTCACCCTAGCCTCGCGACCGCCGGGGCTGGAACGCGGCGCGGGGCTGGACGTGGTGACTGCGGCCGACGATTCTGCGCGGCCTGCGTGGTTCAGCTAGCCGTCACCTCCTTCCGTGGTCAGAAGGTCGTGGGCGCGCAGATATACCTCGGTCAGCGAGCGCGAGAGCGCGCCCATCTGCATCATCCAGCTCCAGCTCGAGATCGCCCCCAGCACCGCGATCGCCTCGAGCGAGCTGCGGTAGGGCCACAGCAGCTCCATGGCCGCCCGCTGATCCCGACGGTAGCAATCTTGGTCGCAATAGCGCTCTTGCTTGGACACATGCCGGACGTAACTCGAACCCAGCGGCCGGGCGCACGCACTGCAGACGGCGCCGTGGCAGGGACGTTCCTGATTGACGAGCATGAATCTCAAGGCCGTGTCCTCTCCTGCCGGCCGGCGCGCACCCGCCGATGCGCCTCGCCCGCCTGTCTGCTCAAGATGCCGCGCGCGCACGCCCCCCGATCAACGATGCTGCCCCGTGATGAAGCCCATAGCATTCGTACCCGCAGTAGGGCAGCAACGTCCTGACATCGCGCAAGTAGCTGCCACTGATCTCCTCGCAGCACCATAGACAGAACGTCTTGCGAAAAGGGGTTCGGCCGTTGACCAGTATGAACCTCACGTGGCACCTCCGAGCGCGAAGCAGTAGACCGTGTCGACCAGAGAGGCGGACGGCGGCGGGGCGCAAAGATGGTTGCGGCCGTCGGGATTGTCTCTGTTTCGCTCCACCTTCTGGGACGGGATGAGGATGTACTTCCCGTCTTCCCGGCGCCGTGCGTAGATCCTGCCGTCGACGTACCGTATCTCCGTCGGATAGCAATCCGCGCTGTTGCAGCAACTCAGCACCGGATTGTCCGGCATGTGCCAGCTCGAATAGAACTTCTCGTGCAGCAGCTGATCCTGGGGCGGATGATGACGATGTGCATCCTGTCCAAGCTCCTCGGCCTTCACTTCGGTCAGCGACGGAAGCGACAGCGCAATCGTCAAGAGGAGTTTGCAAGCACGGTTCAGCACGCAGCCCCCCGTTCAGAGTTTCGGACTCACGCCGCCTGAAATCGAAACAGCCATCGGCGGTCGCGCTCGCGGCGCGCCCTGAAGCGATCGAGACACCTTCTGGAGCAGAGCGGCGTTCGCCAGGAATAATATCGGATCAGGCCAAACTTGCCGTTACAGACAGCACAGCCTTTTACAACAGGACCGCGCTCGGGGTGTTCAGGGCTATCGCACATCATGCTCTACTCCTGTCTGTCATGATCGTGGCTACGCTCGTGCGTCGGTGCACGGCCATCCACGCTCGTTATTGAAAATGCGGTCTCTCAATCACGACCCGCCAATCATGCGGCAATTCGGAGTAACGGACGCAGAGCTTGGCTCTATGAGCAGCACATCGCGCAAATCGCTGGCTCGTGCCTTGCACATCGCGTCCCCTCGATTGGTCGTGAGACTAGTCCGCACACAACGGACCGCTCAATTGTACGGAGGTAAATGTGCTCTATGATTAGGAATGCGCGAGCTATACGTAGGTTTGTCCCGTAGTTCCCCGGCCCTTTGCCTTCAATTAGACCAAGCAAAGCCAGCTGGCTGCACGGCAACCGCGAGTTTCGGAGGGCGGATTCCACTTTAGTCGGAAGGAATTGCTCCCCTTGTGGCAAAGTGCTCTACTTGCCTTGGCCTCAGCGAGCCGGGATGCCTGCGATGATGCCAGGCCAGATTGCGAAATTAGGGAATTCGGCCGCACAATTCCTGCTCGGCGGCCTTGCGGCGCTTCGATCGTTCGGCAACGGCGAGAAGGACGAGCCCGCGGTCGCGGATGATTCGCGGCAAGACGCCGTCGATCTACGCGACGCCGTGAGGCAGTGGCGTGAGGTGTTCGAGCACAATCCGGTCATGTATTTCATGGTCGATCCGGCCGGAACAGTGCTCAACGTCAACACGTTCGGTGCCGCGCAACTGGGCTATACGCCGGCCGAGCTGATTGGCCAGTCCGTGCTCAGCGTCTTCTTCGAGGAGGACCACGACTACGTCCGTCGATGCGTCGCGCGGTCCCTGGAAACCCTGCACCAGTCGCATACCTGGGAGATTCGCAAGTTCCGGAAGGACGGCTCGGTCCTCTGGGTCCGTGAAAACGCCAAGGCGATGCTGCGCGGCGACGGAACGCCGATCGTGCTGGTTGCCTGCGAAAATATCACCCAGCGCAAGGAGGCGGAGGATGCGCTGCGGCAGAGCGAAGCCTACCTCGCCCAGGCGCAGGAACTGAGCCGCACCGGCAGCTTCGGCCTGAACGTCGCGACAGGCGCGATCGTCTGGTCAAGGGAAACCTTTCGCATCTTCCAGTGCGACCTGGCGGTGAAGCCGACCCTGGAGTTTGTCTTCCAGCGCATCCATCCGGAGGATCGCGATGCGGTCAGCAGGACCCTCGATCGGGCCTCCCGACGCGCAGAGGATTTCGACCACGAGTATCGCCTGCTGATGCCGGATGGATCAGTCAAATACCTCCATTCCGTGGCGCGCGCGCTGAAACATGGATCAGGGCGCATCGAGCTCGTCGGGGCCGTCACCGATGTCACGGTTGCAAAGGAGTCCGAGCAAAGGCTGCGGCGCAGCGAGGCCTATTTGGCCGAGGCGCAACGGCTCAGCCATACAAGCAGCTGGGCCTGGGATGTGCGCCGTCAGGAGTTTGCATACCGATCGGCTGAACTCTACCGCCTGTTCGGATTTGAGCCGAACCATATCGATGTACCGGCACGGGCTTTCCAGGAACGTATCCTCCCCGAGGATTTCCAACGGATCATCGAGGTGGAACGTCAGGCCCTCCGGCGAAGGGACCCCTTTGAAATCGACTTTCGCATTGCGCGCCCAGACGGCTCGATACGACGAGTCCATACCGAAGGACATCCCGTCGTCGGCAGCGATGGCGAAGTGATGGAAATCATCGGTACCCATGTGGACGTCACCGACCAGGTCGCCGCAAAGGAAGCGCTTCAAAGGGCATTTGACGAGCTCAAGGCATCCGAGCAGCGATTCCGCGACTATGCGGAAACCGCATCGGACTGGTTTTGGGAGACCGGGCCGGATCACCGTATCACCAAGATATCGGAACACGCCGATCCGGCCGGTGCTGCGCCGACGGCCCTGATCGGCCTGACGCGCTGGGACATTCCGCCCGATGCCGAGCTCGAGCCCGGGAAGTGGGAGCAGCATCGCGCGACGCTCGACGCCCACCTCCCGTTCCGCGATCTGGTTTACCGCGGCAGGGATCGCAACGGCTCTCCAATTTACGTGCGCACCAGCGGCAAGCCCCTGCATGACGCGGACGGTCATTTTCTCGGCTATCGAGGCGTCAGTAGCGATGTAACGGCGGCGATCCGCGCCGAGCATGCTGAAGAAGCGCTGCGCAAAGCACAAGCCGAGCTCGCCCATATCACGCGCGTCACGACGCTTGGCGAACTCACCGCCTCGATTGCCCACGAAATCACCCAGCCTCTTGCCGCCGTGATTTCCAATGCGGACGCCTGCATGACTTGGCTCGATCGCGAACCCGCCGACTTGAAGGCCGCGCGCCGTTCCGCAGAATGGATCGTCGAGGACGCCAATCGGGCCAGCGAGGTGATCCGCCGGATCAGGGCGCTCGCGAAGAAGACCGAGATCGAAGTGGTTCCACTCGACATCAACCAAGTCGTCAGGGAGGCGGTGGCGCTCGTTCGGCGCGAGCTCGCGACCCATAGGGTGTCGGTGCGAATGGAGTTGGCGTCCAACCTGCCGAAGATTTGCGGCGACCGGATCCAGCTCCAGCAGGTGCTGATCAACCTGGTGATGAACGGCATCGAAGCCATGCAAGCCAATGTCGACTGCCCGCGCGAAATGGCGATCCGATCGAGCCGGACGGACGACGACGACGACGGCGATCGCCTGCTTCTCACCGTGACGGACCGCGGTGTCGGCCTCGGCAAGGACGTCAAGGAACGCATCTTCACCCCCTTCTTCACGACGAAATCGGACGGTCTGGGGATGGGACTCTCGATCTGCCGATCAATCATCGAGGCTCACGCGGGCCGGCTTTCGGCCTTTCAAAATGAGGGGAGCGGTGCAACATTTCAGATCGCCCTGCCCTTGCAGCACAGGGACACGTCGTGACCGACCATGCCAAGCAGGGCCAGGCGAGCGCAGGTGAGCCGATCGTCCTGATCGTCGATGATGATCCGTCGATGCGCCGCGCACTGACCAATCTCTTTCAATCGGTCGGCCTTAAGGTCGAGGCCTTCAGTTCAGCGGCGGAGATCTTGGAAGCCAAACCGCCTGCGGTCCCCAGCTGCCTTGTGCTCGACATCCGCCTGCCAGGATCGAGCGGCCTCGACCTCCAGGCCGACCTCGCCAAGGCCAACATTCACACGCCCATTATCTTTATCACCGGTCATGGCGATATTCCCATGACCGTGAGAGCCATGAAGAGCGGTGCCGTCGATTTCCTCACCAAGCCGGTGCGCGATCAGGACATGCTGGATGCGGTACAGGCGGCGATCGAACGGGATCGCAGGCGGCGCGATGCCGAGAAGTCGATCTCAGGCGTGCGCTCCCGTTTCGAGGGGCTGACAGCGCGCGAGCGCGACGTCCTCGCCCTGGTTGCATCCGGCCTGATGAACAAACAGGTCGCCGCCGAACTTGGATTGGCCGAGATCACCGTGAAGATCTATCGCGGGCAGATCATGCGGAAAATGGAGGCGAAGTCATTGGCCGATCTCGTCCGAATGACCGACGCGCTTGGAATCCCGCGCAATAGGGGTCACCTGCAAACCTAAGTATGCTTTCCAATCTCGCTCCGGGGGCCCACTTTCCCTAAACGGCTGAACCGCGGCCGGCGGCTCCCCGTTCAGGAGCGATCATATTGTCAGTGCCTTCGATCATTTCCGTCATTGATGATGATCCCTCCGTTCGCCTTGCGACGAACAACCTCCTGACGTCGCGCGGATACACGGTCTACACCTTTGGTTCCGCTCACGAATTTCTCCAATCCGCCGAACTGGACACGACCTCCTGCGTGATCGCGGACGTGCAGATGTTGGCCATGAGCGGCGTCGAGCTGTTGATGCATATGCGCAGCCTCGGGCGCATCACGCCCTTCATCTTCATGACGGCTTTTCCCGACGACGCCGTGCGCGACCGCGCGCTGAAGGCCGGCGCGTCCTGCTTTCTCGCCAAGCCGTTTTCCACGCCGGCTCTGCTTCAATGTCTGGAGGCGGCCCTGTCGGAGTCCAAGATGTAACCTGGCCGCGCCTGCCCCTGATAGCTCCTCAGGCTGCGGCGGCTCATCGTCGTGGCGACATACGTAGAGGCGAGGCGCTCAATCCACCTTGATGTTGGCCGCCTTGATGATCGGCCACCACTTCGCGATCTCCGCCTTCTGGCGGGTGCCGAGCGCTTCGGGGGTGAGCTGATCCTGCGGCGTCATCTCCAGGCCCTGGCTTTCGAGCTGCTTCTTCACGGCCGGATCGTTCAGGGCGTCCACGGCCGCCGCGTTGAGCTTGGCCACGATCTCCTTCGGCGTGCCCTTCGGCACCCACATGCCCGACCACAGCGTCATGTGGAAGCCTTTCAGGCCCGCCTCCTCAGCGGTCGGGATGTCGGGCGCCGAGGGCAGGCGCTTGTCGTCGGTGACGGCGTAGGCACGGATGGTCCCGGCGCGGACCTGGTTGATGGAGTTGGAGGTCTGGTCGACGATGACGTCGATCTGGCCGGCGATGAGATCGTTCAGCGCAGGCGCGGTGCCGCGATACGGCACGTATTGCAGCTTGATGCCGCTGACGCTCTCGAAATAGACGCCGGCGATGTGGCTGCCGGAGCCTGCACCGGCCGTACCGGCCGTGGGGGACGACGGCCGCGACTTCAGCCAGTCCAGCAGCTCCTTCAGCGAAGTCGCGGGCACCGCGTTCTTGCTGACCACGATCATCGGATTGCTCGGCAGCAGCACCACCGGCTCGAGATCGGCAACGAGGTCGTATTTGAGCTTGTAGACCGCGCCGTTGGCCACATGAGTGCCGAGATGGCCGAACGAGATGGTGTAGCCGTCCGGCGGTGATTGCACGGCGCGGCCGACGCCGATCGAGCCGCCGGCGCCGGTGACGTTCTCGACCACCAGGGGCTGGCCGAGCGTCGTCCGCATCCGTTCGGCGAGCACGCGCGCCATCGCATCCGACGGGCCGCCGGCCGCGAACGGAACGATGATGGTGATGGGATGCGAGGGATAGTCGTCGGCGCGCGCAGCGCCGGCGAGAGCGAGAATACCGATCAGCCCGGCCCAGACGGCCTTCTTCATTGTTCTCTCCCCAGCAATGTCATTCTTATTTTTGCCTCTTCCCGCGTAGGGGAAGAGGGATCATTCGTGAAGAGACGAAATGACGCGCTAGAACTGCGAGAAATCGATCGGCTTGTGCCGATCCAGCGTGCGGGTCACCGGCGGCAGCGGGTACTTCAGGCCGGTCGCGCAGTTGAACAGCATCACGCGGTCGGTCTTGCTGACGCGGCCGTCGGCAAGACTCTCCTTGTAGGCGGCGTAGGTCGCGGCGCCCTCGGGGCACAGCAAAAGCCCCTCCTCGCGCGCGACCTCGCTGAGCGCCGCCGAGATCTTGTCGTCGTCGACCGCGATGGCAAAGCCCTTGCTCTCGCGCACCGCGCGCAAAATCAGGAAATCGCCGATCGCCTGCGGCACGCGGATGCCCGACGCGATGGTGTGGGCGTCCTCCCAGCGCGTCGCGTGCTCCGTGCCGGCCTCATAGGCCCGCACCATCGGCGCACAGCCGGAGGCCTGCACCGCGACCATGCGCGGGCGTTTTGAGCCGATGAAGCCGATCTTCTCGAGCTCGTCGAAGGCCTTCCACATGCCGATCAGGCCGGTGCCGCCGCCGGTCGGATAGAAGATCACGTCGGGCACGTCCCAACCGAGCTGCTCGGCGAGCTCGAGGCCCATCGTCTTCTTGCCTTCGATGCGGTACGGCTCCTTGAGCGTGGACGTGTCGAACCAGCCGACCTTCGCCTTGCCCTCGCCGACGATCTTGCCGCAATCGTCGATATAGCCGTTGACGCGGTAGACGGTCGCGCCCTGGAGCTCGATCTCGCTGACGTTCACCTCGGGCGTGTCGGCCGGGCAGAAGATCGTGGTCTTGATGCCGCAGGACGTTGCATAGGCCGCGAGCGCCGCACCGGCATTGCCGTTGGTCGGCATCGCCATGTGCTTGATGCCGAGCGCCTTGCCCATCGACACCGCCATCACCAGACCGCGCGCCTTGAACGAGCCGGTCGGCAGCCGCCCCTCGTCCTTCACGATGATCTCGCCGCCACCGAGCTTCTTCCCGAGCTTCGGCAGCCGGATCAGCGGCGTCGTCACCTCGCCGAGCGAGACGATGTCCTGGCATTTGCGCACCGGCAGCAGCTCGCGGTAGCGCCACATGTCGGCGGGGCGCTGGCTGAGTGCGTCCTTGGTCAGCGCCTTCTTCACGCCCGCGAGGTCGTAGCGCACCAAGAGCGGCTTGCCGGCTTTCGAGAGATTGTGGACCTGGTCGGCCGCGTAGTGATCGCCTTCCATCGCGCATTCGAGATGGGTGACGAAGGTCGGGCGTTCGATGGTGAGGTTGTCGTTATCGTGCATGGATCTGCCTTCTTCTTGTGTCCGCGACTTTCTGGCTGTCATTGCCGGGCTTGACCCGGCAATCCATCCCTTGAAGAGCGCTTCGCTTGATGGATGCGCGGGTCAAGCCCGCGCATGACGAGTGGCGAGTACCGCTAGATATTCAACACCCGTCCATACGCATCCAGCACGGCTTCCTTCATCATCTCCGACAGGGTCGGATGCGGGAATACCGTGTGCATCAGCTCTTCTTCCGTCGTCTCCAGATTCATGGCGACGACGTAGCCCTGGATCAGCTCGGTGACCTCCGCGCCGACCATGTGGGCGCCGAGAAGCTGGCCGGTCTTCTTGTCGAAGATCACCTTGACCAGGCCCTGGTCCTCGCCGAGCGCGATCGCCTTGCCGTTGCCGACGAAGGGGAAGCGGCCGACGCGGATCTCGCGGCCGTTCTCCTTGGCCTTGGCTTCGGTGAGGCCGACGGAGGCGACCTGCGGCTGGCAATAGGTGCAGCCCGGGATCATGTTCTTGTCCATGGGATGCGGATGCAGGCCCTTGATCGCCTCGACGCAGATCACGCCTTCATGCTCGGCCTTGTGCGCGAGCATGGGGGGACCTGCGACGTCGCCGATGGCGTAGATGCCGGGGATGTTGGTCTTGCCGTAACCGTCGATGACGATGCAGCCGCGATCGGTTTTAACGCCGAGCTTTTCGAGGCCGAGATTCTCGATATTGCCGACGACGCCGACCGCCGAGATCACGCGCTCGAACTC
>Ga0207647_10002171_pt1 | contig 14971 bp, 16 predicted proteins | sample KBSCornC2_FD_184295 | JGI IMG/M metagenome (GOLD analysis project Ga0207647, IMG submission 184295) | Corn rhizosphere microbial communities from Kellogg Biological Station, Michigan, USA - C2 (SPAdes) (version 2) | ecosystem: Host-associated > Plants > Roots > Rhizosphere ...
AAACCGCGCCCTTCGTGTTTCGGAATCGCGCTAGAACGCGGCTTTCGCGCCGGCCACCAGCTCTTCCTCGCTCACCTTCTTGATCGTCTGCCCGGCCGACCACGAATGTCCAAACGGATCGGTGAATTGGCCGTAACGGTCGCCCCAGAACTGATCTGCGAGCGGCATGGTCACCTTGGCCCCCGCCGCGACAGCTTTCTCCCACAGCGAGTTCACATCGTCTGTGTGCAGATGCAAGGTCACAGGCGAGCCGCCGAAGGCCTCCGGCGTACGGCTGCGGCCCATATGCTCAGGAAAATCGTCCGATAGCATCAGGTCCATGCCGAGCACCTTCAGGTGGGCGTGCATCAGACGCTTGCCGTCTGGAGCCTGGTGTCGTGCGACTTCTTCCGCACCGAAGGCCTTCTTGTAGAAATCGATAGCCGCGGCAGCGTTGCTCACGGTCAGATATGGAGTAAGGGTCTGGCTCATAAATATCTCCTTGAATTCAGAATTCACATGTCGGGGACCGGGCGCTTGGGAAGGCTGCGCCTGGCGCAGGCGCCAGCATACGCGCAGACCATGAACGCTACAACCGCTCTGGGCCGACGCAACTGGATGCTGATTTATCCTGACGTTTGATCATGTCTGACGATTCGATTCCTGAACTACGCGGCTACGATGACGCCTCGCTTGACCGCGCTTTTGCTTCGCTTACCGCCCATCTGGAGCGCGGCGCCGGCTCGCTTGATGGCGCCGATGCGGTCGAGCAATTTCGGCTCGAATGGCTGGGACGCAAGCACGGCCGCCTCAAGACGGTCAGCGAGGCCTGGCTGAAGACGGCTCCTCCCGAAGCGCGCCGGCCCCTGGGCCAGCGTTTTAACGGACTGAAAGAGCGGATCGAAGCCCTGCTTACAGATGCCGCCGCAGGCAAGCATCGCGCCGCAACGGGCGCGGCCATCGACGTGACTCTACCCGGCACGCGTCCGCAACTCGGTGCCGAGCACCCCATCGTGCGCACCTGGCACGAGGCGGTGCGCATCTTCGCGGCCATGGGCTACTCGGTCGGTACCGGCCCCGAGGTCGAGACCGACTATTACAACTTCGAGTCTCTGAACTTCCCGCCGAACCACCCCGCGCGCGACACGCAGGACACGCTCGTGGTCGTGGGGCAGGAACGCAAGCCCCTGCGAGACCGCCTGCTGATGCGCACCCACACGTCGCCCGTGCAGATTCGCACCATGGAGCAGCAGCCGCCGCCAATTCGTCTCGTTATCCCCGGCAAGGTGCACCGTAACGACGCCGCCGACGCGACACACTCGCCGATCTTTCACCAGGTCGAGGGGCTCTGCGTCGATGAGGGAATCACCTTTGGCGATCTCAAGGGAACGCTCGACCACGCGATGAAAGCCTTCTTCGGCTCCAGCGTGAAGACACGTTTCTTCCCATCATTCTTCCCCTTCACCGAACCCAGCGCGGATGTGCAGATCTCCTGCATCTTCTGCGGCGGCAAGGGCTGCCGCAAGTGCAAGCACTCCGGCTGGATTGAGCTGCTCGGCTGCGGCATGGTGGACCCTGCCATCTTCGGCTTCGTGCGCGAGAAGCAGCCTGCCTACGACCCGGAGAAAATCTCCGGCTTCGCCTTTGGCATGGGCCTGGACCGCATCGCGATGATGAAGTACGGCATCAGCGACATCGGGCTGATGTTTTCGGGGGATGTGCGCTTCCTGGAGCAATTCGCGTGAATATTCTGAGCGCTTGGCTCCGAAGCTATTTGCCGCAATTCGACGCGTCCGACCGCGAACTTTCTGACGGCCTGACACTCCGCGGCATCGCCGTGGAAGGCGTCTTTGACGTCGCGCTACCCGTCGGCGGTTCTCTGTTCGAAACCGACATAACGACCAACCGTGTCGATGCCATGAATCACTACGGCATCGCGCGCGAGGCCGCCGCCATTTACGGACTCACGCTCGCGCCTCTCGGCACCACGCTGCCCGCGGCACACCAGGGGGGAGGTCATCCTGTTCGCATTGAAGCGCCCGAAGCCTGCGGGCGCTTTACTGCCCGCATCCTGCGTGGCGTCAAGATCGGTCCGTCATCCGGCATCGTGGCGGAGCGCTTCGCCGCCCTCGGCCAGAAGCTCATTCTGAATGCAGTCGATGCCAGCAACTACGTGCTCTTCGGCATGGGCCACCCGACCCATGCCTTCGACCTCGACAAGATTGAAGGCGCCATCGTCGTTCGTCGCGCGCGAGCACGAGAGAGGTTGAAGACCCTCGACGGAATCGACCGCGCGCTCGATGCCGACGATGTCGTCGTTGCGGATGAGAAAAAGGCACTTGGACTCGCCGGCGTGATGGGCGGCTGGAACACCATGATCACGCCCGAAACGAAAAACATCCTAATCGAAGCTGCATGGTTCGATCCCGCAGTCGTCCGTCGCATGAGCCGCCGTCACGGCATTCACTCGGATGCATCGCACCGCTTCGAACGCGGGGCCGACTTCCACGCGCCGCCGGTCGCTTCAGCACTCGTCTCGCAGCTCATTCTCAAAAACGGCGGCCATATCGAAGGCGACCTCGTCGATGTGGTTATCCCGCAGGTCCTGGCGCGCGTGGCGGCCCGGCGTCCAATCGCCTTCTCTGTCGCGCGCTGCGCAGAGCTGCTTGGTCGCACCAGCGACGGACCCGGCATCACGGACGAAGTCTCGACCGGCATCCTTCACTCGCTGGGCTGCACGCTTGCGGCATCGGGCGAGGGGCGCTATAGCGTCACGCTGCCCAGTTGGCGGCTTGATTTGGAGCGCGAGATCGATCTGGTCGAAGAAGTCGCGCGGGTCTACGGCTACAACCGCTTCGCGAACACGCTGCCCACCTTCTCCGGCACGGTGCTGGAACTTCCGAACGCGCCCAAGCATACGGCTGTTCGCGAACTTCTCCTGTCCGCCGGCTATCACGAAGCTATCTCCTCCACTTTTTGTTCCGCCACCGACGCTGCTACATTTGCAGCGCAGCCGGGTGTTGCTGTGGCCATGGACAACCCGTTGAGCGAAGAGGCCGGCATGCTACGGCCTTCGCTCGTGCCTGGGATGCTTACCATGCTGGCTCACAACCTGAATCGCAATGTCGACGACGTCCGGCTCTTCGAGATAGGCACGGTCTTTACCGGCTCGCCTGAGCGGGTGGACGAGGCGCAGTGGCTCGCCTTTGGTGCTACCGGTCAGCTTCGCGATGGCCTGAATTCCTCGCGCGCTTTGGATTTCTTCGACCTCAAGGGCGTGGTGGAAGCGCTAACCGCCCGCTTTGCTGCGCGCTCGGTCTACTACGACGCGTTCCCGGCGGAAAGCGGATTACTGCCGGGCTGGCTCAACCCCGCGCGCGCGGCGCGCTGCGTGGTGGATGGATCGACCATCGCATACTTCGGCGAGTTGCATCCGGACGAAAGCGCAAGCCGAAAGTTGCGTCAGCCGGTACTGGTCGGCGAAATCTATCTTGATCGCCTCTTCCGCCACTCGCTGCGCCAGCCCAGCACCCGCGATCCCTCGCGCTACCAGCCGGTACGCCGCGACTTCTCACTTGTCTTCCCGGATGCGGTGCATTGGGAGGCGGTCGGTTCCGCCCTTGGCGCGCTTGCGATCGCAGAGCTGCAGGAATATCGCCCGGCCGAGATTTTCCGCGACCCAAAGGGAAAGACCGTTCCAGCGGGACACTACTCCGTGCTCGTTTCGACGACCTTCCAGTCGCCCGATCGCACCCTGCGTGACGAGGAACTTCACGCCTGGTCGAACAGCATCGTCAGCACCCTGGAATCGCTGGGGGGACGGCTGCGCACGTAATAAAGGCGAGAGGGTGTCAATTACGGCACACATATGCACAGGGGGCAAATCGGATTTGCCTTCGCGCGTTTGCATTGGCGATATACTGCGGCTCAGGCAAGCATGATTCCCCTAATGCAGTGAGGATGTATGGCGGCGGCAGCAATGGATTTGACGGAGCAGGGAGCGGAAACCCTGGCAGTGGCGGATTTTCAAGCCCTGGAAGAGCGCGTTCTGCGCGCGGTGGAGCTGCTGAAGGCCGAGCGTGAGGCCCACGCCGCGGCGACAGCGAAGGTCGAAGAGCTTGAGCGTCACAGCGCAGAGTTGGAACGGCAACTGGCCGGCCGGGCAGAGCAATCGACACGGCTGGAAGGTGAAATCAGCCAGCTGCAGCAGGAGCGGGACCACGTACGTGGCCGTGTTGAGCGGCTATTGAAGCATCTGGACGAATTCACCGCGTAGTCACCCGACTGCGCCCCGTCAGGAATGCGCACACCAGGAGAAGATTGAGCCCGCGATGAACGATACCAGCCAAGGCGTTACCGTTGAGATCTACGATCAGCCCTATCACCTGCGCGGGCAGGATCCCGCGTATATCGAGCGGCTGGCTAATCTTGTAGACACGAAGATGCGCTCAGTCGCAGCGCAGGGCACGACCGTAGACTCGCTGCGTGTAGCAGTGCTGGCGGCCATCAATATCGCCGACGAACTGATGACACTGCAGGCGCGCTATCGCAACGCGAATCAAGCAGAGAGCACGCTGCGCACTCGCGCCAGCAACCTGAACGGACTGCTCGATTCAGTACTTACCGGCGAACGCCGCACAGGCTAAGAACACGTCCATTCGACGCTCGCTCGGCCCGGCTCCAAAGGGATGTCAACCCGCTTTCGCCTTTCCGATCTCACGCTTCCCGTGATTCAAGCGCCGATGGCGGGATCCGGGATCAACACTGCCGAGTTGGTCATTGCGTCCAGCCGTGCCGGCGTCCTTGGCTCGATCGCGGCGGCATATTGCACTCCGGAGCAGGTGCGAAGCGATGTGGCGGCGGTACGCTCTGCCACGGATCGTCCCTTCGCAGTGAATCTGTTTGCGCCCACGGCGGATCCCGAACATCCGGGTGAGACCAGAGCTATGCTGGAATTTTTAGCTGGCTGGCACGCGAGTCTCGGTCTGTCGCCGCCGCAAATCCCAGACCGCACCTCTGAACCCTTCGAGGAGATGATCGAACTCCTGCTGGAGCTCCGGCCTCCAGTTGTGAGCTTTACCTTCGGCCTGCTGCCGGCAAACGTGATGCAGGCGCTCAGGTCACGCGATATTTTTGTCATCGGCACTGCAACAACCGTTCAAGAAGCTGTTTTGCTTGCCTCCTCCGGTGTAGATGCCGTGGTGGCCCAGGGGGCCGAGGCCGGCGGTCATCGAGGCAGCTTTGCATCCACACGCGGCTTCGGATCGGTTGGCTTGATGGCGCTCCTTCCGCAGGTCGTCGATGCAGTCCGCATTCCCGTCATTGCCTCCGGCGGAATTATGGATGGCCGGGGCATCGCAGCGGCTTTGGCTTTGGGAGCAGTCGCCGTTCAGATGGGTACGGCCTTTCTCGTCACAAGCGAATCCGGCGCTTCCGAGTCATACAAGAAGCGGATTTTGGAATCGCACGACGAATCCACGGTCTTTACCTCGGCGTTTTCAGGTCGTGTGGCGCGCGGGATCGAGAACCGCTTCATGGAAGAGATGAGCCGCGAGGGCATAATGCCGCTGCCCTATCCTTGGCAAAACGCCCTCACTCGATCCCTACGAAAAGCGGGAGCTGCCGCGGGCGATGCTGAAGTTCTATCGCTCTGGGCAGGCCAGGGATCTGCGTTGGCGACTGAGCAGAGCGTCCAGCAACTAGTGGACTTTCTCGACGCCAGCCTGAAAGATGCAATCCAGGCTCTCATCTCTCCGACACATGCACCGCCCGCGCGCTGATAGCTGATATCAGAGCGCCGCAATCCTGACGTTTCCATCCGAGGTGTGCACGTTTAGCGGCGTGCCACCGCCGTTCAGACGTCCATGCAAGTGGTTGCCGGAACTGTCGTAGTGGTCCATGGTCAAAGGCAGAGCACAGTCGAGATGGCCGTCGCTGGTGGATATATCAAGGTCGGCGGCGAGCGTCGATGGCACATGAAGGACAACCTGCCCATCCGAACTCTCGATGCGCGACGCTGCGTTGAGCTGCGAGCCCGGCGCCAGCGTAAAGTCCAGGTTGCCGTCGCTGGTATGCAACTGCACCGCGCTAAACTGCCCATCGATTTGCATATGGCCGTCTGAGCCGCGCGCTTCCAATGTGCCGGTTGCGCGCCGGATGACAACGTTGCCATCTGAGCTGCCGAGATGCAGATCGCCGTGGACATCTTCGAGCGTCACCGAACCGTCGCCGGAATGCACCTGGAGTTTGCCGGTCAGCTGGCTCGCAGTGAGATTTCCGTCCGACGTCTTTGCCTCGAGATCGAGATGAGAGGGAACCTCCACTGTGACCTTCGTCCCCGCTTCATTTCGCCAGTTGATGTGAACTCCGATATGCGGCTTCTCCTTAAACGAAAAGAAGACATGGTCGCCCTCCTGGCGCTCTTCCAGGCGATATTCGTTCAGGTCGCGTGTGGCGTGCACCTGAACCCGGATCTCCTTGCACTCACCGCAGGACTGAATATCCAGGCCGCTGTCGCCGGACTCAATGGCGAGCGTGGGGGTGCCGCTCAACGAATAGGTCTTCTGCCAGTCGTGCCCGGTCACCTGAGCGGAAGCGGGGAGCGATGCAAACGAAAGGGTCGCCGCAGCAGCAAGGGCAACGCAGGCACACGAGAGAGACAGACGGTTCGACCGGACGGACATGGGCTTTCTCCTGGCCGCCAATACGCCGCAGGGGAAGGCCTGGTTCCGGGAATCTTCTAAGAATGCATGCAGACGAGTATTTAGGGCTTGTTCCCCTGACCACCGGTCGTGCCGGTGAAGCTGCCCGTGCTGTGCTGGCCGGCGTTCTGGCCTGGTGGGGGCTGGGACTGTTTCTCGTCGACGCTCTTCTTCAGCTGCTGTTTCTGTTCCTGGTGTTGGCCTCCAGAGGCGTAATGATCCTCCGGCGCAATGTGTTCCACGGATGTCGCAGCTCCCGGAGTGGTGCCCGGTTCCTCCGGCTTCACTTCAGTCTTATTGCCCACGGCTGTCCTCCTCAACTCTCTCGCCAGGGAGGTTAGATGCCTGCGAAGGCATCCCGCAGGCGTTGCCAGCTCTGCTCCAGGATTTCGGGCAGCACACGGGTCTCACTGGCCACAGTCATGAAATTCGTGTCGCCGAACCAGCGGGGGAGTACGTGCATCTGCAGGTGGTCGGCTACGCCTGCGCCCGCGGCTTTGCCCAGGTTCAGGCCGATGTTGATGCCGTCCGGGGAGTAGGCGCGGCCCTGGGCCCGGGCCGCGCGCTGCGCCAGCGCCATCATCTCCTGCGCGGTCTCCGGCGCGAGTGCGCCAAGATCTCCTTCATGTACATAAGGGACGATCATCACGTGGCCGGAAGTGTAAGGGTAGGCGTTCAGGCAGATGTAACAGCTCTGCCCACGCAGTACGATGTTCGCTGCGCGGTCTGCTTCCTCGGGTTTCATGCCGTGCTCGATGGCATAGTCGGCCGCGGCGATCAGATTGCAAAAGACGCAGTGGTGGTCTCCAGGCCATGCTGCGAGCTGGGCTGGCACTCCGGCCCGGGCATCTCGCGTGTCTTCCTGGGTGACGTATGCGTAGCGCCACGGCGTCCACAGATGATCCATAGAGCATTTTCCCTGTATTTCTCGACGGACCGACGGTAGTCCCGTGTGACATTTCTCTCCGAAATCTCACATATCGGTTTTCTCCGCTGTGGGAGCAGCAGAAAAGAGCGGTCCAGAGGCGAGTATAAGGGGTCACAGAGCCCATGGCTGGAGGCCGCCGCGCGCTGCCAATTCACGCTCCATTCACATGCTTTGCCTGCGCTCAACTTTGTTTGACTGCCCTATGGGCGGTTGCTACACTCTTAATTGAAGCCCTGTCTGCTGGATTCGTAGATGCGGCTTCCACTGCGATCCCTGCCCATTCCGAAGCCAAGGCAACTCCATCACTGGAGACCTGCAACGCGTTCGCGCCAGTTCCTGGCGGACTCCAGCGGGCCCAGCGGAATCGCCTCCGGGTAAAGATGCAGGTCAGCAGCGAGTGCCCTGGGTTCGCCACCGTCAGGAAGCCGAAGCGGAGCAAGGTGCGCCGGTCCCTCCGGAACCGCCTTGTACGTTGCTCGATAAGGGCCTGACTTCCCCCCGATTGGCGCGCCTGGCCGGCGACTGTCCGATACGCCCTATGCGGGGCTTGTTGCCAGAACGCCGAGGCGGTGGACGGCACCGCCGATGAATCCGGAGCTGGTTGCTATGGCAGACGCCCAACATTCTGAACAAACCGAGAGCAAAACCCTGAACACCGAACTGGAAACCCCAACGCTTGATGCCGCGACGGAGCACCAACAGCCGTCGACCGAACCCACCTACAACCACCAGGACGCCGAGTACCATGACGGCGATGCTGGCCAGTCCTCCACGTCTGAGTCTCACGGCGCAACCGTCGCCACTGCCGAAGCGGCAGACGAAGACATGAGCATGGAGGATTTTGCCGCGGCACTGGAGTCCTTTGACCGCGAGCAGGCCGCCGAGGCCGCCATTGCACAGGGCGATGAGAACAACATCGTCCAGGGCACAGTGGTGAAGCTGACGGACAAGCATGTGGTGGTAGATCTGGGCCTGAAGAGCGAGGGCCTCATTCCGCTGGAGCAGGTGACAGATCACACCGGCCAGTCGAAGCTGCACCCCGGCGACCTTGTCGAGGTCGTGGTGGAGCGCGAAGAGGTCGAGGGCGGCTACCTGCTCAGCTATGAGAAGGCGCAGCGCCATCGCGTCTGGGATTCCATCGAGAAGGCGTACACCGACAAGGTTCCGATTACCGGCACGGTGCTGGGTCGCGTCAAGGGCGGTGTCACCGTCGATATCGGCATCAAGGCATTCCTGCCCGGCTCGCAGCTCGAAATCCGTCCCGTACGGAATCTGGACGCCTATATCGGCCAGCCGATCGACGTGCGCGTCATCAAGCTGAACAAGAAGCGCGGCAACGTCGTCGTCTCCCGCAAGGAGATCCTCGAAGAGGAGCAGAACGCCAAGCGCTCAACGACTCTCGAGCACCTGGAAGAAGGCGCGATTCTGAATGGCACGGTGAAGAACCTGACCGACTACGGTGCCTTCGTCGATCTCGGCGGCATCGACGGCCTGCTGCACATTACCGACATGTCCTGGGGTCGGCTCACCCACCCGCGCGATCTGGTCAACGTGAATGACGAGATTCAAGTGAAAGTGCTGAAGTTCGATAAGGACAAGCAGCGTGTCTCTCTCGGCTTCAAGCAGCTGACGCCTGACCCCTGGCTCGACGCGGTGGAGCGCTATCCGATCGGGGCGCGTGTGCGCGGTCGCATCCTCAGCGTCACCGACTACGGCGCATTTGTCGAGCTGGAGCAGGGCATCGAAGGCCTGGTTCACGTCTCCGAGATGACCTGGTCCAAGCGGATGAAGCATCCGTCGAAGATGGTCAAGCCCGGCGACGAGGTCGAAACCGTTGTGTTGTCCGTGAACCCAAATGACCGGCGCATCTCGCTCGGGATGAAGCAGTTGCTTGAGAATCCATGGGAGCACCTCTCCGAGCGCTATCCGGCCGGCGCGATTGTTGAGGGTCGCGTCCGCAATCTCACCGACTTCGGCGCTTTCATCGAGATCGAGGATGGCATCGACGGCCTGGTGCACGTCTCGAACCTGAGCTGGACCAAGCGTGTGAAGCATCCCTCCGAGGTGCTGAAGAAGGGTGAGAAGGTGCGTGCCGTGGTGCTTGGCGTAGAAGCGGAGAACCGCCGCCTGTCGCTTGGCATCAAACAGCTCCAGCCGGATGTCTGGGAGACCTTCTTCGATCAGCATCGCGTTGGCGACGTGGTGAAGGGCAAAGTGCTGCGCTCGGCGCAGTTCGGCTCCTTCGTCGAGATCGCCGAAGGCATCGAAGGTCTTTGCCATGTCTCGGAGGCGGCCGATGCCCTGGGTCAGCCGGTGAAGCTCGAAGCCGGGCATGAATACGACTTCAAGATCATCAAGATGAACCCCGAGGAGAAGAAGGTTGGCCTCAGCCTGCGCGCAGTGGGCGAAGAGGGCAGCCGCGCCGATGTAGAAGCGTACAAGGCACCCGCCGCTTCCGGCTCTACTACCACGCTGGGCGATCTGATGAACTGGAAGCGCGGCGAGTAAGCAACTGTATCCTCACACGCGAAGGCCGCCTCATCGAGGCGGCCTTTCTGTTTTGCGAATCGCGCCCCCGCTGCACGGGATGCCCTCTGACGGAGCTTCCTTAGCCGGCGATCTTCAGTGGGATATTGAAAACTTTCTTCGTGTCGAAAGAGCTGATCGAGCGCTCTTTGGACTTCTTGCCCTGATACTCAGCCCACACCGTGTAATTCGCATCCGGATTGAGCTGCCCGAACCGGTAGCTCCCGTCCTGGGTGCTGATGTAGGTGCGCACCTCGAGCGTCTTCGCGTTCTTGATATAGACGATCGCGCCCTTCGCCATGCTTCCGCTGGCAAGCTCAACCTTGCCCTGCACGACGCGCTCCGTCGTTTGCGCCGTCGCGGTGCGTGGCAGGGCAACAAACATACAGGGCGCCGCAAGCAGCCCGCTCAGAACAACAGTGACGCCCATACATCGACTGATGCGGCATCGAAAACGATCAGGCATTATTCCTCTTCCTCATCTCGAAGTTCGTCGTCTTCATCATCATAGCCTTCATCTTCCACTTGCGAGAGCTGCAGTGGCTCGGTGGCGACGACTTCAAACTCGGTCCCGCACTCTTCACACGAGACCACATCGCCCTCTTCAACGTCATCGGCGTCGATATCGAGTGCGTTTTCACATTCCGGACATGCTGGCATTTCCCGCCCTCCAGGCTGGAGCATTTCTGATTACCGCGAACTGCGGAGTCATACTCTACGTGGTCTCTCTTTGTGGAAAGGCCACAAGAACCGTCACTCATCCGTTTACGCCTATAGCAGGAATGCTCCAAGACGATTACTTACCGAGTGATGATGGCGTGAGCCGCGCCGAGGCTGCCAGCTCCGCCGAATTTCATGAATCTCTCCTCTTCCACCCGAGACCGCGCGGCTGTCGCCCCAATCGCCCGGATAGAATCGGAACCCTCTACTGATTCCTCTCAGGCATCCGCCTTACGGCTAGTTTTAGAGGCAAGTCCGCGGGCCGTCAAGGTGCCCGGATGTAACGCAACGTCGGGTATGAGACCATGCGCGTGTGAACCGGACTCAGGGATTGCATTGCTTTTCTAACGGTAGGGCGCGACGGATTTGCCCAGCCCTTGTTTGCGCGGTAGCCTGCCTGTGGCTGACGGTGGCTTCGGCTTCCGCCGCCCCTCAAAAGCCTCCGGCTGCAGCAAGACCGCTCGTCGCAGCGCCTGCCGATCCGGACGTTCTCCATGCGCTCGCTAATGTAACGCCCGAACACATCCGCTACACCGTTAGTAAGCTGGTTGACTTCCGCACCCGCAATACGGTTTCCAGCATGGACACAGACCTGCCGCCGAACACCGGCGTGACCGCGGCCGCCAAGTGGATCGAGCAGCAGTTCCGGGATATCTCTGATGGCTGCCACGGCTGTCTCGAGGTCAAGACCGACACTTTCATCCAGCCCGGAGATCCCGCACCACGCAGCCGGATAAAAGCGCCGACGACGATTACAAATGTCTACGCTATCCTGCGCGGCACAGACCCCACACAAGCGAGCCGTATGTACCTGGTGACCGGCCACTACGATTCGATCAATTCCAACGTTTTTTCCAACTGGGCAGATACCTCTGGCTTTGCCCCTGGTGCGAATGACGATGCAAGCGGCACAGCGGTGAGCATCGAATGTGCTCGTGCGTTGAGCCGGCATCACTGGCCCGCCACCATTGTTTTCGCCGCTGTTGCCGGCGAAGAACAGGGGCTCGTCGGTAGCTCTCACCTGGCGAAGCTGGCTAAGGATCAGGGGTGGCAACTCGCAGGCGTTCTGAACAACGACATCGTCGGCGGCGATACCACTCCAGGTGACACACTGCGGGACAAGACCCGCGTCCGTGTCTTTTCCCAGGGCATTCCCGCAACGGCTACGCCCGAGGAGATCAAGCGCGCCCTCGATCTTGGTCTCGAGAGTGATGGGCCCTCGCGCGAGCTGGCCCGCGTCGTCAGCTCCGTTGGACGCACCTACTTTCACGCGGACACGTTCCGCCCGATTCTCGAGTTCCGCCTCGACCGCTACCTCCGCGGAGGCGACCATCTTTCCTTCAATAAACAGGGCTTCGCCGCAATCCGCTTCACGGAGTGGCGGGAGAACTTCCACCACCAGCACCAGAACGTCCGTATGGAGAACGGGAAGCAATACGGAGACCTGCTCAAGTATGTCGATTTCAACTACGTAGCGAATGTGGCGCGTCTGAATGCCGCCACGCTGGCAACGCTGGCCTCCGCTCCGGCTGCCCCGGAGGAGGTACGCATCGTGACCACGAGTCTCGACAACAACAGCACGTTGCGCTGGACGCGGGGCCCTGGCACGCCTCCCTCAGCCCGCATCGACATCGTCTGGCGCGAAACTTCGGCACCTGACTGGCAAGTCCATCAGCAAGTTCCGGCCGGCGATGCCTCGAACGGTTCCTTTACCCTGCCGGTCTCCAAGGACAATGTCATCTTCGGCGTCCGCGCCTGCAACGCCGCCGGCCAATGCGGTCCGGCGGTTGCTTCCACACCGCAGCGGTAGGCATCAAACTGCCACCGGGCGGCTTTTCCGTGAAGAAAGGCCATCCGACTGGTGAGATTCACGCGAAATCCGTTCTAATAGGTGACATGCCTGGTTCTCGACCACTGACATTGTCCTTCCCGCCCTTCGCGGGCATGACGAAGAACCTGATCTTCATCAATCTCGGCGTGTATACGGCGTGGTTGCTGGCGCGCTTCATGCATCCGCTCGCGCTGATCCCGGCCCTGCTCGCTCTCACCCCCGCTGCTGTGGTTCATCGGTTCTTCCTCTGGCAGCCGCTGACCTTCGGCTTCGTGCCGGACATGTCTCTGCTCAGCATCATCTTCACCATGCTCTCGCTCTGGTTCATGGGCTTTTATCTCGAGGACGTGAAGGGCAGCAGATGGCTGCTGGAGACCTATCTCATCTCCACGCTTACCGGGGGGATTCTGGCTACGGCCTTCTCTTTCACCGGCATACTTGGCATGGCGCCCAACCTCACGGTGCCGGGCACAGACGTGGCGCTCTTCGGGCTACTGACCTGTTTCGCAGTGTTATTCGCCGACCAGCAATTCTTCATGTTCCCGTTGCCCTTCGGCATCAAAGCCAAATATCTGGCGATCATTTTCATGCTCATCGCCGTTGTCATGCTGCTGGGTGGCGGCAATCCTGTCGAATACGTCGCCTATCTTGGCGGAGGCCTGGGCGGCTATCTCTATGCGAAGCTGGCGCCCCGCCGCGGCTATGGCTACGCTGCCAGCGAAGGCTTCTATGGCATGCGCAACAGCTACTATCGCTGGAAACGCGCCAGGGCCGCGCGCAAGTTCCAGGTCTATATGGGCAAGCAGGGCCGCGAAGTCCACTTCGACAAGGAAGGCCGCTACGTGGATCCGGACGACCGGCGCCGCATGCACTGAGGGGAGCCGAGTGGATGCGCCGCGCGGATTGCCCGCTGGCTCGGTTTACTCGGGACTATCGCCAGGGGCAGCCTTCGCCAACTCCGCGCCGATACGCTCATGCAGCCGCTCGCTGTAGCCCAAGGGCAGGCGGAAGATGCGGTCATCTGCCGTCAACACAAGAATGTTGTGCACGGAGTCCAGGATCGCTGAACAGATCTCGCAGTGTTCCAGGTGTTCTTCGATGGCGCGGCGCTCCTCCGGAGTCACCGTGTCGTCGATGTAATCGGAGATGTAGGGCCACACGTGCTTGCAATCGAGTCTCATGCCCTGCCTCCCAGCCAGGAGAACCACCGCCGCCGCTGCGGCAGTTCGCGCTTCAGATATGGCGCGAGCTGTTTCTGCAGCATCATCCGCGCGCGGAACAGCCGAACCTTCACCAGGTTTGCCTTAACTCCAAGCGCCTCCGCGATTTCCTCAATCGACATTTCCTCTTTGTCGCGCAGCAGAAACACCTCGCGATAAGTTGGTGGCAACCCTTCGATTGCGCGTTCGATGTGTTTCGCCAGTTCCTCGCGCTCCAGTGTCTCGCTCGGAATCTCTCGCCAGTCGGCCACCAGGAACGGCGTGTAGTCCTCCGCCTGCTCCGTGTTGTCCAGCGACTCTACCTTCACCCTCGCCGACTTCCGCAGCCGGCTGCGCGCCTCGTTCAACGTGATCGTCGTCAGCCAGGTGCTGAACTTTGCATCGCCCCGAAAACTGCCCAAACCCCGATAGGCCTTGATCATTGCTTCCTGTGCGGCGTCTTCTGCTTCCGACGTATCGCGCAGCACAGACACTGCCGTCAGGAACACCGCGCGCTCGTAGGGGCGGATCAGTTCGTGGAAGAGATCCCGTTCCCCGCTCAGTATGCGCGCGATCCACTCCATCTCCTGCGCCAGTGCCTGCACCATACTGGCTAGTGCTTCTCCTGACTCGCAGTGCCAAGGAGCGCAGCGTCGAGGATGTGGCTCAGCACCTCCTCGCTCTGCTCGCCCGCCCTGTTGTAGACCGGCTTGCCATTGCTGTCCACCACAACCAGATCCGGGATCGCGCCTTCGTAGTACTTCTCGACCAGCTTGAGCTGCGCCGGAGACTGCGGTTTGTCCAGGTCGATAATGACGAAGTTCACCCTGTCCTTGTAGCGCTCGGAAAGCGCCACCGTGCGGCGTGCCTGCCGTTTCGAGTTGAAGCAGCCCTCGCTGTAGATCATGACGTAGTTCGGTCTACCGGCAAGCACGCCGGTCTGGGCATCGTTGCCGGTAATCAGCGGCCCGTCCACGCTGTCACTGTTGTAGTCCAGGTGCGGATTCAGCCTGAGCGCCTGATTCTGCGCCAATAGCGCAGCAGTAAAGACGAGCACCCACGCCAGCAGCACCGCAATCCTGATTCC
>Ga0207647_10002174_pt1 | contig 14959 bp, 10 predicted proteins | sample KBSCornC2_FD_184295 | JGI IMG/M metagenome (GOLD analysis project Ga0207647, IMG submission 184295) | Corn rhizosphere microbial communities from Kellogg Biological Station, Michigan, USA - C2 (SPAdes) (version 2) | ecosystem: Host-associated > Plants > Roots > Rhizosphere ...
AGGACCTGATCAAACATCGTGTCAAACCAAACCTTCTGGTCCAACTTCATTTACTTTAGCTGGAACAGCAAGCAATGGAACTACAGCATGGTCACAGGTGGCTGCTACAGGAACTGCAAGTGCTTCCATTACTACTCCTTCTTCATTAACTTCTACAGTAAGCGTAAGCGGTATTGGTACAGTAACATTGAGATTGACTACAACAAGTGGAACAGGTTGCGGAACAGCAACTGACGACGTGGTTCTTACTGTTGTTGCAAATGCAACAAACAACGCTGGACCTGATCAGACACTTTGCCAGACTGCACCAAGTGGACCGACGATGTTTACATTAGCTGGAACTGCAGCTAACGGAACGTCAAGCTGGTCTCAGTTTGCATCTACAGGAACAGCAAGTGCTTCCATTACTACTCCTTCTTCGTTAACTTCTACAGTTAGTGTATCGGGAATTGGTACTGTAACCTTGAGATTGACAACTGTAAGTGATTGCGGCACAGTTACCGATGATGTGGTTCTTACTGTAAATGCTAATCCAACAGCAAATGCAGGACCTGATCAGACCAAGTGTCAAACTGCTCCTTCTGGTCCAACCTCATTTACTTTAGCTGGAACTGCAAGCAATGGAACAACTGCGTGGACACAAGTTGCTCAAACTGGTACAGCAAATGCAAGCATTACTACTCCTTCTTCATTAACTTCTACAGTTAGTGTAAGCGGTATTGGTACAGTAACATTGAGATTGACTACAACAAGTGGAACAGGTTGCGGAACAGCAACTGACGACGTGGTTCTTACTGTAAATGCTAATCCAACAGCAAATGCAGGACCTGATCAAACACAGTGTCGCACCGCATCAGGTACAAATACATTCGGAACAAATACATTCACTTTAGCCGGAACAGCAAGCAATGGAACAACCGCATGGAGTATTGCTCCAGGTGGAAATCCACAAGGCTATACAGTGAATATTGTAACACCAACTTCATTGACTTCAAGCGTTCAAATCAGTGGTAGTTCTGTAAACGGTGGTACAGTTACTTTGAGATTAACAACAACCAGTGCTTCATGTGGCAGCGCAACAGATGATGTTGTGTTAACACTGAATGCTTTGCCATTGATCCAAACATTGACAGCAACGAACTTCTGTCCGAATGCTACAACAGGCGGAACAGTGACATTGCAAAATTCACAGATTGGGGTTTCTTACCAGTTGCAAAAAGACGGTACTAATTATGGTTCACCTCAGAACGGAACAGGAAGCGCCATTAGCTGGTCTCCAGTTCCTGCAGGAACTTACAATGTAGTTGGTACTGTATTGGCAACATCATGCAACACAACTTCTGGCCCTGCCAGCGTTGCTGAAAATTCAGTTCCAGATCCAACTGCAGACAATAAAGACGTATGCGTTGGTAGCACAGTTACTTTAACTGGTTCACCTTCAGGTGGAACATGGAGTGGTGCTCACGTAACTGGAAGCACATTTGATGCAACCGGTGTTGCTGCTGGCGATTATACAGTTACTTACTCTATAACAAATGAGTCAGGATGTACAGCATCTGTAAATGCTACGGTTCATGTTCATGCATTGCCAACGCCAACAGCCGATAATAAGGAAGTTTGCGAAGGTGCAACAGTCGACCTCACTGGTTCGCCTTCAGGTGGAACATGGAGTGGTGCGCACGTAACTGGAAGCACATTTGATGCAACCGGTGTTGCTTCAGGTAGCTATACAGTTACTTACACCGTGACTGACGCATTCGGTTGTACAGGCAGCACAACTGCTACAGTAACCGTTAAGACTTGCGGTGGTCCATTATGTACTTACACTCAAGGTTACTATGGTAACACCAATGGTAACAGTTGCGATGCTGATGGTTCAGGTAGCGGTTCTATCACTTACCAGAACCCGATTGCTTTGATTACTGCCGAATTGAACAACGGTGGAACATTAACCGTTGGTAGCGGTGATCGTTCAGTCTACCTGCCAGCCTCTACTCCAGCAGAAGCTGCAGCAACTGCTACAAAACTCAACAGTGTAATGCCTGGAAACACTACACCGAGAGAATTGAGCGCTACTGCACCGGGTGGTATTAGCATTATGAGCGGTGCATTTAACAGCAATTATCTGAACAAGCAAGGACGCATCAATAACGTCTTGTTGTCACAAACAATCACGTTAGGATTGAACATGCGAATCAGCACTGGTTTGCCAGACCTTGTATTGCAAGCTGGTACATTAGTAACCGTTGCTCCTGATGGTCCATGTGGTACAACAACTGCACAGCCTCATAAGTGTGTTTACAACACTGCTTATCCTTACAACTTGATCAGTGATAACTATTCTTACAGAACATTTAGCGCTGACATCATCACAGCTTTGAACAACGGACATTATCCATTAACAGTTACCGGATTATTCCATCTTGCTAGTGATGCATTAGGAAATGCTGATGGTACAGTTGGTTCAGAACAGGGTGCTTCCTTATCTTCAATTAATGCAGCTGTAGATCTCATTAACAATGCCTTCGATGGTTGCAGAATATTGGTTGGTTGGAACATCTCTCCATGTGCTCCATACAATCCTCCGCCAGCAATTACAACTCAAAGCAGAACTACTGCAAGCGAATTGGCAACTGACAATAAGCTTAATGTATCTGCTTATCCAAATCCATATACTGATGTGATTAAGTTCACTATCCAGTCTAATGTATCTGGTAGGGCACAGCTTGAAGTTGTAAACATGCTTGGTCAAAGAATTGCTACCGTTTATAACGGATATATTCAGGCCAATAAAAACCAGGTAGTGGAATACCGAGTTCCATCCCCTGCTCAACAAAACCTGATCTATGTCCTTACAATTGGTGACAAGAAAGTGACAGGCAAGGTTCTAAAAGCCAATGAGTAAACATTGTCCTTACTAAGGAATAAAAGGATGTCCGAAAGGACATCCTTTTTCTTTTCACCAACTCAATTCATTTTAATAAAAGACCGGGTTAATTGCTTGTCCTTATTAGAGAGCGTGATAAAATATTTTCCTGAAGAAAGAGTAGACAGATCTCTGTTCAATCGCGTTGTTCCGGCATTGCAATTAATTATTCCCTTTGAAAAATATTGCCCGGCAAATGTGGTGATGACATAACTCAATTGCAATTTGTTTTCGGACAAAATTGTCATGTCCAGGTTATTGCCAACCACCGGATTTACTAACAATACATTCAGTTCAGGGATATCGTTTCTATTGATCTGGATGATTTTGCTCACTGCTATCCTGCCTTCTGCACGAACTTGTTTTATTCGATAGAATAATTGCTTTAAAGGTTTGTCGTCTTCGAAGGTGTAACTCGTTTTCGGCTTCCCGTTTGGTTTGCTGTCCAATTTGCCAATCGCATAAAAATCTTTTCCGTTCTCGGATCGTTCAACTATGTATTGTCCTGCTATTTCATTCAAAATGGTCCACTTTAAAATATTGGAGCGTAAATCTTTCCATCCCGAAAAATCTTCCAGCTCTGTGCTCAATACACTTAAAATATTGATACCACTGATAGTGTACGAGCAGTTTGATCCCTGTATTCCATCAATGGCAACAATTACTTTTGTTCCGGCTGTTAATGATGGCGTGGTAAACTGCAGGAAAGAATTTGAGCCAACATTACTATTGCTATCACACCCCAAATGCGAAAGAGAAGAACAGCTTCCAGTAAAGAAACCAACCTGGAAACCATTGCTGTTGTTTCCATTGCCGTTATCACAATTAATGCTTCCTATGTTTACAACACAATAACCATCGCTTGCTACATAAAACTGGTAGAATGCAGTGTTCTCCAATGTTGCTGCACATAAAAGTGAAGCGGGACTAATGGCACCAGGCGTATTACAAGCATTATTGTCCGTTAACGGAGTAGTTCCAATGCTTGTGGCACCGGCACAGGTATTATTTGTTGGCGTATAATTTTTTGCACAAAGAGTAATGTTGCCCGTTGTTGTTGTTTTAATTCTGAGCTTGTAAGTAGTATTTGGTTGAATTGTAAAATTGTATGCAAAGGACCATAGACCTTTTCCATCATCGAAACACATTCCACCTGACGTATACATAGTGCCGCAACCTGAAGTGTACAAAGCAACTTCGCAGGGTTCTGCGGTAGGTGCAGTGACGTCAATCAAAACTTTATCGGGAGTGCTGTTTGTAGTAAACGTAAAAAAGGTGATGGGGGAATCTCCAGCGTAGGAAGTACAAATTACAGAAGGTCCGGTTGATGAAGAAGTAGGGTAAGTTCTGCAAACTCCATCCAGCGTTAGTGGTATTGCATTGGCACAATCAGCACCTGTTTGTGACCAAACAAAAAAAGGTAGCAACTGTACCAACAGAACTATTTTGGCGCATTTCATAGCCATTGGATTTTTGGTTTTTCACATCGACAATACTAAAAATACCCAGGCGGGTAATTAATTACAACGATTAAGAGGGCCTAGGTTTAAAAAATGGGAATTTTGCAGGCGAAGAACCGTATTTTCCGCATTTACAACGGTATTAAATAAACGTAAATTAGAGCTGTGAAAATTTAATATTTTCATTTTGTAATAAACCAATATTTAGATTTGTACAACTTCTAAACGCCTAACTATGACACACCATTTCGAACCATTTACTCCTGAAAATTTTAAACAGGAAACCGGATTGAATGCTCACGAAAATGAAGCAATTTATGTTCGGTGGGTAAACACTCAAATCAATTACGCCAATTATCAATCGATGCGGGAAATGACACAATCGTTAAAAGAAATCATCAGGTTGCTTACGCAAAACGATTTTTCACTTACAAGGAAGGATGACGAATATCCGTTTACAAAATGATCAGATTGGCTTGAAATTTTAATGTTGCAATTTGATGAAGGGGCATGAATATTCAATAATACGGCTTGAAAGCTGGGGAGATTTTAAAGTGTTCCTTGACAAGTTTTCAGAGCATTCGGTATTTCAGGGCAGGCTGATGCCCAATGGGTTTTAAACAATGCGATTGAACGAACCGAATTCATTCATTTCCATAAAGGGATTGAAATTGATTTTATTGGGGAATTTCAAAGAGGTGCAAGAAATTATTTATCGAAAGATGAAACGCCAAATCATTTAATTGAATGGTTGGCATTAATACAACATAATGGAGCCCCGACACGTTTGCTGGATCTTACCCGTTCTCATTTTATTGCAGCTTATTTCGCTTTTGAGTTTTGTTGGGTAAATGAATATCAAAACATTGCTGTCTGGGCAATAAATATTGATCACCTTAAAAACAAGGCGCTTAGAATTTTATCGGAAGAGTTTGGTGAGGCTTTACAGCAGAGCAGAAATCTCATCAATGAAAGTTTGTTCGAAAAAATTTTTCACCAAAATGAAAAGAGACTGGTTTTCCCTGTGGAACCATTTGGGATGAACTGAAGATATTCTCTTCAACAACCGGTTTTTATAAGTACAGGAATTTCCGAGGTCCACTTAATGGAGCAAATGGATTTTTTGGGCGATGAAATTGATAAAGCCGTGGTGAAGATTGAGATTCCTTCCATCTATAAAAAAGAAGCATTGAGAGAATTGCTTCAGATGAATTTGCACCGGGCCAGCTTGTTTCCGGATTTAGATGGATATGCCATTTCATTAAGACTCCGTTACAACAGCATGAACACTCCCGAAGAAAGCAAAGAACAATTTCAACAAAAACTTCAGGACAAAAATTATCCTTTCATTCCTTGACATAAATCATCCAAAAATAAAATTTGACTTTGCTTTAATAGCATTCGGCTATTTTTCATTTGTTTTCTTGAAGTAAATAATTATGTTTGTTTCGTTGATAGATTAACAGTTTCTTGAACAACATTTGAGAAACGAAAAAGTCCAACATCTAAATCCTAAGAAAAAAATGAAATCATTGCGCAACCTTTTTATTTATTTCGAAAACGTTTTGCATCCTGCAGGCGGTTGGTCCGAAAACCCGATGAAAAAGAAAAGAACCGGAAAGAAAATCGATTCACGTCAAAACTCACCAGAGAGCTTTAATTTGAGAGGCGGCGTGATAAAGAAGCAAGATAAAATTCGTCGGAGTCCCGCACCATAGTTTTTAAGAATTTCTTCTTTATTGGAAACTGTATCTTTACGATGCAGTTTTTTTTATGGGTGTAATCAAACAATTAGCAGAATATTTATACATCAGAAAGCCAGATCCTGATCGTCCGAAAACAACCTTCGTAAAATACATGCATGGTATTAACCGGATCAGTTTGTTCATGTTTATAATTTGCCTTATTATTCTTGCCATAAAATTGCTCAGGCACTAGTTTGTAAAAAACCGATGATTTCTTGTGCAGCCCTCGCCGAAGCATTGCTTTCTTTTTGAAGGAGATCCTTTAAATCAGCATAATCTTTTTTTATCTGCTCAATCCGTTCCCTATCATGTAAAATATTGTTTAACTCGGTTACAATATTGTCTACATTCAGTTCATTTTGTATCAATTCTTTCACCACCAGTTTATCCATGATGAGATTGACCAGTGAAATGTATTTCACCTTGATCAGCCTCTTTGCAATTTGATAAGAAATGCTGGAGCCTTTATAACAGACAACCTGCGGGACTGCAAACAAAGCTGTTTCCAATGTTGCCGTTCCCGATGTTACCAGGGCTGCTTTTGCCTGACTTAACAACGTATAGGTTTGACCCTGAAAACAAATTTCAACATTTGAGTAAGGAGCAACAATTTTTTCGTAAAAGGAGACTTGCTGACCCGGAGCTTGGGCCACAATGAAACGATAGTTCGGAAATTGTTTCGATGCTTCGAGCATTAAAGGAAGCTTTATTTCTATTTCCTGCTTTCTGCTCCCCGGCAATAATGCAATGATAGGTTTTTGGATATTTGTTTGTCCGGAATGAGTTGTTTTTAATGGAACATTTTTCTTGTCAAATTCATCAACTACCTGCACCAGGGGGTGACCAACATATTCAACTTTATAATCCCACTTGTTATAAAACTCTTTTTCAAAAGGAAGGATAACAAGCATTCTGTCAACCAGTTTTCTAATTGATTTCACCCTGCTTTCTTTCCAGGCCCACACTTGCGGCGAAATGTAGTAGATGATTCTCAGTCCTTGTTGTTTTGCCCATTTTGCAATGCGGAGATTGAACCCCGGATAATCAACCAAAACCAAAACGTCCGGTTGAAACTGCTCAATATCTTTTTTGCAGAATTTCAGATTGTCCAAAATGGTTGAAAGATTCTTGACTACTTCAATAAAACCCATGAAGGCAAGCTCTTTATAATGCTTCACAATTTCGGCGCCTGCATTTTTCATTAAATCGCCGCCCCATGCACGAATGTTCGCATCTGCATCGAGCTTACAAATTTCTTTTACTAGGTTACTTCCATGCAAATCACCGGAAGCCTCACCCGCAATGATGTAATATTTCATTCAGAAGAAAATGCTGCTAAAGATAGCAAAGCTGTCAGATCAAAAGTTTCAGTAAAAGAATGCCAATACCATAAACGACAGTAATGGCAAATATTCCCTTTGCAGTTTGATCTTTACTTGTATTGATGTAATAGGTAAATAAAGCAATGTTTCCAACCAAACACCAAACTCCCCAAAACGTGATGAGTTTTTTTTCGTTTAAAAACACTCTGATAAATTCATCAAAAGTGTAGCCTGAAAATCGTACAAAATAAACGATCAAAAATACAAGCAAGGGAGCAAGAAAGCCCAGGAGCAAACCGAGTTTTAAGTTATCCTTTGTCAGGAAGAAGGTTCCAGTCTTTTTCAAGTTTTTGTTTTAGTTTATAGTGGGTCAAATCAAACTGCACAGGAACTACACTCACATATTTATTTGCCAAGGCCCATACATCCGTATCGGTGCCTTCGTCAAAGTTAACAAACTCACCTGTTAACCAATAATACTTGCGACCGTGAGGATCATCTCTTTCGATAAAGTCTTCCTCGTACTTAGCATAGGCCTGCCTGCAGATTTTTATTCCCTGAATTTCCTCTGGCGTTGCAATTGGAATATTTACATTCAAAACACAATGTTTGTCAGGTGGCGATTGAAGCATTTTTTGAACAATCATTCGTGCATATTTCCTTGAAGCAGAAAAATCAGCGTCCAATGCATAATCCAAAAGTGAAAAACCAACTGAAGGAATACTTTCAATTGCCGCCTCTACAGCCGCCGACATTGTTCCGGAATAAATGACATTAATACTGTGGTTTGCGCCATGATTAATTCCACTCAAACATATATCCGGCTTATGATGCAGAACTTTATCAACGGCAAGCTTTACACAATCAACCGGAGTTCCCGAGCATTGATAAGCTTCTATGCCGTCAAAGAAATTTACTTTATGCAGCCGAAGAGGTACGCCAATAGTAATGGCATGTCCCATTCCCGATTGTGGCTTATCAGGCGCAACCACTACAACTTTTCCAAGGTCTTTGACCGCTTCGATTAAATTTTTAATTCCGGGTGCTGTGATCCCATCATCATTTGTAATCAATATCACCGGTTCTTTCTGATCTTTTCTCATCTAACATTTTTTACTTATCCACAAAGTCGTGGTTTTTTATGAAAAAGCAAATTTCAAACCTTAATAGTATCTAAATAAATTAGTATTTTGCGGCTAAATATATTAGCCATGTCAATCGCCAACAAAAATTTGAAGTACCTGAGGAAACTTCGTGGATGGACACAGGAAGAATTTGCACAGAAACTCCGTATCAAACGTTCACTTCTCGGAGCTTATGAAGAAGAAAGGGCAGAACCAAGAATTGATATATTAGAAGTGGTCGCAGATATGTTCAAACTTACTTTGGATGATTTGTTGAGAAAAGATGTGAGTGATACAAAGACAAATTACATTGCTAAAAGAAGAGCGCAAAAATTAGCTAACGGACGTGCCGATATTCCTTTTGTCCCATTTAAAGCAGCTGCAGGTTATTTGGCAGGATACAGCGACCCTGAATTTGTTGATGAGCTAAACACTTTTACACTCCCAATGCTATCCGGCGGCGATTACAGGGCTTTTGAAATTGTTGGAGATTCTATGATGCCAACACCAAGCGGTTCTGTTATTGTTGGTGAAAGGGTTTCTGATCTAGAGGATGTGAAAAGTAATCAGACGTATATTGTCGTTTCAAAAGCCGATGGCATTGTTTATAAAAGATTGATGAAAAATAATCGGCAAAAAACAAAAATGACCCTGGTGAGCGATAATCCTTCTTACCAACCCTATACTGTAAATGCTGAAGACATTATTGAAGTTTGGCAGGCGCAGATGATTATTACAAGAGCCAATACGCAACAACGATGGGACGTAAATCAACTGGCTGGGCTCGTTAATAATTTGCAACAGCAGGTCAGTGTATTAAAAAAAAGAATGACATAGGGGTTAATGCTTAAAAACTGGTCTTTCGTTAAATTAATTGTCTATATATTTACGGACTGCCAAAGGTTACTGCATGTTGAGAAGATTGCTTTTTATTACCCTATGGTGTTTTCCTTTTTTGGTATTCGGCCAAAAAACAATTACTGCTGTTAAAGCAACACAAACTCCTCATATCGACGGAAATTTAGACGATGTTGCCTGGCAACAGATTGCTCCTGTTTCCGACTGGATCCAATACAGCCCATCATATGGATCTCCTATTACTTCAAAAACTGAAGTCCGGATTTTGTACGATGATGAAGCAATTTATGTAGGCGCTTACTTGTATGATGACCCTTCTTTGATTCGAAAACAGTTAACTGCACGGGATAATGAACAGCAACAGAACGCTGATTATTTCTCCGTTTTTCTGGATACTTACAATGATCAGCAAAATGGTTTTCAGTTCTTGGTTACCAGTGCCAATGTTCAGTCAGATGCAAAACTTACAGCAACAGCTAATGTAGGGTATGGGCAATTCGGAGACAAGACCTGGGATGCTGTTTGGGAAAGCCAGGTAAAAATGCACGACAATGGCTGGAGCGTTGAAATGAAAATTCCTTATCTCTCTCTTCGTTTTTCTAAAAAAGATGTCCAAACCTGGGGCCTGCAATTTTTGAGATACATCCGTAGAAATAATGAACAGGATTATTGGAATCCCGTTGATCCTAATGTGAACGGATTTGTGAATCAATTTGGGAAGCTGACAGATATCAAGGATATACAACCACCATTGCGCTTAAGCTTCTATCCCTACGTCTCAACCGGTGCCAGGCTAAATGCAGAGGGGGTTTCGCCATCTTCTCAATGGCTTCGAAACGGAGGAATGGATGTAAAATATGGAATCAATGAAAGCTTTACACTTGATGCAACATTGATCCCTGACTTTGGGCAAGTGGTTTCTGATGATGTTATTAATAACCTCACACCTTTTGAACAAAAATTTAATGAAAACAGACCTTTCTTTACCGAGGGAACCGAGTTATTCAATAAATCAAACCTGTTTTATTCAAGAAGGATAGGGGCGGTGCCAGCCGGTTATTATGATATTGTAAACATGGTTGCAACTAATTCCAACCTGAAGATCATCAAAAATCCTTCGGTAACCCAGTTATACAATGCAATTAAGTTTTCAGGCCGAACCAAAAATAAACTGGGTATCGGTGTATTCAACGCAATCGGGGCACCGATGTATGCGACCATTTTAGATAAAACAACCGGTGAAAAAACTAAAATCCAAACATCACCATTAACGAATTATAATCTGGTTGTTTTAGATCAGGCTCTAAAAGGAAGGTCCTATATAACATTCACCAATGCAAATACAATTCGTGATGGACATACAAGAGATGCGAATGTAACAGCTTTGGATGTGAGCCTGTTCGACAACAGCAATAAATACAACATCAAAACCTACGGTCGTTACAGCAAAATATTTTCGTCCAATTCTTATGATGGTTATAATGCGGGATTGAAGTTGGGCAAGGTGGGTGGTAAAGTGCAATATTACGGACAAGCTGATATCAAGTCAACAGATTATGACCCGCGGGACCTTGGTTTTCTACAAACAGCAAATGTTTCTTCATACATTGGAGTAATTAGTTATCACCAGTATACAGAGACAAAGAAATTTTTAAATTATTCTTATACTTTAAATTTTACCAATCAAAGATTATACAGGCCAAATGCTTACAGCTCCACAGATATAAACTTTGATGCGTTTTATCTTTTTAAAAATTTTTGGGACGTAACCTTAATAGTTGGAGCAACGCCAACCCAACATGATTATTTTGTTTTGGAAAAGCCTTTGCAGGGTTTGTTTGTAAAACGTCCGGGCTTCGGTTATGTAGAATTGCAAGGCAGCACCGATAGCCGTAAAAAACTGTTTTTTGGTTATGATTGGCTGCAGGGTGATTTTTTTAATGCAAAACCTGAAAAAAGATATTACAAGTACAATTTCAGTCTTCGTTACCGGTTTAGTAACAAAACGAGCATGACCGTTAGTCACGCCAATGAATCGGAAACCAATTACATCGTTAACAGCTATGTTACTGAAACCAACGGGGACCCGATTGCAGGCTTCGTAGATTTCAAAGACATCAATACGACTCTTTCCGGCATCTATAATTTTACTTCAAGATTGAATCTGAATTTCAGATTGCGACACGACTGGAGCAAGGTGCCTTACAAGAGTTTTGCTGATGTTGACGCTGACGGAAATACAATCACCCGTCCTTTCATTTCCGGCCTTGATGAAAATGTTAACTTCTTCAATGTTGACGCTTTTTTAAGTTGGGACTTTAAATTAGGATGTAATCTCACACTTGGCTATAAAAATTGGATTGGCGACAGTTATAGTATCAACGGGGTAAAATTTCATCGCTATCTCGGCAACTTTACACGCAGCTTCGATGTTTCTCACGGAAATGAGTTCACAGTAAAGGTTATTTACTTTTTAGATTACAACCAGTTGAGAAAGAAAAAGTAATTACTGCACTTGCATCAGTTTGTTTTCAACAATAGCATAGATCGACCTGGCCGATGAAGTTTCAAGACCTACTGCGCCCGTGAATTTGCTGAAAGCAGGAAGTATGCAATGATTTTTTGAAAAATAAAAGCAGGGGAACCGGAGTGATTGTTTTCCTAGCCCACTTATAATAATTCCGGGATGAATGTGCCCGCAAAACGTAAACAAATCTTCGTGATCATCACATCTATCATGCGTAAATAAAAAAGAATTGATCCTTAATTCTTTTTCAAAAATTTCAATTCGGCTTTCCTCATACCATTTGTCTTTAAGAATATCATGATTGCCTTTTACCAACAGCACTCTCAAAAACGAAAAATCTTCTCTCCATTTTTTAAACCAATCCAATTCAGTATTGGCATGACTATGAAAAAAATCACCAACAACAATTAATTGCCTTGGTTTGAAATAATTCAATAAATCAATCAATCGCTGCAAATCTTCTTTATAAACCGTTTGCGGTACTGCAATTCCCGATTTTCTAAAATGACCTGTCTTTCCAAAATGAAGATCGGAAACGATCAATGCTTCTTCTTCTTCCCAAAAAATGGAACGCTGTGCGGACAGCCAAAGTTTTTGATGATGAATTTTATGTAATACCGGCGCCTGCATTTCTTTCGTCCTCTTAATTAATAATGAAGATGGGCAAGTTAAGAAAGGAAATCATTTTTTGTGTTTGTGAAAACATAAATTTTATTTAGCCGACTGCACCCGTACTATCTTCTGTTAGTCACTCACTTTTAGATTTGGTAATTTCATTCAACATTGCTCAACTATTGTTTAATTGTTGTTGCATTCGTCTTACTCTGTCTTCCAGTTTTTCTGAAGTTAAATTCTCACGCATGCTGTCAACTTTTATCGGGAAACAAAAAGGTGTTAAGCGCTGCGGATAAGTGATCACAATTTTTGAGTGTTGAATTCGTTGCAGCATATCTCGCAAACGAACTTCTTCCATCTGCTGGTCAAACACTTCCTGGAAAGCTTGCCGCAGCAAAACATTATCAGGATCATATTCGTTAAACACATTAAACAACAAACCTGCTGATGCTTGAAGATGTCTCGCTTTTTTATGTTCACCCGGATAACCCTGAAAAATTAATCCCCCAATAACTGCAATGTCCCTAAATTTTCTTTTCGCCATTTCAGTTGCGTTTACACTTCGCTGGATATCTTCCATCAAATTGTCAAGAGAAAATAACTCATAAACATTGCTATCGTCAACCGGGATTGGTTGGTCACTCAATAATTCAAAACCATAATCATTCATGGCAATCGAAAATGTGATAGGAGTGATCTTACTGATTCGATATCCTAACACGGCAGCCATTGCTTCATGAACTAATCTTCCTTCAAACGGGTAAACAAAAAGATGAAACCCATCCCTTGTTTCAATTTGTTCAATCAACAATTCATTGTCTTTGGGAACATGTGAAAGCATTGATTGCAAAGAAAACAAGGGTTGAAGAACAGTTAATTCAATTGGAAGTTTCCCCAACTTCGATTCTGCCCTGTTGCCAATTACCAATGGCCTGTTGGTCACCGATGCAAGATCTAATTGCTGGCGCAGCACCTTTCCTAAACTTGCAGACAGGGGCAGTCTTCCCCCCATCCAGCTTGGAACAATTGATTTTTTTGTTTTGGCATTTCTCACAATCACTGTCATGTCTTTAATCATGATCAGTTCCAATTGTTTTCCCGCCAGTGTAAAGGCATCGCCCGGTTCTAATCTTGTGATAAAATATTCTTCAATAATTCCAATGTAACCACCACCAAGGTATTTTACTTTCAGCATGGCATCGCTAACAATTGTTCCGATATGTAAGCGATGTCTCATTGCAACTCTGCGACTTTTTATTTTATAAACGCCATCTTCAACTTCCACCTTTTTGTATTCATCATATTGCTGCAATGCGTTTCCTCCGGACGTCAGAAAATACAATACATCATTCCATTCTTGTTCAGTCAACATGCTGTAGCAATAAGTGGCTGTTACTTCTTTCCAGATTGTGCCTGGAGTAAAACCATCGGATACCGCAAGTGTTCCAAGATATTGGATCAACACATCATAACACAGCAGCATTGGCTCGCGGCTTTCAATGAATTGTTCTTCCACCGCGGATTTTAATGCTGCTGCTTCAATCAGCTCCAGTGAATGCGTTGGTAAAAAATAAATTTTGCTTATTGCATCGGGACTGTGGCCACTTCTTCCTGCTCTTTGTAAAAAACGTGCGACACCTTTTGGAGAGCCGACCTGTATTACGGTTTCCACCGGACGAAAGTCAACACCAAGATCTAAGCTTGCAGTACAAACAACAGCTTTCAATTTTCCTTCATGCAATGCTTCTTCAACCCAGGTCCGCAGTTCCATTTCAATACTTCCATGGTGCAATGCAATGGCTCCCGATAATTCCGGTGCAATTCGTAAAAGTGTTTGATACCATAGCTCACTCATTCCACGCGTGTTAATGAAAATAAGTGTGGTTCTGCTGTTATTGATGATAGGTAAAACCTTTTCGGCAAGCTTAATTCCTAAATGGCCGGCCCATGGATATTTTTCAATTTCATCCGGAATAACTGATTCAATCTCGATTTGTTTGTGAATATCGGTGCGCACAATTACAGCATCCGAAAGCGATTGATTAAGCAACTGCAATGGATGTAACAAAACTTCCATCGCTTGTTGCAGATTGCCGATAGTAGCACTAATCCCCCAAAGAGAAAGTTCATAGTTTATGGTTGATGGTTCATTGATTGAACCCGGAATTTTCAACTTTGAACTCCTGAGCCCAACAATTCTGCTAATGGCTAATTCAACTTGCACACCCCTTTTGCTTCCAATCAATTCATGCCATTCATCGATGGCAACGAGTTTGAGGGTTTCAAAAATATCTGCATAGTTTTTTTGTGCTAACAATAAATGCAAACTTTCGGGAGTGATGATAAGAACTTCAGGCATTTGCCTTTTCTGTTTTTGCCGAT
>Ga0207647_10002175_pt1 | contig 14956 bp, 11 predicted proteins | sample KBSCornC2_FD_184295 | JGI IMG/M metagenome (GOLD analysis project Ga0207647, IMG submission 184295) | Corn rhizosphere microbial communities from Kellogg Biological Station, Michigan, USA - C2 (SPAdes) (version 2) | ecosystem: Host-associated > Plants > Roots > Rhizosphere ...
GCTCGCCGCCTCCATCGGATTGAACGGCGCGCCATGGATGTCCGGAAAGAAGGGGAACATGTTGTTCTTCGCTTCCGGCGTGTCGAAGTGGATCTTCGTTCCTTCCTGAAACGCGTTCATGACATGACTGGCGAAGCAATTGCCGCGTTTGAACCAGCGTATGTCCGCGGCGGTCGCCTCCGGGCGGCGCGGCAGCACGCCGAGATAAACGGGCAGCGTCGTGTCGAAGCCGAAATGGGGCAACCCTTTCTCCAGCCGCTCCCAGTTCGATGTGCTCGGGACGACATGGAACAGCGCGTAATCGGGGGTGATCGCGAAGTCGTGCATCATGCAATAATAGGGAATCTCGAACCAGATCTCCTGCTTGAGCTCGCCCTCGGGGGACACAACATAATAGGTCATGTCCTTGGTCAGCACGCCCTTGGCGGCGTAACCAAAGGCGATCATGTCGCCCGTAGCGGGGTCGACCTTCGGATGAGCGGTGAACGTCTGGCCCGTCATCCGGCCGTTGAAACGCGTGTAGCCGTCCGTTTCGAGCGTCGCGGGGTCCATGACCAGCGCCGGGCTATCTTCCTTCAGAGCGTAGAGCTTGCCGCCATGAATGAAGGCGGTTGTGTTGGCCGTGCCGCGGATCTGGCCCTTGACGCTTTCATCGTCGGTCAGCGGGTTGCGATAGGCGCCGAATAGCGCTTTCCCGGCCGCGTGCTCGAGCTTCCATTTGTCGGTCCGCGCCCAGCGCTGCTTCAGCGACACACGGCCCTTATCAAACCGGAACATGGTGATCATGCCGTCGCCGTTGAATGCGATGTCGTCGCCCAGCCGGGGCGGAAACTGCGGGTCGGGCTGAACCCGGTAAAAGGCCCCCTCGAGTTCGGGCGGGACAATACCCTGCACGTCGAGGTCTTCGATGTCCGCCTCGATTCGCGACGGCGTGTTGAAGCCCGTGAATGAGGGTGTCTCCGGGAACCGCGTCACAGGCCTCTCCTTTCGTCTTGTTCGCGGAGAGATTGTATGTGCAGCTTACGATTTTTCCAAGCGACGGCATTGACGCCGGAGCATTTTCTACTCAAACTATTAGTATGAATTACCCCGCTACGACTAATCGGGCGAGCGCGGCCCCGCTGCCCCGGCTCGGCGGGCTCGACCAGATCGTCGGCCTGCACATTCGCCTGGCCAACGGCGCGATCTATCGTCACTTTTCGGAAACGTGCAGCGACCTGGGGCTGACCCAAAAACAGGTGGCCGTCCTGTGGCTGATCGACGACAATCCAGGGATCGCGCAGGCGGATATCGGCCGACTTCTGCAGATGGATCGCGCCACGGTGATGGCGATCGTGAATCGCTTACAGGATCGCGGTCTTGTCGAGCGGGGCGCGTCGACCGCGGATCGGCGTCGTCAAACGCTCCACTTGACGGACGAGGGCTATGCCAGCCTGGTCGTTGCGCGCGAGTGCATCGCAGAGCATGAGAAATGGCTGAAGGAGCGTTTCAGCCCTGGCGAAACGGCGCTGCTGATCGAATTGCTGAGCCGCATTCACGGCCAGGAATTTTCCGAAGAAGGCTGATCGCGCACCACGGCAAGGCCGGCCTCTTTACTCTGCCAGATAATCGTCGATAGCCCCAAGTCGCCCGCCCCCCAGGATCGCGAGTTGCGCTTCCGCTTCGGCGCGGGCGTCCAGCTCTACAAGGAAGAAGCGTGCCGCGGCCTTGATCCGTCGGCCGATCCGATCGTCGCCCGCAAAGCGCATCAGCCGCCAGGCGATCCAGCCCCCTACCGCCAGCCCGCACAAATCCAAATAGGCGGTCGCGCCGGCCTCCGCATCGCGCGGCTTCGCGCGCCAGCTATCGAGCGTCTGCGACACGCTTTCGAGACGGTCGAGCGTCCGTGCCATTGGCGCCGCCAGCGGCTCGTCCAGCAGGTCCGCGCGCGCCGCGCTGAGAAAGCGCTGCAGCCCGCCTCCTTCGTCGCGCCATAGGCGGCGGTGCAGCATGTCGAGCGCCTGGATGCCGGTTGTACCTTCGAACAGAGCGAAGACACGAGCATCGCGCAGATGGCGTTCGACCGGCCATTCGCGCGTATAGCCTGCCCCTCCCAGCACCTGGATGGCGTCGCTTGCGACGTCGAAGCCAAGACGGGCCGAGAAGTCTTTGGCAATCGGCAACAGGAACTGCGCGAGCGCGGCCCAGCCGGCGCCCGCTTCCGCTTCAATACTGCGATCGCTGAGGTCCATTACCGCCGCCGTGGCAAGCGCGATCCCGCGTCCGATTTCTACCCTTGCTGCCATCCGCAGCAGCTGGCGCTGAACATCCGCATGGTCGATTATGGGCACGGGCCGCGCCGCCGGGTCGCCACCCTGACGGCGATCATGCGCATAGGGGAGCGCCGTCGATAGGGCCGCCTCCGCCACACCCACCCCTTGCGGTGCGCAGGACAGGCGCATGAGCAGCATCATCTGGAACAAGGTCTGCAACCCGCGGCCTTCGGCTCCGATCAGGCTCGCTTGCGCGCCGTCGAAGCCGAGCACGCACGTCGGCGAGCCATGCAGACCGAGCTTTTCTTCGATCCGTCGGACCTCGACGCCGTTTGGCGTACCGTCCTCGCTGCTACTGGGAACCAGGAACAGGCTGAGGCCCCGAACGCCGGGCACATCAGAGCTGCGCGCGAGCATGCAATGGCCGATGCGCGAGGTGAGATCATGGTCACCGTAGGAGATCCAGCATTTGTCGCCGCTAATCCGCCATACGCCATCGCTGCCACGTGTTGCGCGTGTGCGGATCCGGCCTACATCGGATCCGGCATCCGGCTCCGATATGCAGATCGTGGCGGCCCATTCGCCGGATAGGAGCCTCGGTACCCAGCTTTCGCGGACCTCCGGTGCGGCTGCGACCTCCAGCATGGCGGCAGCCGTACGATTGGGCGTCGCCAGCATTGTGAAAGCCGGAGACGCGCGGTTGAACAACTCTTCGCAGGCCGTGAGCAGTGTGAGCGGCAGACCCTGGCCGCCCCCTTCTTCGGGCAGGGCGAGCGTGAGCCATCCGTCGCGGGCAAATTGCCGCCACGCCGCACGATGCCCGCTGGCGGTCTCGACACGGCCATCGACCAAGCGGGTACCCTCGCGATCGAGCGCGAGGTCGAGAGGCGCTATGACGTCGCATGCGAAACGGGCAGCGTGATCGATGATTGCGGCCCAGACGTCGTGATCGACAACGCCTGGCGCGGATGCCTCCAACACGTCGAGAAAGGGGGCAACCTCGAGGTGGCGGACGAGTGTTTCAGCATGGAGGGCATAGGACATCAGCGCACCCTGGTGGAAAAGCTGGCGCTGCAGTTCATCCCATATGTGAACATTGCTTCCACCGCCCGTCTCCTGCCCTTTCGCTAGTGATCCTCGCTGCGGCGCCCAATCCAAAGTGTGGACGCGCCATAAATTTTTCTGAGCCAATTCCCTCCTTCTCCATAGTAAAAATTCCAAACGAACTGAGTCGGCGGAAAAGTCGTCACCAATCGGTCGCTGGACGGGTAGTCAGACTACCAGTATCCGTATCACTATTCACACACATGCTGCTGTAAACAAACGAACTTCTCCGTTTCGTTAAGGGAACTTGATTCAATTCCGCGCGCCAATTCGATCATCTTGAAAAGGCATCTTGCACGCAACGAAACTGTATGCCTTACTAACAATCGGCGCCGGACAGGCGTCAGTGGCGGGTCACGTCCGGTCAGGATGGGCTCAAGCCGACCTTGGAGGGGATTTTCGATGCAGTACGCCGATCGTACACGATTCTCGCGCGTCCTACTGGCCACCGCCTCGGCACTGGCGATGGCCAGTTCGGCTGTCGCCGCAGACCCTCAAGCGGGCAGTCAGACGCCGCCGGCGGGAGCGGGCGCAACCGATCAGAATTCGGCAACGGCGCAGAACGCCCGGGCCGATATGGATGCCAACCAGGAAATCGTGGTGACGGCGCAATTCCGGGCCCAGCGTCTGCAGGACACGCCGGTTTCCATCACCGCCGTCAACGCGGCGCAGCTCGAAGCCAAGAACCAGACCGATCTGTCACAGGTCGCCGACGCGGCCCCGAACGTCTCCCTCAAGCCGCAGGGCGCGTCGTTCGGCCCCTCCATTTCAGCCTCGATCCGCGGCGTCGGTCAGAATGACTTCAACCCCGCTTATGAGCCCGGCGTCGGCATCTATATCGACGATGTCTATTATCCGCAGCTGACGGGCGCGGTGTTCGATCTGCTCGATCTGGACCGGGTCGAGATCCTGCGCGGTCCTCAGGGTACACTCGCGGGCCGCAACTCGGAAGGCGGAGCGATCAAGCTTTATTCGAAGAAGCCAACGGGCACCAACGGCGGTTTCGTCGAGGCGACCTACGGTAGCCGCAAGCTCATCGGGCTCCGCGCGGCGGCCGACCTTAAACTGACCGATACGCTGTTCGCGCGCATCTCGGGTGTTTCCAAGCAGCAGGACGGCTTTGTCGATCGCATCGATTATGGCTGCGCCTTCCCCGCGAGCGGCGTTGCCGCCACCCAGCCGGCCGGCAAATGCACAATCAGCAAGCTCGGCGGCGTGGGATATCAGGCGGTACGCGGCATTTTGCGCTGGCAGCCGAACGACAAGCTCGAGGTAAACATTATCGGCGATTATACGCATGACGAGCATACGATCGCCGGCGAGGTGCTTCTGGCGACCTCGCCGGTCGCCTCGCCGAACACCAATGCGGCGCCCGGCCTCGTTTACGACAACAAGTTCATCTGCGGCCGTTTCTGCAACTATATCACTACCGGCCAGCCGGCGGCGACGTGGGTTCCTCCTATCCCGGTGGATCCGTTTGGCGCGGCCGGCACGAAGCTTGCCGCCACATCCGGCTCTGATCGCAGCCTGTATCGCGGCTGGGGCGTTTCGGGGCAAATCAATTACAAGCTGAACGATCAATTCTCGCTGACCTCGATCACCGGCTATCGTGGCTTCAACACGCGGTTCGATTCAGACGATGATATTTCGCCGGCGAATATTGGGTTCGGCAGAAATTATCTGAAGAACTGGAGCTTCAGTCAGGAAGCCCGGCTCAACGCCGATTTTAGCGATACGATCAAGGGCACGCTCGGCGGCTATTATTTCAAGCAGAAGTCGGTCTACGATTCGCTTCAGGACATTCGCTATGTCCCGGTCTATCCGCTCCAGTTCCGCCAGCCCGATCCGACCAAAGCGGACGCCAAGGCGGTGTTCGCGCACCTGTCATGGGAGCCGATCCATAACCTGACGCTGAGCGGCGGCCTGCGCTATACGTCGGAAACCAAGGACCAGACCTATTTCCGCCTGAACTATGACGGCACAGTCAATGGCTTCCTTGATCCAATCGGCGCGACTTATGGCATCGGCTATTCGGGGCCCGATACCAAAGACGCGAATTTCAACGGGAATACGACCGAGACGGTCACCGCCCTGTCGGGTCTCACCGCCCATTATTCCGCCAAACGCTGGGATTGGCGTATCGCGGCCGATTATCGCCTTTCGGAAGCGCTGCTCGTCTATGGAACCATCTCGACGGGCTTCAAGGGCGGCGGCAGCAACCCGCGGCCGTTCAATGCGGCACAGGTCATCTCCTTCAAGCCGGAAATCCTGACGGCCTACGAGATCGGCTTCAAGAGCGACCTGTTCGATCGCAAGCTGCGGTTCAATGCCTCGGCCTTCCTCAACGATTATAAGGACATCCAGATACCGGTGCTCACCTGCCCCACGGCGCCGTGCGCCGCGCGGCTCAACGCGGGCGATGCCCGCGTGAAGGGTTTCGAGGCCGAACTCAGCGCCTATCCGATCCACGGCCTGTCAATCGACGCATCGGTCAGCTATCTGGATTTCCACTATATAGCATCAAGCCTTAACCCGGCCGCTGCCTATCCGACCAATCCGGGTGGCGTCTCGGCAAACGACCCCCCGACCTCGCCGCCGTGGAAGTTCAGCCTCGGCACGCAATATAAGGCCGAACTGGGAAGCGCCGGCAGTATTACACCGCGCATCGACGTCACCTACCAGGATAAGCAGTTCGGCGGTGCATCGGTCATCAACGGGTCCCGTGTCCTCAACTTCGTCCCCTCCTACACGCTCGCGAATGCCCGTTTGACCTGGGAGAATGCGGATGAGGATCTCAATGTCTCGCTCGAGGTCAGCAACCTCACCAACAAATATTACTTCCTGACGATCTTCGACCTTCGTGGCGCGGGCGCAGGATTCCGCAAGGGACGTCCGGGCGAGCCGCGGGTATGGTCGCTCACCGTCAAGAAGAAGTTCTGACCTGATGCCGGCGGCGGTTCCGTTTTTACCGGGCGCCGCCGGCACGCAACGAATGCGCATTTCCTTGCAGAAGGCCCGCACCGCATGACGGACGTTACGCTCTATCACTGGGAACCCAATGCCAATTCCGGCAAGCCGATGCTGGCGCTGATGGAGAAGGGCGTAGCGTTCGACAGCCATTATCTCGATCTGCTCAACTTCGATCAGCACAAGCCGGACTATCTCGCGATCAACCCGCTCGGCACGATCCCGGCGATGACGCATGGCGATCTCGTCCTGACCGAATCCACCGCGATCATGGAATATGTCGACGAGGCCTTCCCGGGTCCCCGGCTGATGCCGGACGACCCCGTTGATCAGTGGCGCGTACGCTGGTGGATGAAGTTTATGGACCAGTGGCTCGGGCCGAGCTTCTCGATGATCGGATGGAGCGTGTTCGTCGGCCCCTCCGTCCGGCAGAAGGATCCCGCGGAGCTGGAGGCCGCGATCGCACGCATCCCGATGCCCGAACGGCGCGTCTCGTGGCGCAAGGCGATCAGCGGCTCCTTTTCAGCGGAAGAAATGGCGGAATCGCAACGCCGGGTGGCGCTCGGCATCACCTATCTCGAACAGGCGCTGGGCGAGCGGGAATGGCTCGCGTCCGACCGCTACAGCCTGGCCGACATCAACGGCTTCAACCTGGCCTATGCGCTGCCCTTGTCGCAGCCGCATCTTTCCAACGATCAGCTGACGCCGAACATCATGCGGTGGGTGCGGGCCATCTACGCCCGTCCGGCAACCAGGCGCTGCTGGGCACTCGGCAAGACCGATCTCGCCAAGCGTGCGTCGCTTCTGGAGGCCGAACTGGCATGAGCGCGATCCTTTATCATGGCGAGCCCAACGGCCCGTCGCTGACGGTCCTCGCCGCCTTGTTCGAGAAGAATGTCGACGCCGCGCTGGAACGGATCGATCTGCGCGCGGGCGAACGCCATTCGGACAAGGTACCGCACGCACTGGAGGTCGATCAGTCGATCGAAGGCGAAGGCCCCGTGCTGGTCGTCGACGGCACGGCGATGACCGATAGCGTCTTCCTCGCCTGCTATCTCGACGAGGTCGGATCCGGGCCGGCGTTGAGGCCCGCCGCCCCTTATGCGCGTTGGCAGATGATGGCTTGGTGCCGCTACGTCATCGAGCGGCTGGCGCCCGCCGCATCCTATGTCGGATTGCAGGCGTCGCCGCCGGCCACGGTTCCCGAAGGCATCGTCAGTCTCGACCTGGCGGACCGCTGGCGCGAGGCCACGGCAGGCCGCTTCGACCAGGCCAAGGTCAAGGACAGCCGCGCCAAGATCGTACAGGCGGCCGACAAGATCGAGGCCCAGCTGGCGGACGGACGCCAGTGGCTGATGGGCGATTTCGGAATTGCGGATCTCGAAACCTATGCCTGGCTCGCGGGCATGCCGCCGCTTGTTCCCGAAGCCTTCCGAGGCCGCGCGCTCACCCGCGAATGGCTTGGACGCGTGAAGGCGCGCCCATCCGTCGTCCGCGCGCTTGGGCTTGCAAGCGTATCCACGCCCGAGCGCGTCTGGGCTCCGGGACCGGAGATCAATCGCTGGGGCTGACAGTTGCAGCCGCCGGCGAGCGGCGTCACTACCGCCTGCCACGCGATGGTTGAATGGCTTGCGGATCCGGCGCGAGACCGGGAGAGGAAGGTGAAGATGCGGGTATCGTGGCTGGTGCTGATGGCTGGATTGGCGCTCGGCGGGTGCCATTCCGAAAAGGCGCCGGAGCAAGCCAGGCCGGAACAACCCGCACCGCAGCTCGCCACCGGCGGCGTGACGGACGCCGCGATCGCTGCGGCCGATGGCGGCGAATGGCTGAGCTATGGCCGCGACTATGGCGAGCAGCGCTTTTCGCCCCTCACCCAGATCGACGACAAGAATGCCAAGGATCTCGGCCTCGCCTGGTCGGCCGATCTCGATACCGCGCGCGGGCAAGAGGCAACGCCGCTCATGCACGACGGCGTGCTCTACGTCTCGACCGCATGGAGCATGGTCAAGGCGTTCGACGCGGCGACGGGAAAGCTCAAATGGTCCTACGATCCGAAGGTGCGGCGCGAAACGCTCGTTCGCGCCTGCTGCGACGCGGTCAATCGCGGCGTCGCGCTCTATGGGGACAAGGTTTATGTCGGCACGCTCGACGGTCGCCTCGTCGCGCTGGAACAGGCGACTGGCAAGGTCGTCTGGACGACGAAGGTCGTGCCCGACGAGGGCGATTACACGATCACCGGCGCACCCCGTATCGTTAAAGGTCGCGTCCTGATCGGCAGCGGGGGCGCCGAATATAAGGCCCGTGGTTTCCTTGCTGCGTTCGATGCTCAAACCGGCGTCGAGGCATGGCGCTTCCACACCGTTCCGGGCGATCCGGCCGCGGGATTCGAGAACAAGGCGATGGAAGCGGCGGCCAAGACCTGGACCGGCCAATGGTGGAAACTCGGCGGGGGCGGTACCGTCTGGGATTCGATCACCTACGATCCCAAGCTGAACCTCATCTTCTTTGGGACCGGCAATGCCGAGCCGTGGAATCCGGCGCCGATGGGCCGTTCGGGCGACGCGCTTTACACCTCCTCGATCGTCGCGGTGAATGCCGACACCGGTGAATATGTCTGGCATTTCCAGGAAACGCCGGAGGATCGCTGGGACTTCGACAGCGATGCACAGATCACGGTGGCCGATCTCGCCATTGGCGGCCAGCAGCGTCATGTCCTGCTGCACGCGCCCAAGAATGGCGTCTTCTATGTGGTCGACGCAAAAACGGGCAAGTTCATCTCCGCCAAGCCGTTCGTACCGGTGAACTGGACGACCGGGTTCGACCCGGCCACCGGCCGACCGACGATCAATCCTGCCGCGCGCTATGAGAAAGGCGACAAGCCGTTCATCGGCCTGCCCGGCGCGGGCGGCGCACATAGCTGGCATCCGATGAGCTTCAGCCCGAAGACCGGGCTAGTCTACCTTCCGGCAAACATTGCCGGCTTCCCCTATGCGGCGGCCAAGGGCTGGCAGCCCTCCGCGATCGGCTTTCAGAATGCGCTCGACGGCGCGTCAACGGCGATGCCGGCCAACGCGCAAATTCGCGCCGGCGCGATGAAGGCCACCACCGGCGCACTGATCGCGTGGGATCCCGTCGCGCAGAAGGAAGCATGGCGGGTCGATCATGTCAGCCCTTGGAATGGCGGCACGCTCGCGACCGCCGGCAATCTCGTCTTCCAGGGCAACGCGCAGCGCGAGTTTGTCGCCTATAGTGCGGATAAGGGCCGCAAGCTCTGGTCCTTCCCGGCGCAAACGGGGATCATCGCCGCGCCGATGACCTATGCAATCGGCGACCAGCAATATGTCGCGGTCATGGCCGGCTGGGGCGGCATTTGGGACATCGCGACCGGCGTGCTGGCGCACAAGGCCGGGCGGCCGCGCAACATTAGCCGGCTGCTCGTCTTCAAGCTCGGCGCCAAGGGAACGCTGCCAACGCCGCCGCCCATGTCCAAGATGGTGCTAGACCCGCCGGCGCTCACTGGCACGCCGCAGCAAGTCGCTCAGGGCGCACAACTCTATGCGCGCTATTGCAGCGTCTGCCACGGCGATGCTGCGGTCGCGGGCGCGCTTAATCCCGACCTGCGCCATTCGGGGGCGCTCAACGCCGCGGGATCGATCAAGATGGTCGTGCTCGACGGCGCGCTCCACGAGAATGGCATGGTGTCGTTCAAGCCGGTGCTGAAGCCCGACGATGCCGAGGCGATCCGCCAATATCTGATCAGCCGGGCGAATGAGGACAAGAAGCTCGAGAGGCAGTCGGGCGGTCATTAGGCCGCGCGAGGTCAGGCGAGATTGCAGCAGGGGAGGCAGGCATGAAACATCCTATCGGGTTCGGGGCGGTCGCGGGGCTCCTGTTGAGCGCGGGCGTTTGCCGCCCGGTCTTTGCCCAGGAAGCGGTCCATGGCGTCGCAAATCCCGATGCCTTGTTCACGAGCCCGGATCCCGTGCTCAATCGCAACAAGCAGGCCGCCTATCATATTGTGAAGGATCTGATCGAGGCGGGGCAATGGTCGCAGGCCGATCGCTGGCTGACGCCGGCATATCACCAGCATAACCCGCTGGCGGCTTCGGGACGTGACGCGGTGGTCGCGTTCTTTACGCAAGTTCTGAAGGCGCAGCCCAAACCGGTGGCGGAAAAATTGGCCACGCCGATCGTCGCTGTTCTTGCCGAGGGCGACCTCGTTACCGTGGCCTATCCGCGTGTGCTCAAGGACCCCAAGGATCCGTCGAAGACCTATACGTCGACCTGGTTCGACATGTGGCGCTTCAAGGACGGCAAAGCGGACGAACATTGGGATCCGGCGGCAAAGGATGTCCCCCTCCCGTGACGGCGGTGCATCCACGCGCGCGAGGGCTTCGGGTCATGCTGCCGGCGATTGGATTGACTCGCATGGGTAGAAGCGATGCCGGTTGATCCGAGCCGCGTCGTCGCCATCGACGTCCATGTCCATGCCGAGATTTCATGCCACGATCCCGAAGACCCGGTGATGGCGGAATTCTTCGATGCGGCCTCGGCTTATTTCAAGGCCGATCGACCGCGCCCAACGATCGCGGAGACGATCGATTATTACCGCCAACGCCAGATCGCGCTGGTCCTGTTCACCGTGGATTGCGAGAGCGCCACCGGCGCCAAGCGCGTCAGCAATTTCGAGGTGGCGGAGCTGGCGGCCCGGCATGACGACATCGTCATTCCCTTCGCCTCGATCGATCCGCGCAAAGGCAAAGCGGGCGCGCGTGAAGCCCGCGACCTGATCGAAAATTGGGGCGTCAAAGGCTTCAAGTTCCACGGCATCATGCAGGATTGCCACCCGGCCGATCGCGTTGCCTATCCGATCTACGAGGTGATCGCCGAACATGAGCTGCCCGCCATCTTCCACACGGGCCATTCGGGCATGGGCGCCGGCATGCGCGGCGGCGGCGGCCTACGGCTCAAATACGGTCAGCCGATGCTGATCGATGAGGTGGCGGGGGACTTTCCGGACATCAAGTTCATCCTCGCGCATCCGAGCTGGCCGTGGACCGACGAGAGCCTGTCGATGGCATTGCACAAGGACAATGTCTTCATCGACCTGTCCGGCTGGTCGCCCAAATATTTCCCGAAGCAGATCATCCAATATGGCAACACGCTGCTCAGGCATAAGATGATGTTCGGCTCCGATTGGCCGCTCATCCGTCCCGAACAATGGATGGACGCCGCCAGGGAAGCGGGCTTCCGCGACGAGGTCCTGCCGCTGATCATGAAGGATAATGCCGCCCGCCTGCTCGGGCTGGGCTGACGCCGAACTGCCCGGCGCAATTCAGAAGGTAAGCGTCCCGCGCCGTTCGGCGAAGCGCCAGCCTTGCTCGGTGAGCACAAAGCGATCCTCAAATCCGCCGATCAGCGGCGCGCCCTCCGCGCTGGTGAAGAGCAGCATGGCGCTCGATCCCCGCGCCGTGGTCGCATTTTCCACGTCGATCACGATGTTCGAGCAGATGTGGCGCGTCGTGCGCGGCGGCCGCGCCTTGAACGCCGCCAGGATCGCCTCGCGCCCCACCACCGGCGCGTCGGGGGCGGTCGGGCGCGCCATGCTGCCATTGTCGGCGTAGAGCGCCGCCAGTTCGTCCCAGCGCGCTGCGTCGTTCAGTTGCGCGTAGAGGTTGACGAGGCGGGCGCATTCCCATTCGATTGCCCGCACCGCATCGGGTGCGAGATCGCCGGGTCCGCGGCCAGGCTTGTCAGCCATGTCGATGCTTCCTGTGCTGATGGGCATATGAGCGGCTGTCGGTATGGCCCTCAGCCGTCAACGGGCTCCTTCTTCTTGCCGCCGGGGACACCGATGGCGAGGCGTTTCTCATAGTCCGGATCGTCCTTCGGATCGGCGAAAGAACTCATCACGCGCGCGTGAATGTCCTCCAGCGTCTCGCGGAATTCCGGATAAGCTAGGATGTAGAGCTGGTTATTCTCGACCGCCTTGAGCACATGCTGCGCCAGCGTCTCTGGCTCCATCCCGAATTCGATCACCTTCTTGAGGTGTGCGAAGACCTCCGGATCGGCGCCATAATAGCCCGTATTCTGCAGATGGGCCGGGCGGCTCAGAACCGATTCATGGATGTTGGTGTTCACCGGTCCCGGGCATAACAGTGAGACGCCGATTCCATGTTCGGCGACCTCGGCCGCAAGCGTTTCGGTATAGCCGCGGATCGCCATCTTGGTCGCGCAGTAGATACCCGTGCGCGGCAGCGCGATGAACGACGACATCGAGCCCGTATTGACGACATGGCCACCATTCTTGCGTTCGATCATGCGCGGCACGAACGTCTGGACGCCGTTGATCACGCCGCGGACATTGACCGACATCTGCCATTCCCAGTCTTCGGCGGTGGCTTGGAGCAGCGGGCCGAAGACCGAGACGCCCGCCGTATTGAACAGCAATTCGACCGGACCGAGCTTCGCTTCGACCGCGTCGGCGGCCGCGGCATACGCCGCAGGATCGGTGATATCGAGTTTGACCGGCATCACCGCGTGCCCGTTCTGCTCGAACCAGGCCACCGCCTCGTCCAGATGGTCCTGGCGGATGTCGGCGATGGCGATCTTGCAGCCCGCTTCGGCGAAGACCTTTGCCTGGCCGAGCCCGACCCCCGAGCCGCCGCCGGTGATGAAAGCGGTGCGTCCAGCGACCTTCATTGTGCATTCTCCCGGGTACCGCGGCGGGCAAGTTGTTCGTCGAAAACCTTGTTCGACAACAAGAACGAGATCTCCTTCGCGCGCGCCGTGTTGATCGGCTCGTCGGGAAAGGATGCCATGATCGCGTCGAAACGCGTCCGCATCCCCGCTGCGAATTCGGGATGGGTCAGAATGTAGAGATCGTTGTTGCGGATGCCGGCGAGCACGCGTTCGCCGACCTCATCCGCCTCCATCCACAAGGGTGAATTGGGGCGCTTTTGCAGGTCCTCCTCACGCGCTTTGTAGCCGCTATCCTGCTTATATTGGTCGGGCCGGAGCTCGCCGGACTGCGAGATATTGCTCTGAACCGGCCCCGGCATGAAGGCGGAAACGCCGATATTCTCGGCCGCAAGCTCGCCGCGAATAGCCTCCGAAAGGCCAAGGATCGCCGCCTTGCTGGCTGTGTAGATCGCCGAAAAAGAGATCGGAATGAGCGCGGATTGCGACGAGGTGGTCACGATCTGGCCGCCCTCGCCATGCCTCTTGATCCGCGGCAGGATCGTAACGAGGCCATTGATGACGCCACCGAGATTGACGCCCAGGCCCCAATCCCAATCGTCATAACGCGCGTCGAGCACGGGCCCCATCACGCCAATGCCCGCATTGCCGATCAGCATGTGGATCTTACCGAACCTCGCCTCTGCCTGATCCGCGGCCCGCGCAAAACCGGCCCGGTCGGTCACGTCGAGCTGAACGGTCTCGACCTGATCGTCGGCGCCGAGCGAAGCTTTCGCCTCGGCTAGCGATGCTTCCCGGATGTCGGCAATGACGACATTCGCGCCGGCGCGCACCAGGGCGCGCGCGATGCCGAGACCGATGCCGTTGGCACCGCCGGTAATGAAGGCGGTCTTGCCTTTGACGTCGGCCATCGGCGCCGATCGCGGTGATGATCCCGCTGCAGACATGTCGGCCATTTGTGTCCTCTCCGTTTGTTTTTTTCGAGCCGTCTCAGTTGGTAAGACCCAGCATCGCCCGGGTCTCGCTGGCACTCGCCACGTCGCCGCCAAGCCGTTCGATCAGTTCGACGCCCCAGTGCACCAGCTCGGCATTGTCCGCCGCCATGCGCCCGCGACGCAGGTAGATCGTGTCCTCGAAGCCGACGCGGACATTGCCGCCGAGCAAGACCGACTGACCGGCCATGGGGAAGGAATAGCGGCTGACGCCAAATCCCGTGAAGCGCGTGCCGGGCGGAATCTGATTCCGGGCGTACATCATCGCCTCCGGCGTCGCGGGGAGGCCATATTTGGTGCCGAGCACGAACGTATAAGGCACGCCCTTCGGGATGGCGCCCTTGGCCATCAGATCGTCGGCAAACACGAAGTCGCCCGCCTCGAAGCACTCGATCTCCGGAAGCACGCCCACATCCTGGATCATATGCCCGATCTTGGTGATCATCGGATCCAGGTTGATCGCCACGCCGCCCCACAATTGCATCGTGCAGATGTCGAGCGTGCACATGTCGGGCTTGAGCTCGAGGATATGCTCGAGCCGGCGCTCCGCGGTGAACATGAGGGTGCCCGGCCCGCACACCGATGGATCCTCGTCGCTCTGCATCCAGGTGCAGCCGGGGCCGGTGGTGACGTTAAGGATCAGTTCGTTATTCTTGGCGCGGATCAGCCCGACCACCTCGCGATAATCGTCCAGCGCCTGGGACGGCGCGCCGGTCTCACGATCGCGAACGTGGAGATGGATAATTGCCGCGCCCGCCTCAGCCGCCGCAAGCGCCTCGGCGGCGACATGATCGGGACGGAACGGAAAATTGGGATGGTTCGGCATAGGCGAGCTGCCCGTCACCGCACAGGTGATGAATACCTTGTCGGCCACGCTCTCGCTCTCCTCTGCAACGTTCGTTATGCTCGCGGTACGGCACAGGGCTCGCAGAAGCGGCGCAC
>Ga0207647_10002176_pt1 | contig 14956 bp, 19 predicted proteins | sample KBSCornC2_FD_184295 | JGI IMG/M metagenome (GOLD analysis project Ga0207647, IMG submission 184295) | Corn rhizosphere microbial communities from Kellogg Biological Station, Michigan, USA - C2 (SPAdes) (version 2) | ecosystem: Host-associated > Plants > Roots > Rhizosphere ...
ATTTTTTGGAGCCACGCGATGCAGAGGGGGTCCCAAAGTTGCGAGACCCCCTCCCCCCTTTCGAAAGGAGTTTCGATTACGCAACAATATCTTCGTTCCAGCCATCAGGAGCTGGGACGAGACGGTACATTCCATTTGGATTTAATTCAGCAGCTTCGAGAACTGCATCTTCTATTGCATTTGATTGATCTGTTTCCGATAGTTCGCTCGAGGAGATGGTGATGCGGGCGAGGTACCCTGTGGTGTGGTAGCCTGAGCTCTCATCAAAACGATACCATTCATCGAACTGCGTGAACGGATTGTATGGATTGTCCACGGTAGTCAGCATGTGCACCATCACTCTCTCCTTTCTACAGAGCGTTCTTGAGTGTAGTAAGAGACACACCGATCTGATCCGCAACCTCTGCCTGCGTGTAGCCAAGATCAAGCATGATCCGAGCACGAGCAGTCTTGGCAGGAGTCATAGCGATCTTGGTTCTCGGTGTAGCTAGTTCCTTCACCTTCTCTTGATCTGCGTTGTTCAGTATCTTCTTCAGTGTGTTAGTACTGATAGCACCAGCCTGGATGGCAGCCCATTCCTGAGGCGTGATGTCGATGCGCTGTTTGCCGGCGCCTGTTCTCACGCGGGCCTCAGCCAAAGCCAAACCTTCGATCTTCTTACGATCTGAAGGTTCCATGTCTGGATTGGCATCCAGCTTTGCCCGGACTATGGCGTTTGCTATGAGCTGGGCCTGTCTTTCAAGAGGGGCGTTTTTCTCAGCTATGGCGAGTTTGGCACGGAGGGATGAAACCTGGGGTTCATAAGCCGACTTTGCAGACGGGCTGTATGGATTAGGCTTCGTGGTGACTGCGATCTGTCGTGCCTTATTAGCCAAGTCCTTCAATCTATTGGAGTGGTCTGCATAGACCTTCTCAATTGTGGTCCCCGAAGACAGTGTGTGGGCGTCCTGCGTTTCGGCCAGTTTCCTGGACTTAATGGTACGCAGTACAGTCTGGCCTTTCCTATTTGTTATCGTTGCGCCCGTAGGAACAAACACCTTCTGTCCAGTCATCTTGTCAACTGGACCGCCTTCTGCAGCAGGGCGGGGTTTTCTTTCGGGAATATGTACCTGAGATCGGGCGCGTGAAATCAAGGTTGAGGCGCCTGCTCGAGGACCGCCTTGATATTTAGTCTTGAGTTGGGCAATGCCATTATCAATGGCCGATTGCTTCCAATTAAGCTTGTGCTTCTCGGCGTCGATGACCACCATCGAATGACGAACAGCACGCGCTAGTTCTTGATGGGTCGCACCATGGATTGTCATATCCGTGATGAGATTCGATACTTCACCCATTTGAATGGCTTTGGTTCTGGCCGTCATAACTTTCATACCCTCGTACGCTGGGTAAGACCGTTGCGGATCGAAACCTTTCAGCCCTTCGAGCGCAGGCGAAGTCTTGACCTGCCGCCTGTTATTGGGGATGACAAGAACTGTGTCACCATCGAAGTCGGCGCCAGACAAACGTTCTGCTACTTTTGCGTTGATGCCGACCGCATCTTTGGCATTGCCCAAAGCAGTACGTGCTTGAGGATGACGGTTGTTGACCGTCAGCTCTGGAATCTCAAACACACCGCCATGAGGGTAGCGAATGAGAACCACTCGCTCGCCATGCCTAAAGTTCGGCGCATAGATCTGATTTTCAGGAAGAGTGTTCATAGGAAGAATTACATTGGATCGCTGGCGAGGGAGCGCAGCAGCTTTCAAGCTTACCGAAGCCGAATCAGCACTATCGGCAAAACCTTCAAGCAACTTTTGGCGAACAGTGGGGTTTGTCAATGACATGATGTCGTCGAATTCACGTTGCTTTCGTTCAAACAACATGTCGAGTTGCAGCTTGGCCAAAGCAGGACTCTGTTTCGACAACATCTGTGAAGATAGATTCTTAGACCAACGATCCCAATCGCCTTCTTCGTTGACGATGTTCATGGCAGAATTGACCTTGCCCGTCTTGGGGTTGATCCTCTGCCGAACAACGGCGCCGAATGGGTTGTCGGGGTCGTCTTTTATTGCTTTCATCGCGTCGAGCTTGTTGCCCGTGTTCTTTTTATTCGTATTGAAAAGAAGATCTACACCTTGCGGAAGATCTTCTTTGTACATTGCCATGCCTTTGAGATAATGCGTTCCATCGACTGCAATCCGGACCTGAGCATATCGAGCACTGCCCAGGCTGATATCGTCGATATTAGGCCGAACGTGGATGACGCCGTCAGAATCCGCGCCTCCATCTTCCGCGTAACGTATTCCAATTCGCTTGCTGGAGATAGACAGCGGTGTTTGGATCCCGATGTACGATCGCCCACCGTCTTCGGAGAACGACTGAATCTGCTTGATATTAGCACGATTAGCAGACACCTCCGAATAGGGAACGTCAGGAGCAGTGAGCACCTTGACAGTGGTTTGCTTTCCAGTGCCGAGCTGCTTCACCTTCAGATAGTGGACTTTGTAGCCTTCTTCTTGAAGAACCGCCACAGCAGTGGCCAATTTGGTCTGACTGATGCCAAGTTGATTCTCGACACCAGTACCGATGTCGATGTACTTCTTGGCGGCGACCTGTCCTTTGAGCATGGTGCTGGTGCTCATAAGAATATCGGCTCTATCCTTGACACCGGGAGCCAGCAGAGATCGGACAGTGGCTTCAGGCTTTCCCATTCGTTCCGCAATGGCCACATTCGACATGCCCTTGTCGGCAAGTCGTTGAGCCGTATTGATGTCGTTCTGCCGCTCTTCGTTACGAGCAATCGATTTGGCTGCACGAAGTTGGGTTGTCGTAACCCCAATACCTTCAGCAATCTCAGTTTCGCTGAGACCCTGCTTCTGCAACTGGGCCACGTAGCCCAAGAAGCTCTTGTTGCTAGCTTTCTCGGGTCCGCCAGAGCCCCAAGGATATCTACCAGACCTACGGAGAATACCGTAGTGCTCGAGGTAGTCGTCCTCAGGAATGATCATCCGTAAGCCTCCATCCTGAGCTCCTCGATGCGGCGGTCAAATACAATGATCTTGTCCATGATACTCATGATCGTTAAAGGATCGCCATCATAGATTTGAACCTCATCGTTCTGATAAATTCGAAGTTCGATTTCAATGTCCATTGGCTTGAAACCATATTCGAGGCAGAACAATGCCGCATACACTTCGAGTTGCGTGACCTTGACTGGCGTAAGCCCCGTCTTAAGATCATGTATCCGAAGTTTGTTGTTTCTAAACGAGATAGCGTCAGCAGTGCCATAACAGTTATAGGAATAGAACAGCGTCTGTTCTGGCGTCATTCGAAAGCCGATAGCATCATTCACGTAGGCGTTCAGCGTTTGTGTCGTGTCTGGAAGCTTGACGCCTAACGTAATCGCTCGTTGAGCGAAGTCATGTAAATCGCTGCCGCGTTTGGCCGCGAAAGCCAAGGTGACTCTGACGTCCAGTTTGTCTTGGTCGTAGTTCACCCAATGGTAGGTGCTTGGACTCAGAAGCGCATGGGTCCCGTTAAGGTTCGAATGCTCTTTGAATCGCATCAAGCACCTCTGCTTCGTTCTCCGGATAGATGACGGACGCGAAGCCCAGCTCGTTCAGTCTTTCGAGATAATATTCCTGGTTGGGTCTGAACGGTTCGTCCTTGCTTCGTTTCACTTCAAGCGCGGCCCAACGACCTTGATGCAAGATCGTAAGATCAGGGATGCCCTGGATGTACTGTTCGTCATTCTTCAAAACGAAACAGCCAGGAAATCGCATACTGATACGAGCGATCAAGCCTGCTTGGTACGCGTTCTCTCTGTTAGCAGCCACAGCACCTCCTTAAAATTGAGAAGCAGTACAAGAGGCACATTCTACTCCATCTATTATAATCCATGTTTTTCCTGCGAGTTTTTACCTAGTCAGGATCGACCCACTCGAATCTCTGAAATAGTGGATAGACGTAGGTTTTGTTAATGATGGACTTGACGACGTCGTTGAAAAGTACTCCTTGCTCGAAGACGATACTCCAGACACTGTCGTACTCGACTCCTGTGTCGATATTTCGCACTCGATTAGGGTTCTCGAGGTTCATCGTGAACTGACGAGCATGCTTGTTCGCGAACCATCGAGGACGCCACGTCAGATTGTCTGCTTGGCAATTGGTGGCGTCACCGTCAAGATGGATAGGCGTCGGAGTGTTGTACCTGTGAGCTGGCAACGGCACGAACGCTTGAGCCACTAAAAGTGCAACGCCTCTTGTTACTTGGCGTTCATGACGCCACATCTTCACGAATGGATGGTTGGACTTCGAATGCCCCAACGCTAAGATGCTTGAGGTCCTATCATTCCGCACCCGTCCCATGTTGCTGACAGAGTATCCAGGGAAATCCAGCAAACGCAACCACTGTTCCACACGTCCTCCTCGTGCCTAGAAAAAACGGCTATAAACTTTCTCTATAGCGTTACATATTAACTACTAGGTAATATCTAGCCTCATATAAAGAGTTTATAGCGTTTTTTCTGAGGCAATCATGACAGGTAGCTACAAAACAGGCAATTCAGACATCTGAAAGTCACGTTTATTGACGAAAACCTCTCGAAGACGCCTATCAATCCACGAATCTGACAGCGGAACGTAGTAAATCAAGTCCGAGAACGACGTGTTGAGTCGGTCGATTCGTCCGTACGCTTGCTCGGTCAGTTTGTACGACGGGTTCTGCGTGAAGAAGAATGTCGCATTTGTCGTGATGCAGTTCCAGGCTTCGGCTCCAGCCGTGAACTGAACCAAGTACAACCAACTGTCCGTTTCGGGTACTTCCTGGTGTTTGTGGCCATTCCATTCGCGAACCACGATGCCGCTGATCGTCCTCAAAATCTCCAATTCGTAGTCGAAATTGTAGAAAACTATGAGCCGGGGGTGAATTTTCATCTTCCGTTTAAGCGCCTCAAGACGGCTTGGATGGATCGCAACGCACCGACGCATCAGTCCGAACAGCTCTGCGGACGTTCTGATCGGACGCTCTTCCCAAGGATTCCAACGGTCCTTCTCGATGCGTTTCATCATATCTCGATCGTGCTCAACCGGGATCGCTATCGTTTTGCGAACGGTGTGGCGCTCGTACGGCATCTCGACAAGTATCTTCGATCTGAGAGAAATCAATCTTCCCTGATCCACGTATCGATCCACTGCCGGAAACTTCGTGTACGATTTGTAGATCACATGCCGTGCTTTGAACTCCGTCCGGTTCTTGTAGAAGCCATGGGCGATAAACACAGGGATGTAATCCAACCAAGTGTCTCCGGGAGTCGCTGAGAGCAAGATCCATCCATTCGACTTCGTTATCTTTAGGAAGCTCTTTACCCATCCGCCTCGCCCCACCAATCGCTGCTCATCAAAGATGAAGAACGCATTCTGGACGTCTTCATATTTGTGGATGTTGTTCCACGAATCAACCGTGAGAGCGCCTGCGACGGTTCCGTCTAAGCTCGTCCCGACGCCAAATCTGGAGAATTCCTGGTTCCAATCCAGGCTGTCCCTCTTCCTCGCCGTCGTGATCACGTAGACGTTCGAGTCGGCCCACTGCTTCATGTAGTACGCGCAAGCGACTCTCGATTTCCCCGATCCCACTCCACCCCACAGAATCGATCCGTTCTGCAGTTTCTGTAGAGCCTCCTTTTGGTGTGGTCTCAATGAAGGCAATGTCGTCTCCCATAGTCCCGCAACAAGGACATGCGCCTTGTGTTGTTCTGTTACCCCAGTAGATTGTTACATCACATCCGCCTTCGGGACAAAAGAAGACGAACGAAGGATTGATACGAATCGGCATCAGCTCTCCATGTTTCGAATTGTATATGTCGGGTTGAAAACTTTCCACGTAGACCGATTATCACACGCAGGGCATATTTCGCATGGTCCTACGAAAATATTGACACCACATCCTGCTTCCATGCAGCAATACGCGTCGAATGTGTCCGGAGTGGGATAAGAAATCTTGTATTCTTCCATGATTTTCCTCATTTTTATAGGACAAGTACAGGCGGCAGAGGTCCCCCCGAGGAAGGGACCTCTGCCTCTCAGTGCCCGATCAGTGAGCCACTCTCAGTAACTGATCGGGAGTCTGTACGGAGGACGCATGACACACCTCCTACATCATCACAGGAATTCCAACGTTCGAAGAATCGCGGGCGGAACAAGACCGGTCACCAAATCCACGTGCCTGTAGTACTTACGCTCGCGGGGATTGCAGGACAACCAGAAATCGATGAACTCGGTCTTGTCCACGCCGAAGTACGCGGCGAGTTCGGGGAAGTTGTTGCCCTCTTCGTTCACGATTCCTCATCTCTGCAGGGCTACTATTTATGGCGCCTCGTCCGAGGTGATGTCGTTGCCGGTGCTGTCGAACATGCGGACCTTTCCCTTGTTGTCCGTCTCGATACGACGTCCCTCGTTGTCGCACGATCCACCGTGCTTGCACGGGTCCTTGTAGAAACCCGTCTGACTGTCCCAACTGATACAGTCACATTTCGAGCAGCATTTCTCGATGAAGATCTCGTCGTCCACGATTGCTACATCAAGCCCGCGCTGCTGATCGGCATGTCGCCGATCTTGCCCTCGTGCGTCAAGTCCGGGGGCAGCTGCATGAACCCCGTGATTGCGTGGTTCTTCGGGTCTTCCGCGGAGTGGCTGGGAGCGTCCGCCGACGCGAACGTGCTCCAGAACGGCTCGCTCGGGAACACGATCACCTCGTCGCTCAGGATCACGAGCCAGTCACCCAGCCCCAGCGTGCGCTCGATGACGAGCTTCTCGCCCTTGGCGTTCGTGCGCTCGAACGCGGCCGGCAGCCACTTGTGATTCGGGTGCGCCGTCTGGATCTCCACGCCGAATTCGATGGCCATGGCGCCGATGGTCTCGTTGTTGACCTGAATGGCCCACGTACGGAGTTCCTGCGGCACGTACACGATTTCGATCAGCGGAAGTCTGTCGAGGGCACGCGGGTTGATGTTGACTCTCTGCATGCGATCACGCTCCGGACTCTCGGGCCGCCAGGCCCTGGTAGTCGCTTCCGTACTCGGCGCCGACGTCCCTCAGCACCAGACCCGGCTCGTTGTTCGCCGCGATTTCGGCGCCCAGGTCCGTGAAACCGACGGGCTTCATGTTCGCCGCCACAGCCTCCTCGGCCAGCTTCAGCATCTCGTCGTCCGTCGGCACCACGTCGAACGAGGCCGCGAACTGTGCCGGCTTGTACACGCGGAACGACCCCTTGAGCTCGACCACGAAGCAGCCCAGCGCCGCGTCGTAGGACTTACCGCGCTGGTCGCCCTGTCCCTTCATCGCGATGACCGGAAGCTCGACGGTGGTGCCGAGCATCCGCTGCTCGCGCTTCTCGACCGTACCACCGCACCACTTCGCGACGTCATTGATGTTCTCGAGCGTCACCTGCTCGAAGTCGACCGGGAACTGCTTGCGAACTGCGTGCTTGATCTCCAGCATTGTTCCTGCCTTCACGAAGGTGAGATTGTGGGAGGGTGTTTGATGATCTCGAACGTTCCGTCGTGAAATCGGACAATCGTGTTTCCGATTTGAGCACGTTGAACGCCGGTCACCGTGGGGACATTCAAGCCGGGGCGTTTCTCCCCAGTGATCGCGTCGAATTGGTCAACTGTCATTCCCCCACACCACTGAGCGAGTTCCTCAATGTTGTTGGCGGTGACATTTCTCGCTTCGGCGCTCATCAGGTTAGCTCATATTCGCCGTCGATGTAGTCCTTCGGGCCTTCGATCGCACGACGGCCCGATTCGCGATTCTCCTCGACGTAATTGGTCCACTTGAGCTGGAGGTAGTCCTCTTCGATCTTGACGAAGAGGGTGCCCAAGTAGGCCTTGATTCCTGACTTGTTGTTCACTGCCCAAGGATACGGATTCAGTGTGGCATCCGCGGTCTCGATGTCGACCCAGTCGAGCATCTCGACTTCCTTCTCGCCGAGATACGTGATCCCTTTCGAGGTCACTAGCCCGATCTTCGGCGGCCTGTTCCTGTACGAGACCGCGACCTGAATGTACGCCTGCGGAGGCTCGCCGTCGTCGCGCTCCTTGAGATGCTTGACGTTCCACCCGTCCGCCAGCATCTTCTCAGCCAACTCAGGCTCGAGGAAAATCGCGAAGTTGCGATCGCCCGCCCGATTGTAGACGTCCTCCTTGCCCTCGAAATTGCGGAACGCGATCGTCACGTCCTCGAGAGTGAGGTTTTTGTCATTCCTGGCCATCAACGCTCCTTCTTATATTTGCACTGTATCTGGAAGGAGCCATCTGGAGCTTCAGAGACTGCAGTGATGGTTCCACCGACCATCTCCTTCAATACATCGACATCCATCTGAGTATTGAAGTTGAACGCCAGCTGATCCAGGTTATCGCTTCGCGCTTGCTCGAATTTCAATTCAACTTCGACTCGTACAGGAGTCCCGTTGTCTCGATGAACACCGTCGAGTACGAAATGTCCCCTGGTGAAATCATACTCGCTTTCGTCGAGAATGGCGAGATGGGTGTCGAGAACATTGATGAATTCTCTTACATTTTCAGTGTCTCGTCGAACCATTCAGTCCTCCCCGCGAACGACAGTCTTGCCGTCGTCCTTAGTGGCAGCCTGCCACAGTTCTTCCGCCAATCTCTTGGCGCTCTCAATGTCGTCCGGAGTGGTCATCAGAGAACCAATCCTTTCAGAACGCCAGTAACGGTCATGTCCTGGCCCTTGTGGCACCCCTTGCCGATGAAATGCGTTCCGTCTATCTCTTCTCGGTACTCGGTGATGAGAATATACGGACTGGTGTCAGGCGGAGCGAGCGTCACGTTCTCATCCGGGAAGAGATAGCCGACGAGTCTTCCTGATTCGGTCCTGAGCTCACGCATCTTGTCGATGTTGAGCCGGTCCGCCTCCGGCGTCATGGCCGTCAGGGAAGTGGCGATGCTCTTCAGGCTTCGCGAGATCTCCTCGAGAGCCTTGGCCATGCGATTCTGCTCAGGAATCGACATCTATATCATTCTCCTTCGCAATTCGTCGCAAATGCTCCTTTGCACGAGCAATGTTTTCTTGCACCTCAGGATCGTCCAGCGGATCTGGATACGTGCTGGATTCGTTGCTCATGCCACGAACTCGTCGTACGAGCCGAACTTCTCGATCGTGGCCTTGGCTTCTTCCGCAAGCTTCTCGAAGTAACTCATGTCGATCTCGAGATCGAGACCCATTTGATTCGCCATGTCGGATTCGACCCAGAAGTAACCCTTGGTTCCTCCGACGGCGTATTCCTTGCCCTCATAGACACGAAGGAGACATCCCCCCACGCCCGAGGCTTCGGTCACAGGTACAAAGCGTCCAGTCCTCCCAACAAAGTGCGGTCCGGACGGGAACTTGAGGACCATGTGTCCCTTTGAGACTTGCTTCGTCTCTGCCAAGTCGGTCCGCAGGATCGGGTCCCCATCGAACAACGTCTTGAAGACGTAGGGGACCCGGAACTGCGCCCCGATCGCCGTCCATTTCTCGTCGTCACCCACCTTCGACTTGGCGATGTACACGGCATCGTTCACGAGACAGAACTTCTGATAGGTATTCTCGTGCTCGAATGTGTATCCGTATTTGTCTCCGAACGCGAAGACCATGTCGATGATCTCCTCGTCGGCATTCGCGATCTTGATCGAGTCGGTCTTTATGTGCACGACCTTGTAGCCCAGTTCCTGAACAGCGTGCTTGAGCTCAATCATGAACAAGGCGCCACGCTTGGCCGCAATGTTGTCCTTGTTGCGCTTGTCTCGGAACGGAGAATCGAACGTCGCCGAGGTCAAGCCGTACACGATGTTGATCACGATCTTCAGCGCGTACGACAGAGATTTCGCCTGGCTTTCATCCTCGAGATACGGCGCCAGTTTGCCGTCGAGCATTGTTCGCGCAGTCGTGTAATCACGGTGCTTGATCGCGAGTCGAGCGTCCAGCAGATCCTTGTAGTTTTTCGTGTATCGATCGCCGAACATATTCATCTTGATGATGGACGTCGGGTGCATCGATGCCACATCGAGAAGCGCGACATTCTCATACATCCCGGGTTCCGCGTAGACATATCCGCCTTCACCGACCTCTTCCCCCATGTAGGTGCTCTTGCCGGCATCGTACTCGTAGCCGGGGAACTCCTCGGATAGATCGGTGTAGACGAATGATGCTTGCGGATTCCTGTCGCCTTCGAAGATGATCTTGGCAGTGTGACTGGCGGTAGGATCGTTGACCGTCAGACCGCTGAGTTCCGCCAAGATCTGGCGGGCCACGAAGTCCTGTTCACGATCCTCGAACACGGCTTCGGTGGCGTTCACATCGTTGACGCAGTATTCCACGACCTTGGGCCAGAGCTCTTCCGGAACCGGCTGATCCCACGGGTGATCCATCTCCATGTGCGGGAGGCCGAGGTCGATTTCGAACTTCTTCAGAGACTTCTTCTCGCTCGAGAAGTCCCAGATATCAGTGTAGGACAGACTGTATGCGGCAGCGAACGACGCCCCACTGCGGTTCTGCATGAGGCGCTGACTTAGGTCGTACAGCTGCTCGTTGTCGAAACCGAGATAGCGGGCGTAGCAAATGTGGTTGTCGTACCTGCGATTGAAGAATCCGACCAGCTTGAGCTTGAGCAACATTTCCATATCCTGCGGAGCAGGATTGATCATGCGCACAACGTTGTCGGAACCGCGGTATTTCCAGCAAACCACGAAGAGATTGGGAAAGACCTCAACGTCGAAGAAGACGATCGGTTGATCCGCATCGGCGTTCTGCGACAAGCGAGGATCTGGGATGGCGCCAGGTACGGCCTCACTGGAGAAACGCATCCTCTGTACGACCTTGAGGCACGCAAGGGCGTGATTCGTACTGTTGTTGGCGAAAGCCACAATCTTGGGCCGGAGGTCTGTGACGTCGTAGTTGAGTCCAGAAGCGTACGCGTCTTCCAGAATCTTGGCGATGAAGTCGATCGATGGTTTCGTACCGGGATGAATTTCCTTTCGGAAGTTGCGTGCGATGAGGTCGCGCAGACCCTTCTCGCTGCGAATGGTGTCTGCGGCCAGCACGGTTGATTTCTCCTTGAGGGGAAGGCCACTATTGATGGTGGCGATGGGAACCGTATTGCACTTGGTGAGGCGACGCCGTAGTGCAGACTTTCCAGTGAATACCTTGATCTCAATCCCCTCGGAGTACAAACGAGAGAGCTGAGACACATCGCCATCGTAAAGATAATGGAGATGCACACCTTCACTGGACTTGGAGAGCTCGGCATACGTGGGCGGCCATGCGGATGCCGCTTCAAGATTGCGGGCGAGTGCCTTGACACCATTGTCTCCCTTCAAATCGAAATCAATCACGATGTGGTTTTCAGGAACACGAACGTAATGTTCCTTATGTGTGTCGATATCCTTCAGTGTTGTCGTGACTTTCGACCACGAAGTCGATGGGATTCCTTCGGCAGTCGAGAGTTGCGCCGGCTGATCCGCGAGCTCATCGTCCAGAAGCGATACTTTGTCCTCAACGACCAGCGAGAAAACCGTGTCGCTGCGAGTCGTAGTCTTAAATTCAGCCGCATTAAATCCCGAAAAGTAATTGCGAACAGTCTGTCCATCGACCTCTGTCCTGTCCTTGAAGTCATCGAAGTAATTCCGCAGTTCCTCTCGGAACTTGTACTGCGGAATAGGTCGTTCGATGCCCGTAGAACTACAGTATTCTTTGTACATCTCGTAGGCCTGCTTGAGCGTGACCCCGGGATTATATTTGAAGATCTCATAATACGCCTCGACGAAATTGAAGATGATGTCGGTCTGGTACATCATCTGCAGAGGCTTGTACGTATTGTAGTAGTTCTTACCAAATTGGCGGTAGACGTCGAGGCAATGTTGGGCTATAGCTCCCAGTTCGAAATCGATACGGCTCAGCAAAGTATTGTACGTATTCGGAGGAATCAACACGCCCGTGGGATGGATGTCGACCAATCGACGGATGATACCGGATTTGGCGTCGGAGATCTTCACAGGTTGGTTCGTGCCCAAGAAGAGCAGGGCATTGACCCGTCCAGTGTAACTCGATTTGTACTTCTCGTTCATGAGGATTTCCTCGTGAGCGACAATCGAGTTCAGTTTCGTGTTGTCTTCGATCCGGGATAGATCCCCATCGTGCTGAATCGCCACCAAAGGATTTGAGCGAAACGCTTCCGTAGCGAAGCTTCCGTTGTTCGATCCGAGTGCTTTCGCCTCGAACGTGGCTGTGTATCCCTCGAACAGCTTCTCGACTATCGACATCACAGTACTCTTGCCAGTACCAGGCATACCATAGAAGACGAAGAACTTCTGTATCTTCTTCGAATCCCCCGAGACGATCGAGCCAATCGCCCATTCGATTTTCCTCCTCTCTTCCACCGAGTAGAGTGTGCCCACCAATTCATCCCATGCGGAATGATCCCCTGGCGCCAGGGAATACGGTAGACGCTTGCTGACGTGGTCTGATCTCTTGACTACTTGATCGGCGAAAGTGAGGTGTTCGTCCAACTGACGAGAGTTGTCGCCAATGTTGTTGACGAACTGTCTATATCCAATCCATGATTTGCTCTTGAAGTTGCGCATCGTGAGAATAGATGCACCGGGGGCTTTTTCCTCAGCGTACTTCTGCAGTTCTGCGTCGACGAGACGAGCGACGTCATACTCGTCCGTCGACCACAAACCCGCTTCTTCGTCCCAGATCGCATAGAATGCATGACCACGCACCATCAGATCCTGGGATTTTCCTACCACAAAGTTGGGGGAGAGAATAAGACCTCCGTCTTTTTTCTCTTCTATTTGCGGCGTATAGAAGTCCATCCAACCCCCTTACGAATCTTGCAGCAAGTATTCGTTCAGTTGGTACCAGATTTCGACCTTACGTTGGTCCTTGTCGGTGGAACGAAGAGGGAAGAGGCCGCCAGTTCCATCACAATCGTACGTCCGCCACATCACCGCGGACGTACGAGCCTCTACATCCTCTTCCAAGAAATTGCTACGATCATTGTGACCCAGAAGCCCTAGGTTTCCAATGAGGTGCCAGAACCAGTATGTCGTGTCGTACTCGGTCAAGAAATCGAGTCGACGCGCTAGTCCGATTAACATCTCCAGGAAAGAACAACCGAGCTCCACCCAGTTTTGATCCACGCGAACATCCACTAGCTGAGCCCATTCGAAGCGGAGTTCGCGCCCATCTTCTGCTCTGTTGTCATCGTTTGGAACGAACCAGGTGAACTCTGTTTTGAAAAGCACCCGGAACAAGTTCCAATACGTATCAGGGCCCTTACGGGTCTTGACGTCCGCTACCAAGCTGTACAGCCAATGCAGGTATTGGTCGTCAAGAGTCCCGGGGGTCACTATCTACCTCGGCCACTGGGGGGCTGTGGCTGGTCCTCCTCAATTCCGAGAACTTCCTGCTTGTACGAACCCCCGTGGCGCACGACCTCGAATTCCTGTTCCATTCGAGGATTGCGAATGTGCACGACATTGTCGTCGCTTGATCCTTCGCCGAAACGATCGAGATTCTGATACCCGACAGTGCTCTCGATGTCCTCGACAAGATTATCGACTTCGTCTGCGATGGACATGTCGACTGGGTAATAAGTCAACGTGCTTTGGGTCCATCCGGTCGCGTTCTCGATGAACTCTTCCTGAGAAATGACGTGGGGTCTGTCGGACACATTGGTCGTCGTACGATCGACGTCATTGGGCGGGAACATCGGTTCCGGAGCTTCGTCCGTACTGGAGAACTGCGTCTCGCCGAACGGCCCAGCGTGCCTGGGTGCGTATTCCGACGCGACGATCTTGTGGTACGCCGTCCTCTGTTCGCTCTTTTCGGCAGGATCCTCTTCGGGCTGTTCGCCGGACTCGACATTCTCGCCAATCAGCGCCGCTGCTGCTTCCTGCGGAGTGGCGAATTTCTGCTTGTCGGTAACGACCTTCTCGTAGTACGTGGTCGCTGCGTCGATTTCCCTACACAGCCTCTCCTCGAAGTCGACGGAGAGGCGATCGTACGCGATTTTGTAGCCGAGAACGGCGCCAGCGCTGAACGAGATGAGGCTGACAGCAGTCACAGTCAAAAGGGGCTTCATCGTCTGTGCCCCTTCAGATCTTGTCGTAGATCACGCCATCGACGTTGAAGTCGAGGAGGATGGCGTCGGACAGCCCGTTGACGAAGTCGCGCACGTTCGGGTTCGTGATGTCGTCGAAGATGCCGAAGTCGATGTAGTTGTCGCCACCACTCTTGCGCTTCGCGTCGTCCAAGACCCAACCCACGACCGCACCGGCGCCCGTTCGCTCCATCCCGAGAGCGTCGTAAACCTCGTTCAAGAACACGTGGCCGCGCATCTTGAGCTTCTCGTTCGCGAAGTTCTGCTGGCACTGGAGGAATGCTCGGTTGTACTCCGGATTCTTCTGCCATTCCGGACACAGCTGGTCGAAGAACTTCGCGTACATCGACGGCGATTCCATCGCGGTACGCTTCTTGACGACGGTCTTGATCTTGCCGTCCTTGCCCTCGACCGTCTCCTCGTCCTCACGGACGCCGTGCCGGAATTCGCGGTCCCGATCGACGCCCAGCTGCTCGACGACACGCTCGCGGTACTTCGTGAAGGCCTGATCGACGGACGCGTACGCCGCGGTCAGAGACGCGTTCCGACGGTTCAGCGTGACGTGAGATCCGGTCAGCAGAGCCACCGACAGCATCATCAGACCGGCCGCGGGAGCGTACAGCTTGGTGACGTTGAGGATCGTCTTGACCTGGAGGACCATCAGGTCCTTGTCACGCTTCTTCTCGTCGTAACCGTCCGAGTCATCAATGCCCTGCTCGACGGCCAGCTTGTAGTTCTCGTGGAGCATGTGCGCCTTGTCCTTCATCTCCTCCGCTTCCGCGAGCGTGTCGCTCAGCTTCAGAGTGGCTCGGC
>Ga0207647_10002177_pt1 | contig 14950 bp, 14 predicted proteins | sample KBSCornC2_FD_184295 | JGI IMG/M metagenome (GOLD analysis project Ga0207647, IMG submission 184295) | Corn rhizosphere microbial communities from Kellogg Biological Station, Michigan, USA - C2 (SPAdes) (version 2) | ecosystem: Host-associated > Plants > Roots > Rhizosphere ...
AAATATGCTATTAGCGCCAACACCTTGCGGGGAATTAGCGTAAGGACTTGTCGTAAAAAAGCTTTGTGCATAGGAACAATAGCTCAATAAAGCTATCGCTAAGAATAGGATAATTTTTTTCATGATGATAAGATCTCGATCGGTGCCTCTAAGGTATACTTTGTTTTTTGTATTAACAATACCTAACGGTGCTGCCCAATTTGAGGATGAAATCTTGTAATGCTTTTTAGCTGCTCTTTCAATTCATCAATCTGTGCCTGTTGTGATTTTATGTTCTGTTGCTGGTCTGAAAGTTGTTTGTCTTTTTCTATAAGATACAAAGTCAGCTCTTCCACTTTTTGTAATAGCTTGGTGTCGATTTCGCCTACACTCATGCCGTTAGTCTGCATTTCTTTGGCTGATGGGATCTCTGGCAGATGTTTATTTTTATCGATATATGCTTTTACATCCGATAGCTTAGGCAATGAATATTTTTTATCAAATACAAAGTCTGCACCTGAGGTATTCACAACAATCTCATTAGCCCGAGCCTTACCATAAACATCTAATTTATAGTCTGGATTAGCTTGAGAAGCCTGACCTATAAGAATATTACCCGAAGAAGAAATACGCATTCTTTCTAAAACAGATGAGGGATTACCTGAATAAGTATTAAATGCAATATATCCGCCTACAAGCGTATTCGACGGCTTGCCGGATTCAAGTATCAAATTTCCACCTGTTGTTATTGATACCGGAGATGATGTTTGCCCAGCCCGCAAAATTAAATCGCCATTTATACCGGAGCCTGAGCCGCTACCTGCTTGAATAGTAACACTACCACCATTTCCGTTGTTGCTATACACATTAGCTCCAAAAATGCCATAGGCTGGTGCATTAACCGCTGATACATCCGTTCCAAATTTGAAGTTACCAACCACATTTAATGCTCTGTTGGGCTTGTTGTACCAATACCAACCTTGCCGCTCGAATTTATTCGCATTACTTCATTGAGCGTTATTGGCGTTCCTGCTGCGATAGTTGATGATGGATTTGCGAAGAACTGAATTGATCCAGCATCAACACCGAATGGACTAAGGCGAATGCCCGCCCGAGCTATAGATGATCCATAACTTGAAAGATACCCGTCATTAACGGAAGTAGTTCCCGTAAATCCAGACGCTAACACTAATCCTGCACCACTGTACGATGTATAAATCGCATCATATTGTCCCCATTAATACTCCAGGTAATACCACGTCCGCCTGTACCATTGGCCAAATCAAGTATATTTTTGGGTACATTTGTGCCAATACCAACATTGCCTGTATTATAATAAATATCACCAGGAGCTCCATTCCATTGTGCATAAGAACAATAGCTCGACAAAGCCATTGCTAAGGATAGGATAATTTTTTTCATGACAAGGTTAATTATTTTGAATGTTTGCGAGGTTGTTTCAACATTGCCTTTTCTAATGCTGCTATTCGGGCTTCTTGTTGCCTGCTTTTGACTTGTTGCTTTTCTAATTGTGTAACCTTTGTTTGTAAATCTTCAACTTCTTTGTTTTTTTCGATCAGATACAGCGTTAGTTCTTCCACTTTTTGTAGCAGCTTGGTATTGATTTCACCTACGCTCATACCATTGGTCTGCATTTCTTTGGCTGAAGGTATTTCAGGTAGATGTTGATTTTTATCGATATAGGCTTTTACATCCGATAGCTTGGGCAATAAATATTGCTTATCAAATACAAAGTCTGCACCTGTGGTATTAACCACTATTTCATTAGCTCTGGCGCTACCTTTAACATCTAATTTATAGGCTGGATTAACTTGTGTAGTTTGGCCGATCAAAACATTGCCGTTCGCTTTCCAAACGCCATTTGAAGATGAGCCGCCAAACATTATATCGGAGGATTGATCATAACCTAAATAAATTACGCCGGTACCTATAGGGTCAATACCTGCAGCACCGGTACCTTGCCAAAAGCTTAAATATTTACTGGCTGGCGTACCGTCTAATGAATCATCTATTTTTAGCCCGTTTCTTCCGCCCCCAGCGACATATAGTTTTGCTGTGGGGTTTGTTGTGCCAATACCAACATTGCCATTATAAAGTATGCGCATTCTTTCCGTGTTGTCATTGGTGTTGAAGCCAATACTTCCTCCGGTGTAACTACTTCCGCGGTAAAAGTTTATGGAGTTATTGACATTCCCATAAAAGCTATGTTCCAAAGCAAAACTTTTTATATTACTCCAGTCGGTCACGCCGTGACTCAACTGCGTATCAAATGCTCTTACACCCAATGTTGTTCCACTACCCGTACCTTCAGGTAATCTGGCAAGGATCGAACCCATTTCCCCATAGCCGAGCATTTTACCCACATCCAGCGAAGCTTGTGGAGTTGAGGTTCCGATGCCGACTTTGCCGGATGCGTTCGTATTATATGCATCATTAGTTGCTTGATTTGTGGTCCATTGTGCATATGAACAATGACCATACATAGCTATTGCTAAGGACAGGATAAATTTTTTCATGACGATAAGGTTCGTTTATTGTTGTTTAATTAGCTTAGCTAATTGACTTTTTAATTCATCGATTTGTTGCTGCTGCGATTGAAGCTGCGTATCTTTCTGTTTTAACTGCTCAATTTGTTTCTGTTGTTCAATAGCATAAAGGGTCAACTCCTCTACCTTTTGCAACAGTTTGGTATTGATTTCGCCTACACTCATACCATTAGCCTGCATTTCTTTGGCAGATGGTATTTCTGGCAGATGTTGGTTTTTATCGATATAGGCTTTTACATCAGATAGCTTAGGCAAGGTGTATTTCTTATCAAATACAAAATCTGCACCTGTTGTATTGACTACAATTTCATTAGCTCTGGCGCTGCCATTAATATCCAACTTGTAACCTGTATTACCCTGTGAAGTTTTACCAATGAGAACATTGCCATTGGTACCTATCATCATCATATTTGTTGAACCTTCACTAAAAGCAAAGCCCTTTCCTGAAGGGTTCAGAAATGAAAGATAATCTCCTCCAGTAGAGCCAATCGGATCAACTCCATTTTGTATATAGGTGTTAGAAGTCCAACCTGTGCTGTACAAATTCAAATACGGATAAGCTCCCTCTGCGCGAATATTTCCTATTGCATTCAATTTCTCAGTTGGAGTTGTCGTTCCAATACCTACATTACCACCGAAAGACGCACCGCTGTAAAAACTTGCGTTATCACCATTGCCGGGGATATAAAAAAGGGATCGTTGTAGCCCATCCCATCTGTTTGCTATAACCTCAAAACCTTGGTCATAACTCCAATCATCACCCAAATACATCCGAAGTCTGGTATGGCCATTACCACTATTTCCTATGGATTCAGTTCTGATGAAATGAGCTTCGCCAGATCCCTGAAACTGAAGCGCATTGCCAACATATCCCGGAGCTCCTAAGATGGCGTCTCCGCTTGATAAAAAAGTATTTTGAGCATATAAACAACAGCTGGATAGAGCTATCGCTAAGGATAGAATGATTTTCTTCATCATGATAAGGTGTCGATTTTATATCTAAGATATAATTATTTTCAGTATATTAACAATAGGCCGTCAGGACTTCAGCCTTTTTTAACGCTTTTTAATTGTTCTTTAAGCTCGTCAATTTGTTTTTGTTGCTGGGCGAACTTTACATCCTTTTCCTTATCCTGTTTGTCTTTCTCAATAAGATACAAAGTGAGCTCCTCTACCTTTTGCAATAGCTTGGTGTTGATTTCGCCTACACTCATACCATTAGTCTGCATTTCTTTGGCAGACGGTATTTCAGGCAGATGTTGGTTTTTATCGATATAGGTTTTTACATCCGATAGCTTAGGCAGGGCATATTGCTTACCAAATACAAAATCTGCTCCTGAGGTATTAACTACTATTTCATTAGCTCTTGCTTTACCATAAACATCTAACTTATAGGCTGAATTAGCTTGTGTGGATTGGCCGATGAGCATATTACCATTACCTGTAATGGTTACAAGTCTCGTAAAGGATGTCCCATCTATCGTATTATCAAACGTAAAGCCACCTGTCCCGCCACCGATGTTACTAACTAAATTTGCCTCTCCTAAATATCCCGACTTATTCCATCCAAGATACAATCCTTGTGAACTGGAATATGCGTTTGACTTTATGTGTAAGCCTTCTGCATTGAGGCTACGAGCTATAAAGTCCGAGGAACTATTATTTAAATTGCCGCTGTGCCATATTTCGTACCAGTTATTCCAAGTAGCGGCATCGCCGTTGCGCGTTCTGAATGAAATATGGTTGCCCCCATGCGGACCGTAATCTGTACTGATTTGACAGTCATAGTTATTTGGTGGGAATCCACCAAAACTCATAAAGGCACCATTCCATGGACTTCCTGATGTTGCGTAGGCAAACGTATAACCACCTAAAAAACTATTAGCTGTACCGGGACTGTTAATATTTGATGTGGGGTTAAAGCTTTGCGCGTAAGAACAATAGCTCAACAAAGCTATCGCTAAGGATAGGATAATTTTCTTCATGATAAGATCTCGATTGTTGCCTCTAAGATAGATTAACTTTAGGAAATAACAATAAGCCTCCGAGTCGTTCAAACACAGTGCAGAAAACTTCGGGTTCGATTCGTATCCGGGGTTAACCTTCGTGTAAGCCGCCTACAACAACGAAATAGAAGAGTAAAACAATAGGTAAACTTTTCAGGTCTGAAAATCTTAAAACCATCTTAACCTCCCACCGGTATCAAGCTTTTAAAGCAGTTTTCCGTGACGGAGCGCAACGATTAGACTCACCGTTGAACCTTTACCCACCTACCCACTTCTCAAGAAATCTCCTGCTGTAACTTTAATTTTAAGCATCGACCGAACAACCGAACAATTAAAAGGTCTTTGGTGCCACTGATGCCGTCCAAAGTGTCCAACTTTTCAAAAGCTCGTGGTAGAATTATGGTAAATTTGTTTATACTCAATGAAGCTGGATAAGCAAGGTATCAAGAGGCATATTTATCGTAAATTGGCGGTTTAGAATATAACATGAACATTAGCGAGATATTATCCATTACCATTGTGCTGGCAGCAGTATTTGCTTATATTAATCATCGATTGATCAAATGGCCGCCTACTATTGGAATTATGGTGATCTCACTCGGATTGTCTATGTTGCTGGTTGCTTTTGGTAACTTTCACCCGATCTTGTCCAACAAAGCTCTGCAACTGGCATCATCAATCGACTTTCAGAACGTATTGATGAATTTCATGTTGAGTTTCTTGTTATTCGCTGGCGCTATTCATATCGACGCCGACCAGCTTAAACAGGAGAAATGGCCGGTGTTAATTTTGTCAACACTCGGGACATTAATCTCGACTACTATCATAGGCGGGGCAACGTGGTTATTGTTTCAGCTATTTCATTATCCCATACCAATTATTTATTGCCTGTTGTTTGGTTCGCTGATCTCTCCAACAGACCCAATAGCTGTATTAGCGATTCTTAAAGAAGCGAAGATACCCACATCTTTGGAACTGAAGATTTCCGGTGAATCATTATTTAATGATGGTATAGCGGTGGTTATTTTTATCACACTCTTTGAAGCTGCCCAAACCGGAATTTCCGCAATAGATTTTATTGATGTTGGTAAGCTGTTTCTGCAAGAAGCCGTTGGCGGTGTAGTTTTCGGAGCTATATTAGGTTACATCGGGTTTTTTGCGCTTCGGCCAATCGACGATTACAAAGTCGAGGTATTAGTTACTTTAGCTATCGTTATGGGCGGCTATTTCGTTGCCGGGAGATTGCATGTATCGGGGCCGCTGGCAATGGTAGTAGCTGGAATTATTACAGGTAATAAAGTCAAACATGAAGCCATGTCAAACATCAGTAGGGATTATTTAGGTAAGTTTTGGGAACTGATAGACGAAATACTTAACGCAGTATTATTTCTGCTGATCGGTTTGGAAATGTTGGTCATTAAAATTAATTCAACTGTTCTTATTATTGGTGCTATAATGATTTTTATAGTGCTATTAGCCCGATGGATCTGTGTATTGCTTCCAGTTCAATTGCTACGCTTTAAAATCCAATTCGAGAAACACGCTGTTGCAATTCTAACATGGGGTGGTCTGCGTGGGGGGCTTTCTGTTGCTTTGGCATTATCATTAAGCGCGACCATGCACCGCGACGAATTTGTTTTAATTACCTATATGATCGTCGTTTTTTCTATTCTGGTGCAGGGATTGACTGTTGGAGCATTCACCAAAAAATTACTGCGAGCGTGATGGTCAATTTATCGAAAACTTGATAACTCGTATCCGAGATCATCTTGCCGGCTTTGCTCTGGCATTTACCGGCTTGTTACTTATCATCAGTATTCATCGGCAAATGAAAGAAAATTAACTTATATAACCGGATCATAAAAATATCGGCCTGTCCAGCTTCATTGCGATCCGATAGGCAGCGTTCATTAGCCCTACGTGACTATAAGCTTGGGGGAAATTACCCCATTGGCTCCCATCGTGTTCGTCCACGTCTTCGCTAAATAATAACAGGTGATTCGAAAACTTGATAAGGCTTTCAAATTCTTTGATCGCATCTTCTATACGGCCCACGGCTGCCAGAGCTTCAACATACCAAAAGGCGCAGATCAAAAATGTGGTTTTGGGTTTACCGAAGTCATCTTTATAGAGATAGCGATAGAACAGGCCATTTTTCCCTTTCAATTCATTTTCAAGCGCGACCAAATGGTCCTTTGCCCGCTCTGAAGCAGGGTCCAGGTAATTCATCATAATCAATTGTAAGGTGCTGGCATCCAGATTGGGGCTTCCTGCCGAATTAGTATATACCTTCCTTTCCGGATCGTAGCAGCTTTCAATATGCTCCGATGCACGTGCTTTTAGGGCTACAGCTTTTTCTACAAGTTCAGTGTTGTCAATTGTCCGGGCCATTTTTTCTGCAGCGGAAGCCCCTGCCCATTGGAACAGATTGGTATAACAATGTATATTCTCAAAGTTGCGGAATTCCCAGATACCTGCGTCTTTTTCGTCAATGCTGTGCTCTATTTTTTCCAGCAAATAAGCAACCCATCTCGCCGAATCCTTTCGCTCGTTATCAATAAAGCGATGATCGATATAAAGCGGTAAGATAGAAATCATTACCTGCCCGTAAATATCGTTCTGAACATGTTCTGACGCTTGGTTGCCAATGCGCACCGGCTGATTGCCAAGGTAACCGTCTAAATAGCTCAATATTTGTTCGTCAATCTCTCTTTGGCCGTTTATCCGGTATAAAGGCTGATAGCGCGTGGCGCCAGAGAAAGAAATATTAGTAATGTAACTAAAATATTTTTCCATTTCCTCGAAATGCCCGATATGGTTCAGCGCCGTGATCACGTAAAAAGTATCGCGTAACCAACAATAACGGTAATCCCAGTTACGGCCACTGCCGGGCGACTCCGGCAAACTGGTTGTGCTGGCAGCAATGATGGCACCCGTGTCTTCAAACTGGTGAATCTTAAGGGTAAGCGCCGAGCGGATAACGTAAGATTGATAAAATGCAGCGATAGACGAATGCTTGATCCAAATACGCCAGTATTGCGTGGTTTCGCGTAAGAAACGTCTGGCCGTACTCACCAGAGGTGCTTCCAGATGCTCGCCATAGGTGAGCACCAGGTATTTAGTATCGTTTAATACGAAGGGTTGCTCTTCAAAAATATAACTAACCGGCACATTGGTAGTTAACCGCATACTTTCTTCACCGCCTAAAAACTGAATATGGTTACTGCCGCGGTTAACAGTTAGTTCCTTTGCTCCATAATCGGTTACGGGTTTACATTTCACTCTTATGCGTGGTGAGCCTTTAATAGGTTCAATTTGCCTTATAAGCATTAACGGTTTGTAATAGCGGTCATGTTCCCTGAAACGGGGCGCAAAATCAGTAATACGATATTTATCGCTGCCGCAGGTAATTTCGGTGATGAGTACATTAGTATTTTCGAGGTAATACTGTTCCGACACGAATTCCACTTCCGGTAAAATAGAGAACTCGCCGCCTTTTTTCGCATCCAGCATTTTACCGAATATAAAAGTGCTGTCAAAAAGCGGCCAGCACAGCCAGTCGATGTTGGTATTTTTATTTACATGAGCCAGGTAAGCGCAATTGCCAATGATCCCTGTTTGATAGGTATGTTTTTCCATTTAAATTGATTATTTAGCTGCCACCGGATAGTCGGCGATGGTTTGCAATAATGATTGTACCTGATATGGCGAATAAACATTATAGTTGGCAAAAGATGGCTTGTCACCTACTTTAATGGTACAGGCACCTGTTACCGTAAGTAATATTTTAAACATATCCTCGTCTGTCTGATCGTCACCTAAACACAAGATATAATCGTAAGACTTTGTTTTTAAAATGTCCATTACAGCGGCTCCTTTGTTAATCAAACGGTCTCTTACTTCTATTACTTTATGTCCGTTCAATACATCGAGAGGTAAGTTACTGGTATGGGTCAGTAGCTCTTTGTATAATTCTTTAGCTCTGATCTTGCCCTGAAATATCTCGGCATTTCGGTAATGCCAAGCCAGAGAAAATTCTTTATGTTCGATAAAAGAATGCGGGCATTTGTTGACAAATTTTGCCATGATTGCTTCGACTCCGGTCAGATGTTCGGTAATAGTCACTTTATTTTTCCAGCTATCTCCTTTTAGACGAACCTTAGCCCCATGTTCCGCTACAAGCCCGACCGGTAAATGACCGAGCCAGTTATTTAAGGTTATACTATCCCGGCCACTAATAATATAAACATCATTGCGTTGATTTTCTGCCAGTTCTTTGAGCAAAGCCAGTAGTTCGTTAGATGGCAGGGCCAACCCCGGCTCTTTAGCAAAAGGCACCAGGGTTCCATCATAATCCAATAGAATCAGACGTCGTTTAGCCACGGCGTAAGCATCCAGTAGTTTAACCCGGCCAAAGCTGTCCAGTCGCTTTATGGCATAATTTTGCTGTAAGTTTTTCACTTTTTCGAGTTGTTCAAAAAAATCCGCAGCCCAGGTGTTTACGTCGTAGGTTTTAATGCGGTCCTGCATGGCGGCCATTCTTTCCTCTTGTTCTTCAACGGACATATTTAGTGCTGTTTTAATAGCCTCGCTAATTCCATGTTCATCGTTGGGGTTGATAAGTAAAGCTTCGGTTAGCTCCTTGGCAGCACCAGCCATTTCGCTAAGAATGAGTACACCTCTTTGATCGGTACGGCTGGCTACAAACTCTTTGGCCACCAGGTTCATACCATCACGCATCGGAGTTATCAGCGCAACATCACAAGCAGTATATAAAGCCACCAGTTCGTCAAATTCCAAATGCTGATATTGATAAATGACCGGCTTCCAGTCCAGCGTACCTAAAGCACTATTCAGGTCGCCGATATATTCATCGATAGCACTTTTTCGATCGGCATACTTTTTAATCCCATCCCGTGATGGTACAATGATCAGTGTAAATACCACTCGCCCCAAATATTCAGGATGTTCTGTCAGGAAATTTTTATAGGCTCTGATACGGTTGTGGATACCTTTGGTATAATCCAGCCGATCTACTGAAAAAAGCATTTGCTTATCACCTTTAAGCTGCAGATATCGCTGCCGGTTCGCCACTACGTTTTCCTCATTAGCAGCATTTTGGAAATGTTCAAAATCAATGCTGATCGGGAATGCTTCAATTTTGACATGCCGCTCCTCCCAAAACACGATTGATTCTTCCGGTTTGAGTTTTAATTCAAGTTCAACCGCCTCCAGAAAATACGCCGCATACTCCATTGTGTGAAATCCGATCAGGTCTGCACCTAACATACCTTTCAGCAACTCTCTTTGCCATTCTTTAGGTATCACCCGGAATAGTTCATAAGCAGGAAATGGAATGTGAAGGAACAACCCGATAGTAATTTCAGGAAACGCATCGCGTAACATACCAGCTAATGGTAACAGGTGATAATCATGTATCCAAATTATATCGCCGGGTCGGATTTCTGTACTTAATAACCCGGCAAAATTGCGGTTTACTTCCATGTAAGCCTCGAATGCTTCGGGCTGATATTCGGCATAAGAAGGGAAATAATGAAAAAGCGGCCAAAGCAGGGAATTAGAAAATCCGTTATAATAGGCATCATATTGTTCAGTATTTATAAAAACGGGCTGGAATTGATAGTCTGTAGTCCTTGAGCAATCTGCCAAGCTCCATTCTTCGGGACTACAGCCAGGCACACCCATCCATATTTTTTCGATAAAAGCGTCTCTGCCATCCTTGTTCAAATAAGCATTGATCGCTGTAATAAGCCCTCCGGAAGATTGACGGCAAATCAACTTGTTGTCCGTCTTTTTAATGGTTAGCGGTAACCGATTCGATATAATTAAAAGTCTTTGAGGCATAAAAAAACAATTAGCGCCAGGTTAAGGTGTTTTGCACCATGAAACTATAGCGTGGGGTAGATAAAAAAACTGCCATGCAAACGGCACGTGCTGGGTAAATAGATAGGTAATTATCTGGTGCAATTAAAACGGGCTAAGCCGGAAAAGGTAAGCATGGAGCGCAGAAATAAAGTGAATTTTCAGCCAAATAACAAATGGCTCAAAAACGATTCCTCTGACAGTAATGGGTCGCTCATCGCCTATAAGAGATGGTAAGTGAAAAACATTAATAACAGACCGGACATTAATAAATCTATTGCGATGGCTGATCGGCTTATGATGGTGATCAGATTGGTTGACAATATGATGGAAAAACATATCCACCAGCGTATTATCCGCCAAAATTTGAATCTGATTTTGAGACGTCGTTATTCGGCCGCTTTCATAAAAAGTAGTTGGATGAAAGCAAACGAGCGCATTGATTAACCATGCAACAACAAGTAGGTATGACCATCTTTTGAGCACCATCATAGCAAATATTGCAAAAAATGGCTTAAAAAACGAATGGAGTAATTGGAAACCTGGGCCCGATCTTTAATCTGATTTGCTTTTTTCGGAATTTTTTGTCCTTTCCTCTTGCTGTAATTTAATGATATACCGCAGTTTTAGATATTCATATAAAGAATGCTTACTAACCACGGAAGAGATCAGGCTAGCTGCAATGCCTGCCAGCATTAAGAAAAAGATCACATTGTGGCGGTCGGTCATTTCCAATACCAGGATCGCGGAGGTAAATGGAGACCTGGTGATCCCTGTTAAAAAAGCGACCATGCCGGAAAGGACAAGTAAATTCGTATTAGATGCTGAGAGGTCGAAAAGGCCGGCAACATAAGCACCGATAGTTGCCCCGGCACCTAATGATGGGGCAAATATTCCGCCCGAGGCGCCGGTTGTAAATGACAATATTGGGCCTATTGTCCGAGCAATCGGTATTTGCCAGTCTATGCGCTTATGACCGGTGAACAGCAGTTGGGACATTTCCGCCTTGCCGGAGCCCAATATGCCGTCATTAACAAAGTAAGCAATGGTACACATTAACAGGGCGCATAACAATACATAAAGCAATTCCGCATACCGGCTTTGCAGCTTTTCCTTCCAGTTTAATATTTTTAAGATAAGCAGTCCGGTCAGGCTGCCGCCCAGTCCTGCTACTAAGGCGACAGGCAAACTGCTATCAACATATATGCGGATGAAGGGCTAATCACGGGGTATCCGAGGTACAGGTAGGGTCCAAAAATGCCTGGGCAGTTAAGCCGGCAATGATAACAGCAGTGAATATGGCTGTTTTAAACTGACTGATATGGGTTCTAGCTAATTCCTCCACGGCAAAAACAATACCGCCTAAAGGCGTGTTGAAAGCTGCGGCCAGACCTGCTGCGGCCCCGGTTAGTATCATATTCTTTTTAGATATTTTTGGCCACGAAGCAGGCAGCCATTCATCTATCTTCCTAAAGACTGTTCCTGCAATCTGGATAGTCGGCCCTTCGCGGCCGATCGCACCGCCGCCAAAAATCATCAACAAACTTGATGCGATCTTTACCAGCATCATACGGATATTCAATAATTGCTTAACATGATGATCATTTTGAGGCGTAGTTAATTCAATAGCCGCCATTACTTGCGGAATGCCGCTTCCTTTGGCGTAAATCTCCACCTGTTTTACGATAAGCCAAGCCAACAGAAAGCTGCATGGTGCTATGATAAAAATGAGCCAGCCATGCGCTTTGAAGACAAGTAGCCCCCAATGCTCTGCCAATTCAAAAAGCTTGGTATATAATACTGCAACTACGCCCGTAATTAGGGAAGCAATCCAGAATGGCAGGGCCTGCAAAAACCCTTTGCCTAATTTATTACCTTTAAGGATGCTGCGTTGCAAATTCATTTAATGGGTTAAGTCAGTGCCCTTTTTTATAACGGACAATGCGGTTAAACGCTAGCCTGTTGTAACGGATTATCAGGACAGCTGCAATGATTATTCTTTATTGTCCTGACGCAAAATATTTACAAGCTGGAATTGAACAAAGTTTTCCATAGAATCGGGGTTTTTATTATTGTCGTTAAAGTTAAGTGGCTTGGTAAGGTATTTTGATACACCCAGTGACTCTGTTGCCTTTCTATCAAATTCCTGGAAGGATGTAGTCATCACAAAAACTTTGATATGTTTCAGCTCTTCGGTATTTCTTAGAATGGTCAGAAATTCAAGACCGTTCATTTTAGGCATATTGATATCCAATAAAATAATATCAGGCAGCGGGTTCATTATGCGGTTTCCTGATTTTCCAACCAGCAGTTCGAGTGCCTCGACGCCATTGTAGGCCGTAAGTAGCTCATGGCTTACATCAATTTTTTTTAGCGCACGTTGTACACTCATAACATCCAACTCATCATCTTCAATCAACAAAATTTTTTTCATCATCGTCATAATAATACCTTTGGCCAGGTAAATATAAAACTTGAGCCTTTGTTTTTGAATGAACGTACTTTTATCGTACCATTCTTTTCTTCTATTATTTTCTTAACTATCGCCAATCCTATACCTGTACTTTCTTTATCATCTTTTTCGCGCAGGGTTTGAAAAATATCAAATATCTTCTCATGATATTGTTCTTCGATTCCAATTCCGTTATCACTTACAGCGAATTGGAAAAAAGCACCTTTGTCAATGCAGGATATTTCTATTTTTTTGTTCAGGGCGGTGGTATATTTTACCGCATTAGCAATTAAGTTACTAAACACTTGTTCTAAAAGCAGTTTTTCCGTATAGAATCGAGGAAGGTCTTTGGTAAAAAAGTTGGTCCCGGCCGGCACAATGGCTTCTGCAATCTCCCGAACTAATGTATCGACGTCAACCTCTTCACTCATTGTATGATACTGACCAATTCTGGCGTAATTCAATAACCCTTCGATCAAATTTTCCATTCTTTGAATCCGACCGGAAATAAGGTTTAGATATTCCCTCATACCTTCAGATATTTCATGTTGCAAGTCTTCCTCAATCCATTGAATTAAATTATATATACCTCTTATCGGTGCTTTCAAATCATGAGAAACTACGTACGAAAACTGGTTAAGCTCCTTGTTTTGTTTTTCTAACTGATGAATATTATTACTCAGCTTCTCTGACATTGTATTTAATGAAATTGATAAGTTGCTGAGTTCGTCGTTTTTGGTATCGTGAACTTTAGTAAAATCACCTGATGAGATATTCTCTGCTAACTTTACCATAGCAGCAATTCGTCTGGATATTTTTGTAACAAAGAAAATAGCGCTGCCTAATCCGATGATTATAGTGAGAACGCTGAAAAGCATGGAGATTGTTTCGGTCCGTTTAATCGAATTTGCCAATGCCTCACGCCGCCTATTTCTTATTTTATATTCAGTTTGATCGAACGAGTTTAAATTATTGACGATTTCATCTTTATATGGCTTGGCAACTTGTTTTTTAAATTGTGTCTCAAATAAGGAGTCATATCTTCTTTTTAATTTAGGCTGTATTGTGGCCTTTCTTTTTGCATCTATTAGTTCATCGGCATAGTGAGACCATAATTTATTGAAAAAAAGTATGGAATCAAGTTTGCGCGCTTGAGCTACGGATGAAATCATTTTTTTTTCTTCATTAATCAGTAGAGGGACTTGTTTAAGGCGGCTATAGTACAGATCGAGAAAACTTTTGTCATTCGTTAATAAATAGCCTCGAAACGCATTTTGAAAACTAAGAATATTTACATTTAGGGCGCTGGAATATCGCATTATTGATTCTGACTTTGTCAGGAATGCCGTGTTGGTTTTTACCTCGCGCGTTAATTGATAATTAGTATATGAATCAACTAAATCAATTGAAATAATGAGTAAAAAACCAAGTAAAATTTGTGTAGATAATTTCATGGTTCGATAAATAGCCTGCATATTAACCTATAAACTGTGATTAATGGCAGTGGGTTAGTTTCACGCTCATGAGTTCTGCGCGCCCAAATGCTTGTATGACGGATTTTGCTGATCTAACGTTAGACTTTCCGCTTCAATTAGCGTTAAAAGTAAGAAAAGAGTTTTAATTTGGGACTATATTTTTGCTGGTAGAAAAAGCGCGGCACACATAGTAGCAGGAATTTATAAGATGGACTAATGAAACAATGGACTATATAGAGCGTTATTTAAAAAGCTAACGGGAATATTATGATATCTAAAGAAGAACTGTTGGAAGGCCTTGAATTACTATATACCGGTAAAGCATTTAAGGGATTTAAAGAGGAGAATCCGTTTGTGACCTTTTTGGGTTATGACAGAAATGGTTGGACGAACATTTGGGTAAAATATGGCGGCCGCAAAGTATTTACTACGCTGAGAGACGTGATGCTAAAGCGGGATACTACTATACCTATTTAGAGGGCCGATCAGTTGGTCTGACACGACCTGTAGGTGTGACTGAGCGCAACGATCTGGACTGCGGCTGGGTAAGTGTTCAGGCGGCAGGTTTCTCAATAAAGCGCTGAGGTA
>Ga0207647_10002178_pt1 | contig 14950 bp, 9 predicted proteins | sample KBSCornC2_FD_184295 | JGI IMG/M metagenome (GOLD analysis project Ga0207647, IMG submission 184295) | Corn rhizosphere microbial communities from Kellogg Biological Station, Michigan, USA - C2 (SPAdes) (version 2) | ecosystem: Host-associated > Plants > Roots > Rhizosphere ...
TCATCTTCGGCCACGTCGTGCGCACGTTCTTCAAGGACGTCTTCGACGAGCACGGCGACGCGCTCGCCCGCGCCGGCGCGAGCCCGAACAACGGCCTGGCGTCGATCAAGACCGCGCTGGAGAAGCTCGACGCGTCCGAGCGCGAGGCGATCGAGCAGGCGATCGAGGCGACGTACGAGACGGCGCCGAAGCTCGCGATGGTCGACTCCGACCGCGGCATCACGAACCTTCACGTGCCCAGCGACGTGATCATCGACGCCTCGATGCCGGCGATGATCCGCACCTCCGGGCAGATGTGGAACGCCGCCGGCGAGCAGCAGGACGCCAAGGCGGTCATCCCCGACTCCAGCTACGCGGCGCTCTACGCGGAGACGATCGACTTCTGCCGCGAGCACGGCGCGTTCGATCCGGCGACGATGGGCACGACGCCGAACGTCGGCCTGATGGCGCAGAAGGCGGAGGAGTACGGCAGCCACGACAAGACGTTCGAGATCGAGGCGGCCGGCGCGGTGCGCGTCGTGAACCGGGCGGGCGAGACGCTGCTCGAGCAGGACGTCGAGCCCGGTGACATCTTCCGCGCCTGCCAGACCAAGGACGCCCCGATCCAGGACTGGGTCAAGCTGGCCGTCAACCGGGCCCGGGCGACCGGCGACCCGGCGGTGTTCTGGCTGGACGAGACCCGCGCGCACGACGCCAACCTGATCACCAAGGTGCAGCAGTACCTGTTCGACCACGACACCGAGGGCCTGGACATCCGCATCCTGGCGCCGGTGGACGCGATCACGTTCTCGCTGGAGCGGATCCGCCGCGGCGAGAACACCATCTCGGTGACCGGCAACGTGCTGCGTGACTACCTGACCGACCTGTTCCCGATCCTCGAGCTCGGCACCAGCGCGAAGATGCTGTCCGTTGTTCCGCTGATGGCCGGCGGCGGTCTGTTCGAGACCGGCGCGGGCGGCTCGGCGCCGAAGCACGTGCAGCAGCTGGTCAAGGAGAACTACCTGCGCTGGGACAGCCTGGGCGAGTTCTTCGCGCTGGCCGCGAGCTTCGAGCACCTGGCCCAGGCGACCGGCAACGCGCGGGCGCAGATCCTGGCCGACACGCTCGACCGGGCGACCGCCACGTTCCTGAACGAGGACAAGTCCCCGACCCGTCGCGTCGGCGGGATCGACAACCGCGGCAGCCACTTCTACCTGTCGCTGTACTGGGCGCAGGAGCTGGCGCAGCAGACCGACGACGCCGACCTGGCCAAGGCGTTCGCCCCGCTCGCCGAGACGCTCGCGGCGAACGAGCAGACCATCGTCGACGAACTGCTCGCGGTCCAGGGCACCCCCGTCGACCTCGGCGGCTACTACCAGCCCGACCCGGCGAAGGCCGCCGCCGTCATGCGCCCCTCCAAGACCTGGAACGACGCGCTCGCTTCGCTGTGACGTAGTACGCAAAAGGCGCCCGGTGACCGTGTCACCGGGCGCCTTTGCCTTGTTCAGGAGGCGAACGGGACGCGGGTCCAGCTCAGGACCGCGGGGTTGCGGGACTCGATCGTGACGCGGAGATAGTCGTTGTCACCGGTCGAGCCGTCAACGGTGATCCGGGACAGGTTGTCCACCGGCGCGGTCACACCGTAGAACTTCGTCCACGCCGACGTGGCCGCGAGCGGCTTGTCGCTGTTGTAGACGTGGCTGTCACCGTTGAACAGGTACACCGGGCCGCGGAAGTTCGCCGCCTCCCGGGCGATCTCCTGCACGATCGGCTGGAACGCGTAGTAGTCCGCGAACGACGGCGACGTCGCCGTCGGGTCGAACATGTCGGCCTGGGTGAGCAGTACGACGGCTTTGTTGTGCTCGTCACGCGCCTGGGCGAACGTGTCGCGGATGCTCTGCATGACCGCCGCCGTCCGGTTCAGCACCTCGGCGGTCTGCTCCGGCGTCGGCGCCGTCCGGCCGGTCCACGGCGCCATACCGTTGTTGCTGCCAACGATGTGCAGGGCGGCGAACGCCACGTCGCCCCGGGTGAACCGGACGTCTTCCGGAATGCCCTGCGCGACCTGGCTCTCGACCTTCACCGAGTGCCGCCCGAGCGTGCGGCCCGGCTCGGGGAAGAACACCTGGCGAATCCTGGCCAGCCGCTCCAACGGGTTGTAGCCGCCGTTGTTGACGCGGTGGCAGTCGGTCCACTCGTTGTCGCCGACGGTGTAGACGAGCGGATCCGCGAAGCGGTCGAACTGGGTCTTCACCTGCGCGAAGTACTCGTCGCTGCAGACCGAGGAGCCGTCCTTGATGTCACCGAGATGGGTCACCAGCTGCACCGGCTTGTCCGCGTTGATCTGGTCGACGACCGCCGGGAAGCGGGCGATCTGCGCCGGGCCGTACGGGATGTCGCCGATCACGGCGAAGGTGTAGGTCTGCGGACCGCTGTCCGCGGCGGCGGCGGGAATCCCGACCGCGAGCCCGATCAGCGCCAGGCAGACGGAGATCACCGGCGCACGACGTAGTCTCACAACTCCTCCAAGTTCACGGGGATACGAGCACACTTTTCGGCCCGGTGATGAACGGCGATGGACGGCGGTGTGAACTTCACCGACTGAGATTCCACTGAGGGGCCGGCGGAAATGCGTGGCCGGGCCCACGACCGGGTTCCTACACTGGCCGGCATGACAGCTTCCCGTTCCGTGCTTGCGTCGCAGGCGGCGGACTACCCCCGATGGTTCCAGGACGTGATCGCCAAGGCCGAGCTCGCCGACAACGGGCCGGTCCGGGGGACCATGGTCGTGCGACCGTACGGGTACGGGATCTGGGAACTGTTGCAGGAGGCAATGAATCGGCGGATCAGGGCGACCGGCGCGCAGAACGCGTACTTCCCGCTGCTGATCCCGCAGAGCTACCTGCAGCGCGAGGCCGAGCACGTCGAGGGGTTCAGCCCCGAGCTCGCGGTCGTGACGCACGCCGGCGGCAAGCAGCTCGAGGAGCCCGCGGTGGTCCGGCCGACGTCGGAAACCGTGATCGGCGAGTACATGGCGAAGTGGGTGCAGAGCTACCGCGATCTCCCCCTGCTGCTGAACCAGTGGGCCAACGCGGTGCGCTGGGAGCTGCGTCCGCGGCTGTTTCTGCGGACGACGGAGTTCCTGTGGCAGGAAGGCCACACCGCCCATGCCTCCGCCGAGGACGCGCGCGCCTTCGCGACCAGGATCCTGTCCGATGTCTATCGGGACGTCATGGTCGACGTGCTGGCGATCCCGGTCGTCGCCGGCCGGAAGACCCGCCGGGAGCGGTTCGCGGGCGCGATCAACACGATGACGCTCGAGGCGATGACCGGCGACGGCAAGGCGCTGCAGATGGCGACCTCGCACGAGCTCGGGCAGAACTTCGCGCGCGCCTTCGACATCGGGTACCTGTCGGGCGAAGGCCGGCGTGAGCTCGCCTGGACGACCTCCTGGGGCAGTACGACGCGCATGGTCGGCGGACTGATCATGGTGCACGGCGACGACGCCGGCCTCCGGGTCCCGCCGGCGGTCGCTCCGGTGCAGGTCGTGGTCCTCGCGGTGAAGGACGAGTCGACCGCCGCCGCCCGGCGGATCGCCGACGAGCTGAGCGCGGCGGGGCTGCGGGTCGGTCTGGACGATCGCACCGACCAGCCGTTCGGGCGACGCGCGGTGAACTGGGAGCTGAAGGGCGTCCCGGTCCGGATCGAGCTCGGCCCGCGCGATCTCGCCGCGGGCACCGCGACCGTCGTACGGCGCCTGCGCGACTCGGCCAAGACCGCGGTCGAGCTGTCCGGCCTCGCCATGACGGTGGTGTCGGCGCTCGAGGCTGATCAGGCGCACCTGCTGGCCGAGGCAACCGCCCGCCGGGCTGCTCGCGTCACGGCCGTCTCGACGGTGGACGAGGCGATCGAGGCGGCCGCGTCCGGCTGGGCGACCCTGCCGTACGACGCGGTCGGCGAGGAGGGCGAGGACCGCCTGGCCGAGTCCGGCGTCACGGTCCGTTGCCTGCAGCGTGCCGACGGCGCGCTGCCGTTGGCAGACGACGAGCCCGGTGTGGTCGCGTACGTGGCCCGCTCGTACTAGCGGGCGAGGTACTTGCGGACGTCGTCGGCCACCTGTGACCGGCTGTGGAAGCCGTACTTGCGGAGGATCGCGCTGAGGTGGGTCTTGACGGTGTTGAGACTGACACCGAGCTCGGCGGCCAGCTGGTCGTTGTCGAGCCCGTCGGCCAGCAGCACGGCCACCGTTTGCTGGGCCTTGGTAAGGCCTCTGAAGCGGCGCTCGGGCCCCTCATCGGTCTCCATCAGCATCTCGATCAGCTCAGACTGGATGTGCTCGGCGACGTCGACGATCCGGTCCAGGTGGGCGTGGACGGCGGCCCCCGTGTCCGGCTCGTCCAGCGCCTCGGTCGCGATCTCCCGGATCGACGCGACCCGGTGCGTCAGGTACTCCATCACATGATCGGACGTCAGCAGGTTCGGACCGACGTCGCCGGCGGGCAGACGGCGCAACGACTCGCGGTCTTCCCCTTCCCGGGTCAGCACCCGCTCCACCACCTCGCACAACCACTCGAACGCCCGCACCGCGTTGTCGTCGTACGACCTCGGGGTGTAGCTCTGCATCGAGAGCATCCCGAACAGCTGGTCGGGCCCGTCCTTGGCCGGCCGGAAGATCGGCACCGTCACCGCGTCCTGGGACCGCCGCCCCGGGTCCCCCAGCGGTATGCCGGCGTGCAATGCGGCACCGTTGTCGTAGGCGAACCGGTACGTCTGCCGGTGCTTGATCAGCCAGGCGGTCTGCCCGTCCGGCCCGAAGTTGTGGGTGTCGGGATCGACGTACTGCCCGTCGTCGTGCCCGTACGGGTACCGCACCCGGCTGGTGCCCTGGAGGAACCCGACGAAGAAAGCGTCGACATGCGCGATCTTCCCGGCCACCACCCGGACGTAGTCGTACAGACCGTAGTGATCGGATCGGAACAGCGCCTCGATCTTGTGGTACGCCTCGCGCAGGATGATCGCGGTCTCCGCGTCAACCCGGAGCGGGGCAGGTTTGTCTGCCTCCACAACGTCGGCTCCCCTGCAGAGTCGTTGCTTCGACTATGCCGCCGTACGCCGTCGCGGATCAAGTGTATGTACACAGCAGTCACGGACGGTGGCCGAGTCGCCGAGTCGCCCTCCCAAGCCTCGGTCCAACTCTCCACCGCCCGTGACCACGAGCAGGACACCGCAATCGATGAGCCCCCGCGTCGATCGGACCCGCTGCCCCCAGCGAGATCCCCGACCCCCCGACGGATGGTCTGGTGCCCTTCCTCCCCCTGTTGCCTACAAGGTGCCATCGATCGCCGACCGTGACCATCGCCCGGCGCATGAGCTTGCCGGACGTTCGATCTCATCCTTGGAGTGAAGGCGGCGTAGCCGATTACAGACGATTACAGCCAGCTGGTGTCGAGTGGCTTGCCCTCGGCGTACCCGGCGGCCGTCTGCAGGCCGATCACCGCACGCTCGTGGAACTCGGCCAGGGTGGCGGCGCCGACGTACGTGCACGAGCTGCGGATGCCGGAGACGATCGAGTCCAGCAGGTCCTCGACGCTCGGCCGCTCCGGGTCCAGGTACATCCGGGCGGTCGAGATGCCCTCCTCGAAGATGGCCTTGCGGGCCCGCTGGAACGCGGAGTCGTCGGCGGTCCGGGACCGGACGGCGCGGGCGGACGCCATCCCGAAGCTCTCCTTGTAGATCCGGCCCTGGCTGTCGCGGTGCGGGTCGCCGGGCGACTCGTAGGTGCCGGCGAACCAGGACCCGACCATCACACTCGACGCGCCCGCGGCCAGCGCCAGCGCGACGTCGCGCGGATGCCGGACGCCGCCGTCCGCCCAGACGTGCTTGCCGAGCTCCCGCGCTCGGGCCGCACATTCGAGCACCGCGGAGAACTGGGGCCGGCCGACCGCGGTCTGCATCCGCGTCGTGCACATCGCCCCGGGCCCGACGCCGACCTTCACGATGTCCGCGCCGGCGTTCACCAGGTCGGTGACGCCTTCGGCGGTGACGACGTTGCCGGCCACGATCGGCACCCGCGGGCCGAGGGCACGGACCTGTTCGACGACCTCGAGCATCCGTTCCTGGTGGCCGTGGGCGGTGTCGACGACCAGGACGTCGATCCCGACCTCGAGCAGCGCCTTCGCCTTCTGTTCCGCGTCGCCGTTGATCCCGATCGCGGCGGCCACCCGGAGCTTGCCGTTGGCGTCGAGCGCCGGGTCGTACAGGGTCGCCCGGAGCGCGCGCTGGCGGGTGAGGATCCCGACGATCCGGTTGCCGGCATCGACCACCGGGGCGAGCCGGTGGCGGCCGTCGTGCAGCAGCTCGAACGCAGCCTCGGGATCGATCCCCTGGGGCACCGTCAGCAACTCGCGCGACATGACCGCGTCGAGCTGGGTGAACCGGTCGGCCCCGGAGCAGTCGGCCTCGGTCACCACGCCGACCGGCCGGCCCTGGTCCACCACGATCACCGCGCCGTGGTTGCGCTTGGGCAGCAGGTTCAGCGCCTCGCCGACGGTCCCGGTCGGCGGCAGCGTCAGCGCGGTGTCGTGGACCGGGTCCCGCTCCTTGATCCAGGCAACGACCTCGGACACCACGTCGACCGGGATGTCCTGCGGGATCACCGCGAGGCCGCCGCAGCGCGCGATCGTCTCGGCCATCCGCCGCCCGGACACCGCGGTCATGTTCGCCGCCACGACCGGAATCGAGGCTCCCGTACCGTCGCTGGTCGAGAGATCCACGTCCAGTCGCGACGCCACGCCGGACCGATTCGGCACCAGGAACACGTCACTGAAAGTGAGGTCTCCCGCCGGCTCCCGATCATGGTGAAACCGCATGTCAGACCCCTTCCGCCCGTGTCCGAACGCGACCAGCGTAGCGCCGTTACACCGTGTGTTCGGCGGTGAACCCGAGCAGCTCGCGCGCGGGGCCGAGGTCGAGCGGGGTGGTGCGGCCGGGCAGGTCGGCGCGGATCGCGGTGCTCGGGTGGTAGCGGCGGAGCAGGTCCAGGGTCGGGTACGGCGCCAGCGTGTCCGGGGCCGCGACGTGGAAGACGTGCGAACCGCCCTGGACCTGCAAGGCCAGCACGGCGGCGCGGGCGGCGTCGCGGGTCTCCAGGTACGACCACAGGTCGGCGGCGCCGAGCGCCGGGTCGGCGGCGACCTTGCGGGCGTGCTCCTCGAGGCGTTCGGCGAAACCGCCGACGAACGGGTACCGCAGCGCGACCACGGTCGTTCCGTGCCGGCGCGCCATCATCGCGGCGGTCTGCTCGTCGGCGAGTTTCGACAACGCATACGGGTCCTCGGCCTGGCTCGGCACCGCCGCGTCGAGCGGAACGTACGCCGGGCTGAGCGACCCGGCCGCGAACGGCAGCCCGTTCGCGGCCAGGCTGCTCGCGACCACCGCGTTCCGGACCCCGGCGCGCCCGGCCTCCTCCAGCACCGTGAACGTGCCGAGCGTGTTCTCGCCGAACACCTCGTACGGCGTCCCGCGGTGCGGCGCCGGCCGCGCGGCGAGGTGAATTACACCGTCCACGCCGGCCATCGCGTCCCGCACCGCGGCCACGTCGCACACGGATCCCTCGACCACACGGTCCGCCTGGCACGGCGTACCGGGGAGGACGAGGGCCGTGACCGCGACGCGGCGTACCTGCAAGGCGTCCACCACGGCTCGCCCAATGCGGCCGCCGGCTCCGGTGACGAGGACCCGGTTCACGCGAGCCGGAGCTGCTGTTCGGGCTGAGCGGACAGGCCGCGGTACAGCTTCGGAGCACCGTCGAGGGTGAGCTTGATCCGCGATCCACTGAGCGTCCGGCGGCGACCGATGCAGTCGATCTCGACCAGTTCGCCGCCGCGGACGGTGAGGTGCGTCTTGGTCGGCCAGTCGTCCTCCCACACCTCCGGGTGCGGGTAGTACGCCTGCCCCTCGGTGTGATCGACGTTCAGCAGGTACCCGTCCTTGCGGCTCCACAGCACCGACAGCGGCCCGTCCGGCGTCATGAACAGCAGGCCCTGCAGGTGCCGCTCGATCTTCGAGAGGTCCAGCCAGCGCACGAACTCGGCTTCCTCGAGCACCCGGGTCCCGGTCGCGAACGCCAGCAGCGACGGCTTCGCCGACAGGTCCCGGTTCATCAGCCCGTGGTGGTACTCCGGGTTCGCCGGATCGGCCTCCTGCGGATGGTGGATCGTGCTGTCGTACAGCTGGTACCAGTTCACGCCGTCGACGCCCTCGGCCTTTGCCAGCGCCATCGTGAGCAGCACGTTCTCGGCCGCCTGGCGCATGGTGTCGTTCCACCACTGGTTCGGCCGGGTGCACGCATACGCCTCGGTCAGCCACAGCTCCTTGCCGCCGCCGTACTCGCGGATCCGCCGCTTGGCCTCGCGGACGCCGCCGAGGAAGTTCCAGTAGCTGCCGTTGGACCCGGTGACCCACTCGTCCGGGGTCGGCGCGTAGTCCGGCGTGAAGTTGCCGCGACCCGGGTGGAACGCGAACGCATCGATCAGGTCCCAGCCGCCGTGCGCGTGGAAGCTGTCGACCCAGTTCACGTCCATGCCGCCGAGGCCGTTGTTCATCACCTTCACGTCGGACCCGACCTCGGCGAGCCGCTCGACCACCGGGCGCAGGCCGTCGCGGATGTACTTGTCGGCGTACAGGCCGGACATCCACGGCTGGTTGCGTTCGTTGTCGACCTCGAAGTACCGGGCACGGGCGTCCACGACCACGTCGACCAGCTCGGCGGCCCAGGTCTTCGCCTGCTCCGGGGTCGCGTCGAACACCACGTCGCCGTGCTGGATGTTCGGCGTGATGCCCAGCGCCTCCAGTTCGGCCGGCGGGATCCCGGGCGCCCCGTTGTAGGCGATCCGGACCGACGCGACGCCGATCTTCTGCAGCAGCGTCGCCACGTCCGCCTTGCTCGGCTTGAGCAGCCAGGGATAGTTCGCGATCCCGAACATGCCGCCGCCCTGGTAGTCGTACGACGGGAGCACGGAAAGCGTGGTCCGCGCGAACGCCTCGCCCGCCTGCACCTCCAGGAAGGCGACGCCCTGCTGCTGCAGCGCCGGTACGACGATCTTGTGGTCGGCGCTCTGGCCGGGCGCCAGCGTGAGCACGGTCGATCCGCTCGTCAGCGTCGTACCGTCGAAGTCGCGGGCGAACCAGCTCAGCGTCACCGGCGCGGTGACGGTGCTGCCGGCAACGACCTGGACGTTGACCGGCATCGCGTGGCCGGTCTCGTACCAGAGGTTGAACGGCTGGTCGGTCCACACGTCGAGGCCTACCGGGCGGCCGACGGCGGCCGCGTTGGCGGAAACTTCGCGGAGGTTTCCGAACACGAGATCCGCCTCGTGCCGCAGGACGCCGAGCGCGTCGTACGTGCCGACGATGTGCATCCAGGAGGCCGTCGTCCAGTCGGGGCGGCTCGACTGGAGCCGGAAGTACGCCTTCGTGTCGGCCCAGGTCTCGGTGTAGAGGATGCCGTCGTTGGTCTCGAACGGCACACCGCCGCCGGCGTCGCGGTTCCAGCGCGTGACCGCGGTCGAGTACTCCGTGGCGGTCGGGCTGACGACGGTGCGGCTGAACTGCGAGTTCAGGTACATCTGGTTCGAGCTGGTCGCGTCCCAGCGCATGTGGAGGCGCCGGGCGGTGACGTCGAAGGTGCCGGTCACCGTGATCGACTTTGCGGCGGCGCCCAGCACGTAGTCGACGCGGATCGCCTGGCGGCCGTCCGGGAGCGTGACCAGCGACGGCTTGCCGCCGAACGTGCGCTGCCCGCCGAGCACGGTGTCCTTGACCTGGAAGTGCGCGATCCGGATCCGCTCGGTGCCGTCGCCGACGACGATCGTGCCGTCGGTCTCGGCGGACACGGTGATGCCGTCCGCGGTGATCGTGTACGCCGTCGCGGCGCGGGCGACGCCCGCGGGGAGCAGGCCGCCGGCCACCCCCGCGGCTGCGAGCGATCCGGCGACGAACGTCCGCCTGGTGGGTTTCATGACAATCCTCCGGTGGTCTGGAGAGGCAGGGAGAGACCGATGAAGATCCGCGGTGCGCCGTCGAGGGTGACGGTCACCTGGGAGTTGCTTGCCTGGTGCGTGCCGACGTCCATGCCGAGGCAGTTCAGTTCACGGACCGACGTGGTCGCGGCCGGCGTCGGGACGGTGACGTTCGTCTTGGTCGGCCACAGGTCTTCCCAGGCCTCGGGACTGCGGTAGTAGGCAGAGCTCGCCTGACTGCGGCGGGCCGGGTCGTTGTTGAGGATGTAGCCGTCCTTGCGGGACCAGAGCAGATTGACCTTGCCCGTCGGGGTGTTGAACACGAGCCCGAACAGGTCCGGATCGCCCAGGTCCGCCCAGCCGGCGAACGTGGACTGGTCGAGCCAGCGTGCGGCGGTTGCGAAGGCCAGCAGCGAGGGTTTCGCGCCGAGGTCGCGGTGCAGCAGTCCGTGGTGGTACTCGACACTGTCCGGATCGGCTTCCATCGGCTGCTGCTGGATCGAGTCGTTGAGCGTGTACCACGTAACGCAGCGGACGCCGTACGCCTTGGCCAGCGCGAGTTGGAGTAGAACGTTTTCCGGGGCGTTCCGGTAGGTGTCGGTCCACCAGCGGTTCGGCTGCGTTCCGGCGTACGCCTCGGTCAGCCAGAGCTCTTTGGTGCCCTTCGCCGCAGTCGCCTTCTTCAGCGTGCCGAGGAAGTTCCAGCGGGTCTCGTTCGTCCACGGTTCCGCGGGCTCGTAGTCCGCGGTGTAGTTTCCGCGGCCCGGGTGGTACGCCAGGACGTCGACGTGGTCCCAGCCGCCGGCCGCGCCGAAGTCCTGCACCCACTGCTCCGGGTATCCGGCCAGGCCGCACGTCATCACCTTGAACGTCGCGCCCTTGGCGGTCATTGCCGCGCGCAACGGTTCGAGGACGTCGTTCACGTACTGGGCCGGTGTCTTGTCCGACGCGGTGAGGTTCAGCTCGTTGGCGCATTCGTAGTACCGGGCGCCGGAGTACGTCGCCCGGCCGACCATGTCGTCGGCCCAGGCCGCTCCGTCCACGCCCCACGGCAGCGTGCCGGCGAGCTGCATGTTGTGCAGGAAACCGGCCTGGTCGAGCGCGTCCACGGCCGGGCCCGGCGAGGCCGGCAGCGCGTTGTACTGGCGATACGCCGTCCGGATCCACTGCATGCCGAGGAGCTTCATGAGCCCGAGGACATCCGTGCTCGACGGCTCCGACAGGTAGGCGAAGTTGCCCATCCCGAACATGCTCTGCTCGGAGTCGCCGTACGTGTAGGCGGACAGCACGGAAAGCGTTGTTCGGGCGAACGCCGCCTCGGTCGCGCCGTCGTACACGACCGCCTCGACGAAGCGGATGTCGCGGGCGCCGAGGGTGACGGAGAAGTTCCCGTTCCAGACCGCGCGCGGCCCGACCGATGTACTCGTCGTACCGCTGGTCGAGCCGCCGTTCCAGTCCCGCGCGACCCAGTCGACGCGCACGGGCCGGGTGCTCAGCGCCGCATTGACCACCTCGAAGCTGACAGTCCTGGCGCCGCCGGTGTTCCAGAGGCCGAAGGGCTGGGCGGTCCACAGGTCGATGCCGAGATCGCCGTCGCGCGCGATGACGCCGGCCGAGTGCGGCCGCATCGCGCCGAGCACGATCGTGCTCTCCAGGAAACCGCTGTCGTCGCCGACCGCGTGCAGGTAGCCGTTGTTGCTGAAGGCAACCGTGCTCTGCGGAAAACGGATGACGGCACGGTTGTCGGCCCAGGTGTAGGAGTAGCAGACACCGTTGGTCGTCTCGTACGGCACGCCGCCGCGCAGCGCGCCGGTGCCCGGATCCCGGTCCCGGTTCCACAACACGACCGGGTCGAAGTGCTCGGTCGCCGTCCCCGACACGACCCGCGCGACGCGGAAACTGTCGGTCCGCAGATCCGTCACGCCGGTCACGTCCCAGCGGATCCGTGCTTTCCGCAGACCGACCGTGAAGGTCCCGACCACCTGGCCGACGGGCGCGCCGTACGTGACCGTGAACTGCTGCCCGCCGTTCGCCTCGATCTTCGTGATCCCGGTGGTCCGGACGACGACCTTGCTCGTGCCGGTCCCGTACGCGTATTCGAACGTCGTCAGGGCGAAGCGCTGGATCCCGCCGCCGTCGAGCACCCTGACCTCACCAGTGTCAGGTGCCCCGATCAGCGTGATCGTGTTCCCGGTGTCGGTGATCTGCACATCGGCCGCATACGCCGGACTCGTGGCGCTCCCGGCGGCCGCTGCGGCCACGGCGCCGCCGAGGACTGCTCGCCGGCTGATCATCCTTTGACCCCGGTGAATCCGAGCCCGGCGACCACGTAGCGCTGCAACACGAGGAAGACCAGCACGGGCGGCGCCAGTGCCATCGCCATCGCCGCGATCAGCTCGTCGAGCGGCGCCGAGTCGACCAGGTTCGCCAGCGCGACGCTGATCGGTTGCAGCCGCGGGTCGGAGATCACCACGAGCGGCCAGATGAACTCCTTCCAGGAGTGCATGATCGCGAGCAGGCTGATCACCGCGATCACCGGCCGGCTCATCGGCAGCACGATCCTCGTGAGCAGCTGCCAGGTACTGGCGCCGTCGACCTTCGCGGCGTCGTACAGCTCCTGCGGCAACGCCTCGAAGAACCGGGTCGCGAGCAGCACGTTGAACGCGTTCGCTCCCGCGGGCAGCCAGATCGCCCAGTAGGTGTCGAGCAGGTTCACGTCCAGCACAGTCAGGAACAGGCTGACCAGCGAGACGGTGTACGGCACGAACATGGTGGCGAGAATCGCGCCGTACACGTACCGGCCGATCCGCGGGCGGATCACCGCGAACGCGAACCCCGCCGTCATCGCCACCAGCAACTGCACCGCCCAGGAGCCGATCACCACCGTCACCGTGTTGGCCAGGTAGCGCCCGACGTGGAGCTCGGTGAAGGCCCGGGCGAAGTTGCCCAGCTCGGCCTCGGCGGGCCACAGCCGCAGCGGGTTCGTGACCATCTCGGTCGGCGACGACACCGCGCCCTTGACGGTCCAGTACAGCGGCCCGATCCCGATCGCCACCAGGACCAGCAGCGTCAGTACCTGGACCGCCCGGAGCGCGAACGCCGTCCCCGGTCTGCGCAGGTCGTTGCTTGACGTGAACGTCGTCATCGGTTCGCTCACTTGGTGCTCCAGCTTCTGGTCAGGCGGAGGTAGACCGCGGACAGCACAGCGAGAACGAGCGCGAGCAGGACGGACAACGCGGCGGCCTGCCCGTAGCGGCCGTCCTGGAACGCATACCGGAAGATCAGCAGCAGGACTGTCAGCGTGGCGTCGTCCGGACCGCCCTGCGTGAAGATGTACGGCTCGGTGAAGACCTGGATCGTGCCGATCAGCTGCAACAGCAGCAGCAAGCCGATCACCGGACGCAGCTGCGGCAGCAGCACGTGCCAGATCCGCCGCCAGATCCCAGCTCCGTCGCTCTCGGCCGCCTCGTAGAGCTCCGCGGGTACGCCGGTCATTGCCGCCAGATAGATCAGTGCGGCACCGCCCATCCCGGCCCACGTCGCCTCGAGCACCAGGCTCAGCATCGCGGTGTGCGGCGACTGCAGCCACGGGTACGGGCCGAGTCCGATCAGGCCGAGCAGCTGGTTGAACAGACCGGAGCCGGGGTCGTAGAACCACTTCCAGAGCAGGATCGCGACCACCGGCGGCACGACGACGGGCAGGTAGACGACGACGCGGTACACACCGGCGAACCGCCGTACCGTCGACATCACCGCTGCCAGCACGATCGGCGCGGGGAAGCCGATCACCAGCCCGAGGCCGACGAACAGCAGGGTGTTCGTCATCGCCGTCCCGACCAGCGGATCGGTCAGCACCGCCTGGAAGTTCTCCAGGCCGACCCACACCGCCGGGTCGACGAGATTGGTCTCCTGGAACGAGATGAGCAGACCGCGAACGATCGGCCACCACGAGAACAGCCCGAACACCAGCAGAGCAGGCGCCAGGAAGAGCAGGCCGAGGAGTTCCCGGCGCAGTCCCGCCCGCCGCCGGGAGGCCACCACCGCAGGTTCGGCTTTGGTGACCTCCGGGCGCTCCAGCAGTGTTGTCACTTCTGCTCCGCGGCGAGCATCTTGTCGGCGTCCGCCTGCGCCTTGGTGAGCAGGGCGTCCACGTTCGCGTCCTTCTTGGTGAGCACGGACTGCACCACGGTGTCGAGGATCGTGTAGAGCTTCTGCGCCGCGAGCGGCGGCTCGGGCTTCAGCGTGAGCTTCGGCGTACCCTCCAGCCAGGGCCGGAAGTGCTCGAGCTCCACGTTCACGTACGGCTTGATCGCCGCGTCGATCTTCTGCTGCTGCGCGGTGCTGAACATCGGCAGTGTCGGTACGCCGACTGCGGCCTTCGGATCCTTGGCCAGCTCCTTCGCGCGCTCGGCCGCGACCGTCGGCTCGTACTGCGCCTCGGCCTGGGCGAACAGCAGCCACTTCACGGCCGCCTCGACCTTCTCCTTCGGCACCGACGCCGGGACCATGAACACCTCGGCGCCGCCAAGGGTCGCGTTCCCGCCGGCCTGCGGCAACGACGTGACGCCGTAGTCGGCCGTGCTCTTCATGCCGAACTTCGTCTTGGCCAGCTTGTACGTGCCCGGCGTCCCCATGAACATGCCGACCTGACCGGCGGCGAACTGCTTGACCACGTCGTCCTGGTCCATCAGCTGGTTCTGGCCCATCGAGTTGTCGGTCCAGCGCATCGCCTTCAGCAGCTCGAGCGACTGCTTCGTCGCCGGGTCGTTGACAGCAGCAACGACCTTGCCGTCCTGCTCGGTCTCCATCGAGCCGCCGTGGGTGTAGGTCAGCATGGTCAGCTGCCAGCCGCCGGTGTTGCCCTTGGACTCGTGGACGAACCCGGCCTTCCCGGTCTTCGCGCTGATCTGCTTGGCGGCCGCGCGGACCTCGTCCCAGGTCGCCGGCGGCTT